>Ga0116231_10000141_pt1 | contig 93832 bp, 59 predicted proteins | sample S1TSphgellanicum_2_FD_89695 | JGI IMG/M metagenome (GOLD analysis project Ga0116231, IMG submission 89695) | Host-associated microbial communities from peat moss isolated from Minnesota, USA - S1T2_Fd - Sphagnum magellanicum MG | ecosystem: Host-associated > Plants > Peat moss > Unclassified...
AGTATTGTAGACTTGAGAGCTATTGAGCTTTTTGGCACTACTGAGCTGTTTGTGCTGATATCAACTGGTCTCTGTGCAGGAATGTGAGGAGTTGATGGCTAAAGGTATTACTGGAACAGGTCAAGGATTTGATGCTCCAGGCAAACGACTGGGTGGTTACACCCACAATCCTCCCCCTACCAATCTTCGTAGTGCAGCTGCTGCTGCTGCAGAGAAACGAGCTCGGTCAGGGATGTTGATGCCTAGTGGCTCCCATCGGCTGGGTGGGGACAGTGAAATCATGAAAGCATTGAGTCCTTTGCAAGCTGCAGCCATGGCAGCTGAAAGGAGACTAAAGGACGACCTTTGGTGTGCTGCTCCTACTACTACAAACAGCAATGATGGTGCTGGAAAGGCAAAAGAGATTGAAGAAGTACAGGGGCCCCAGTCATCAGGTCAACAACTATCAGCAAATGAACCAAGTAAAGAGAAGCGCAAACAGAGATTAGATGATGCAAATGTGGTACAAGATGCTGGTGCTGTATCAAGGGTGAATAGGAAAGGAGCAGCAGGCTTTGATCCTGTAAAAGCTGCAGCCCTGGCTAGAGCACAGCAAGGAGTGCTAGGCCAAGGAGAAAGCAGTAGCTACGGACAGTCTCAAGGAACAAAAAACAATGGTGCAAGCCCTCTGGGATCTGATCAGTGGGTTTGCAATGTCTGCACACTACATAACCTGGTATGCCATTTTCACTCTGGAAGGGCTCTGTAAATCTAGCTCTGTTCATGTTGCTTATGAGCAAGATTGGTTCGGTAGGTAGCATATATGCTTCAGCAGGTTAACATCCAATTCCTCAAAATTAACTTTTTTTGTGTACTGGTGGCTATTTAACTGTTGTGGTGGTAGTATCTTTTAGACTGTTCTTATATAAATTTTTCTGTGATGTGTTCAATCCAGCCATTGGCTCTGGTCTGTGCGGCATGCGGGAAGGAAAGAGAGATGGGCAGCAATGGAATGCCAACAGCAAAGACATGGCAGTGTAAATTTTGTACTCTTGAGAATCTGGATTTACTGGACAATTGCGAAGCATGCAATCAATGGAGATTTTCACATGGAGCGCCAGTTGCATCTCGAGGGCCTTATGTAGGAACTTGAGAGAGAGAGAACCCTTCATGTTGATCTGGTGCTGAAAGGATTTGGGTTTGTCTCATCAGGTTACAATTTTTGTTCAAAATACAGTTTTTGATTGATGTATTCTTTGGAGTGCTACTGCCATTTGCAAGTTTTGCAGTAACCCACTCCCCTCTACGAAACATTAGGTCTAGGATGGATGCTTTTGGACATGGGATAGCACATGAGTTTCCTACTCTCCATTTGTGCTGTATAAGAAACCAGTTTGAGAATCTGCAAAATATGTGCAGACCTGAGGGACTATTATCTCGTAGTTTCTCATTCACATCCTAGTTGTTAGAGCATGCTGGCAAATGTAAATTATCCCTGGTTGACTCAATTGAGTCTGGACTTCAGCACAGTAGTTGGAGGTTCTATTGCCTCAAGGCAGGAACAATGGGTGGTTTTAGAGTGGTGACCAAAGACTATGGTAGAAAACCGTGTTCTCAAAGGAGATGTAAATGAATTTCCTTTGCTCAAAAGCAAGTTTACTTATGATCCTGGCAATTGAATTCAGAATTCCACAAATTGAAATTACCTGAAGAAATTTGCTGCTGTAATCTAGTGAATGTACTAATGTGTGTCTGCCTTTTGATGGAGGTCAGTGGATACTAGTTGTGCTTCATCTGTTGGGATTTCCACCTGCTGAAGATCATCTGTATGGACATTTTTGCTACTTTCTTGCATGTGGAAATACTCTGAAGGTGAGGAAGTTTGACAGCAGGTGTGTACTTCCCAATTTCTTCGTGTGATTCATTTGTTGTGTTTCATAACAGCAACATGTGTTTGGTCGATTGTATCATGAAGCCCTATTTTTATGTTTCTGATATTTTAGTTGGACTTCAAGTTCTTCAAGTGAGACCTAGTACACCAAGTATTGGCCATTTTTGTTTGACAATTCATGGAATTAGTTTCCCGAGATCATAATTGCCATATTTTGGAATATGTTAACAAATTTGTGCGATATTATTATGTACCTCCATGAAGAAAAAATCCTTCATGATAGTGCACATGGATTCTTCAAAGAATGATGTATGTTGATATGTTTTTGTCTTGCTTGAATTTCATCACTAATGTCCAACCTTAAATTCTCTTTGATTCCATTTTGTGGGATGTTTATTATACCCAAAACCCTAAATTGAGCATACAATCACATGATGCATTCAGCAACATTCGAAGCTTTTTTTGTTCACCAAATCATTAGGCCTTTGAGTCACATGTAAGCTCATACTAAGGTATATATCCTACATTGATTTTATCATATAGTTAAGAAATAATCCATGGATGAATTCATCTATCAATGTTCATTTCATCCATAATAGGTCGCCTTGACACATTTTTAAGAAGATATTTGGACAATGGGCCTTAAGGCAAGTTCCATGTAAATATTTCTCCCATATGCATACATTTGTACAATGCACATTGCTAATTTTTAATTTGACTAATGTGAGCTTGAAGTATGACCTAGATTTTGCCTTATTTATGCCTTCAAATACTAGATTCTGAATTAGAAGTTTGTAATAAATTACATGATTATATTCTCATAGAAATTATAATGAGAGTACAATCCTACAACATCTTTGGCCATGCCTTATTTCTAGGTTTTGCCTTATTTCTCATGCTAAATTTTGATTTAGGCATAAGCTTTTCCACCCTTTGATATGTTCAAAGTTTTCAAGCCCCATGATAAATGGACATGTCTTCAAAGTGTACATAAAATACACACACATATTCTCAATATTTATATGGTTTAAGTTTCTATGGATTTTCGCAAGAGAAATATATCACCCCAAATGTGACTTTTGGAGAAGTCACACCATCATGAACACAAAGAATGCCATATTTTTAAGTTGGTTTTTAATATTCTCTTATGCATGCAACAACTCTCTATTCAATGTATGTGTGTGTGTACTCTAAAGCATTTTATATGTATGGTTTCACATATTTTGTTACTTTTTGTGGAAAGGTTGAAGATTCAAGGAACAACACTTGACAAATCCCTTATCACCCTATTGTGAGACCCACATGGGCGATGTCTTGTCTTTGTTTCCTTCAACAAAGTGGGCACATGAATATTCAAAAGTATGCCATACAAGCATCTTTTTAGTCACAAACATAAACCCCAAAAAATAAAAGTAAAAATAATATAAACCATATCTATATATATAATACAATGCAAATTCACTTTACACTTTCTATTTCAATATTTAATTTCTTTTTGTTTTTATCTTTTTGTCGGCAATGAAGGATGAAGAAATATGAGACATGAGTGTATTAATACAACAATATTAATGTACTAGTTGGCACTATACTCCCCCCCCTCTCCCCCCACAACATGATTGATTTCACACACATGAATCCCCATACTTTTCTTTTGGTTTAGGGTTGGTTGATATGGGTGGTAGGTTGGTAACCTTTAAGTGTGAACTCTATAAAATGGAGGGGTTGGTTATAGTGCTAACTAGTATAGATTTTGGAAATGTCTAGGTTTGACTAGACCAAAATTTAGTTTCATCTAATTTTTTGCTTGATGGTCAAATGTCAAATTTTTGAACCCCTTGTTGCATCCAACATTTGCTCAATATTGTAACACCTTAATGGATTTGTTTGATAATTAAATTACAAATTCAAAATTCATTTTTTTGATAAATTTATTGCTTGATGTGTCGAAATTTCAAATTTTCAAACTATAAAATGTAAAAATAAAAATTTGAAAACCTAAAGGTTATAGACCTTGATGAGTAGCATGTTCTTCATTTTTTTTCTTTTCCATCTTCACAATTTTTCACCCTTTGTTTGACTGATAATATGAGCTCAAACTTTGGTGGAGAATGGGATATTGTGAGTGTAAATGCTTGACGGAATTAGTGAATGAATGTCAAAATCTAACACAACGTTGCGCAAAAATATATATTTCATTGAAAATCATTACTTAAAGCTCTCATCCATTGTCAACAATACAAATCCTGCACACATTCTAGTGCAATTTCATTGCATTTTGAAATATAGAACGATCAAATTGAAGCATGACAAATAAGAATTAATAAATATGAAGGCAAATACAAATATGAATCAAGAAATGTAACAGAATTAATAAATATGTATCAAAATGGATGAAAAATGATTCACATCCTCATTCATACCAAATACTAAATATTTTTAATTTCAATTTCTTTTTTTGAAAATTATTATAAAATATGCCAAATTTCATTTTCAATAAATGAATTCATGATTCAACACCCTTGTGCCAAATCCAATAAGGTACTACAATATTCAAAAGGAAAAAAAAATGTTTTTGGGAACCCATTACATAATACTTTTTCTTGTTAGTCAAAAGGTTTTTAAAAAAATCCATTACATCTCATTTTTTCCTTATTACTCAAAAGACAAGTTTTCCTTTATAACCCATTTGCATGAAAATTGCCTTTGATGCATGTAAAACACATCACAATGTCATTCATCAAGATTTAAGCCTATTATTGTATTAAGGTGCCTTTTTGCTCTTTGCAATTGGACGATGATGATCATATTTCCGATGCATATGGTCACTTTCTTTCCCTTGTACAAATAAGAACTTAGAACCCTAGAAGTGCCGGTGTATTTAGGCTTTTTGGTGGTGAGCTTAAAAAGTTCACTACAACTTTTGGAATACTCATGTGCACACTTTTCCCCTTTTGCAAAAGTTTTTAAAACTATGAACTTCACTCACATGTGTATAATCGAGCGAAGTTCTTCACCATAATTCCAATACAATTTTTGGAGCATTTGGAAAGCACTATCAACTGGGGGGGAGTGTTGATAGTTCGTACCTTATGCATGCAAGCGATGTACTTTGCATGGAAACAGTTGAGATTAGATCTTTGAGTAGCCCCCACAAGATAATTGCACTTGCAAAAAGAAGCATTGAAATTTGAGACGCGATTCTAGTGTATCTATTGTTAATTTTATTATTTAATTCGTTGTGGGCCATCTCTCAATGGTGTTTTTAATCCCCCTCCCCCAATGAGCCATTTTGATTGGTGCATCACAACCAAAAAAAAAACTATTAGAACATTCGACATTCCCAAAATAAGATCGTGGTAGAATTTCCCCTTTGCCCACATTTGCAAGTTGCCACAATTTTTAACTTTGGGCAAAATAAAAATTAAGTTAATGGGATACGTTCATGGTGATGGGTGCATGATGCATTGCCAAGGAAAGAGGAGGAGGAAAAGCAATGTTGTGTACATACCTATGACTCATGTTTGGAACTTTTTTTTGCTGAATATTTATTTATTTATTTTAGAAAATGAGATTAAGGCAAGTTTTTTATTTAATTTTTCTGAACTTCAACATATGAAGAACAAGTATGTAAAATACACCTTTTTATGTGTGTGTTTTTGTAATAATAATCCAACAATTGCCACCTCTCCCCCCCAAAGGAAATAAAATGGGCCTCTTGGCTACTTGCTACCTTGTTTCATTAGCTATCAAGAATTGTTTTTTTAAAGCAATGTTCATCACCTTCACTAATAGGTACCTGACTCCATGAGCATGGGTACTCGGTTTAGGGTTTAGGGTCTATAGCTTTTTGCAAATTCACATGTGCATTGGACTTTGCAAAACTTTGCTCGAAAACTTCATGACATCATTTTGTCCATAGTTTGCACCACATTTTTTTTATGTTTGCACATTTATCTTTGTAAACACATTTTGTGCGAAATAAGTGTGAAATTAATTTTTTCGTTCCTTCCAAACAAAACAACATACGGATTACAAAGGCTTTCACAACAAGAGGGACTCGAGTTAGCATGAGAGTTTCCTTCCCCTAAAACCAAAGAAAATAAATAAATATGTGTATAGTCCTCTAAGATGTTTCGATTTTTACAAGAAGAAACAAGAAGAACCTTTACTCCAAGTGAAATCCCACAACAAAAATGCTCCATTTTTTTGATGAAAAACTATGCCAAAAAAATTATTGCAAAAGAACCAACATGGATTTGCTGATGAAAACACCACCTAACCTATCGACCTCTATATTCCAAAGCCAACAACACCCACCCGTATAACTTATTCTTGATATTAAAAAAAAAACCGTCCATTTTTATTGCAACCAAAACTGCCATGCATCAGAAAATGGGTCATAGTCTAATTTGTTCCAAGAAAAAAATTACAAAAACACCATGGATTGGATTCATTTTATAAAAACACCCGTTTACTCAAAGTTAACTCCTCAGAAAAATTCAAGGTTGCCATTCTAACAATCTGATTGGCCATATAGAGTTGTTTTTTCATCCCTAAGAGCATCCCCAGCGGTGCTTAGTATGTGACCCTGCACAGTACAACTTGATGAAAAGTCAAAGCATGCCAGTTTGGCTCAGGAACATGGTTTTAGCCCACAACTTCTTTGGACAGTTTGCTGAAGCTGACAAAAGGCGCAACAAAAGCTGTGCACCTGCTAGAAAAGAGTGTAATAAATATGATCTGACTGCTACTCCCTGTTTCTGATTGGCCAATTCATAATGACTGGTCCACGTGGTGTGCTATCAGTAGTCTCTAACCTATGTGCAGACCTAGTTTCAGTGTTATGGGTGGGGTTGCAAAACAATAAATAAATAACTACACTTGGATGTGAGAAGTTACATACATAGTCAGGAGTCAGCACACCTGGGGATGCTCTAAGACACAAGCCTGCATTTACACACTCCCTGTATTTTTGGGTATTTTCTACACTAATCTTACGACCCTTGTCTGGATACAGACAGGGTTTTAGAAAGAAAAGAAGATCTGAACAACAACAACAACAACTACCTACCCAAGTTCCCAACACTCAAAAAAAAGGTGAGAATCAATGTCAGGAAAGCCTGACTGTACTTGTTGAGATCAACAGCACTACACAATTGGATTTATATCATATTATATCAGTTGATCATCATGGTACCTGCTGTGTTGCTTTTGCAAGTGGGACTTTGGGATTCAAGCTTTTTTTGTAGCTTACACAACTTGCTCGTAAGATTTGTGTTGTACCCAACAACAGAAGAAAGATCAGTATTTTATTGTTGTTGTTGTTGTTGTTGTTGTTGCTTCTGGTTCTTTTTTGTTTTTTGAAAAAAAATTCATCAAAATCCCTCTGCATGAGCAGATGATACCAGAACCCATTTCCAAAGAAAAACCCAAACCTCCTTTGCTGCCAGTCTAGTGTCCAGTCTCCTGCAGTTGATTTTTCAGACACTTTTTGTTGCTGTTGTTGCATTTCTTGTTGTTGTTTGTTTGGTGTTGTTGGTGGGTAGTTGAAGTTGTTGGTGGTAGTTGGAGGTGTTGTCCGTGGAGTTTTTTTTTCGTTTTTTGCTTTCTTTGTGTTGTGTTTGTTTTTGGGATTTTGCATGATCAAAGCACTAATATAGTTCATGTTCTGTGTGTATCAAGATGGAGGAATCCTTATGAGTGATGATGCTGATGAACATGCTGCTTTGCAGTATCTTTGTAGTGGAGTGAGGGGAATTCTTGCTCACATGCAGTTGAGGAACTGGGTGTGGTAGATGGCTGAGAAGTCAGATGGTTGATTTCTTTCGTGGATTACCTCAATAGCCATCAAAGCTTATTAAGTCTCAGCAGCAGCTCCTCCTCCTCTCAGCAGCAGTAGCAGCTTCTTATCCTGTTGTTGCAAAGAGTAGTAGGAATCACCACTGATACAGGGTTTTCTTCTCAGCTTCTTTTTTATCACTAGCAGGAAATTCTTCGTCTCTTTGCAGAGCTGTTGTTCCAGTCATGGGCATGAGGAATTGGTTGAGAAAATTAGTCTAGTCTGTGACCACAGGAAGAAGGCAGGTATGTGGATTTCTTTTTAGGATTCAAGGTTCAGGGTGAATGTTGTTGTTGCTTTTTCTTTCGCCTGGATTTTTTTGGCCAGATTTTTTGCATTCCTGAGCTCTGAAGAGCATTTGTGAAGAAGTGAGTGGGTGGGTGGTGACCTAGTTTAGTTGCTGGTAAAAGGATTGAAAATGGTGGAGCCAAGAGCAAGAGGAGAGATAGGAAGAAGCACGGACAGTTCCAGCTCGATGGTGAAATATATGTCTCGTCCTCTACTTTTGGTTGCCTTAGGGTACATGGATCCAGGCAATTGGGCAACTGCAATCGAAGGTGGTTCCAGGTTTGGCTTTGAGCTGTTGTGGGTGGTGGTGGTCTCCAATGCCTTGGCACTGCTTTTCCAGACTCTTGCCACTCGCCTCGAATTGGTCACTGGAAAACATTTGGCCCAGGTCTCGATGATGATCTTCTTTGCGACCCCCAATTTCCCTTTTGGCTCCTTTTTGCATTGCTGCACTTTTTTTTCGAGGTTTTGTACTTGAAACATGTGAAGATTCAAGACCTGTTGGTGTATACATGACAAATGAATTGACATGAGAGTTGAACACTGCACATCTTTGTTTGTCATCACATACCACATCTCTTTGTTGTTGATCACAGAACACATACCACATCTTTGTTCACATCTTTGCTCTTGATCACAAAGCACATCTTTTGTTCTTGATCAATCTGAATTTTGCTTGGTTGGATTTGCACTTTGCCTGGTGTGCAGATCTGCAGGGATGATTACCCACAACTAGTCTGCACCATTCTGTGGGTGCTGTGTGAGATATCTATTCTCACCCTTGAATTGACAATGGTATTGTCTCTATCTTCTTATAATTTATTTTGCATTGAGTCCATCTACTGTGCTGAAAATGGTGAAGGAAGAAGAAGCTCAAGAATACAGTTGGTCACTGCAGTAATTCACTGTTTCCATCAGTGGAAAATGCAAACAAAGAACCATGTGAACATGTGATGTAGCATCAGAAGATCCAATGGAATTTTGACAAAGCTAAAGCTCCATGGTGCTGTGGATTTTTACAGGTTCTTGGGAGCACAATTGGCTTGAACTTGCTCTTGGGAATGCCAATACTTCCGGGTGTGTTTTTGTTGGTGTTTGATACACTGTTTTTCCAACTGGTGGTATCTCTTCTGGTAAAAAAAATGGAATCCTCCTTAACTCCACATGTTGAATTCATGTGCAAATCTTTCTCTTGTTTAGGGTTTAGGGTTTAGGGTTCATGTCTGTAGTTAGACCTAGAGCACCATGAACTTTTTCTCTTGACATTGGGTCATTCAAGTGGGTCAGTGTGATGCGTTGGTTACAGTAGCAGCTCTGTTCCAATGTTTCTAAAATTCTGGGTACCTTCCAGGGAGTGCAAAGTGCAGAGTTTTTGACACGAACTATCGTAGGCGTGATTGTCATATGCTTTGTGTTGGACGCACTTCTTCTCAGCCAACCAACTGCAAGGACACTTGCTGTTGGAATGTGGCCAACAATTCGTGGAGAAACTCTTTACACTGCAATGGCATTGGTTGGCGCTAATGCTATGCCTCACACATTCTATTGCCACTCACCACTTGCCAAGGTATGTTATTGTCATGAGAATCAGGTGTAAATTGTAGTGTTACAACAAACTTCAGCACAGAAGCGGCCTTCGGAGTTGCCTTCAAGTGCATTCAGCCTTCAAACATTGGCACTGTGAGCTCTAATATATGTGGCTTAGTCCTGTTGGAACTGAATCGGTGTTGGCAATTCTATTCACATTCTGGTGGTGGGACCTGCAGAGGCAAATCACAGGTGGAGGACGACTGTCAGTGGAAACTCTGTGTGAAAATAGTATGCGGGAGACAATTGGAGCTTTCGGGTTGGCATTGGTGGCAAATGTGGCATTGTTAATTGTCACAGCAACCAGTTTCTACAATGCAGGATTGGTGGTCATCAGACTCCAGGATGCCCATGCGCTCATGGAGCAGGTAACACACTTGAAAGAAGCCCCCCAAAGTTGGTGTTTTGTTGAAGAGGTCACTGTAGACAGGTAATTTGGATACGGCTTGAAGATTGGAGATCATGTAAGTGGGAAACTTTTCTCAGAGTATCTAGATGGGCTTGATTGCAGGTCTTCAGCAACTCCATTGCGCCAGCAGTTTTTGGGCTGACAATGCTTTGTGCGGGACAGTTGTCGATGGACAATGATGGGTCCTTGGCAGGACAGGCAGCCTTAGAGGGTTTTCTAGAGACTAGGAGCATGCACCCATGGATCCACCAAACGGCAATGAAGGGGACTGCAATCAGTCTGACTGCTTTCTGTGCTTGGCATTATGGAGATGAAGGTCTATACCAACTGCTGGTATTTGCTCAGGTGATTTTAGCCCTGCTGATTCCCTTCACAGCGATTCCCCTTATCAAAGCATCTGTTTCAGAGGCTCGCATGGGTCCCTTCAGGACGTCTCTGCTGGTTGAAGGCGTGGCATGGGTCTCTCTCGGCATGGTTGTTGCTGCAAATATCTGGCTGGTTTTTGGTTTGGTGTTTCAAGAAATCGATGAGTTTGCAGCTTTTTCTGCACATGTGGAACAACTTCTGGGGACTGAGAACTCATTTGGCAGTTATGGAAGTCAGACAATCAATGCATTTGTCTTTGCTTTGGCACTTGTGGGCATTGGTCTTTGTATTGGATTCTTGGTTTGGTTGGTTGTCACACCTCTGCAGATTGACAGGATCGCAATGGAGAGGAAATGGGTTGAAGCATATGAACGGTTTGAGAGGAATGAGGTTGCTCGGGAGCTCCCAGTAGGAGGAGGAGCATCATCATCGACAAAAAACTCTGACCTGGTGATTCATGCTCCTATATTCATGGGTGAATTCTCCAGAAAACGTGGCATGAAGCAAACAAGGGATTCATATGCTTGGAAAGCACCATCAATGCAGACATCTCAAATCAACCTTCCTGAAAGTGGTAGCTCCAAAATTCATGAGCTTCTGCAATGGCCGGATGTTTCCCAAGTGTTTGGACAAGTTTTTACAGAGCTTGACTTGGGCATGAAGAAGGCACCAGATCATCAAAGGGTCATCCCTCCTGAAATCATCAGATCTTTCAAGGACTCAAAACCTGCTACAGAGGAGGAACCCAAAATTGAGTCCCTGGATAAAACCAAACAAAACATTCTTAGCAAGGTAATTGTGGAAACCACACAGGACATGTCAAGAAGATATGGTGAAAGTTCAGGCTCCCTACAAGATTCAGCTGAGATTTTCCATGTCCAGGAAATAGTTCCGCAGAACCTTGTCTGTGCAGATTCATTTGGCAGCAGTATATCCGCCAGTGTTGTTCAAGATGAGATCTTGGCAGGAATTGATTACTCAGAGGATACCATAGCAGCTCTCCCTGAACCAGAATCGCAGGTCTTGATAGAGGCAGAACTGGAAAGGTTAGTAACCTCTTCAAGCTCCTTCTCTGGTGATGAAAATCCTGAATGTGCAGCAGATTCACCAGCTGACATGACAACATCAGCAGCAACCACAAAGACAGTGGTGGCAATACCAGCCAGTGCTGGGCAGACTGAGGATGTTGATGATGATGTTGTTCGCAGTGCAGACAATTGTTGGGAGTCCAAAGGCTTGAAAAAAGCACAGACAGAGGTGGATGCTGAGCTACTAGAGAAAGATGATGATGAAGAAGAGGCTGATGGGTGGGATAGTAATCCTGAAGGCTTGGTGCAGGTGGATCATACAATGGTCACAGGAGAAGGAGATTTTGGAGCCAGTTCCATGAGTTCTCTTACATATGAGGGTCCAAATTCGATCACAAGTGTGGAAAGTATTCCTCATATTACTGAGAGCATTGAAGGAATTGTCTGCAGAAGTGGAAGTGGTAGTCTCTCTCGGATTTCAGGGCTTGGACGTGCTGCTCGCCGACAGTTTGCAGTCATTCTTGATGAGTTTTGGAGCCGATTGTTCGACTTGCATGGACAGCCCATCAAATGGCAACCCAATGCAGCCAGCAGCAGGATGTCAGGTGATCATGTAGCACGAGGAGCACGAGGAGCTATCCAGCAACAGATTGATCACAGTTCACCATCAGTGCAATCAAGCTCTATCGAGAGCTTTAGCAAGGAGAATAAACACAACTTGCTCTTGAAATCAAAATGGGGCCTACTGAGAAAGGGAAGTCTTGGTGATCAAGTGGGCCAGATGGATACCTACATGAGAGAACACTCTCATGCAGCAGCTTCTGCTTCCTCATCCTTTCTAGGACATCCACATGAATACTCTGGCAGGCCAGAGAATCTCTCTCCATATGCCATTGGACAGCAATACTCAAGCTTGTATTTTCCTTTTGATTCAGAAGAAACTGATAAACAACATACCACAGAACGAGGTCCTCAATCTCGATCATTTGTAACTCGCAGTGCTGCTACAATCCCTGCTACTACACACTTGGGCATGCAGGCATTTGGGTCATCACATGTGCTCTCAGGTGCCCAAGCTCTTCCACAGCGGACTCTTGGGGTTGGGGTTGAAAGAGAGAACAAGAACTACCTGTTGAATCTTGAAGATGGATATGGGAGACTGGCAGATTCAGGTCCTAGATCATGGGACACTTTGCTGGAAAGTGCAGCTCTTGGCCCTTTAGTATACCGAGCGACAGGAGAGCTGGACATACCAATTGTGTTCAATCATCCTGCTGTTGTAAGAGGCAGAATGGGATCTGGTGAGTCTAGTGCACCTCCTCTGTCTTTTGATCAAATCTCTCCCTCTCAATCTCACAGAGACGGGTTTTCAATTCAGTCCAGACAAGTGGAAAATCATTCCTTATGGTCAAGACAACCCTCAGAGCAGCTCTTTGGTGGTGCTCTTGATGCAGTTTCCAGCAGCACGAGGGGTGGTAGTCTAGCCTCAACTCAGAATGGGAAAATGAGTCAGTTCAAAGCAGCAGTGGGTGCAGATGGCATCACTGACAGTTCAGCTAAGGGAGTGGATCTTGAGCTGGAAGTGATGGAAAGTCTCCATTTGTGTCTTGGCAAGCTTCTGCAGTTGGAGGGTTCAGAGTGGCTTTTCCGAGGAGACAACGGGTCAGACGAAGATCTAATCGCTGCTGTGGCAGCTGCAGAAAAGTTGAGTTGGGAAACAACAGATGCATCCCATAATCATCAGTATGGCATTCCTGGCAAGCAGTGGATAGTCCTCCATAACCGTCCTGTGCAATCGCCACTTCTTGTGACTAGCAATAATGAGTCACCTGGAAGGATTTCACGTTGTGGTGGTGATTTTTGCATATGGGGAAGAGGAGGCTTACTCATTAGCTTTGGAGTATGGTGTATGCATCGATTGTTGGAGTTGTCTCTCATGGAAAGCCGGCCTGAGCTTTGGGGAAAATACACATATGTATTGAACCGTCTTCAGGTAGTTGTTGTCACCTTTTGTACCACCTGATTTGAGTTCCATGCTTTTTTCTTTTCCATGTAGCTAGCTGATGGACAAACTCAGCAGGCATATGACCAATACTAGTAATATCAGAGTAGGAGCACCAAATCATGCTTTTGCCTGAGCACCCCACTTGAACCTTGTGTTCTGTGTTGCACATCTTGAAGCTTATGGACCGTGTCTGGTTACCAGGGCATTTTGGAGCCAGCATTTTCAAACTCACACAGAGCACCTCCACCATCACTGTGTGGCTGTTTGTTGGAGCGAGGATCACTAGAGAATCTTGGTAAACAAGTACTGGGCATGACTCAACAACAGAGAATTTTCCGGAACGCTGTGAATGCAGATCCTTCTGATTGCAGTTCTTCAACAGGAGGAGGCACAATGAGCGATGCTTACCCCTGTGACCCTTGGGCAGCTCATGATTCAACTAAAAGCTTGAAAGCAAATGGGGCCAATCATGCCACTATCTTCTTGGAAATGATCAAGGAAGTTGAGGCAGCTGTCGGAATTCGAAAGGGTCGTACAGGAACTGCTGCAGGAGATGTCGCCTTCCCAAAAGGCAAAGAAAATCTGGTGTCTGTTTTGAAGCGGTATAAGAGACGCTTGGCTAACAAAAGCTCCAATTCTCTTGTTGTTGGCAGCAGAGGGGAAACTGGAGGTGGACAGAGAGCCAGTGGATATGCCTAAAACCCCTTATTTTTGCAGTGAATATTCCTACATGTGGTGCTCTCAGCCCACTCCAAAATGGCTACTGATCACTGCCTAAGCTCAGTGAGTCCCCCAAGGTTGGGGCCAAATGGCAGAGGGATCCAAAGTACAAGCAGGCAGATAAGTCTTTCTTCAGATCCGTGTTTCTTCTTGGATTCTTTGATGATGTATTATCAACTGTTGATCGTGCCAGTAGTCCATTTTCCAATGCTACGGATTTTAACAGAATGCAGATTCTCTGGGAGAAACTGCAAGGTTCTAGAGTACTTTAGATGCATGATCAGTTTCTCATTGATCTATCCAGAAGTGCGCATATATCAGAATTTGGGGTTTAGGGTTAAGTGTTTAAGGGTTTAGGGGTTTAGGGTTTTTCAGAATTTATACATACCCTTTTTGTCTGATCTGGGATGTCTTCCAGTTTCTTTAAAGCCTTCATTCTTTGGAATGAGGTGACTCTGGAAGTGTCTCGTGAAGTTGTCACAAGTTTTCGCCCACTAGAGACCCTTTCCCTCTGCACCTTTCCTTCTGCAATCACTTATGGTTCTTGCAGCTCCTGACTGGGTTATTTCACTCCTACCAGCCCACCAGTGCACCATAATGGATGGATGGTGAGTGGACAGGAAACACTTTTCCATTGGGTTTCAGTTCCCTAGCTAGTTAACCATGGTGGTTAGCCCAGTTTCTGTTTTTACTACCTGCAATCTAACAACTGAATAGCCCATACCTATGTACTAACTACTAACCATATGTATGCATCCCACTTACCAAGTAGTAGTCACCTATTATTCTACCTACCTATCTACCTACCTACCTAACTAACTACAGGACCAATACTTTACAGGATAGGTAAACAAGGAGAAACCCAACATCAACTTCAGTTGGGGTTCATCCACAATTGAGTCATATTGGGCTTCGAATGGATGATACCCAATTTATTGACACCCTAAATCAACAATGTATGAAAATTGAAGGATTTTTGAGTTTCTATTTCTATTATCGTGATCTTATGTTTGAGTGGAAGCTTTTTATTTATATTATCCCACAACTTACTCTGGTTGAAAGTTTGAGTATTTCCAAAAGGAAGGAATTCACTATGATTTGGTAAAAAAATCCCCTACATGAAGGTGAACAAGTTCTTGGGGGGAGGTTTACAAGTTCAAATTATCACAGCTCTTGCTAGATATTATCCATGATAATTGAACCCAATAATTTGTGTTGTCAAGTTTCCCTAGATCAATGGGGTCATCTTAAAAGGATATTATTCTCATCTTTGTTTTAAGTAAGATCAACACTCATGTTCAAGATTCATTTTTAACACTTTTATTTTTCACCTATTTAGATATCGACTTTCATTCATTCTAAAATCTATAATTTAAGTTTTAAAAATGAACATTTCAGATTTTGATTTTCACTCCTAGTATTATGGTTTACAAGAACCTAATTCAATTTAGGGAGAGGATAATGTTAATTGATATTTTTATTAATTTATTTTTATAATTACTAATTATCATATTAGTTTTCTAGTATAGTAATATAGTAATATAGGTAGTAGCTAGTTAAATTGAATTAGATGATTAGCTAGTTAATATTTGAATCAATTTACTAGTCATATCATTGTTTATGTCTTGTTAGTGTTAAGTTATTAGTATTAGTTATTAATAGAACTCAAACATTATAAATTCTTTTCTCTTGTACCATTTTACTCATTCAATGGAATACATTAATTGAATGCACATTAAGTTTAGTGTCTTAGAAATTCACAATAGCATTTAGCATCAAAAATATAAAAACGCATTAAAACTTAAAAGTTTATATCCCTTGTTTTTTGAGCTCTTCTTCAAAACTTTACAATTATTCTTTTAATTCAAAATTCTAATGAATGAAGAATAAGTCTTAAAATCTTCCTTCCAAAACATAATTTGTATCCAATTACTAAGTATGTTCCCCAACTAACTACTTTCCCCTTTATACTACCCTAATTATATCTTTAACAAGCACAAAATCACCTTAGTAAATCCTATTATATTTGAAATGGGGGTGATGACACATTCCCATGTTAAATGACATCAATGTTCAATGTGAGTGCCATTGTGTTCCCATGTGTGCAAGGGGGCATTCCCTAGTTGTTTGAAGCCCTTTGTCTTTCCATTTGTCATATGCCATGATTCCTATGCACATCAACATCATGCCCCATGTCAAGGCCAAATTGACAATTCCATGTGTATATTTTGCCTTGACAACACCATGTCACCCATGGCACATGTAAATAATCATAATAATTACATTAATTATAGTAGGATCAAAAATAATAATTAGGATAATTAAAATAATTATATTTAATAGATAGTAATTTTTTATTATTAAATTAATTATCATTTAATAATAATATAACTAGTTGGTTAATTATATGATTATGTAATTTTTAAAAATTGATGAACTACTACTATAAAATAATTATTTATAAACTAGGTTTTTTAATTAACTAATTAATTCTTTTTATCGGTTAATAAAATAATTAGCCCATCTATTAGTTAGTTAAGTAATTAGCTCATTAGTTACTCACTTACCTACCTAATTACATAATTTACAAAGGTAAAAATGAAAATGAAAATGAAAGATATGGATAAACCTTTTAATTGCAAGTAGTTTACAACTAAACTTTTTAGTGGTAAACTAGTTTGCAACTTCAAAATTTGTACCATATGATTTGTCTCCCATTCCCATTTTGAAACCTATATAAAAATGTCTCCTCTTACATTTTTCATATTAAGAAACATGGGCGATATGGGATGAGCCAATCAAAAAGGGGTTAACCCAAAATATTTATGTATTTACTTTCTAATTTATCTATTACCTTAACTAACATATTTACCTACCCATTTACCTACCTACCTAAATAAATATCTAGCCTAAATAAGTAAGTAGGTGTCTACACTAAGTAAATAGGCAGGTAAATCATTTGCACATTTCAATAATTACCATGTGGCACCAAAATGAAGTGCCAAATGTCCAAATAAAACAACATCACTTGTAAGATGGCTGAAATATATCTGGATTTTTTAAATGAATAAAGAGTCAAACATTATTAAATGTATCACATGACATTATCCCATTAGATAATTGCCCTAAAACCTAGGCAATTCTTGGCCACATGATTGAAATAATCTAAACTTAAAAGCTAACAACTTGGAATACGTATAGTTTATTTATTAATTTTGAAAAATAAAAAATTATAATTCAATAATTTCCATGTGTAATATTTAGGGAATAACACATGGCGTGATTTTGAATGTCATTAAAATAGTTGCATGGTTAGTCACAAATGCCCATACAATTGTGATACGTATATAATGGATGAAACCATATACATATATATTCAATTTCATCCATAAATTGACTATGTCATCATGACATTGTGTCATTTGCAATTGATGATCACTTACTATTTGTCTTAGGTGACTAAAGGGAATTGAATCAAATTATCACTTGCAATTAAAATTTAATCACAAACCTTAGTATTTTACATTCCAACAAGATTTGATGGTGACATTTTGTTTGAATTCATGCCCTATAGTAACCAACAAGGCATTTTAAACAGATGTAAAGCATGATAAGAAGCATGATGGCCATCTTTAGTGCAAGGTCAAGGCAATCAACATTAAGAACAACTTTGGTGTGGGTTTTTGTAGGAGCCAATGTTTGAACCACCTCCAATGTCAAAACGATTCTTGTGTTGAATTTGTTTATTTTAATCTTTGAAATGAAGTCACTTAGGTAGGTGATTCCACACAAGTTCTTTTTGTAATTCATTTCGCCCCTGGTCCTTTTGAATGCACACTTGTTTGCAAATTTTATGCTAGTGTCTCTTTTTGCATTGACATGTTCAAGTGTAAAATATATTGCCTCATCCACTAACTTGTCACCTTTATAAAAGCAATGATTCATTTAGAAGCATGATCATCATGTTCAAGGCAATATTTGTAGGGAGTTAATGAGGAGATCAAGGCATTAGTTAAAGAAGAGGCATGTTGCACATTTGGCACAAAAAAAATTACAATTGTTTTGCCTATGAATAAGTCCTTGTCCTAGCACCTATTCAACAAGGGTGGCAATGACCCTATCAAACTTCTAAAGGCCAAACAATTGAATAAGGTGGTGGACAACTTTGTGCCCTTGTGCTTTCCCAACATTCTAATATCATTGCATCATTCAAGCCCCATCCTACTAATAGAGGATATATTGACAACATTTTTTTGTTCAACTCAAAGAATCATTATAACTGTATTAAAAACACTTGTTTTCTTGGATAGTCATCAAATCAAAAGGTTTTCCTTTTTTAAATACTTGTTGACAATGTTGCCAGTGGTGTCAATTCGGTCAAGCGAATGCAATCCAATGATGATCTAGAAAATGCTTGGATTATGTTTGATCATTTCAAATGCATTGAAGGATGAACCACCATGGAATGTCATATTTAAAACCCTATGTATTGTAAAGTCTCGACCATTATTCTTTGTAGCATGTAACCAAAATCCACTAAAACTCAATTTGTCTTGTGGACAAACTTGAACAAGGTCATGTTCAAACATAACCTCTTTAACACCCAACTTTAAGGAGTTCATGGCAAGTGGTGCATAGGTGAATTGAAATGTTGTCAAAATTCTAGTGATGATGATTTCATTGGAGCTAGTTTAGGTGGGATGGGTTATAATTGTAGGTCATACAAAACGACAGTTTCAAACTGCAAATTTATTAGAGGTTGATTCCAAATTGAAATCTGTTTTTTAAAACATTTTACAAGTTGTAATGTTTCAAAATGTCCTTATGGATCTCAAGATATCAAAAGAGAAACAAACCTCTTTATTTCAATGTCTTTTGGAATCTTTGTGTCTTTATAATTTCGTACATATATAAACATGTAATTTCGTACAAATGTAAACATGTGTTATTTCATTTGAATATGCTAAGGCTATTTCAAGAGATTCACAAACGAACAAACATGTTAACGCAAAAGGTGAATACATAATCATGTTTTTTGCATTTAGTATGCTAAAGCAATTATAATTCAATATCTTTGTTTTTGTTTTGTCATTTTTTGGAATTTTGTGTCCTTTCAATTTCATACACATGTAAACATATGGTTTCATACAAATGTAAACATGTGTTATTTCATTTGAATATGTTGAGATTATTTCAAGAGATTAACAAAAGAGCAAATGTCAATGCAAAAAGTGAGTACATAATCATATTCTTTGCATTTAGTATGCCAAAAAAACTATAATTCAATATCTTTGTTTTTATTTTGTTATCTTTTGAAATTTTTGTGTTCTTCCAATTTCATACACATGTGTAAACATGTAGTTTCATATTGGTCATGGTACAGGGTAGCATCATATTGTGTATATGGGGAAAGCTAACACTTTTACTTTTTGAAACCTTTTTTCCCCCTTTCTTTCCTTCATCATATTATTCAATCTTTGGGCTGCCCACCAAGGGGTAGGGACTATTTGTCTTTCAGTTTGTCCCTATTTGTGTCTTTTTTCTCCTTTGGATGCAAAAAAACCTTTTTCTCTCATTCTTGTTTACTTGCTTGATTTCAGGTTTTGTGAATTTCTTCTCTTGATCTTTTTCCCTCAGTGCATTTTTCTAAATTCCAAAACAATATTTTAGCACCCTTGAACTAGGGATGTGCACATTTTCCCCGAGGGTGGTTTGCCCAAGATTGTCTATCTTTCTATTCCCTCCCCCTCTCCCCACCCCAGATGCCAACATGCCAACCATTGCTTGGACGTTGATGATGTTTCATTATGGAGGGGGAAACATTTTGTGGACAACCCAAACCTTCGTTTTTTTGTTTGCCAACAAACTATATATATATATATATATATATATAATTTTATATTTTTTAAAAATTTGTCTTCCTCAAGTCAGCTTCCACATTGACAAAATGAATAATTACTCTTCGAATTTAAGTTGTTATTATTATTATTATTATTATTTCATGATCAATATGATGTTGTCATACCAACTTCCAAGAGTGAAATACTCAGATTTTAGCCTATAATGGTTATGATGATTTTAAATAACTAGACATCATATTTTCGCCAAAAAAATGTTTCACTATTTTTAAGGATAGTTTGGGATCGTTGAAAGTTTGATAACCTTTTTTTCTTTTTTTGGGTGATAAGCCAATCAAAGAAACTCATCATATAAATAAATAAATAAATTGGTGACTCCCAACAACTAATTATTGTGAAGTCACAATATACTAGGTCCACATGATTGCCCTGCTATGAAGGTAAAAATGGTAAGGGATAAGCAAAAATCTTACCTAGCCAATGAGATGGTTCAAAATTGTTTTTCCATTATTTGGGGGAAGGGGCCTAAATGAGATTTTTTTTTGAAAAGGGTGTATTAGGTGGAATTGAAAGCATAACAAAATATTCATGAAATATGTAACAAAAGTTAGTTTTAAAATTGGAGGTGACACAAGTAATTTGACACTTGCTGATTCCCTCAAGAAGGTAAGCATGTTTCATCATTTTTTCATCTTTTCTCATATATTTTGCCCTTAATTCTAATCTATTTACCTACTAGTTTCATGTATGCTTCCCTCATAATTTTATTTTCATACTTATTAATGTGGAATGTGTCATTGGCTCATTACCCACTAAAGGTATGACCACACCTAGTATTTAAAGGTTTTAACTCACATCAACCTTACCACCAACAAAGTGCCACTTAACTTTCTTTTTTTTAATATTACAATTTATCATAAGTTTTTTAACATTGTTATGATATGTTCATACTTGATCATAATTCAGCCAGCCTTTGCATTCACAAAATCAACTCAAAAAAAAGTCAGGCACACCACCCACAACAACAAAACATTGACAATTAACACACTTCATTCAAAACCCTAAACCCAAAATGCAACACACACAAAAAAACTTCCTAATTCTTGAAACTTGAAAGTGGAATGTGTTAAAAATAGAAAAGGACATCAATATATTGGATGAAAAACTTTCCCAACTTTTTTTATCCAAAATTTGTCCATTCATTATAACCATTATTTGAGACCATCTAGATATCTAGTTTTACATTGTGCATAGTCCTTGACCCCTTCAAAACATTGCATATTTTTGCAAATATTGTGTCTATGGCCTTTAAATTATAATAGGGAACTATATTTTAATTTGTAAAAGCAAAATCATGTCCAAGTGGGGCCAATAAAAAGTTCAATATGCCAATATCAATGAAATAAAATGAATTTCATGACTCATCCTCATAAAACCAATAGACTATTTAACTTGAGTTTTAAATCATGAAGACATTTATATTGCATATTGTATGACCATGTAAAATGATATTTTAAAACAGAGCCTCTCACAGCAGAACCACTTATTTATTTGTGTGATGGGCTCCCAAGTTTCATTTGTTTTTCTAGTGATGGGCTAATGGAAAAACAAAACTTGGGAGGTAGCCTGCTTGATGAATTGAAGAGGATAATAGGCATTTCTTTGTTTGAGTATAGATTTTCTCTATGAGAGTAGAGAGCCAAGAACAACTTTTAATGCAGACTTATTTAGAGCTATCACTTGGGGGTTCACCCTTGGTGGCTAGGGTGAACCAATACGTGCATCCCATGAACGAGAGAAAGAAGTGAATATTTGTTGTGATGGCTATGTATTGGTGTTTGTATATGTTAATTGAATAAATGTTGAACATTCAAGCTTTGGTTTTAGGGTATGAAATGGAGAAGTATGCCTTGTTTGTAATCATGTGTGAATTCATGTGGAGGAAAAAATAAAATGTTTGAGCTTTTGAAAAAGAAAATTTTTTAATTCATTTTTATTTTTTATACATAAAAGAAATACATTTTCTCTGATAATGTTTAAGCCATTTTGTGGGGGAAGGGGGAAGTCACCAAAAATTCCCCCAATTTTTTTTCAAAAAAACTAGACTGGTGTAAACCCAAACTGACCACCCTTCAAAGCTTGGATCTATGAGGGGATTTTATAATTGTGTGGTCCCAAGCCCAATCCCTCTAGTGTAAAGTATATACGGCCCCTAAGCATGGGATATTTATAATAACTACAAGCAATTTACAATTTCTTTTGGGGGCTTTTAGGTTTTTAGTTTTTTCTTCCCATCTTAAAGAACCAATACAATTGTGCAGTGTATTTCATCTTTCATAATGCCCCCCACCTGTTTCACCTCAGTTTCTCCACTGAATTTTTGGCAGGTCTGTATGCCGGGTAAAGCCCTCGGTCGAGGGTATTACCAAAACTGGGCTTGCACTTGGGTATCCTGTTGTGCGCCATTATTTTGGTAATGCCCTCGACCTAGGGCTTTACCTTACATGTAAAGCACGGCAACTTGTTTTCTTGTGTGTATTTTGGTCCCTTAACTACCCTAAAAAATCTAATTTCATGGACAGACTGACAAAGAAACTTCTGACACATGGAAGTTACTCTACAGGCCGTCACACGAACCTCCTCCTCTTCTCATCTTTTTCTTTTCTTTGTTTTCCTCATTTTACTTATTTATTTTTCTCATCAGAGATGCAACATATGCTCTCTCTGCTGGATGCATGAAAAAATTCCCAAAATATATAAGTATATGTATTTTTTCAAACATAATGAAATTTAATAAATGGAGATTAAAAAAATGCTGTCTGCTCTATGTATGGAGAAATATTTTTTTAAACATCATATATTTATTGTTCAAAGAAGGTAAATTTTACACATATCCCCAAAAATTCTAAAATTTACAAATACTATAGAATATGACTTACTTTAGGGCGTCTTTCTTTGGGCACAAAGAAGCAAACATGATGGAAAAAAGAGTAACCACACTTTACTCAGGATGAAGGGTCTATTTGCAGACCCTTCCATATACAAGATTTCCAGACTGGGTTAAAGCCTCAAACGTGGATGGCACCTTAAGTGTAACTTTCCTGGAAATGAGGAACCTCACATACAAGATTTGTTCGTATCCTCTCAAATGAATCACAGCCGTTGATTCATTTGTGAAAGAAAACTCTACTGATTCTAACTAGGGGCAAGCACACTTCCAACTTCCAAGAGGTCTTTTTGTATAGGTGAAGGGCCTGAGTACAGGCCCTTCTGTGATTTGAGATCTGTGCCCGAGGCCGGTAGGCTGAAGGAAAAGGTCAAAAATCACGAAAGGGACTGTACTCAGCTCCCTTTCCTACGAAACGCAGAGCTGAGATGTTTTCACTTTTTAGAAATAGTGACAGGCTGGCTAGTACCTTCGGCTGGAAAGAAGATCCCAGAACAGCCTGGCTGGTACCTTCCACCGCAGAAGATCCCGCTTGCTGAAAACAGGTTTCTTCAGGCAGGTGTAAGAGAGCTGAAAATACGAAGGAAAAATCCAGGAAGTGCTTTAAGGGAATGAGGAGGGCCCATGCAAAGCAGTACCCAAGAGCAGAAAGCAGAACTCCCAGCGCTTGTTACCTCCCAAAAACAGTCAGTAGGAATATGTGAGGAGGACTCCAAGAGTAGTGACGGTGGGAGACTGTAGTGGGCTATAAAAGTATGGGCCTCCTACTTTTATTATAATTATGTTGGGATCCCAAGACTAGTTGAGATTGCAGCTTCCTTGTGCTGTCCTGCAGGAAGAGGACGCAATCCACACGTTATTGCACAGGAGTAGTAGTAGCTGGAAGCAGCACGCAACCAGTGCGCGTACGTGTCCAGGAAGCTGCGTTGGCTTTGCGCTAGGTAGCGTGAAACAAACGACAGTAAAGAAAATCGAAGCTCTGAACTACGTGTAGCATGTAGCGTAACTGTGTAGCGTAATTGGTTTGTAGTCAATTTCTGGCAACTACGGTGCTGCAGCCTCAGGGGCAAAAGCTTGAGCGAAATCTCCCACGATATTTTCTACTATGTCGAATCTTCCGTCCACTCTGGTTTCCCATCCGACGCCCACTTAGTCTCCCATCCGCCGCCCATCCGCCGCCCACTTAGTGTCCCATCCGCCGCCCACCTAATCTCCCACCTTGACGGATGGATAAATCACTATCGTGCCCATAGACCCTCTGGATTACCATGGCCAGAGTCCATTTAGAGAGGGTTTGAGAGCGGATGTTGAATAAAGACGCACAAGAAAAGAAGATAGAAGGAAAATGAAAAGAGGGTTTGGGAGGAGAGAAAAGTGTGTGGGAGTAATGGCGTCTCAGAGAAAAGGAAAGGAGTTGCTGTTTTGGGTGAGAAAGGAAAGGAGCCTACATGTATGCTTTGCTGCACAAGAGAAGAACTTAAACGAGAATGAATAGAAGGCTTGGGAGTAAAGAAAGAGTGTGTGACTCATAGGGAAGAACATGAAAAGGGAAAGGAGTTGTTGTATTGGGTGAGGAAGAAAAGAGTTCATGTTCTCTTGTCACAAGTACAACATCTTGTCTTAGTATCTTTGTGGCACTCTCTCTTGGGACTTGCAACCCAAAGAAGACTTTCTAAACCCACTCACTCAGTTGGGAACCTTCAATCTCTCTCAACAAGAATGGAAGGATGAATAGCTCGCTATTGGTTTCACTCTAAGCGTCTTTTGCACAAATTTGTTTTTTGGGTGCACACTTTGCAACCGATTGAATATTTTGGAGTCCTCTTGTACATGGAATTTTTTATAATTCAACAACTTTAAACCTCTTTTATTTGGGTACAGATTTTATTGTTTATATCTTGGTTTTGTTTCATCTGGAGAATATTGGTCTTTCAACTCTTTTGAAACTCCATGGGAATGTTATGGAAGGATGAATAGCTCGCTATTGGTTTCACTCTAAGTGTCTTTTGCACAAATTTATTTTTTAGGTGCACACTTTGCAACTGATTGAATATTTTGGAGTCCTCTTGAACATGGATTCTTTTATAATTCAACCACTTTAAACCTCTTTTATTTGGGTACAGATTTTATTGTTTATATCTTGGTTTTGTTTCATCTGGAAAATATTGGTCTTTCAACTCTTTTGAAACTCCATGGGAATGTTATGGAAGGATGAATAGCTCACTATTGGTTTCATTCTAAGCGTCTTTTGCACAAATTTATTTTTTAGGTGCACATTTTGCAACCAATTGAATATTTTGGAGTCTTCTTGTACATGGATTTTTTTATAATTCCACCACTTTAAACCTCTTTTATTTGGGTACAGATTTTATTGTTTATATCTTGGTTTTATTTCATCTGGAGAATATTGGTCTTTCAACTCTTTTGAAACTGCATGGGAATGTTATGGAATATCTTCCTTCAATACTTTCAAAAGGTAGAATATTTCCCATTTTGCATCATTACTTTTATCCATTCAAATATTTTGTTTCCAAGTTCTTTTAATGTTTGTTTTTTAATTTTAAATTGTGATTTCATTTCGATTTGGAATGTATGCAGGTTTTGTGGAAGGTTTGATCAAAAGCACGTCTCCCTATCCAATAAAGGGATGTTCTTCAATAATTTGAACAACAAAACTTGATTCTATCATAGGTTAGCAAACTACTTTACTTTGATTTATGTTTTCAAATCTTTTCCCATTTTGTGGCCCACTTGTTGGGAATGTGTTGAAAACATTGAATTATTAGCAAAGTATAAATCTCTTGCCATTTTGAACATTGGAGGAGGTTTGATTATTGAAGAGTTTGGGATATAACTTATTATGAAGGGTGAATAAATATTGCAAGGCATAAAGATATTGTAATTCTGAAAAATCTTTGTGTGACAAAATTGCTTGTTGTTTTATGTTGGTCTTAAATTATGATAATTTAAGAAGTGGGATCTTAACAATCAAGTGGTGAATTATGTTCAACACAACAAATTTGTGTGATTGTGAAGGGTTTGGTGTTTTGGATTTGCTTCAATAACAAATAGTTGTGTGAAATTTTACATAGTTTTTTGATGGGGTGATATTAATTATGTCACCATCCATTGAAGCCTAAAGGTTGCCAATGTGATGGATGTAAAAAGCTTGTTGTTGGTGTTAATTGGATTGTTCAATTGTTCAACAATCCATGCATGAAGGCTTTGGCCATGACTATGTTATGGTAAAATGTAAACAATGGAATGGTGAAATGTGTAGAACAATTCAATGTGAATGTATTGTAAAATGTTGACACAAATCAACATGTATCATATCTTCTATTTCTTTCAATTTAAGGTAATTGAAATAACCTTGTCTTTTTATCAAGGATAAAACACTTGTAGGAACACTTTGAACATCTACTCACCTACATGATCTATCAAGTCATATAAAATTGACTAACAGTATTATGATGCTAAATAAGCAAAGATATATAAATGTGTTAGGTGTTTAACATGTTTTTAATGTTAATTCAATTGTAGATATGATTTGTCTAAAGTTTTTAATTCAAATGTAGACAAGAAAATATCGAAAACATCCAAAACGTAATTTCACATAATTTTTGTTATGGTTTATCTTACATAAAAAAATGGTTTGCCTTATGTGTTAGTGCTTCAACACCTTAATTAGCAACAGATAAATAACTTGTCAACATGGACCTCGCTAGTTATCTTTGCATAACAAAATAGAATTACTACAAACATGTTCTTTTATTTTGATCCTTCTGCTTTTGAAATGTTTTTTTAAAAATTATGGGTTGTTACAATCTAATTTCCCATTGATTTGTAAGTTGTATGCTCATAAATCAACTTTTTTTGTGAAGATTTCTTGTTTATTTCCTTTTCAACTTCATTGGCTACGATATGTAATTATTGAATCATGTAACATCACATTATTCCTCAAGTCATTACTTCAAGCATTCCTATTTTGTTGATTTTGAAATTTGATTTTGAAAATTGTTAGATTTTTAGGGTTTTGGAAAGGCTTTTTTTTCTATGTTAGCTTTACTTGATATTCATTATTTTAACTTTCTTTTTTTAGTTTTTTCACTTTTAAACCACAAAAAAATTCCATGCTTGATATGGGAAATGTTTTCTAAAACTACATGTGAATTTTGCTTATAATGTTGTTATTCAACTTGTATTGACCATTGATTTAACGTTCATCATCTTTGCATAATATGCTAGAAGATTATTTTATTGTAAATTTTATGTGCACCTAATTTAATTCCTTAGATTTTCCAATTTGGAGATATTTGTAACACAATTTAATCCTATAGATAATCAAGTAACCATAAATTTTGAAAGTGATAATTGATCCTTTTATAAATCTTATTTTGGATTTGTAAAGATTTGGAATCAAGTTATTCATGTTGAACTAAACTTGATCATCATTCATCCATGGATGGTTTCTTGAGTAACTAAACACATAATCTTGCTTTACTTTTTTCCAAAATAGTCGAATGAACATTTTTCTAAAATATGATGTTTCCCTTATTTTGATTCAAATGCTTCTTGTAATTTCCTCTTTTAAATTTGTAATCATCATAAACATGGTTTTAATTTTGAACAACTTTCTCGTCCAATTAATGATATATGTTGTGTTTCCTTAATGTTGTCAAGGTTTGACAATATTGTTAAAGAATTTCAGAGGTTTCAATACAAATGTTGATGATCACAAAATAAATAGTATATTCATTTGTAAAACTTTTCAACCAAGTAATGCATGCAATTTGAAAACACATGAAATGGTCAAAAAGATGTTCAAAGATTTTCATGGGACCTTGCAGGACTTTGAGAAGGCCAATTTTCTTGAATTACACAATGCATTCATTTTGAAAACATGTGAAGAGGTCGAAAAAATGTCGAAAGATATCGCGAAATCTTGCAAGATCTCGACAAGACTAATGTTTTCAAACTAAACAATGTATTCACATCGAGAACACATGAAGATGTGAAAAGGATATTACATGATTATCATGGAGTTTTGCGAGACCTCAACAAGGCTTATGCTTTTAAACCAAACAATGTATTCACAATGAGAACACATGAAGATGTCAAAAAGATATTGCATAATTATCATGAAGTTTTGCAAGACCTCAACAAGGTTAATGTTCTCGGACCAAACAATGCATTCACTTTGAAAACACATGAAGATGTCAACATGATATTGCATGATTATCACGAAGTTTTACAAGACCTTGACACCATTGATCCTATTGAATCAAATGATGCATTCATTTTAACAATACGTGAAAAGGTCAAAAAGATGTTGAAAGATTATCAAGAAGCCTTGCAAGACTTGAACAAGCTTAATGTTTTTGACCCAAATGATGCATTCATTTGGAGAACATGTGGAGATATCAAAAGGTTATTGAAAGATTATTCAGAAAGCTTGCAAGATTTTGACAAGGCTAATGTTCTTGAACCGAACAATGTATTCACATTACAAACACGTGGAGATGTCAAAAGAATATTGCATGATTGTCATGGAGCTTTGCAAGACCTCGACGAGGCTGATGCTCTCGAACCAAACAATGCAATCACTTTGAAAACACGTGGAGATGTCAAAAGGCTATTGTGTGATTATCATGGAGCTTTGCAAGACCTCGATAGGGCTCATGCTCTCAAACCAAACGATGCATTAACCTTGAGATCACGTGGAGATGTTAAAAGGATGTTGATGGATTATCAAGAAGCCTTGCAAGACTTGAATGATGCAGATGTTTTTGAACCAAACAATGCATTCACATTGAAAATACGTGGAGTTGTTAAAAGGATGCTGAATGATAATCAAGGAGCCTTGCAAGACTTAAACAAAGCTGATGTTATTGAACCAAACAATACATTCACTTTGAAACTACGTGGAGAGGTGAGAAAAATGTTGGGTGGTAATTATGAAAAAGCTTTGCAAGACTTCAACAAGGTTGATGCTCTTGAACCAAATGATGCATCCATTTTGAGTACACATGGAGATGTTAAAAGGATGTTGAAGGATTATCAAGGAGCCTTGCATGATCTTAATAGGGCTGATGCTCTTGAACCAAACAATGCATTCACTTTGAGAATACGTGGAGAGGTCAAAAGGGTGTTGGTTGACGATCAAGGAGCTTTACATGACCTTAACAAGGCTAATGTTCTTGAACCAAATGATGCATCCACCTTAAGAACACGTGGAGACGTCAAAAGAATGTTGAAGGATTATCAAGGAGCTTTACAAGACCTTGATAAAGCGAATACTCTTGAACCAAATGATGCATTCATTTTAAAAACACGAGGAGAGGTCAATAAGATGTTGGGTGATAATCAAAAAGCCTTGGAAGACCTCAACAAAGCTAATGTTTTTGAACCAAACAATGCATTCACTTTGAGAATACGTGGAAATGTCAAAATGATGTTGAAGGATTATCAAGGAGGCTTGAAGGACTTTGACAGGGCTAATGTTATTGAACCACACAATGCATTCACTTTGAGAACACGTGGAAATATCAAATTTATGTTAAGGGATTTTCAAGGAGCCTTGGAAGATTTGGACGAATCTAATTTTCTTGAACCGAACAATGTATTCACTTATAGAACACGTGGAAATGTGAAAATAATGTTGGATGATTATCAAGGAGCCTTGGAGGACCTCAACAAGGCAGATGTTCTTGAACCAAACAATGCATCCACTTTGAAATCACGTGGAGAAGTCAAAAGGATGTTGAAGGATTATCAAGGAGCCTTGCAAGATCTTGATAAGGTCAATGTTCTTTTACCAAACGATGCATTCGTTTTGGTAATTATGAGTCATGTCCATTGGCATTTAAACAATTATCAATTAGCATTGGAATGTTTGGATAAAGTTGATGATGTTCATGAGTCAAATAATTATTTTATTTTTCAATACAACAAAAAATGGTTGAAATGGTTGTTGGATGAATATCAACCTATAATAGAATCATTACCATTCAATTCAAATGTAAAATCTTTTACATCTGTTGAACTCGGGACCAAAATTAATGTTCAAAATCCTTTGGGGCAAGGATTGTATGGAATAGTGTATGAAAGTGATTGGGAGGGCAAAAGGATTGCAATTAAAATTTTAAAAGGGGTCGATGGTTCCTTCAATGAAGGTACAAAAAAATCTTTCATATCAGAAGTGCGAACTTTGGGGTCAATTCAACATATCAATTTGATTCAACTCCTTGGTTATTGTATTGAAGGTACAAGACACATGTTAGTGTATGAATACATGTCAAACTCATCTCTTGATAAATGGCTTTATGATGACAAATTAAATCATTTTTTGAATTGGCATGAACGAATGCACATCATTATTAGAATTGCTAAAGGATTGGCATTTTTGCATCAATGCAATCCAATCATTCTCCATCTTGATATCAAACCACAAAATATCTTTTTGGACATTGATTATACCCCAAAGTTAGCGGATTTTGGGTTGGCCAGACTTTTAGATAGTGAACAATGTCAGGTATGTGTCATAGTAATATATTTGAGTTTATTTTGTAATGATTTTGTACACATGGGCATTATACTTTGTGAACCTTACATTGAAAAAATCTTTTTCATTATGCCCAATTTTAATTTTATCAAATAATGATGACAAATTATTTCAATATTCCAAATATGAAAATAATATGTTTGTGTATGATTTATAAACTTTTTTACTATATGCATATACATGTGTGTAATGATTCAAGTTGACACTCAATATTTTGTTTTTAAAATCTTAATTTTAGTTTTTAAATTTTAATTATCCATAGTTTCTAAGGTGGAATTTATGTCCATTATAATATGGAAAATATGCAATTGAACATGGATTATAACTTCTATATTAAATGCATGCACATACATGTTGATTAATGTTTGATCATTGTAAATTAATCATGTAGGGGGATTTAAGTTTCGATTCTACACCGGGAACATTTGCATATATGGCTCCAGAGGTACGCTCGAAACATCAAGTGTCAACAAAGTCTGATGTGTATAGTTTTGGAGTATTATTGATTGAAATTGTGAGTGGGAAGAAAACCTTCAATGTGGAAGGAGAAAATCTTTCACTTCATGATTTTACCGAATGGGCCCAGTGGAATCATGTGGAAGGTGAATTTGAAGAAATTTTGGATGGTGTGATCAACAATTCAATCGTGGATTTAAACCATAATGAGGCCCAAAAGTTGATGAAAATTGCACTTGAATGCATCCAGGTACAAAATTTCAATCTTTGCAAAAAAAATTCTTGTGGGTATTTAAAATTCATAGTTAATCACCTTTCCAACCATATCCAAATTCATAAATTCTATTTGATAAGAATGTGTATTAGAATATTTCAGATTGTTTTGTGATGATGATAATAATAATATAATGTAAAACCCACAATTTGTAAATAAAAATTTCAAATAAAATTTTTAATGTTTGCAAGACACCTTTTAGGTGTTTATGTTTATGAAACAACTTGATTGCATTTTTTAAATTCAATTTTCACTATTAATATATGAGAAGCATTAAATGTTTTGAAAAATCATGTTCATAATTGATTCTTTATTATATTTAGTAGATATTAGGTTGATGGAAAATTAATTTCCTTAATAATGTCATATTACCAAACACAATATATGGTTCCATCATTGTTGAATTTTACAATAGTTTGATTACTAAATATGAAAAATTGGGATTTACAAAACATGAACTTTTTATGGTATTGTTTTTTGTAGGAAAATGAAAATCAAAGACCAAACATGCAAAAGGTTTTGCAAATGTTACAAATATTGGATGCAAGGGAAAACATGACGTTCAATTTTCCAACATGGGATAATTTTAAATCATTTTTACATAGATTTAAATATTTTAATTCAAGTAAAGCTTGAATTTCCCTTTTGGGTGTTTTTTCCCATACAATTAAATAATATCAAACAATCTTGCACAATCATGACTTAAAGTAGTAGATATTTTGTTCCAAACTAGTTTGTTGGAAAACATTGTTTAATCTTAATTCAACTATTAAAGTCCAAGTACCTATTTCTAGGATTCATGGTTTACTAGGGTGTAACATTTAGGGTTTACAAGAGTAAAGTCATATGGGTTTTAAGTTTTGAAGAGTTGATATTTTGATATTTAGCATTTAAGGTTCAAAGTATTCAAATTACAACTAATTAAATTTTTTAAAATGATAATAATCTTAATTAGATATAACGTTTATTGTTGAAGGTTATAGGGTTAAAGGTGGAAATATTGGTGAAGAACATGAAGTTGTATGAGATTGGTGAAGCAACATGGCCATGCAAACATGTTGGCAAAATTGAAAAACCATGTTTTCCGTATCAAAATTAACAATGTAATTGACATCTAAAATTGGTGGTTGCCTAATTTGCATTCACACCAAAAAATGGAATCCATGATTTTGATATTTTATGACTAATGTATCCAAACTTAGTCATGTAGTTGTATGAAATGGTCATATAAGGCATTGATATGTTAGGTAGCTAGATAATTAAATTAGGATATGTACATAGGTAAGTTAATTAGGTAGGTTAAGTATGTTAGGTTTCACTACTAGAATGCATAGTTTTTAAGACATTCCAATTATTTTTTATGAGTCCTTCCTAATTAGCGGGCATGTACATTTTGATTTTAGGTTTGGGGCTTGAATGGCATGCATATTTTTTGATCATTCAACTTGATTAGAATTACCTATTTGACTATTTGTCAAATCAAACGTCTAGTCAAGTTGTAAAAAAAAAGACCACCTTGGTCAAAATGGTCAATGACAATTTACCTCCAATGTCCTACTTATTTATAATTATTTAATCTCCATGTTATCCTACTCATGTACCTACCTCCCACTTACCATCCTATAACCTAACAAATCTAACTATCTACTTATAATTATTTTACTTACCTACTAGTTACCTACCCTCTTACAACCCATTTAGATATACCTATTTACAACCTACCTATTCATAATTACTTAACCTTCCTACTTACCTACTTACCCACTTCATGCCTCCTAATTCTTACCTATTGTCCTATGACATATTTACCTACCTATTTCCAACCTTATTCAAACTACCTAACATTCCCATTAGCCTACATAATCTTACTATACAATAGTATGTGAAAGACAAACACTACTAAAAATCATGTGGACAGACGACTATGCACAACCACCCAACTTGACTTTGGGTGGTTCTCACCTAAAACAAACCACTCATGATTTTCATGAATGGCTAGATCCCACTAAAGACCCACTAAAGTGATCATATAGTGGGAAGTAGTAGTGATGTAAGAATTTAATTTAATATTGATCATTTGATTGCCCAAAAATGTTTTCGGGCACGGTTGAAAAGTGTTCATTTCACCGTCTCTTGCAGATGAGTGTGAGTTCTTGTATAAGTTCCACCCATGTGACACTTAAGATTTGCCCCATACAAAAGTTCACGCTTTTCACAATGTTTTCTATTATGTGGTAATCCATGGGCTTTCTTGCTTGTTAGGATCTTCAATCAAAAGCTATTATGACTTGAGGAAGGGTTGAAGGGAGGTTAGATCTTTTGGAAATCACTTTGGTTGAGTATTGATTAAAGGAATTGTGAGAGGAAAATTTATATGAGAGTAGCAAGATGCAGGGAGGGAAAGGAAGAAGTGGAGGAAGAGGAGGAGGAGTTTATAGCAGAAAAAGATAAGAGGAGAAACAAGGAGGAATTCAAGAAAAAGCAAGTACGGAAGGTTGCAAAGGAAAGGAACATAAGACCTTGGATAGGTGGGAGAAGATGCGGAAATGAGAGAGGGAGAGTCTTTATTTTGTATGTGGGTAATACCACAAGTTTGAAGATGGAGAAGTTTGCATTATTTGTGATCATTGATTACAAGAGGTGACAAAAAAAAGGGCCATAGTAGATTGTTTTTTCTACTAAAATTTTGCCACAATTTTTTTACCTAGGTAGCTTCATGCCATGAGCTCTTAAAGACACAAGGAATTTTGTGCATCCTCAATGTACATACACATACTCTCATCCTTTGTGAAGGCTTGGCTTGACTTGGCTATAAAATAGGTCATGAAGAAGAAGAAAAAAAAATTATGTTCATCATGGCACACATGTAGAGAATGACCACTTTAGTTTTGTGTTTTTTTTATGTTTGTCTCTCTTGATAATCACTAGATTAAAATTGACACTTTACATAGGTACAAGCTTAACATGATCTTGATATGTATTTTAAACATTTTTTTCAAGGGATTGGTAGATAGATGCCTTGCAACTAAATTTTTTTTTTCATGGATTTGTAGACTATCCCAACATGCCAAAATTTGTACAAGAACTCTTTCATTTATCATTCCCTCAAGGAAGACAAGACACTACCATTTGATGAATGTTTGGGATTCATTGATGAGCCACTCTTTGATTTGAAATCGAGGTTGTTAAGATGTATTTGCCTATACTTCCTGTAGAGACAAGGCAATTAGGGATTGTTGTTTGCTCTCTTTAGCAACATTCCCAATCCCATGGCTATTATTAAATTGACGGTAATTAGATATCTCTGTTTATAAAGTGACCCTACTAGTATTATATTATTTTAGGAGTGACCTAAAATTACACTAGGAATTACTAATGAAAATTGGGGTTTTGCCCTGGAATGTTTTAGATGCAAATTTTTTCACAACAACAATGATTCTTGGAGCCAAGGTTCATTCCTAATTGGTCCAACACACACATACATATATATCACCAAGATTTCAATTATCAATTGTAGTCCAATGATCAGAAGTTGAACTAGGAGTGGTTCATAGTTCAAGAGTTCAAGGTGTACAATTTAAGCCACATGTGTCAAACCTACGTGGTATATCAAATATTTTTCGTTTGAGCAAAAGAGAGTGAACGTGTCATGCAACAAAATCACAAATATAGTGTGTAGAGTTTTTGAAGGTTGAATGGTTAAAAGGTCTTGATTGGTTATACTTATGGCAATGCTCACTTTAGGTCATATAATTTGGATTGAGAATATTTGCTCCACATTTGGTAGGGCTAGAAAATGTTACATGGGTATTTGCAATGTTCTAAGATTGCAAATGCATGTGTCTCAATTGGTCATTCTTTGATCACTTCATTGACAATATTTTAGAAATTTGGAGCCACCTTAAAATTAGGACCCTAAATCATGATGATGTTGCACACTTGAACAGTGTTGAAAAAAGGGGTGTTTGAAAATCAACAAGAAATCTCTTTTCATTTATTTGAAGTGGTGCCTTAGTTTTGGCTTGGGAGACTATATCATAATATTCCCATTCGTACTTGACAATTCTCCAGTGGTGACTTCTCAAGATAACGAAAGTTAACTTGTTTGTCCAAGAAGGTTTTAATCTTGTAGTCCCTTTTTATTTGTCAACAATTACATGGGATTGTCCCATACTACTACTAGGTGTTCATAATTTGAAGTTTGTTTGCAATTCAGTTATCTCTATTTTATTGACTTCAATTGGTTATTTCACACTTTCTGAATTCCTATTAACTTGGAATGGAGTTATATCTCATGGCCAAGAAAGTGGGCTTGTTCACCAAAGTAAACAAGAAAAGACAAAGTTCGATTATTGGTTCACTACATGTCATGACAAAATGTCCATTTTTCCTTTAGCTTTCTTTTGCTTGGTTTTGATCTCAAGCAATGTACCTCGAACAAACACATGGGTTAAGTGACATGTGTATATGTAGACTAGAGTGAAGTTGCAACTATGGTCATGGGGATTGAGGTATGAGCTTTTGCTGTAAGTGCAACAAATCATGGACTGGTTCTCATCACTAGATTTTCATAAATATTCCCCTTGAAACAACAAAATGTTGGTTTCAGGTACTTCTTTGTGCATCATTTGTGAACAATCTTGAGCATCACTAGAGGTTTCTTTATTGAGTGCCTGAACATTGATACCTCTATATGAGATTTAATGTTGATCTATTTTTGCAAATATCACTACCCAAACAACTTAAACGAAAATTATTTTGAACTTGAAAAAAAATTATATTCAATGGAATAAGGTTAGCTTTTTGGTGTGGATGATTAATTCATTCATGAGAATCATTATAAAAAAAATAGGGTTTTACACTTGGGTTTGCAATTGGGTTGTCCAATTGCAATGGACATTTGTAACTCATGGTATTTATATGACCTTGAGTGTTAATAAACAAGTTGTAATGGACACCTTACATTATATTCAATATCGTATATATGGTGCAATTCACATGCAACTATATGCAACTTCTTTGCAATTAATCTCCGCATTAGATTCTCATGCACATTCCAATGTGGCGAACGAAATGCCAACATGGCTTTCCATCCATTTGTCGACAAATGACGTATGCAACTTATTTACAACTAATTTATAATTACTTTACAACTAGTTTGATGAATATATTCATTCATATTTCATTCACCCATTTGAAAAATGGATTTAAAATATCCTTATCTTTTGCAATTTATCTATAATTGTTTTATAATTAGTCTAACAAATATATTATTTAATTATTTCATTCATTCATTTGAGTATTGAATTCAATTCCTATCCTTTGCAATTAACTTATGACTAAAGATGAAATGAAAATAAAATATTTAGTGACTAATTTATAACTAGGTGTTTAAGTTTGGGTTTCAAAGCAATTGTATAGTACTTGATTTTAGTAGTACTAAACAATTAAAATTGCAACTTACAATGCAATTATACAAACTTCACACAACCATTATCATGTTGTCTTAATTATAATAAATAATGTCGAGTTTCATTGGACATCACTATTTATAAACATGAAATGGATTTGAAAATTAAATAGATTTACATTCCATGTTGAAAAATACATTACCAAAAAAAAAATCTGTTAAAAACAATTTAACTATGAATCTAAATATAATGCCTAAGCTATTTATAACAAACATTTTTCTAGTAAATATTTATATCATATTCTTAAAAAAATTTACTAGTACATATGATGTTTATTACATGATGTAAATAAACAAAATACCAAGAATCACAAACCTTTAACATCCACAAGCAAAAACCTTCAACATCCAAGAATAGTAAGAACCTTCAATATCCAAGAGTAAGAACAACAACTTTCAACATCTAAAACCAAAAATAAGAACTTTGAACATCCAAAAGTAAAAGCAATAACCTTTAACATCAAAAAGTAAAAGTAAGAACCTTCAACATCCAAATGTATGAGCAAGAACTTTCAATATCCAAAAGAAACAATAAAAACTTTCAACATTTGAAAGTAAGAGCAAAAAGCTTTAACCTATTTAAGAGCAAGAACAAAAACCATCAACCTTCAAGAACAAAAAATAAAAGCCTTCAACCTTTTTAAGAGCAAAAACAAAAACCTTCAACCTTCAAGAGCAAAAAAAAAACCTTCAACCTTTTTAAGAGCGAGAACAAAAACCTTCAACATCCAAGAGCAAAAACAAAAGCCTTCAACCTCTTTAAGAGCAAAAATAAGAACCTTCAACCTCCAAAAGTAAAACAAAAGCCTTCAACCTCTCTAAGAGTAAGAACAAAAACCTTCAACCTTCAAAAGAAAAAACAAAAGTCTTCAATTTTTCAAAGAGTAAGAACAAGAACCTTTAATCTCCAAAATAAAATAAAAAACCCTTAAATCTCTAATTTATTTACATAAATAATAAAGCTTATACAACATTTTGGTTTTAGTTCTAAACTAAACAAACAAAAATAATCTTAATTATACCACATGATATGAAAATTGCATCACCAAAAGGCTAGGAAATACACAAAATGTTTGAATATAAAAATATTTTTTAAAAAATCATTTTGAATTTCTTGAAAATATGCATAAAAGCATGAAGGTTGTTGATGCATTGGGGCAAATCTATTGATATATTGCCATGTGTCATTTGCTTAAAGGTCTCTTGCCCAAATTTCATATATTTAAATTTCAAATTTTAAATTGAAATACAATTGCATACTAATTGCAAACAAGTTGAAATGTCATATATATTGGGCGGTGGAAATGTATACACATATCATGATCATATGTGTTACTTTAGGTTATACATTTATTGCAAAGTAGTCGTTGATTAATAACAAAATTTATCCTAGTTGTGATGTAGTTGTTACATGTAATTAAAATGCAATTTGTCAACAAAATCAAACATGATTGACTACAACCATATATACATTGTATTATATAAATAAATAAATATATATATATATATATATATATATATATATATTGCAATTAATTTGCAACTACAATACAACTCCTTGATTTTTTGACATGACATTTTAATTATTAATTTGTTGTATTTCCATGGGACAGTTGCAATGTTGTTGTATATTATTTGTTTTGGAGCTCTAATTATAGGGTAGTTTAGTTGCCACAAACATAATTTCTCATAGTGAATGTGAAATTGAGTTCAGGTTTCCAATAGTGGTGATTGCATATTTGATGTTTCTTATAAGACGATAATTATTCCAAAGTTATCAATGGGTGAAAGATTGTCAACCAACCATCAAATTAATTCACCCTTTGTCTCACACATTTTTATCCACCTTTCACAAATTGCCCTTGTGATTTATGGGAAACAATAATAAGGTTTCAATTGTGTTCATGTGAAGTTTGAAATTTAATTGAAGATGCAATTGATAGTTTTGCTCTTGGTTTATTAATCTATTGTGTGTAATCAAGTATTGTGTTTATTATGTGATCTAGTTCCTGGCACAAAGTGGTGCACAAATGGAACACATTAATTGGAATTTAACATGATCATGGTTTTCATTTTTAGTTCAAGTAGTCCATATTATAACTTTATTAATCCAATTTGTGCATTCTAGAAACAAATAATTCAAACAAATAATTCACCCTTTGTTTATAACATGGGGTATTTCTTAGAATTACGGATATTATCTAAATTTTTTTTATGATTCTATTTTCTAAAAATCTAATAAATCTTCTTTTGTTCTAAAATTATTTTGTCTAGGATGGACCTATTTATAACGATGGTGCAACAACTGCAAGAGTATGAAATTGAAATGTTTAGCACTAATGTTGGAATTACTCCAATATTAGTTGTTCTAGGGTAGCCTATAATTGGATTTGGTTACCCCAACCCTCTTCTTCAAGCATAGCTTCCCACATTCACATCTAAGGTGGTTTCAACTTCCCTGACCTCCACACCCTTTTTCTATGGGCCTAAAAATAGTGATTTTGTTGTTTTGAATACTACTTTTGCCTTTGGGGCAGTGAGACAAAAACAACCAGTAGCAAGAGTAGCCATGGACCATAGCATGGATAGTTCTTGATGCTTTGGATTGCTTTGTGCATGCCAAATGCTTGTGTATAACTCACCTTAATCTTTACAAATAGTATGTCAAAACATCCTTATGAAAATATTCTACATGAGTCACTTGGGAATTGGACAATTTTATAATCTCTTCATAGCAAGGTACACGTGTTTCCTTGTGCATGGCAATTGGTGAATGATTTTTCTTTCAATTGCTTAATCAACGGCAAGCATGGAAATCACATTTTCACTCCCAATAAATTAATTTTGAGAGCAACTTCTTCAAGACATTGACTTCTGGCCTTAGGGTAGATGCATGGTATGGTGGTTCAAAAGCGGAAGATGCTCCATTCCATATGAATCCGTAACAATCCCATTATAGTGATGAGTTGGCATTTTTGGTTGTTTCCATTGGCTAAGGGAAAAATACTTTTAAACCTAGGTGTGTAGGTGGGGAGTGGGAAATTTGAATTTTTTGTCATGAAGTTTCCCTCATGAGATTTTGATTGCACAAGTTTTCTTTTGGAGATCTTAACCACATAAATTCATTGTCACTAATAGGTGTGTGGACAAGACTAAGTACGATTAGAATATCCAACCTCTCGATTTGAATTGGAATCATTTGAGAAAAGTTTGGATGTGTGTGAGAGCTTTGACAAAAACACAAAAAGTAAGTAGAATTGTACATGTTTTCTTCTATGCTTGTAAAAACCTCTTCAATCATTGCAGCAAATACCATGTCACTTAACGTAGATGCAACAACTAGCTTGGGCACCACAAACTCAGAGAAACATGTAAAATTAGAACTTATCATATTTTCATGGGTAGATCCTTTGTATGAGACACCACCAAAGATTATTTTTGATAAGAAAACCCTACCTTCCAAGAAAGAAATCTCTAAGAAGTATGTTGATCTTTGTAATAAAAGACTCACCCCAAAACATTTGAAAGTAGGGAGGGATCTTTTGGAGGAAGAAGTGGAAGCTCTCTTTGGAACTTCCATGAACAAGAATGGGTATCAATATTGGCACACAAATGATGAAGAACTAATTGCTATAGTAGAAAATTTGTTCATGGTAATTCACCAACAAACTCAAGTTCCAAACACCCACATGATCAACAAGGCGAAAGCAAGGGGGATCATATGCAAGAGAAAGGGAAACACTAATACAAAAGTAAGGTGTAGTTCATTAGCTTTAATTAGTATGGGACCTTAAAAGTGAAATAAGTTGACTTCATTCTAATGATTTCACCCCAATTAAAGTTATTTCATTATAATATCATTATGTAAACACTGTGTTTCACTACTAGTTAACATAATTCACTATTATAATTTATTGTGTGAATAGGTTTATTTTTATGTTGTTGTTTTAAATACTATATGTTATTTTATGATATACTCTATTTTATTTTACGATACTTTAGTTATTCTAACTTATACCCTAATTTATTATAAGTTATTATAAGTTATTATAAATTATTATATGTTATTCTACCTTAAGGTATCCTAGCTAATATATTATAAAGTTTTTACTTTAAATTATTTTATTTTAAGTTAAAATATTTTATTTCAAATTATGTTTTAAGTTATTCAAGTTCATTCTACTTTATATTATTATAAATTATTTTATCCAAAGTATAACAATTTAAAATAATCTAAAATAAAATATAATGACCAAAGGTAAAATGACCCCTAATAACCAATAATAACCTATGATAATATAACCTAGAATATCCAACAATAGCTTATAATAGAATAACCACCAATAGCCATTAATGAAATAACCATTAATGTCCACCAATAGAATAGCCATCAATAACCACCAATGGCCTATAATAAAATAGCCATTAATAGAATAACCACTAATAGCTAGTAATAGAATAGCCACCAATAGCCATTAATAAAATAATCACCAATAATCACTGATATAATATCCATAACAACCACCAACATTAGTAGAAAATAGTCATTTTGCAACTAGTCCATGTGATTAATTTTTATTTCTAAACAATATTTGCAATTAAAATTTTAATAGTCGTGTTGGACAAGTTGCATTGACATTAATCGCAAACGACAATGAATTTTGGATGAAAAAAAAAGTCAACGAATTACACCTTCATCCTTTGATTGGTCATATACGAATTATTGTTTGTAGTTAAGATGCAATTTTTTAATGAACAATGGGAACAAATTATGTGTTGCCACGTGTCCCAACTCTTATTAATTAAAAATATTTTATTATTATTTTGAATAATTTAAAACCTTTAATTTTTAAGCTTGGATGGTTTAAATTATGACAAGTGGTGCAATATAAATTTGCCACATGGCATATTAATTGAAAATTTCCAAATTAAATTTAAATCAATATTTAAGTTTGTAGGTTGAACTAAGTACCTATTTATTTATATACCTACCTACCCATCTACAATAAACACCTATTTATATAAGACATATTCACCTACTTAGGCCAAATACCTACTTAGGTAGGTAGGTACATAGGTAGGTAGGTAGATAAATAGGTAGGTAAGTTAAAGAAGTAGGTGGTTAGGTGTAAGTACATGAATATTTATATTTTATTTTGAGTTAAATCATTATGATTGACTCCTCCCATATGCTAATCTTTTTAAATATGAAAATGTAAAACAAAACACATTGTTTATATATTTTTCAAGATGAAAATGAAAGCCAAAACATATGGGATAAATTTTTTTGTCATAAGTCGTTTACAACTAAACATTTTTAATTGCAAACCACTTACAATTAAATTTTTTTATCCCATATGTTTTGGCTTTCATTTTCATCTTGAAAAGTATATAACTAAGTCACAATTAACTAACTAATTAATTACTGAACTAATTACCTAATTAATTAATAAAATTAATAAAAATCTCATGAATATAATATAAATAATAATAAACTTGCTAAATAATTAATATATAAAAAATTAGAACCTAAATAATTCATTTTATAAACTATCCAATTAAATATTTATTTATAATAATAATCATCAATGTCTTATGATTATTGATTAATTATATTATTGGTTATTATTTATTACTTAATTTATTGACTAAATAAACAAGAATAATATTCATTTTTAAATGTAAATTAACTATAATAATCTATCAACCAATTTAATAAAAAATTGGATAATATTGAAATAATTAGCTAATTATTAATAACTAATAAATTAATATTTCGCAACAAAATAAATTAATAACTGAAATATTCTGTATTTAATAATTATTAACTATTAATTATAAACATTGAATAATAGTTTTTGTTATTTCTAATAATATAATTAACACCTAGCCTAGGCTAACTATTTTATTATAATTATTGTCATTATTATTTTAATTTATATATTTAGTAATAAGTATAGGTGTAAATATTTAATAATAAAAATAACATTAATTCAATTAATATTGTAATAAGTTGGTAGCCAAGGTTAGCTATTTTATTTTTATTATTCATATTATTACTTCACTTTTTAAATCTATTTATGAACTATTACAATACATATTATATATTTTTACCAAGTATATTTTTTCATCAAAAATAATTTATGCACTTGTATAATAATTTATTAGATTTCCATTGTAATTAATATAATAATAGTTATAGAATAATAGAATAATAAAACTGAAAATAAAAATTATATATCAGTAATTGATTAAAATCATTTTTTAAAATAATAAATAATATCAATTATGAATTTGAAATATAAAAAATGAAAACTATATATTAATATTTCTTAATAATTATTATATTAATATAATAATACTTCATAATTGATTACTTATAGTAATAATAATAATAATGTAATTTGTACCTATCCTAGGTTAGCTATTTTTAAATTATTATTATATAGTATTACGTCATTTGTTAAAGCTATTATGATTTATTACAATTATTTTTCCTATCATTTTAATATCAACATCATCATCTCATCATTATGATCATTATGTAATAAGATATTACAATTTAAAATTTTAGTCAAGGATAATATTGAAATTTAGTTTTTTGTCACATGTATTGAATATAAATATATAATATAATATAATATTAATACAAATAATAATAAATTTCATTTGTAATAATTTTGAAAAGTATAATAAGATGGTTAGAATAAATTTGTAATATGGGCAGACTATATTTAACAAATATCTTACATAAAAGTTTAATATACTCAAAATATACATTATTTAATGTAACCATAATATCAATGTTATTTAAGCTAATAATAATACTTGAATACACATATAAGATGGTTGTTCATATTAATTAAAAATATACATTTATAAATCCTAATAAACCCAACTATATTTTTTAGAATTCATAAAATACACCTTTGTATACTCAGACGGTTGTAATTAAATTGGTCACATTTATAACTAATGGGACATAAATTGTTCTTCTTGGATGAAAATTAAACAAATGTTATTCACATGGAAGGATGAACACCAAAATAGTTCCAAATTAGTTGTGTTGTAGTCAGAAATATGACCAACACAAGAAATAGTTGCAAAAATGTCCAAATGTAGTTGCAAATAACTAATAATCGCATGTCATCACAAATATAATGGTTACATTTTGGCCAATTGTTAGTGGTGCAATAGTCTATAATAGTTTGATTTAAAATAACCATTGATATCCACCAATAAAATATCACTAATATCCATAAATAAAATAACCATTAATACCCACCAATAACCATTAATACCCACCATTATAATAACTACCAATAACCACCAATAGAATAACCATTAATAAACACCAATAAAATAACTACTAGTAGTCATCAATAAAATAACCATTGATAAACACCAATAAAATAAATACTAGTAGTCATCAATAAAATAACCATTTATAAACATCAATAAAATAACTACTAGTAGTCATCAATAGAATAACCATTAATAACCAACAATAGAATAACTACCAATAACCATTAATAATCATCAATAAAATGACCATTAATAACTAACAATAAAATAACTACCAATAGCCACTAATAGTCATCAATAGAATGACCATTAGTAACCAGCAATAAAATAGCTACCAATAGCCACCAATAGTCATCAATAGAATGACCATTGATAACCAACAATAAAATAACTATTAATAGTCATTAATAATCTTCAATAGAATAGCTACCAATAACCACCAATAATCATCAATATAATGACCATTAATAACCAGCAATAGAATAGCTACCAATAGTCATCAATAGAATAACCATTAATAACTAGCAATAAAATAATTACCAATAATCATCAATAAAATAACCATTAATAATCAATAATAAAATAATTACCAATAATCATCAATAAAATAACCATTAATAACCATCAATAAAATAACTACTAATAGCCACCAATAGAATATGCAACAATAGCTATCAATAAAATAACCAATAACAGCCACAAATAACCTATAGTAATATAACTTATAATCTCCAATAATAACATAAGGTGGAATAACCTTCAATAGCCAAAAGTAACCAACAATAGCATCAGATAATTGAAAATAACTTAAGATGAAATAATTTGGAATAGCCAAAAATTACTTATAATAATAAAAAATAGCCAAAAGTAACTTAGAATAACTGAAAATAACTAAGGTGAAATAATTAAAAATAACCCCAAAAAATGAGAATAACCATAAATAGCCATAAATAATGTAGGGTGAAATAATTTAAAACAATGAAAAGTAGCCTTAGAATAGTTTAAAGTACTCTAACATAGGTAGCATTATTATATTACCAAAAATCTTATACATTTATTAAAATAAAAAAATTCAAAAGAATGATCATGAAATGTTATTGAATAGTGATATTCAAAAAAACATATGTTACATTTTGATAAATGTAATTATGTACATTATTGAAAAAAATTAATTAAATTTTAATAATTTCATTTGGACTAAATCACAATAAGATATGAATTTTCAAATTTTATGTTTTTGTAATGTTTAAAATGAAGTATTTGATAAATAAAATGCAATGTAACACATTATCACAACAAGTTTGGTGGTTTCATGGTATAAATGTTTGCTTCCTTCCTAGACGTCTAAAGATCAAACCTCACAAATGATGTGTTTGTGGTCAATAGTTGTAAGTTGACCGAATATTCTCCTATGTAGTTCCCTAAAGTAGTTGTCTATTTAAGTTGATTACATTGCCTATATACTTATGTTAGGTTTTTAACCTAACATAAGTAATGACATGTGTCAATAATTCATAGGCTACAAATTCATGAAATTATCAATAATATTAAATATTAAATCATTTAAATTTCATTGATTTCCATGCTACTTAATTAATTAACTAACAAGTGGACCAATTCATTATCCGTAATAACTAGTCCCCATTCACTAGAAGATTAACGAATTTCACCATGATAAAAATGTCTAAATTCATTCAAAATATAATGAAACCTAGAGTGAATTAGGACGCATTTTGGTGTAATGCTTCAAGTATTACAAAATATTTCATGTATTATTTCTACCCTTCCTAAATACTCCCAACCTTAATGAATACTTTCAATTTTATTTCAAGCCTTTCCTTAACATTTATTAATCCCTTCTAACTCTATTGAATATTTCAAATATTATTTCTAACCTTTCTAAAAACTTCAGGCCTTATTGAATGTACCTTAAGCCTTGCCGTAAATATTTTTTTTTATTCAATTGTAATTTTGGGTTATTATTTCCATCCTTTTATAATTATTTTACGCCTAAGTATTAAATAATTTAAACCTTATCTTCTAGATTCATTGAATGAATTAAATCTTGCTTCTTCAGCCATCTTGAATATTTCCAGAATTGATTTCAATGTTTATTGAGTGCTTCAATCCTTGCTAAATGAATTTTGTTCATCATGTGTGGATAATAAAATTTGAATATTACAGAATTATTGGAAATAAACTTGAAAACAAACAAGAAATAGAACAATTGTATTAACTAACAAAAATATTACAAAGGTTGTATGCTTCAAAATGCTAAAATCACAAAACTATGACTTGTAACAACTAACAATGCTTGAAGGTTTTATGTGCATTCAAAAATCATGAAAGGAAATAATGAAAGACTATTCAAAACCACTCCACTATATATTATCTCCTAACCCTAAAGTAGCCACCATTTAACCCTAACCTAGCCGCCACCAAACCCTAATCCTAGCCACCGCCAAGCTTTAAGTAGCTTCCACTTTTAAACCCTAACCACCACTATTCAACCTAACCTAACTACTACAAGTATGTGAATACTATTCATCCTTTTGATGAATGTTTAACACATTCATTAACATTGGGAATTATAAACGAATAATATTTCTAACAACAAGTGGTTGTTATAAGTAAATTTAAGAAAAAAAGTTTCTTAAAAATTAGATTTAATAATTTGGAATTCGATTGTAGATTTACAAGTTCATTGAATTTTTTTCCAATACCATACAATTCTAAGATATTTGGTCCAAGTATTCTTATGAAATAACACAAGTGTGAGTTTTTTCAATATTTGGGAAATTTGAAATATTAGGTCTTTTGTATTGTTTTGAAAGGTCAAAGATTATAATTTTAACCTCAATGTTTGTTGGGTTTTATCTTTTAAATGTTTAGTGTACATACTATAATTTGATCAAGAATATCTAGATTTTCTTATTGTTAATCCAATATGTACAAGTTGAGCTATTTGGTAATGATGATTTTGAACTACATCTAAGTTCTTTCAAGTATTTTTGAGTTCTTCAGAAGTTTTCAATCCTAGGTTTTTAACATTGTTGAAACCTACCATTGACAGTTAACCTCGAATTTTATTGGGTTTTGTTTTTCAAATGTTGAATGTACTAGAGATCTAGACCTCCATTACCTTGATGTTGGTTCTAAGAACATAGAATATAGGTTGAGATGTCCAGTAATGATGATATTTCAAATACTTGTTAATTTGAATTCATACTGAATACCTTGAAACAAAATTGGGTCTTTTATATTGTTTTGAAATGTAAAACTAATAGCTACCCTTCATATTATGTTTGATGTTGCTTGTAGACTTCCTTCTTCCTTTGTTTTAAGCTTGCGCATCCAAATGTGGAGATTTCATAGTGCACATTTGAGAGGTTGAAACCTTTTTATGTAAAGTGCCTAAAGGAAAAGAATACATGTTATTATATTTATCATTCACAAATGGAAGAAATGCAATAAAGTCTGAATAATATGAAGGCAAAACTTGGAATTATTCATTATGCTTGTGAATGTACATGTGAAGTTGTTTGCAAAAATCCTAGTATGGAAAGGGTGAATGGGCGTTGTGGTGTTGCCTCAATTGTGTATAAAGGTGTTACAAGCATTTGATAGTCTTGTATGTGTCCAAAAGATCAATTTGAAGAGTGGTACAAGTGTGATTGCTTGATGGGGACATGTGAATTATGTGGACTAGATTTGTTACCTTTGTGCCCAGATGAAAATAATCCAAATCATGATTTCAAAGATGATGACTTCGATTTTAATTGGAGGCGACATAAAAAGGTCACCACATGTGTATCAAAAGCATGGAGAGATCGAAAGTGCAACAAGGTTTGCCCAGTTTGTAGCACCCCCGAAGTCTTCTTTTTGTTGCAAAATTTTATCACCCACAACTATGCGCCCAAATGGCAAGATTGCCCATTCAAAGAGTCATTGCATTCATTACTAGAAGATTCAATGCTATCAGTCGTAGGTTTTGCAAAATTCTACACCTTTGCTAAGCAAAATGAAGTTCAAGAGGCCCATTGGAATTCTTTGAATGTCACCATCTTGGTGCAGATCACTTACTATTTAAATCCAACAACAGATCCTAATAGAAAAGAGATGCAACTATCGAAAGATGTTCATTTTTATATTTCAAATGATGGTAAACATGACACCCTCTTTGTCCAACATTGCTTACTCTTACATTGGAACCACATGACAAAGGGTGGTTTCATTCCCACAAAACAATATGTTTGGTTTAATGGCTGTATTGGGCAATTCTAAGTTTGCCCAGCCATTTTACTTTGTTTCTCAATACCCAGAGGTTACAAAGGGATGTGTCATGTTATGGTCTTTTTTTGGGACTAGCCATGGGAAAGGGAAACACGATGGGGCATGCGATTTGTGGTGAAATGAACACTACATGCACAACAAAATGAACACACATGGGCACTTGATGCAAAATGTTGAAGATGTGGCAAATTTTTTTCAAGCAACTAAAATTGGTCGAACTTTTTGTTCCTATCAATTGTTTTAAATTCCTCTTTGAAAAGGGTTTTTGGGCATGTCAAGGTGGGTGATGTGGACTTTGACGATGAATGGGCAACAAAGAATTTGACATGTATTCAAAAACTCCATTGTGTGGCATCTTGTTCTGCAAGGGATCTAACCAAATTGTGTATCAAGAACCTTTCTTGCTTTTGTGGATTTTGTCTAGATGAAGATTATGAGAACTACATTTCCTCACAACATGCTAGAAATTGGTGCATTCACTTACTTGTGCCTATAAATCTTACATCCAAAATCTTGCTGAAGCAACAAATGATGAGGATGAATGGGAGCTTGGAGGCAATGGAGAAGATATTATGTAGTCATTAGAAATTGGAAACAATTTTGTTATCAATGCAACTCCCAATAATGAAAAGGACTGTGAGTTTTATGTTACTATGAGAAACCTATCTTTGAAGTTGGTGCATATGGGTTGAACGATGACTGGGGGAATTCCTTTGAGTCGAGATTTGTCATCATTGGAGGTTGTTACTATCAAAGATGGGGCCGTGAACAACAAAGTGGTAGCATGTCTTTTGTAAGCTTGTTGGACAGAAGCCTTGATTTTTTCCTCATCTTGTCTATGCATCAAAATTTGTTATGTTTGTGGTTCATCATCATGTAGTAGGCAATACACCGATGTATCACATGTCTTTAAAAATTATGATGTTTATCCGCATTAACCTACCAAACTTGGAGGATGACTACTAATCAGTACATGGCTACCCAAAAATTTAGTCCTTGGCACATGGACAAAACTACAATAAGGTACACAAACTATAAGAACTATTCAATTTTATTGCATATAAAAACAAAAAACACTTGTTTTTCTGTTCACTATGTGGACTATGAAGTAATCATTGATCAACGATGAGGTATACTATGGTTCAATGTGGGCAAAAATTGTATGTTGATCTGGTAATTAACTAAACTTGTTTTGTGTATGACTAGGTATTGTTGATGTAACAATCTATGTGCATATGGAGTTCCAAGGAATTGCAAGAATTTATTTAGTTCTTGATCATGCTTCCATGTATTGGAGGGCAAAGTCGAGTATAAATGTTGTAAACCTACGTGGAAATGAGTTATTTTCTTAAGTATCTAGAAGCGCATTTGTCTTTTAGTTATAGTTCAACTTTTTGGATATGAGGTGCTGGAAATACACATGGTTTTTATTTGGGACATGTTGCTAACTTGAAGAGGTTTGTATTGAGATGTTAAAATAGAAATGAACCTAAAATCCTTGTTTCATGTGTCATTGGAGTCTTGGGTCTAGTTGGGTCGAATAATGCAATTTAAATATCACTAAACCCTTAAGTTCTATAAGTGATTGATAAGGCAAAAAGAGTAAATTATTGGCCCAATCATGAATATTTCAAGACCAAAGTAATAAAATATTGAAGATTATTTAATTAACTAAAATTATTGTAGAATATTATTTTAAAATGTGGTTTTAGATTGCATTATGTATAGAGTTTGGGTTGCCTAACCATTATGTGTTAATGCGGGAGATCATTTTATTTTACTTCTCCATACCAACACCTTGTAATGAATTGTTGTAGTTGTACAAGATGGTGATGTTTACATATTTTGCTTTCCTATTTCTTAAGTTTGAAAGTAAACGGCAAAAGAATTTTGATGGAAGTTTTTCAAGAGGCTAGCATGTTGTAGCAGATATGTTGTTGCCAAAAGATGATGATATTCTTGTATCCAAAAACTATTTATTCATTAAACCTTAGTTGAAAATTAATATTGTTGAAGCAAAATTGGGCACATGAACAGTTGTGAAATATATTTTGGAAAATGTGTGGCAAACCTAGCTCACATTCTATTACAACTTTTATCTATGAATGTCACGCTTGAGAAAGACTTGTCAATAGTACAATGCAAGATTTTGTGTAGGAGGGGCATTTATTTCATATCATGTGTATGTATTACTTTCCTCATCTCATTGTCCTAGCTTTGTTGAAAAACATTATGTTCTAACAATAGTTTCTGTAGGATAAATTTTGTAATGCATGTGTAAATTCCATGACAAACATCCCCAATTTTGAAAAATTATCCAAAAGATTAGAATTTGATCAATTTGAGAGAAGATTAATCTTATATGTATGAATAACCAATTTTGAAAAGTTAAAATTTTATTGAGAATCAACAAGATTCCTCTTAAAATATCAAACATGTCATGAACTAATTGGGTAGATTTAGCTTGTAGATCTTCAAATGCATGTATCCATTCCCACAAGGTTTCATTACTTGAGGTGCTTTGTCGAGTTGAATTTAGAACCTTACTATCATATGATACAACAATTATGGTGCATTAGTCATAATGCAATAAAAGAGCTTTCACGTGGATTTAAAATATGTATAACAATTATCCACCTAGTTTAGATCCACATGATTTACTTGCTACCCACTAATTTTCATTACTTTGCTCTTAACATTGCTTGCATGTTCCTTTGTTTTAGTCTGCATGATAAAAAAAAACTCAAGAAATTCTTGGATTATTTCAAAGATATATTCCATAATTTTGCATCTTGTTCGAAATTACCAAATTGCCGCAAATTTGGGCAACTCAAAATCATGTTCGGATCATACTTGGACAACCTTATTTTCAAATCAAATGAATCTAAACATTAGTCATAGATTTATGCACATACATACAAATTGCATGAATTCTCACTTGCTCCATTCCAAGCTATGTAGAATAAATCCAAAAAAACTATTCTACAAGTTCACCTTTTGCTATGTGTAATTGAAACCATATGTAAAGCATGAACAAATGGCTAAGAATATTTTTCCCGGGATTTAGCATATGACATTAACCATGTAGAATAGATCCAAAAAATTTGCTAGCAATAACAACTTGGATGTTCATTATCTCCAAGCCCATGTTAGTAAATGCAACAAGTTATAATCAAAGAAAGTAAGAATTAGCAAGATCAAATGATCCTTAGCAACATGTAAGAAATGTTTCATTATTTCAAAGAGATCCGAAACCTATTTCTACGTTGTCCAAAAAAGTAAAATCTAACATGCCTAGGCCACATGTATTCAAGTTGTATTAAGAGTGTAGAACGGGGTTCCATTACATTCCTAGGCTAAGATCAATGACTAAGCCCTTACAAAATGTGCAAATAGAATTGCTATGATAGAGAAAAATACACATATGGGTCATTGACTTGATATGTTTGGCTTTCTTTTTTTATTTTCAATCTATTGTCTTCATCTTGGGAGCATTTTTTTTCAAGATCTTACTTTTCATCATGCAAGTTTTCATGGAATTTGAAGTTGTCACCTTTGTCAAATTTTTGTTACTTTGACCTTTATGAGGTTTGTTGGATGGCTTCATGTTGGATGTACATGTTGGAAACAGACAACCCCTTTGAGTGGAGACTATTATTATATGGTGTGTAATTTTTGCAGCATTCTTAGCATTAGGCTTTGTTTCATTTTTTTTCACCTTCACATGACGACCTAATGCACACTTTGACTTTGGACATGGTGATTGTGTAACCTAGTCTTCTAATCTAGAATTTTCATATGACTCCTTTCATCCTCTTCATCACCACCACTATTGTCATCCTTTTCATCATGTTGCCCTTTTTCCTACTCCTCAACCTCTTTTTCCCCCTCCCCTTCATCTTCCACTATTGTTGCTTCTTCAAAAGCCTTTTCTATTGCAACAAAATCAAAGTTTTGGACTTTGCCTTCAAGTGAAATTGCATGAAGGTTTGTTGAAATAGGTAAGTGTATATCATCTGCTATAGTAATCAACTTCCCCTTCAAGTTATCATACTCTCTGATCTCCTCTACATATGTAGTGTTTTTTTAAGGAGTCTTCCTCTTTTTGGAAGCATTCAATGGTGTCAAATTTTCCTCCTTTGGCACTATAAAAGTGGATGTTGATTTACCTTTGGATCCACTTTTGCCTCATGTATCTAAACCAAGATTAGTCAACACCTATTTCACCTTGTCTTCATTTGTTACATTTATTGCGAGTGCAATAATAAGTTGTTCATGTGTTGTTTCCTCATTAGCACCTACACTTGCATACATAAGTTTGCCATGTGTTGATTTGGTTGGGACAAGGACTATTTCAATTAATAAAGTTGGCATTGTTACTATTCAAGGTGTTCCATCCTTAGTGACTCTAAAACTAAACTCCTCCATCCAAGAATGTTGCGAAAGATGTCCTATGAGCGGTGAAGCTTGACTTGTATGTGGAATGTTCTGCTAGGTGATGGGAAGTGTGAGGTAGAAGGACTCAAATGTATGCCCTCCAACTCACTTCTTGTCTTGTTTGTGGCATACAATTTATGCTACCCACTTCATACATTGTTGATCACCTCACTCAAAGGTTTTTAATCACTGACATCTGCCAAAAATATACAATATTACAAACTTAATTTAGTGAGAATTTCAATATATATTGAATAATACATTCATTACTTTATAATCTTTTTGGAATAGTATCTTCAAAACATAATAAATGTTTATAAGTTAGCAACACCAAATATTTAAAATTGACAAGTATAACCATGAAATATTTTTACTGGATTTAAGACCAAATATTAATTCATTAAATGCACCAAATACCTTAACACTGACTTACATTAATAATAATATTAAAAGACAAGGTGTAAGGTGAGGAAAATACTTGAACCAATACCTATATGTAGTATTGCACATCAACTAAAATATTTTACAACAATTAACAAATACCAAATACCTTAATATTGACTTACATTATTGGTAATACTAGAATAAAAAGTGTAGGGTGAGAAAAATACCTGAACCAATACCTAAATAGTATTACAAATTAACTAAAATATTTCACAAAAATCAACAAATGCCAAATACCTTAACATTGACTTACATTATTGGTATATTATAACAAAAAGTGTTAGAGTGAGAAAAATACCTGAACCAATACCTATATAGTATTACAAATTAACTAAAATATTTCACAAAAATCAACAAATGCCAAATGCCTTAACATTGACTTACATTATTGGTATATTATAACAAATAATGTAAGCTGAGAAAAATACCAATTGAATACTTATTCTAAATTTCCATGGGTGCAACAACTTAAATACTCCACATACAAAGTATTTAATAAAGGTTTACCTTCTATATTCTAGTCTACACTAATATTTTTCATAAATATTATTGTACTCAAGGTAAATACTAAATATTTCACTATAGTTTAACTAGTAATTAAGTGTTGAATGTAAAAAAATACATATTAACCTTCATGAAACAATAGTCTTCAAAAGGTCATGCCATAAAATGCAACTACCATGTAAAAGACCAATACCACCAGAAAATGATTTATAAAACATAATACACAAACCCTTCAATATAATTTTCCATTTGCATGAAATATAAACATAAGTACAACCATTCAACTGAATTTTCCATTGCATCACTTTTGGACAAAAACAACCTTTCAATAAAACTTTTTATTTTTACCAATTCTGATCAAAAGTATTTAACCTTAAACAATAAAATTTTCAATCGCATCAATTTTAAATAGAATAAAACAATTAGGACAAACATTTCCATTTCCATCAATTTTGTTCAGAAATAAACTTGAACAATAAAATTTTCCATTGCATTATTTCTAGATAGAAATAACCAATTAATATGTACACATTTCCATTTGCATCAATTTTGATCAGAAACAACCTTGAATAAAAAAATTCATTACATCATTTCTAAACAAAAAAAACCAGTTAATTAGGGGAGAAAATTCCATTTCCATGAATTATGGATAGAAGTAACCCTTCAACTGATTTTTCCATTGCATCAATTTTGGATTGAACTAACCTTTCAACATAAATTTCTAATTCTATCAATTCTGATCAAAGTAACCTTGAACAATGGAATTTTCCATTGCATCCCTTTTGGACAAAAATAACCAATTAGGATGTACATATTTCCATGTGCATCAATTTTAATTAGAAGCAACCCTAAACAACAAACCTTTTCTATTGCATCACTTTTGGGTAGAAAAAACTAGTTAATTACCTAGAGAGACATTTCCAAATGTGCATGAATTCTAGACAAAAACAACCTTTCAACTAAATTTTCCATTGCATCATTTCTAGATAGAAAGAACCCTTCAACATAACTTTCTAATTCTACCAATTTTGATCAAAAGTATTTAACCTTGAATAACAAAAATTTCCATTCCATCAATTCTAAATAGAATAAACCAATTAGGATAAACATTTCCATTTCCATCAAATTTGTTCATAAGTAACCATGAACAATAAATTTTTTCATTGCCTCACTTTTGGAGAAAAATAACCAATTAGGATAAACATTTCCATTTCCATGAATTCTAATTAGAAATAAACTTGAACAACATAATTTTTCATTGCATCATTTTTGGACAAAAGAAACTAATTAATTAATAAAAACATTTCCATTTGCATCAAGTTTGATCAGAACTAACCTTGAACAATATAATTTTCCATTGCATCACTCCTAGGCATAAATAACCAATCAAGACAAACATTTCCATTTGCATCAATCTTGGACAATAAAAACCCTAGTGTGTTTTAGGGTTTAGAGACCTTAGGCCTTCAACAAAATTTCCGATTTGCATCAATTTTGGATAGAAATCATTACACATTTAAAAGTTCCAAACATGGTAGAAGATCTAATTATACATGAATTGAAAATAAAGAATGATAGAATGAACCACCAAACATTTGGATGGATTGTAGCATTATGATGATCATGGAGTCACATCTTCACCTCCTTAGCCAATCCCAAAGTCAAACATTGCTTCTCAGATTCTTCTTTGTCCACACACTTGATGCCTTTGCTATCAAACCATAGTGGATGCATGAACTGTCCACATTTCTTACATGTTGCTGAATCTTGCAGGTGTACACAAAGGCAATTGGGATGATATAGATGCCCACACAAAGTAGTCTCAACATCCATATAGAGGTACCAATTGTTGCAAATAGCAAATGGGATTAGTTTCAAATTTGAAAGTTACTTAGTCTAGAACAATGGGTGCATTTGCTTTGTGGGGTGAATGGGCTTCAAGTTCCCCTTTCATAAGCATTTGGCATACTTAATAAATCAAACATTATCTATAGTCATCATAGCCACCATCTTTTCAATTTGACTAGCTACAACTTTTATATTATCATACTCTGCTTTCACATAGTGCAACTTTTCCTTACCAAATTACACTTGTTCATGCAAGGCCTCCACAAACCTTTTGTTCAATTGGAATCTTTCAATATGCCTTTGGACCTCCATCTTTAGCTTAATCTTCTCATCAAATTTTTTAGTAGAGGCTTTTAGATTCTTAAGTTTTGCCACTGTAACATCTAATTGAAGATGAACATTCATCTATGTACCCAACTCCTTTAGTTTGTCTTTCAACAAAGCCACATTGGTTTCCAACACACCTATTTGTCCTACTTGTCCTCCCCAATCACAACCATACATTCAAGCATGAACAATTTCTTTAAACTATGAAAGTATGAGTGGTCATGAGACCTCTTAACACACTCTATGAACCAAAAAATAATTTTTTTGCAACATACAACAATATTCCAAACTTGATTCAAGAATTGACTAGCAATGAAATCAATTGATTTCAAAATTGAAACCTAGAGTAAAACAAAAAAAATCAATACTAGAAAAAATTACCTTGTTCTTTTTGTAACATCCATTCTATAACTTGAACCTTAGGTTGTGTTGTTGTCAAATCAGTTTACGCCTTGGTTTTCTTTCCATTCATGCCCAAAGTATTGATCCTTACAACTTTCAACTCCAAGTCTACTAAGTCTTTTAGTTCACTAAGTCTTTTCAACTCCTCTTCAATTTAGACCTTTGCAGGTGCATCGATAGATTGCTTTTGCATTCTAGATATGTTCGCATAACCTCTTCCTAAATGGTACCTTGGGTTTTGTGAATATCATCTTAATATTTTCTTGTTACACAACACCCTTAGTCATAAAAACACTTATCGCCTATTTTTGGTTCGTAGACATGTGGCACAAACAAATGAAACCACAACATTTGTGGAACTTTTATCAATAGTCATTAATCTACTCCAACCACCTAGATTAGGTAAATGTACCTCAACAATAATTTTGGTAATTAAAGTTTAGACTTTTGTGCCATTCTCCTTACACAGTCTTAACAATCACAACAAAAGATTAAAAATAAATAAACATGTAACCAGTTGGGAGGCTTATTTTTTCAGCATGAACTCCCCAATGCTAATTTTCCAAAATTGATGTACTTGTCCATAATAAATATTCCCAAAAAATAATATTCACAACATTTTCACAAAAAATAGACCATAAACACTGGATTTTACAATATAAAGTAATACAATACTCTTATAAATTTTGTGACACTTAAGCAAACCGACATCGAAATGGTTATCAAAGTAAATTTTAAATATAATTCTGAATTTCCTTAGTGCTAGCTAACATCATAGCCAAGTAATCTTATTGGTTTCAAAAATGTGGTAGAAACACGAGATGCAAATCTTGTGTTTGCCTCAAATTTTCAACAAATTATTGTGCATGATCTCCACTTCAAATTTGGAATGAATGAAACTAGTGGGCAATCATTATAGTTTGTCACTGCCATTCATAATGAATATGGTGGTCTAACACCTTCTATGTATGTGGGAGCTTTTGATTCTATTCACATTCATCCAAGGGGCTTTCATGTATAATGCTATGAGTGCAACATTTCTAGTTTTGAATATGTAGGTAAGGAGTGGCCTTCACTGTGATTGCCATGAAATTATGCATGAGACTATTGGTTTGTTCATCAAATGGTTCTAGCATTCATCCAAACCTAACACAAGAACATTTTTCACGACTTGGCATTTTGTTGTTTTGTTTAGGCATAACAAGTAGCTGAGGTGGAGCAATTTCCAAATAGTTAAAACATACCAGTCCAAATCAACTATGAAGCCCATAAAAAAACCAATATAATGGAACTACAATACCATTGTAAAGGTCCATTCACACTTGGTGTTGGGGATTTTACTGTTGAGTCCATTAACACCATATTAGTCATTTAATATTTAAACTTACTTATTGTGAAGATTTTATGTTAAAATTAACATTCATTTAACATTAAGCTATCATCCATTTAACATTGGGTACCACCTAGGATGCCACCTAGAGTTTCATTTAACATTGATTTAACATCAAATGTGAATGCACCATAACTTTACTACAACCCAACTAAAATACCATTGAAATAGGTCATTCTTAAACCATTTACAAACATATGTCCAAACCACCATAATAAACCATTATAATAAATCACCATAAATTCACTATAACAACATTGCAACACCATTGAAACCTACCACCAAGAAACCATAAATAGACCACTAACCATAACCATTAATAAATATTGTGAAAACCATCACAAAAAATCACCCTTAAAACCATTCTTGATAACTAGCTTGCCCACTCATAAAAAACCCATAAAAGCATTAATAAAACACTTGAAAACCACTGCCCCAAATCATTGAAAAAATCACTAATGAATTTGCCCACTATTCGAGAACACTCACCCTAAAGAAAAATAAAAATAAAGTCAAACTGCTCCAAACCACCCAAATGCCTACCTAGTGGTTTCCTTAATCTTGCCGAGGACCATTTACCACTATCCAAAACCACTAGGCCACTAGGTACCCAATATAGTGGTAACACCAAAAAATGGGTGGTTCAAGTAGTGGTCGACATCCACATGACTTCTAGTAATGAAAAACTTGAAAAAGATTGTTATCATATGAGGGTGTGGTTCATTAATTAATAAAGATTTCTTTTATTATTGTGGAGGCGAGGGGTTCAATTCATAGTACTTGTAACTTATATACATAGTATGGGGCAAGATTAGGTAGGTTAAGTATGCTAGGCTAGGGTGTTAAGCTATTTATTTACCATTTTATAACATTCCCAAATTTATTTATCACCTACCTACCCACCTACCACAATTTTATTTGTTTTGAAAATAGTTTTAAAGCAAATGATTTTATTTAGGCAAATTTTGTGATAGTCAAAATGACCACCCTAGTGATCTACGAATCAAAATAAACAACCCTTTCATTAGTCAAAATGACCAAACAAATGTTTTGTTATTTTTTAAAATAAAAAAAACACCCCAATCACAATGGACATGTTAAAATCAACTTTCCAAAATGATGGGATGGTTTTTTTTAACAATTGTCCATATTGGGTCCTCTTTGACCAAAAAATTCAATCAATTAAACTAGGAATTTTAATAGTGTTAAAAAGGAAGCTAGGCTAAATAGGTAAGCTAAATATGTTAAGCTTGGCTAGCTAGGTAAATAGGTTAAATAAGTATGTTTGAAAGCCTAAGTAGCCTTCATGCATGCCTTAAATAACCAAGGTAATTCCTAAGTATCATAAATGGTTCTTTAGGGAGCTTATGCAACCTTTAAGCAACCTTATGTAGCTTAAAGCAACCCCTAGGTAGCTGAAGAAACCTACTAAGTCGTCCCACTAGAGGGGTATACCCACATTTGTAATTATGTTTTCAATTTGTTTTCAACCATAATTTGTAGTTGGAAATGACAAACCTAGTTGTAAAATGTTTTTCACAATTAAAATATATTATTTGTAATTAAAAAGCCATTATAGTCAATAAGTACAAGTTGAAAAAAAATCTCAATTGCAAACATCAATCACATGTCAAAACCATGTCAATTACCACTTTAAACCACTTTAGTTGTAAACAACATTTACTAGTATAGTCAAAGGTCATTTTCACTTATAACTTCAAGGTGGATGAACTTGATTCATTACTGTTGCATGAGGTCATCGACTTTCCAAATGTAATTTGCCTATATTGTAATTGAGCTAGGCAAAAATATTTAGTCAACAGTTCAGTGACCTATGGTGCAACCACATCCATAACCTAAACCATGTGACACCTAGGCTAGGTTGCTTAAACATAGGTCTAGGTTGAGGCACATGGCACATAAACTAGGCTTAGACATGGTTAGGCTACATGGCACTTGGGCTAGGCCCTAATAGCCTATGTGGCCAAACATAGACTTAGGCCATGGGGCACTTAATTAACAAATAAAAATCTTGTTTCATTTTGGGTTTAGGCTTAGGGGTTGAAGCTTTTGTTAGTTCATGTCAAATGGCAATTCCATTTTCATGTTTTTCCAACATTTTTAGTCCACCTCTTTATATAGTTTAAAAGCGTGAAATTCAAGACAAACAATATGATATACACATAATTACAATTTAGTCAAAACTACTAGCTACTAGCAACTACCTACCTATTTATTTAGAAGACATTTGCAATTAGAAATTCAAATAAGTGGATTAGTGCTACAAATTTTGATTTTCGAAGCATATGACAAACATTGACTTGAAAAACCAAAACCCTTCGTCATTGGGGCAATGTCAACATTGATGACATGTATGTTGCCATCAACAACATACAACAAATTAGAGGCACTAATACATTCCCAATCACATTTTAACCAAAAAAAATGAGAGCTTTGTAAAATTTTAATAGATATTATATGAGGTTGTGTTTTATAGGATTTGTTGTTAAAAATAGTCCACCACAAAGCACCATTTGGCATTGAAGAGAAGCAAAAATATAAACATGGTTTACAAGGCAATGGAATGCAACATAAGTAACATTTTCCATGCATGAAGTGATAAAATAATAACAATGGTGAATTGAATGGTTTTGCCATTCTATAAGTGCTTCTTTCAAAAACTTTGAGCTTTCAACAAGCATTTGCAACACATGCAACTTGAACTTGAAGACTCTAAGCTTTTCATAAGCATTTGACACAGGCTAAAAAAATTTAGTTAATTACAAACAAAGGTTGGAAGCCCTAACAAAAGTTTTAGCTACTTGCAAAACATTCACAATTGTTTGCAATTAAAGGCCAAAAACCCATTGACTAGCGCTAACTTCTTTTCTCGAAGTTTCGTTAAGTTGCCACCACCATTGCCAAAATTGAACATGGAAAAATAATATTTTTCCCTTATGATGCTAATAGGACATTGCTAATGGAAAGAAAATATGGTGGAGATTGAGAAGGAGTTGTTTTGAAGGTTGGTGTAAAAGAAAATATGGATTGATGTGAAGAAAGAAGAAAGCTTCAAAAGTCATGGAACTCAAAACAAAAAATATTCACTGAATAGTACACATTACCAAACCTTAAACCACAAAACTCATGTTGAACCCATTGGAATGATTATTTTTTGATTTTTTAAAACCATGTTTATATGTGATTTGTATACAAATAAGAGCTATATAATAATAATGTATTGATGCGGTACCTTGGTAGCTTTGGCAAAAATTCCTTTAGGAATGTTTTTTTTCTTAATTCAAAAAAAATGTGTGAAGGAAATTGAAGGATCTTTTGGAATATTAGAAAAATTTCAAAATTAATTAATTATTTGGTAGACATGTGTTATTCTTGTGCTACAACAACATACAAAGTGTGTCAAATTGGCTTAGGTGTAGGTGTGCAAAAAAAATGTTATGGTCAACGAAATTGTTGGATTTGGTTTTTACTTATTTTAAGTGAACTAAAAATTAAATTTGTAACATGGTTTGGATGTAGGTTTGTGAGAATTTTAAAGGACCAATGGAAATGGTAGAAATTGACCATTCAAGAGAATAAGGTTGTATGTAGGCTTGAAGATTTTTTTAATGTCAACAAGATTACTAAATTTGGTGGTTTGAATTTTTTATATTATTTTTATTTTGAGTGAACTAATAGTTCAAAATTACACATGGTTCTTGCACATTACTTATACATTTAAAAAAAAAATGTCAAAACAATGGTTTGGTTAATTAGAAATGATTTTTCAAAGTTCTACACTTTGCCAATGTGGTTTTATAGATTCAATTCTTACGTGATGAAGAATTGTTGGTTAGAAGGGCCCCAAAACCATATTGTAATTGGGACTCGAACCATCTAACATTGGTGTAGACCAACATAGGTATATATTGTATACTATTTTGACCTTTAATGGGAAGAAAAGGAAATATGATTTTTGAAATTCTCACATAGTCCTCCTTGCAAAACCCAAATAGTGTAGTTGTAAAACGCAATAATAATAAAAAATCAAAACCTTGTGACTAAGGAAAAAGCTTTGAATTTATAAAAAGTATTCTAATAGTTAAATAAATGCTTAAATTTCAATCTAAACTTTATTTTGAAAATGTGAAAAAAAGGTAAGAATAACGGTAAAGGAGATGGAGGTTTATTAATTTAATAATATCTCACCCCCTAACCCCCTCTTTTCCCTTTTTTTCCCCCCTCATATTCCCATAGGATTTCCAATAATTCATCATTATTTATTTATGTCAATCTCAAAATAGTTAGGAAAGTTACTTGTTGAAAAGATATTGAAATAATAATAATTCTGTATACAAAATAATTAAACCATTGCATGGATAGCTAGTGTGCTTGAAACCATAGACTCTGAATAAATTGAGAGAATAAATAAGTAAATAATTAAATAAGGGCATCAGGACTCAGATGGATGGGAAAGGGTGCATATTTTGAAGGTGGCCATTAACTTTCCTTTCTCTAACCAACTTGGTCTTCCTTGCACTTTATTTTCTTTTGCATTTTTGGCTCTCACCCACTTCCCAATAGCCAGATTATAAAACTCTATATTTGTTGGTCATGTGTAGGGGAAGGCTTATTCCCTCACCCCACAATGTGAGACCAAGAGAACGAGGGTGATCAACTGGAGAACTTGAGGGAACAAGCATTCCCAAGCATATAAAGCTTGTTTATAATTGTTTCAAAATTATAAATTGAATAAATGTATCTTGACTTATTCCGGCTTCCTCCAAAACCAAAAATGAGTTAGCAATCTAACAAAATGTGCACTCCATTTGTTTGAAAGCAATGTCTATGACAAAAATAAAGGAAGAAGTTCATAAGTGCTACATGTGTATATTATTCATGGGAAAAAAATAAAAAAATAAAAAAATTGCTTTTGTTGGGCACATTGCAACAACACCAAAATCCCATAATTTTTTTTTTGGGCTATGGAATATCAAGGGAAAAAAATACCCTTAAAAAAAATTCCTTTAAAAAGGACAAAACAAACCACACCAAAATCCCATAAAATTTTCTTGGTATGGAATATCGAGGGAAAAAGATGCCCTTAAAAAAAATCTCTCTAAAAGGAAAAAGAAACCACACCAAAATCCCATAAAGCTTTGTTGCTATGGAATATCAAGGGGAAAAAGAAAATACCCTTTTTAAAAAAATAAAAATTTAAAGGAAAAAAGAAACCAGCTGTAGTACAAGGCTTGAAGAAAGGGCAAAATGCACAAAGAGACAAAAAGGTTCTGAGGGAAGGGGTTGCAAAAGGCTTCTTGGCCAGGAAATTGAAGCTTTATTGAGGAATGGGTTGTGTGGCTCCTCCAAATGCCAGCCATATGGTGGAGAGACTTGGTGATTGCATAACATACAAGGTAACGAACAACTCATGATTTTTGTGAAGAAAATGCACCAAAGTAACCAGATTTCAAGGATTTTTTATTTTTTATTTGTTCCGTGAAATCAGCATCTTTAGAAAATAGGTGACAATATAGCACGAATTTTAAGCTTTTCTACTTTCATTTCTGACTTGTAGCCCAAATTTGGCTAATTCCTCTTGTGGATGTTTTGCCATGGATTTACCTTAAGCCTTAGGGAAGCTCAAATCCTCATTCATTCTAACCCAACCCATTACTTACTTCACTCTTGATAGTAGGTAGTTGCAAGGCAAGGGAAGCTCTTGTTTATAACTAACAACCTAAACCCTAAACCAAGCCCAATGCTTGGGAGCTCTTGTTTATGGTTGTTGGCCAAAATACTAGTCCTCTTTCTCCTTACTCTTGACGAAGTTAAACCATAAATGCCTGATAAGTAGCCACAAATGGTTCTTTAAATGGTTTAAATTTTCTTAAAATTGTTATAGCAAATCATAAACGGAATTATTTTTCAAAATTTTTTTTTTGTTGGGTCATGTGGCGTGTGATTGTAGGCTTGAAATGGCATGCCGACTGAAAATTTCATGTCGATTTAGGGATGGGTGGGATTACAAAAAGGGACGTGGTGACCTTCAAGGGGTAACAAGGTGTAAACCTCCCACCCCTTTGAAAGGGTTACCTTTGATGCCTTGAATTATTGTTGAAATGCTTGATACTGGTTTGGGCAACACCTACCCATCCTTTGATCTTGGCAATCAAAATTTTACATCTCAACATTTGCCAAACCTTTGAGCTTCAATTTTGTTGTTCACAACTCACCCATGATTTTCACTTCAACGGTTGGTTTATTTGTTTGATTCATTAATTTTTAAATTTCAAAGTTTTTCACAATTTAGGTGGTGGGAATGTTTAAAAAAACCTTTAGGAGGTTCTGGGCACTTGTTTAGGGGTTAAGCCAATTATGGTAGAGAGATGTCAAATGTCTAAGCTATTGAGAAATATGGATTAATGGAAACACATTTACAATGAAGATTTTGGATGATGGTAGTAAGTTAAGGATGGCCTTGATGAAGACTAAACAATTTATTCAAGAATGGTAGTGGAAAAGAGAAAATATGATTTTCCACAATATATATATGGTTTCAAAATTTGAAAACACATGCCTCTCCTACCTCCCTAAATTTTTATACTTTCATTCCTAAAACACATTCAAGTGCTTTCAAGAACCCTAAATTTATTAGATCAAAATGAGTAAACAATTGTTTAATATTCACAAGGACACTTGGTCACATTGGGAATAAATATAATATAGCAAGGGGAGCTCACTACACTAGGTGCTTTTAACTTATGTCAAAATTCAAAAATGTCTTCAACAAAAGTTTAATGAAAAAAAAAAAAACTTGAACTCTAAAGTCTAATACCAATTTGCAAATAAAAGCATGAAGGAAATGGCTTTCTAAAGAGCAGCTCCATTGGCAATCACAAATTGGCTTGCACAATATATTTTGGACGAAATACCATTATATTTTGGTTTGGACTAATATCTATCTATACATGGTTCAATGTCTTTAAAAGACGCTACACATTAGAATATTTATATGTTATTTGATATGGTATATCGATTGGCCCAAGTGATTGCATTATCTCTCACCTTATATTGTCTCATTTTCATTTATTAAAATGAAATAAAAAATATTTAAATAATTGAGACAATTTAAACAATTAGTATATTATGTTGAATGTGATAAATATTGTTAAAAGCTTAAATAAAGAGGTGGGACCAAAGCTTCTCAAAAAAGAAGCTCCACACCGAGAGCACTAAAATGGCCTGTGCATAATGTACATTGTACTTTGGATGAAGTACAACCTTTCAAATAAAGTCCAAATAAGATTAGACCTCTAAATTTTGCACACGATATAATGATCTCCATAATGCCGAGAAATGACCGCTTCTTCTAATTGACTTGCCATAATATTTGGCCCAAGTGATGACATTTGAATACTCTATCACAATATACCATCCAATTTACACTTTTTATGGAATTAACACTCTATGTTTTGGTGTGAATCCGTGTGAGAAAGACCCAAATAGGAGGCCCAAGTAGACTTAAGAGCACGGCTACTCATCCTTGATACATAGATCACCTCTCTACAAGTGTTTGTTGCATACATCCAAAATAATGTGCACATAATTCCCCATCCCGACCCATGAATAATGAAATATTAGATGGTATACAATGGAGGATTAATTACACACCACCACCCCATGAGCTAGTCATAGTAATCGATCAATCGTTTTGTCTCTTTTGAGCCTTTGGAGAGAGCGTGTATATCACGATCATATTTATAAGTTGAAAGTGGCCAAGGTACTATGTTAGTCAAAACTTTCCATTCCCAAGTGTTGTGCACACCATGTAAGTCTTCATGAATGAACATACGAATGTATATCCTTTTACCCAATCATACTTAATGCACGTGAAACACAACAATGGTTCAATTAACAATTCTTTAAATTTGGCAAAAGAGACCAAAAGTTGTAGTTTGTCAATCTAGCTAGATTGAAGACTTGATTTTATCATATAAATTGATGATGTTGTCCCACACATTGTAAAAGTCGCAAACTTGTCAATAAACCTAATGCTTTAACATGTGGGGTTTAAAACTCTACATTAGTTGAATGACAACTTGAAACCTTAGACATGTATACTATACAACACAAATGGCCTTTTTGGAGCTTGCAAGTCTTAAGTCCTTGTGCTTCCATCCCTGATATGTTTGTTTATATATTAACAATATTTTATTAGTTCATCCCATGATCTTATCCGACACACAAAGTCTTTGAAGTCCTTTTTGTGCATGAAGGAAGATGCTAACATGGGAGAATTTATCTTTGATTCATAAACACAAATGACTTCAATAACAATTTCAAAATTAAAAAAGGCTCACCACATTGGTCATAGTATTTAATAATGTGACCCACTCTAATTCAATAATCTTTTCAAATATATTTCTTGAAAATTCAATAGCTATGAAAAGATATATATTTGAAAAGACTCCTTTCCATTCCATTCAAAATAGATTCATAGCCAAAATTTATTTTGGGAAGATGAAATAATATAAGACCTTATAGTCATCCTTGCACCTAAATTAGTTTTGATGCAACTATTTTCATTCGAATTATTTTCCAATTCTCCTTAAACCAATTCCAATAGAACCATCATCATTGAAATTTTCAACATTTTCCGAAGTAATTCCAATGACAATGGTTGCATTGGAACTGGTTTAGGTGTCGGAATGACAATAAAATCTTATGTTGTTTTGTCCTACCAAAATAGATTTTGGTTTTGAATGTATTTCGAATGAAATGCAAATGTGTCTTTTTAGAGCTACTTATTTTTTAACACATGGACTCTTGATGGAAATAAAGAGAAAATTTTCAATATTTTTTTGCATCAATTTGCATCCCATTTTTTTCAATTGAATTCAATAAAAATTCTTAAATTCAGTTCAAATTGAATTGAATTAAAAAACATTGAATGAAATTCAAACCTGTTGGAACTAAATTCAAACTAAATTGAATTGAATTTCAATTTGATTAAATTCAACTCAAGTTCAATAAAATTCATATTCAATTGAGTTGAATTCAAATTCAATTGAAGATAAATGGGATGCAAATTGATACAAAAATATTAAAAAATTGCTCATTGTTTACATCATTTGTGAGTTCAAGTATTGAAATTTTGACTAGATTCAATTCAAGTTGCATGTAATGACATTTAATATTTTCATTGGAAGGGAACTTAATTTTCAATTTTATTTGTCATTTCATCATCAATGGTAGTGTGTAACAACATGAAGTGCAAGTGTAAGAATATTAAAGGTGCCAAGGTACTAGGATAGTTTGACAATATACCTTGTGTATATCTCACTAATGAATATAGCTGACCAACATTTGACATTGTAAAGACTTGCAACCAAGAGTTTGGAAAAACAACATTAAACCCTCTCACACCTTTGAAAACCATACTTGTCATAATGTTTTAAACTTCACTTTCACTTGTTCATGATTTTTTGTTTTTTTTGTGAATAATGAGGGGCATTGGCAATTAGCATTAAAAGCTTTTTATTTATTGGGATTGTTATCAATCCTAGTGTGAATGTTGATGCCATTGGAATAGTCAACTACCTCTCTTAAACTTCTTTCAATTTAAGAAATAAACATCTCAAAACAAAAAATTAATTTTTTTTTTTTTTTTCAAAACAAAATCTTCCTAAAGTTACAAGATGCAATTGAAACCTCTTCTTGTGTATAGAAAGAAAGTAAAAGAATCATTGAAAGGGTAGTAGGGATTGGTTTCTAGAAAATGGATTATAAAAATAGGCTTGCCATATGGATGAAGGGAAACTAGCCAACCATGCCCAAGGCTATATTTGGTTTCCATTCTTTGGAGATGAGAGCTAAATGGGGAGAGCTTTGATGGGGCCAGAGTGAAGCAGCACCCACCAGCACACCAAGTAGGATGGATGATGGATGATGGGTTTAGAGCTAGGGTTTGATGCACCAAATTCAAATCTCACTTCTTAAAAAATAAAGGAAGAGTTGGCCACTTCTGGTAGGTAGGTTACTTGCTATTGGTGATTGATTATTTTTATTAAAAATTTTGGTAGCAAATGGAAAAATTTATTGCAAGGAGAAAAATATTGGTGATTGAATTTATGACTATTATATTTTGATGAGAATTCATTTGATTTTTGGAACTTAAGCATATTTAAAAAATTGGAGATACAACTCCTCACTCCTTTTTCTCCATTGCCACCTTCCCTTCTTGTTATGTTAGGTTAGTGTGATTAGTGAGACATTTGTTTCCTTTCCTTTAGGGTCTTTGGACTTCTTTGATTCCTCCACCCAAAACAAAAAGGGAGCAACCCTCACTTTCACATTCTCCTAAAATAGAAGTGAGGATGGTGAACATACTTTAGCCACTCCCAAAATAGGCATAAACTATAATTTTCTTTTGGGCTAAATATATACTTTACAAGAGGAGGATTTTGGGCAAAACATATGGAATAAAGTGTGCTACTATTTGGAACAAATTGGGAACATAACAAATAACCATTGGGCACTTGGTGAACCATATCCAATACATTTGGGAACACCAAATTGCCCCTCCCCCCAAAACCTCATCCACCTCGCCCCGGAAAACTATGAAATTTCATTACAGTAAAATACTACAACAACAACAACAACAAAAGGAGAAGGAAGAAGAGGAGGAGGAGGCAGTTGAGACTTGGGCCAAAAAAAAAGGCTAAAAAAAAACTCTTGTCTGGGAAGGTGGGGGGAAGGTTGTTGTTGATGACAAAGACTCAGAAATTTGCTATACATGGACTCTCTCTGTCGCTCTCTCTTTCTCTCCTGTGAAATCCTTGATCAACAAGTGTTGACAGCACAGCTTTTGTAGCTGTGAAACTCAATTGTCTGGTGGTGAATCTGGTGTAGAAAGAAAGAAAAGAATTGAGGAGTGATTATGTCATGGGTTGGGGTAGGAGGGGGTGGGGGATCAAATTTTCAAACCACACAATACTTCAAACCCACAAACCCAAACCCAAGAAAACACAAGACACAAATTAGAGTAATTTGAGAGGGCCCTTCATTACAAGTGTTTTTGCTTTTGTTGTTGGAGCTTTGTGGATCTAGCTAGCTTCTTCTTCTTCTTCTTCTTCTTCTTCTTACAGCAGAAGTGTACACAGTTTTTTGTTTTTGTGGGTTTTCAGGTTTTTTGAACAAAATACTAGAGATTCTCCTTTACTGATCAGAGAGCTACAAAACCTTGGGGGTTTGGTGTTTGCTCCTCACAATTCCATAATTTGAAGTTGCAACCACTTGGGTTTGACCACAAAGTCTGACGCTGTTGAGAATTAAGATCAAGGTTTGAAGAAGCTTCTTGCTTGGCAACCAAATATATATGTATGTGTGTGTGTGTGTGTTCTTGGGAGAGAATTTCTTAGTATAAGTCATGGGTGTGGACCCGCTGATTTGTGAACTGGCAGCTTGTGAGGACCATCGTTTGTAGTTGTTGTTGTTGAGTGTTTTTTTGTGTTTTCACAATTTTGAAGCTCCCCAGGAAAAGAAAAAGAAAAGAGAGAGAGAGTTGGAAGCTTAGATTGTTCTGTGATTTGTGGGTTGTCCTCATGTTATCAATCCCATGGAGATTAATTTGTGTGTTCAGCTTGAAGCTGGATCCAAATTCCAAAGCAATCAGAAATTTGCAATGACAAGAATCCAGCAGTCTAGAGTCTAGATTGTCACCGCAGTTCTAGCTGATCTCAAGGAGTAGTACTAGTTGTAGCAGTACTACAGGGAATCGCATTTTTGCTGGCGGAAAGAGAGATGGCAAGAGGAGGAGGAGGAGGAGCGGCAGCAGCTTCAGCAGCTTCAGCAGCAGGGGGAGGAGGGGGAGGAACAAAGTCTAAGTTCCAATTCTTTGGAGCAAGTCAGTTGCTGGATGAGCAACTGATGCAGGGGATGGGGACGATGGGATACAGAAGCATAACGGTCTTCATACTAGTAGCGATTGCCGCTGTGTGCTCCTGCATCTACATGGTTCAATTCTTACTCCTGCAAAACGGCACCGATCTAGATCACAGTAGCAGCTCCTCGTTCTCCTTCTTCTGTACTCAAGTTCATGAGAATCTTCAAGCAGCAGCTACTAATATTTCAGCAGTCAGCACCCATGATCATCATCTGCCGCAAACCACTGCACTAGCAGCAGCTCCAGCTTCACCGCCAACAACAAAGTCTCCTTCTACCACTGCTACTGATCTTTCGAGAATTGTGTTCGGGATCGGTGCAGCTGCGAAGAACTGGGCCACGAGGAAAGAGTACATAAGACTGTGGTGGAATAGCTGTGGCGAGAAGAAGCTCCGGGGATTTGTCTGGTTGGACGAAGAAGTGAATGGAAGAATTGTAAGGAGCGATGAGCAGCAGCAGCAGCAACAACAAGGAGAGGCTGAGGAGGATTCTTCATGGCCTCCTCACAAGATCTCGGAAGATGTTTCCGACAGAAAGAGATTCAACTGGCGACATGACAAAAACAAAGCCGGAGTGCGACTGTCACGCATTGTTTCCGAGACTTTCCGACTTGGGTTACCGGAAGTGGATTGGTTTGTGATCGGAGATGATGATACTTTCTTCTTTCCAGAGAATCTGGTCAAGGTCCTGTCCCAGTATGATCACACTCGCATGTTCTACGTGGGAAGCTCCTCTGAGACTCATGCCCAGAATCTCTTCTTTTCCTACAACATGGCTTTCGGTGGTGGTGGGTTTGCTATCAGCTTCCCCTTGGCCAAAGCTCTTGCACAGATGCAAGATCAGTGCAATCTCAGGTACCTATTCAACAAAATTCTCTTGCCATCATCACCACTTTCTCCAAGACCTCCTCTCCTTCTCACATTCAATCTCCCCTTCCAAATTGAACTTCACAAAATTCTTCAACAAAATTTAGCTCAGTGAAGCTCACAAGATGAATACTGCAAATTCTTCACAAAAAATTTCAACCAAATTTAGTTCAGTGAAGCTTGCAAGATGAATACTGTAAATTCTTCACAAAATTCTTCAACAAAATTTAGCTCAGTGAAGCTTGCAATATGAATATTGTGAATTCTTCACAAAATTCTTCAACAATTTATAGCTCAGTGAAGCAGATCTCAAGATGATTGCAAAATCCTTCAACAATCAGCTCAGTGAAGCTTGCTTGCAGGAGCTCCATTTTGCAAAATTCTTCAACAAGCCCAGTAAAGCTTGATTGCAGAAGAAGCTCCATTGCAAAATTCTTCAACAAGCTCAGTGAAGCTTGCAGGATTGGATTGCACATTTGAGAGACATGAATTGATTCTTGTTTGATTTTTTATTGCATTTTTGTAACAAAATTCTTCTAGCTTAATACTCACTTCTAGATCATCTCAAGCTTTTATTCTAGATTCTGCAACAAGAATATTTTTCAAAGCTTGAATCTTCTTCTGTTGCATCATAAACCCATCTCCCTACTAATTTCAAATGATTTTTTTTGTTATCAATTTTTTTGCTAGTTGAATCTCCTCAGGATTTGATGGATTAAATTACCAATTGGATTATTCCTTTTTCCTTTCATTCTTCGATCCCACATGTGACTTACAAAAATTTAAGATTTTTGTTGATTTGTTGGAGGAGGGAATTATTATAATGATGATTTTGATTGTCACAACTCTTCCTTGTTACTACAAGAGCTACAAACTCAAATGATCTGTTTTTTTGTTCATTTCTTTAAATTTGTGAGGAATTGGGGAGACCCAATATTTGAATGTAGTAATTGAGCTAAAAGAAAATGCTATTAACCTTAGAATTTGGGCTTTTTGAGATTGCAATTTCGATTTGAGATCTGTGTGGAGAACACCACATGTGAGGCTGGATCACGAATTTTTGTTGGAAATGATTATGGGGACAGGTATGGACAGATGCTAGGGAGTGATGACCGGATCTATGCATGCACGTTAGAACTTGGGGTTCCTGTTACTAAAAATCTTGGATTCCATCAGGTAATCAAAACAAGCACACTTTTTGTTTAAAACTCTAGGCAAACTCTTATCTCTTTCCAACCCAAAATGTCATGCCTGAATTAAGCAACCAAAAGATCAAGTTTCTAACATGTTACTAATCCTTGTGAGGAAAAATTGGGTCACAAGAATTGTGTTTGCCCATCTACATTATTAGTTACTAATCTCTGCAAGGAACAATCGGGTTGTTGCAAGAATTGCATATGCTAATCTACATTATTAGTCACTAATCTTTGCAACAAACAATGGGATTGTTGCCAGAATTGCATACGCTAATCTACATAGGTATGAATCTTTGCAAGGAAGAAATGGGTCACAAGAATTGCAAGGCTAATAATATGTCAAGAAATTTTAAAGAAAAAGTGTGCTTGTTGGGGTAGGCTGAAAGTTACAAAGCTGAAGAATTGTCCTACAATTGCTTTGTGCAGATGGATATAAGAGGGGATCCCTTCGGAATACTTGCAGCACATCCAGTGACACCAATCCTAAGCATCCATCATTTGGATTCAATCTCCCCAATCTTCCCACACATGAACCAGGTGCAATCTTTACGAAAGTTGACTGAAACAATGAAGGTGGAATCTGGAAGTGTCATGCAACAGTCCATATGTTATGATGAACAACTGAAATGGTCCTTCTCGGTTTCTTGGGGTTATGTTGTCCATGTTCATTATGGATTCCTAAAACCACATGAAATGGAGGTAGCCATTTGGACATTTAAATCTCTGCAGAGAAAATCGGACGCTTCAGCATTCTCATTCAAGCTTCGAAGCTATAATTCAAAGGACCATTGCACACACCCAACACGATATTACATGGAATCTATGCAAGGTCCACTCAATAACTCCAACTCCAACTCCTCTCAAGGCTTGCTTGAGAGCGTTTATTTCAAGGGAGATTATGAGAGAAGAGCAAAGGCTGATTGCCATCAACCTTTCATGGAAGTCATCAATTCAGTCAATCGGATACGAATTGTGAAGGAGCCAATTCCTGAAGATTGGTATCAGGTAATTAATTTCTAAATACAATTTCATCCAAGTAAATCATTCTGATCCAAAATGGGTTTGCTTTGCAGTTATGATTCCAACGTCTCACAAAGAAAAGTTTTAAGTCCATGGGTGTTAAAATAGGGATTACCTCAGACACCAAAAACCCTTGGTGAATATTCGAAAGCAACCGAAAAACGTATAATCACATCCAGGTTAGACATTGCGTTCAATACTTGGGCAAAAAAACACGAGAGGCTCAAAACCTGTAAAATTGGTCACCTTAATATTTATTTATAGCCATGATTGTGTGCAGGCACCACGAAGATCATGTTGTAAAATCCAGTCATGGGATAAAGAGGAGATTGGCATTCACATTGGGACTTGCCAAGAAGGTGAATACCTTATTGGTAAAACAAGCTAGTCTAGTAGCAATAGTTCTGTAATGTACATACACAAAATTGTTGTGTCATGACAGGATGTTTGCTCGGGTCTAGACTTATTCACAAATTGCTGCTGCTGAACACAGCAACCAGTCGATGAATCCATTTATCATGAAGAGGAAGGAAAGAAATTACTACAGAATTCAGCAATGTGCCAAATTGCCTGATTGCACAGGAGGAGACTTGTGCTTGAACTTAGCAGCTTGTTAGTCTTTACACTGTACATGATCTCTTGGGTTTTTAGCAGCCAACAACATTGGATTAGAGAAAATGTATTCGGAATCCCTATGGGTGTCTCAAGGAGCAAGCTCACTCTTCCACATTAATTTGTTCTGAAATTGTCATATTTCAAGCACCAAGCAATTTACAAGAATCATTTTTTCACAATATGAAGAGAAATGATTTCTGCATTATTTTAGTGCATGAAGAAAAGGTTTAAAGAATAGGCAAATATTTTGCCTCACCTTTGCTTTGAAAGAGTAGGTAAATTTAAAAAAAAATCTCTTAATGTACAATGGGCTCATTTTGTTTTTTTGGGTAAATCAAGTAGTATTGTAGTGAACCCTTCCTTGTGAACTTTCACTAACTTTCCACAGATTTTCAATGCCATAAAACCATGGTCACATTGATCTAGCGATTTTATTCCGGATGGAATTTTGCCACTTGGGAGGGAAAAGAGAAAAAGAAAAAGAGAAAAAAGGCAGTGCACATTCTACACTGGGATTCTTTTGGGAAAAAATGGCCAAAGTTGCCAGATTTTGAGGGAAAAAAAAATCTGAAATTGCCAAATTTAGACAATGCCAGGTTAGCAGGATTCTTGAACTTTTCTACTTTCCTTTCTTTTGGATGATGATCAGACCATCTCAAGATTATTATTATTATTATTATTATTATTATTATCCAATTTCATGGTTTTGAAAGTTTGGTGATATTTTTTAATTTTTTAGCAATTTGTGTCAAATTTACACTTAAAAAAAGAAGCTTGGGCATGGATGGACTTGAGACGTGATAATGGTGCTTGTTTTATGCACACAGCTCAACAAGTGCATCTTCATTATCAAGCTTGTTTTATGCAATTTTTTCTGTTTTGAGCTTTTACACCCATTTCTTGGTTTGCAAAACATGGGTTAAGAGGTTTGTGTTGTGTGTGCTTTTTTTTTCTCCCCCTTTCTATGATGTTAGTGACATTGAATGTCATGAGAAGCAACCATAAATTGCTTCAGCTTAGTCAAAAGTGTAGTGCACAAAAAAGGAATGAATGCACGATTAATACTTCTTGTGCAATTATGGGTCATTGCGTTTGGAATCTTGTGCTAGACTGGTTGTGGTATGTTCCATCAATCTCTGGGTTGAGACACACATGGGTCTTCAAATTATGCTCTGAAATTGCCATTTAAGGACTCTAGACTCTGCTCTTTTGTTTTCTGATCTGAAAAAGCTTTTGAGCATGAAACTCAGTGATATCTGAACTTTGTGAGGATTTTGCTGTTATCAAGCAACAAAAGGTTGTTTCTCAGATTTTTTTTTTAAAGAAAACTTTGTCACGACTTTGTCTAGGAAAGCTTGAAGTATGATGTTGGATTATGTTGGGTTGATGACTTCACCCGATTTGAAACATATTGCCAATTGAGGTAAAAGGAAAAGACTTTTGAAACATGACACACTGCAAAGAAAATTTGCAAATGACAAGAACTTGTCAAAGTCTTTAATCAATGTGGATGTTTCGTATGATATGACATGTTTGCAACTGAGGCAGATGACAACCAGATCTATTTGATGTTTTTTTAATGTCTGACCAGCTCTCCTCAGCAGACAATGTTCTGCAGTCCCCATGTGCTCAAGGCACATACTTCCTCCCTACACCTCTTACAGAAATTGCTTATGATGAGAGATGACTATTAAGTAGTTCTCTCTTGAGGAGATAATCAGCTTTTTGTATGCCCACTACTGGATAGTGTCAGTCTGTGTCTCCCCGTGACACTTCACTTCTTGTTGTCATTTTTTTGGTGGGTTTTTCCCAAGAAATACAACCCAACATGCTCTACATCAGGCCTACAAACCACTAAGTGCTACAAAAGCTGGTTCTTAAACATCCTAACAATTCCTTGTATGTTGCTCTGTTGCTATTAAAGGTCAAAAATGATTTGTAAAACTTTAGGTGATGTTCCCATAACACTTTAAATTGTTTAAAATGAATAAGAAATACGAAAGTTATAAGGTTTGAAAGTAAGAGTCCAAAGAGAAAAGAAAAACAAAAAGAAACATGTTTTATAAGTTGGAAAGCTTATTTATTTTTTTGTTATTTTTTCAATATCTATTTTTTTGCTTTTTAAAGATCATTTAAAAAATTTAAGATAACATTCTCATAAGATTTTTAAATCACTCAAAATGAAACACATATTATGAAAATATAAATAACTAATAAAAATATATATTTATTAAGTTATAAATAATTATAATATAATCATAACATAGTTGAATAATAATACTTTAGTAATGACACACTAATGACTGTACTAATTCTATTAACAAGAATCGCGATCAAAGATTAATTACAAATGTATCCCATAATAAGTTACAAAAACTTAGTCCTCTAAAATGCTTGTTCCTAAACCTTTTGCAATATTTTAGCAGTCACCTTGTTCAGATGTCAGCTTGTATAAAATCAGAACTACCCAAATGTCTTTCATTGCAATAGAGTTATCCTGAAAGTAACTCTATCTTCACCCTGTCCTTGGGCCTCCTTGCACCCCCTATCCCCTCTTCAATTGTGAAAAGTGCATAACATATTTGAATTATTGCCTTACACTTTGAATTTGAATTTTTTTTTTGGGTACATGTATTATGCACATATGTTGATTTTCTCAATGTCATAAAAAAAAAAAAATCTTAAATAGTTGTGTACCAAATGTTTATATCTTTGGACAAAATGCTTAATGTTTTGCAAACATGTCCCAATATATTTTAATATATTTTTACTTAATTTTTTTTACAGGTCTCAAAACCAAAGCATTTCACACAGGCTCGTTTCCCCCCCCTCCCCCCTTCCCCCTTTAAATAGGATGAAAAGACAGAACTCTGGTCATTATCCAACTCGATGACGCTGTCCATCGATGAGAAGTGGGCAGGAACGGATGAAAAAAGAAGAAGGCCCAGTTGGTGGTTCTCAGGGCGGCTGCTGCAGGAGGACCAACTTTGTCGTTGCTGCTGTCTTGTTTGTGCTGCTTCAGCTGCCGCATTCGATGCCGGCGAGGGATCCTTGTCGCCGTTTCTCGGATTTAGTTTCCGTCTCTTAAAGCAAGCAGGTACAAATTTATTGCTACTTGCGTCAGCTTCTTTGTCCCGTGGTTTCGCTCTCTTTCTTCGTGTTCTTTGAGCTAGTTTTGAGCGTTTGAGGCTTCTTCTTGTCGTGGCTTCTTGTTTGTTGTAGCTGCAGTGCAGCAGCAGCAGTTTTTTCTTTTTTTTTCCTCCCAAAAGGACTTGTAACAAAAGTATTCTGGTGTTCTTGCATTGCTTTTTCTGTTTTATTTTTATTTGGGGCCTTGATCGTGGTGGCTCAATCTGTTTGAGTCTTCTTGAAGACATACCAATTGTAGGAAGGATGATAAGAGAGAAGTGTTTTCAGAGTGAGACAAAAACTGTACGATACAGTGGAGCATCAGAGGAGGTGGTATGGAGAAGAGGGGGACAAAGAGAGTTTGTGTATTAAGGAGTCATGTAATGCAGTTTCTGAGATGCTTGTTTGATTGCTTTGGCAATGTGTTGTAAGCCAATGGCGATGAAGCACGTGAGAAAGAAGGAAGACAGGGAGAGAGAGAGAGAAGAGAGAGGAGTGTAAGTCCCAATCGACAGGAGCACAGTGAGAGGGAGGGATTAGGGCATTGACTGACATGCAATAAAGGTATTGTGGAATGCAGTTATTTGGTGCATCAAGGGTGTAACAGCAAGCCTGCTTTGCGATGCTAAGGAATGTGGCATGGATGGTGGTTGGCTGCCAACAGCTATGTCAGAGAACTTGATTGGCAGCCTTGAGAAGGCAGTAGTAGGGTCTTGCATGTGCTGGATGATTCTCCAATTTCAGTGGTGTTAAGACTGGGCTCGCTTGAACTGTGTCTCGCTGGTGTCAAAGCAAACCCTAAGAAGACTCTGACCTAAGTTTACAGGACTTGGAGAGCTTCAACACTTGTTGAACATGGTCACCGTATCGGATTGTGGGATCATGTGCAGGGATCTCAACAGTAGGGAGTCTGTTGCTGGTGATGATGAAAGTAGCATTGGTTAAGACTGTGACAATTGTGTCTAGGGTATTGTTGGAGGTATCTGTGGGGTGTGCTACTGATGAGCAACAGGACTTGATTAGGCAGGCTTTAGTGGTAGGCACCTGGTATCAACTATAGGGAAGTATTGTGAAGCATTGTCTCCACACGTCTTCACAGATGTGAAGACAACTTGGAAACTGGAAGAAGACCATATGGCTCAGTTTGTAGGAGTGGATCATGCAATGTATGCACATAGTCAAGTACATGCTGCTGTGGCCCAGCGAGACCATGCTGCCCTGCGTCGCATCCTTTCCACATTGCCGCAGCCTGTAAGACCTGGTGAGGTTTCCACGGAGTCACAATCTCTGGAAGCTGAGCAGCAAGCAGATGATGTGTCTAAAGTTATTGACAGGCGTGATGTTCCTGGTCGGGAAACACCCTTGCATGTGGCAGTTCGTCTTGGTGATGGCGATGCTGTGGAGATGTTGATGAGTGCAGGAGCAGACTGGAGCTTGCAAAATGAGCAAGGATGGAGTGCATTGCAGGAAGCTGTTTGTGCAAGGGAGGAAGAGATTGCTGTCATCATAACTCGGCATTACCAACCCATGGCATGGGCCAAGTGGTGCCGTCGTCTCCCTTGCCTTGCAGCAACTATGCAGCGCATGCGGGATTTTTACATGGAAATTACTTTCCATTTTGAGAGTTCAGTGATTCCTTTCATAGGTCGCATTGCTCCATCTGACACTTACCGAATATGGAAACGAGGTTCAAATCTTAGGGCAGACATGACTCTTGCTGGTTTTGATGGGTTTCGCATTCATAGGTCAGACCAGAGCTTCTTATTCTTGGGGAATGGAAGTGAGGATGGAAAACTTGCCCCAGGCACACTTTGTGTCTTAACCCACAAAGACAAGGAGGTGTCAAATGCTTTGGAAGGGGCAGGTGTTCAGCCATCAGAGGCTGAGATTATGCAAGAAGTCACAGCAATGTCACGGACCAATATGTACAGGCCAGGTGACCATCCTGTTCATATAGCTAGAGAGAATTCTGCTCCTATATCTAAATCACAGCTAGATATACATTTGTGTTCTGTATTGCACATCAAAGAATTTCCTGAGAAACTGAAACTAGATAATTCCTTGGCTCAGGACCTGAATTTTGATTTGACCTTAGAAGACAGGAGTTGTTTTATTGAATCAGAAGGACAACTGCTCAATATAGGTTTTGCACAGTAGTCTCACAGCAGCAAGCATGAGAAGAATAGTTGCCACTGTGTGTGCAAGAATGCAAGACTGTTTGTTGTTTTACTACAAGGTGGCTGAAAGAAACTTCCTGTGGCAGGCATTGATGTCACACAGGCAGAGCTTATTGCTCAGACCACTTGGAGGCGCCAAGAGAAAACAGAGATGGTTGGTGCTTGGAAGGCCAAAATTTATGACATGCACAATGTGCAGGTCGGTGTTCCTTGTTCTTAGCCTTAAGTTAATTTCATGTGGACAGAATCTCTTTGGAGCTAACATGGACTGGCAATGTGGAAAGCATTTGACCAATTGAGGCGTGTACTGTGAGGGTGCAACTGTAACATATTTTAGTCTGTTGGAGAGGTTTTCTCCTACCACAAGCATTTTCCAAATATGCCTATTTTGGTCATGTACAGGTGAGTGTTAGATCTAGAAGGGTTCCCGGAGCAATGACAGATGAGGAGCTCTTTGCAGCTGAGAGCGAGAGACAAGAAGTTGAGGCTGAAGAAGACTACAGCAATCTACTAACAGCAGAAGAGAAAAAGCAGCTCGACTCTGTCCTGAAATCAGACACTGTAGATAATGGAGATGAAGGGTTAGATGGTGCGGCCCAACCTGAGCAAGGCATCCAGAATGGAAGCTATGATAACTGGACAGAGGAGTATGACTATGGGTTTCCGGATGATGATTCTGATCTGAGGCAGATGCGTAGTCAGAATGGAAGCAGGGAACCCCCAGGGTTCACAAAAGAGGAGAAGAAAGGGCGCTGGTTTGGTTGGGGTAGAAAAAGCTTAACACACAACAATGCTAAAAAGCAGGTGGTTGAATCAAATGAACTGCTATCTGATATGGGGTCTGAGGCATCCAGCTCCAGTAGTGAGACCTTTAGAAAGGCCAAGCAGAGCCCTGGGCATGTAACACCACAAAGTCAAAGCCCATGGAAGCAAGTGAACCAAAGAAGGCCTGTTGATAGTCGGAGGTCTGTTGACAGCCAGCTCCCTTCTTTTGAGAACTGGGTATCATTGGACCGGCGAGCTTCTAATGTTGATGATTTTCTGTTAGCCAAGGGAAAGAAGGCTAAGGAGATGAAGGGTAACAACTTACAGAATAACAGTAACAGCAGCCATAACAATAGCAGCCACAAAGAGTTGTTGAAAAGTAAGGCCCGTAGAAGCATGGTAAGGCCTGAGGCCACTTCAGAGAGTGAGTACAAGAAAGGATTAAGACCTATCCTTTGGTTGACACAAGATTTCCCTCTGAAGACTGAGGAGTTGTTGCCACTTCTAGATATTCTGGCGAACAAGGTCAAGGCTGTGCGTCGACTGCGGGAGCTCCTTACTACCAAGCTGCCTTCAGGAACTTTCCCTGTTAAGGTCAGTAGGAGGCTACAAGAGTAGCTTTTTTCTTTGGTCTCTTATTTTTGTGTGCACCTGATTTTGGTGAGCATTCATGAACAAAAACCCTGACTGACAAGATGTTTAGTTCTTGTTTTAGTGACAAATTGGATGTTGCAATTCACAGGTGGCTATCCCCGTGGTCCCCACCATCAGAGTTGTGATCACATTTACTAAATTCGAGGAATTGAAACCTTCCGAGGAGTTCTCAACTCCCATCTCTAGCCCAACACATTTTCAAGATGCAAAGGTGGATGCAGATGTGCCTACCACAGCAACAAACGGGTCTTGGCTTTACTGGATCAGAGGCTCACAGAATTTGACAAAGGGAGGTGCTCCAAATGGTTTGGAGGAGCAGCTTGATGAGGAAGCTGACCCATTCCTGATTCCCAGTGATTACCTGTGGATTGACATGGAGGAGAAAAAGAGACGATTGCAAGAGAAAAAAGGAAAGAGTAAAAAGGAAAAGAAGCCCCCCATGTATCCCAAGGAAGGGTTGGAAAGTGACATGGAAAGCTTGTAGCTATTTTTCATGTGCTTTTGTTACTAAGACAGCTAGATGATAATTGGGGAGGGTTACATAGGTGAGGATATTTTAGCCGGGGCTGTTGGAGCCCTAATCAGGTGGTCAGTCTTCTTGCCACAGTTGGGTGGTCCTCTCTACACACTGGCTCCTGGAATTTATTATTGAAATTGCCCATTTGTAGATGGCAATTTCAGTCCTTACATTCATTAAACATTGGTTTCCTCTAGTTTCCTTTCTTAGAGTTTGGTCATTTCTTAGGTACCAATTTCTGCCTTAGCTTCACAGTCATGACCTTTTGACTGACCTGTTTCATTTGGCCCATAAACAGTTCAGAATCTATTATTGTTCCCTTGCAGGCAATCAAGAAAGCAGAAGAGAGAGCAACAATCATATGTGGATCTTCCAGTTCATCTAGAGCTTCTCTTCACTGAACCTCTGTGAAGGTGAGCACAGATTCTGCATGTTTTCATGGCCTTGTTTTGTTTCAGTCTCTAGATCTGTAAATTGTTGTCACCAGGCATTCAGTAATTTGCAATTGTGAACTCACACCCAGTGCACTTCCCTCCCTATAAACCATACAATAGCTTAACATGCTTATCTGACTACTCCCTAGGTGGGGAGAGTGAGCAAAGTCTGTTGCCCAGTTTTGCATGCATGCTTGAGAAGTGTGCACAGGAACTGATGTGCAGTCTTGGAAACAGTAGGAAATGAAGTTCCTCATAACACACAGCAGGCTCTCTATCATTCAGCAAGGGCCAACTGACTCCATTTGTATTAGTGTGAAGTGTATCTGTAGATTTCCATGCTTTAGATGACAACAACTTGATGATTCAGGGCTTGTGAAATGTAATCCATGGACAGATGTGCAAAAAGTATATATATGCTTGAAGCATTTGCAGAGCAACATTGCAGTTTTCAAGGACTTTGAATCTTTGTCCAGAAATAGAGAAGCTGTCTGTTGTGGTAATAGAGAAATCTGAGGGAACAATTTGGCTGAAGAAGAATCACAGAGGAGTTTGCAAAATTGCAGAGCAGAGAGGACCTTACAGTGTGCTATTGTTGAAGGCAAGGATGTTAGCACCATCACATGGTGACAGAAGCAAACTCCACAACAGCATACATAGCATGAGAGCCAGTCAGTGGACTGCATTGAACTGGTCTTGCAATTGGGTTCAGGACATATTTACCCTCCACTTTTGGATTGTTTTCAAACTTTCAAACACTAGCACTGGATGATTATCACATCAAGCCCCCAAGACATGAGGAAATTGAACATCTGCAGTGGTTCAGAGTGATTGGATGCTAGGAGTGAACTGAATGATGACAGTATGAAGCATTGTGAACATAATTGTGTCATCTACAAACATTGTGAACTATATGACACATGATTATGACTCATGCATGTTGATCACAGATGTTTCTGCAAGAATTTTGACTCTAAACTAGGAATGGGAAGGTTAAAAGGACATGAGAGAGTAGTATTTGAATTGCACCCTTAGTCATCCAAGACCTCTATGTGGGGAGATAAACTGCACTCTGGCAAGCAGGTACTCTGTGCCTCGCACCCACACACTTGTCGGTGACCACTGAACCTCCTCCCATGCCAACCCATCCTGTAGCACCTGCACACAAAAGCATCCTTCTCAGAACAGATGCATGTGTATTAGCTTCTGGTCAGAAAGTGTGATTTTGATTCTGAAATTCCAATTTGCTTCAGAGATTGATGAGTAATTCAATTTCAGTAGGCAAGAAAGCTGACCAACACACACAGCAATAGGGTGACCTGAAGAGCAAGCTAACCTCAACATTATCTGGTGCTGAAGGAACACCTTTGATGCGCATGGAGGATAATGGCAAAGGTTGTTTGCACCTTGACCACCTGTACTGTTCATATGAACCTCCAACAGGAGGTTTGGAACAGTGTCCTTGACAGCTCTTCTCTCCATTCTGAGGATGGTTGTCTGGATTTGGCTTTTCCCCATCACAGGCTCCAGATCCCTTGCCTTGGACTCTCTCTGAGGAGCTGACTTTCTCTTTTGTTTTTTCCAGAGTAACAGCAGGTTGAGGGGACATGGATGTTGCAGTGGTCAAACTCACTGTGCCATTGCATGTTGCTCCATTACCCAAGTATGCCAATTCATACCTGAAATAATGCTTGTATTATGCAGGGCACATTTGGCCATATTTCTTCTGAAATGAAAAGTCATTTGAGTGATAAAAGAGTTCCTAAACATATGTTACAGTTAGTGAGCCATTTTCTGGTCTTTGTGAATGTGCATTGGAATTCAAAGAAATGACTACACCTACCGGTCCCTATGCGTCTCAGCATAAAGAACATCACCCGTCTTCAGCCGCGCAGAGGTATATTGTGACTTTTTCAAACCTCGATCAGCAACAATGCTCATACTATACTTCAACCTGTACAAGTGAAGACACAATTCAAAAAAACATATGCTTTGACACTAGAATTTAAACCAACTGGCATGGGCACAATGCTAAAAATCACAACTTGACAAGCTACACTAAAGAACTTAACAGCTGGACTACAGTGGAAGAAATCCTATCGGTGGAAAGGGCAGAGAGAGAGTGCACCAGGGCTCATTGCAAAGATTGTATTGAATTGTCACTTCACATGCAAGTTGTTGCTGGAGGTATGTGTTCTGCAGATCATAACCCCTTCATGTTAGTCAAAACCCTCTGTTCCATCATCCAGGACCACAGCATGTTGTGCCCTACTTGTGAAATATGAGTGTTCTGGTGCAAGGTCTGTAAGTCAGTCCTGAATTTCAATTCCCAGGAGTAGCAGGAAGCTTAACACCACTAACCAGAGTGCCCATGTTGTGAAGCTGTCTTTATAGAGGTGAAAAGGAGAGACACAGAATGGGGTTACTCACTGAACATCCAGCTCTGGTACTAACAGTCCATTCTGAGGCAGCAGGACCGAGGGTAGCGGCAACAACAGGTGTGTGTGTTAAACATGGTTTCAACTCTATGCTCCCACCTCCTTCCTGGCATCCGTTCATTGACATATCAAAATATCAACATAAGAAACATAATGTATTCCCATGCACAATCACCACAGTTTTAAGCTCAACTTTAGTGTGGATATTAACTGCTATGTACACCACTCAAAACCTGGCCTCTGGCAGATAGCACTCTCACAAGAATCATAATTGCACCTCCACAGATGAACTCCATGCCCATGTTACATACTGTAACCAACTTCTCACTGCCAGGTTGAAAAGTTTGCATGTGCAAAAAAGGGGCCTAACACTGACCTTGATTATTTGGCAGCGTTCTACTCTGTAGCTGCAGCCACTTCCCCCTCCCCAGGAACGAGATCTGAGACTGTTCCTCAGCATTGATGTGTACACTGCACAAACATTGTGAAATGAGCCCATCTGCATTTTAATACAAACTGGGAATAAAGACTTCCGATGTCACAATGCTCTAATCTGCAGACAACAAGAAACAGTAGAATATAACAGAACAGCCGACACTTCATAAAATAAGGATTGAAAAATCTGTAAACATTTAACAAGTTTGGTCACACTGTATCAAACTTAATATGCTGGATGGGCTAGAAGCACACTTTCTTGAGGTGGAATGATACGAATTGTGGCATGAAGCTCAGAAGCAGGATGCAGTGGAAGAGTGGCTGTGGGAGTGTAGTAACCTGTGTGCATCAGAACTGCATTGCACCAGACCAAGAGTTAAGTGGGTGTTAAATCTGTACACATTGTCCAGGAGCCAAAACCCTAATTGAAAACCTCTCAAAAAATCCCCTTTACCAAGAGCAACAGGGACTCACACAAACATGCATGTAAGTAAACAAGGTGTGAAAGAATTCTCATTTATGTTGATCTCTTACCTGCTACAATGTCAGAATCATCTGTGTAGACATCTGTGCCCCACAGCTGCCGTCCTTGGATCTGAGAGAGGTAGGAAAGGAACAAGCATGACATTTCAAACGATTAAGCATAACAGTGATTGCCTCTTCCCTGTAAAGAAAAAAATTAAAATTTGTACCACGTAAGGAAGTAGCATCGATTTGAAGTATATGGAAAGCACCTGGTGATTGGAAGTGGTGGCCAAGTCTGCAGGAATACGAATTTCAACAGTGAAACCAGCCTGGCTTGAAATGTTATCCTTTGTTGCTCCTGTAGCTGCATTAGGACCATAGTGTTTCCAAAGCTTTGCCAGCTCAGGCACCCTTTCTCCAATCCGATATAGTAAAGCTAAGCTCTCTGATTGTCCTGCAATGCCAGATTTGATACCCAACATCATATTGTGAAATTCTCTCACCTGAAAAGATGAAACAAAGCAGTAATCCATCTAAACCCAACATTGAAACTACTTCAGGTCTACGCATCATCGGAGGCTTCATGAGCAGCAACTGTCATTTGTCCTTGACCTAACCAAATTGTTCTGTTCTGCAAGAAAAAAAAGTCATCTATCTCTAAGATTGGTCATGATTCTAGCAGTTGATCTTTTTCTTGAAACCACCTCTAGATACAATTCATTGAGATTCTAACCCCCAAAGCATGGTCACATACATATTCATGCTCAGAGAATTGTTTACTGCGCCGTGGATTAGTTTCCCAAAACACCACTCCATCTCTGTGTGTTTCTGAAAACTGCAGTTTCTCTAACAACTTATATACTAATACAAGAAGCAAAGCATCTGGTCACCAACCATGGGTCTTGCAATGCCTCTCCTCTTTCTCATCTCTATCTTCATTATCCAGATGTCCTCTTTGGTGATTCAGCTCGCTTTCTCTTTCCTTGTCTATCTTGTCTCTTTTCTCCCTGTGTGTGCCCTTCCCCTCGTCCCTTCCCCAATCCTTCTCTCGCACTTTGTCCTTTTCCTTTTCTTTCTCCGCCTTCTCCCTCTCCCTCTCATCTCTGTCAGCTCCCCTTCGCTCTGGCACATTGGGAAGAGCAGACATCGCCTCAATTCTTCTGTCATTCCTGTCCTTAAGGTCTTCTTCTTTCTTCTCCCTCTCCTTCCTTTGTTCTTCCTCTGTGCTCTCCTTCTTCCCGCCTTCAACACGGTTTTTTCCTAAAGAATCCTGCAGCTCCAAGAGATTACCCTCTTGCTCAAGAGCTGATGTTCTCGCTGGAACCTCAGAAATTGCGTCTCCGCTTCCCACTATTACTTCTTGCACAAACCCCCTAGTACTGTCACGCCGCGCGACTTTCCAGGGCATCGTTTCTGCGGCATTTTCTCCCGCGTCCACAACAAACTGCCGCCCCCGCCGCAGATTCTGTTGCTGCAGACTTAGTTGTTGATGATGATGATGCTGCTGCTGCTGCTGCTGCCATCCCTGTTGCTTGAGCTTGTTCTCCACAACTCTGATCTCATCGTGCGATCGCTTCACAAACCCATTCGTCATGTCCACCGCAATGCCAACAAAAAAATAATTCTCAAAACCCACCACCCACACTTCGCACCAAACTAACGAAACAATGCACACAAAGACGCAACAATTTGGAAGCAATTTGTCAGAGATCCCGATCGAGAATCCTAACAAACTGAAAATGTAGATACAAAAATCCTCCCACCATTGCAGCGGCAGCTGGCAAAGATCGAAAAGAGCATGTTGCAACGCCAAAAGAAACAAATAACCAAATTCTCAGCCAAAACAAAAAGAAGAAGAAGAAAAAACAGCAATTGGAAATTATTTATAACAAGAAGGGCTTAAAGTCAGCACTGGCAGACTTGATTTTGTACCTACTACCTACATGCCTACCTGCCAACATGTCTATATATATACCTACCTACCTACTCCTACCAACTTATTACCACGTTGGAAACTTCCAGTGTTGAGCGGTTCTCACTTTTTCTTTTAAAAAGAACCTTAACAGGTTTCAAGCCAGTTCTCAAAATGAAAACTTACTGAGAGCATCTCCACCCACCCACAAACGTCATAAAAGTCCCTTCTAAACACTCAAAGACCATTTATGTCTTTACATCTGGACGAGTAATAGTCACTGCCAAATCCATAGTAGAAAAAAAGCTTTTAAAGGAGTTAAAATGACTGCTGCAAAATGGACCAGCAACAATACAGGGGCGCATCAGGATTTACGCTATTCTGTTGCAAGGTTTCATGAAAAGGGGTGTTTGCATGTGTGGGCGGGGTGGAGATGCTCTGATATCATCAATAGTGATACTTGTTATGAAAACCTGATTGACGGCTCTCATTGGGATGAGAATGGACTAAATGAGAACCTAAAAGGGTATGAGAACTTGAAAAAAAATGAAAAAAAATCAGTGTCAATAAAATATGAGAACCTGAAAGGGTATAAAAAAATCAGTGTCGATTTTTAATTAGGCTTTAGGTTAAGTCCTTAGCATAGGTAGGTGTTAGGTTTAGGGTTTAGTTGGATTTTTATTTTATTTTAATTCCAAAAAACTGGCAACAGAGATGTTTTTGATAATCGGGTTGTGAGAATTGTCTTTGAAAACCATTGTTTCAACCAAAAGTGAGAACCGCCCATCACTGGTAACTTGGTTACTTTTTTGAAAATTCCTGCTATGAAAGTAAACTTCCTAGGTATGTATTTTACCGTAGTTGTTCATCACTCTAACACTATTACAGTGTTGGGCGGTGGCAAATGACTCTCTGACGGTTATCAGAGTAGTTCTCAACAAAATCAAATAACCGATTCCTGACGTATAAACAGAAGACCTTAAATAAGGAAGATCGTTAAATAAGAAAAGGGTCCTTAAATGGCAGGCAAAGGGTCCTTATGGCCGGCAGTACAAAAATACTGCCAGGTTCTTTTTTTTCCATATCTGCCCTTGACCTGATGGCCAGACATGTTTTGGTGCTGCCCCTTATAGACTTTGTGTCCCATTGTGCACATTCTGAGCTTGTAATCGATACTAGGTGTTTATTGCAGGCCCAAGATGTGCATAATAGGACCCAAAGCCTATAATGGGCAGCACCAAGATATAGACAGGCATCTCCAGACACATGATCTTAGACAAGGAAAATGGGCAGCCAGCAAAAAAGAAAGAAGGCAGTCCTTTTGTACTGCTGCCATAAGGACCCTTTGCTTATTCAAGGATCTTCCTTATTTAAGGTCTTCCATTTATATATGGAGAATTAGTTATTTGATTTATTTTTTCTACTGCCTGCAATAAGGACCATTTGCTTATTTAACATCTTCCATATATTACCATGGTTCTCCAATTTTTTGAAAAAGAATCAAACAACTGGCTATAGAATTTTCATGTCTTTTCATGAAAATTGCCAGTTCTTTGAGGTTTTTAAAAAATGACTGAAAACTGGCTATTCTTCAACTTCAGTTTCTTCTTTTTTTTTACTTTTTTTTTCTTTTTCTTTTTCTATTTCCCAGAAAACCAGAACCAACAGGACTCTGAATCTGAAATATTTAGAAAAAACCAGAACTGTCAGTTCTTATGGTTACATTACCAAGCATTGGAAAAACAGAAAAGAATAATACCTAGTCAGGAATAAGGATATCTCATGTCCATCACCAATGTGAGGGCAATAGATAATGTGAGTACAAAACAAGCTTGAACATTTAGAGCTTTTCCAAACTCTGGTTTTATAATTATTATGCTGTAGATTATGGGTTGGCTGTTTCCATAGACTTGGTTAGAAACATTACGAGCAAGACTTTTTCTGCAGCCAACACTGTTACTTTGGCAATCATATTGCATGGTCTAAAGCACACAAGCAAGAAATGATATAGTTTGAAAGGGAACCTCGTAGGAGTGACCTCATTCCCCTATGCCTTTCAACACATTGACCACAGAGACATCAATAGGATGATGCATTATAGAATACAGCACCCACATTTAAACATATTACAATGAACCAACACATATCTTTGGATGTCCCACATATGATTTCATATAACTAGAAATCACACAATTTTTAGCATATGGTCTAACTCTAGATTATGAGCCTTCCATGCCTGTCCTGTTAAAATGTATTTGAAGAGTAAAGTTAGGAACTTCTTAGAAGAATAATATATGGTTTAAGAACCGTAAATCCTACCTTCTAAGTCATACATACCAACTACAATTCGCCATATTACAAAAGATACAGCACAGCGCACAGATTGGTCCATTTGGCATAGACAACATGCAGCAGAAAAGAGAAGCATTCAGGAGTCCAGATATGCTTTGAACTGTAAACTACACATGCTAAAATCAAAAACAGAAGCCACAGATACTAATAAAGAAAAACCCAGTATGCAAAATGGTCCAAGATCGGACAAAGACCTCACGAGCTGGGTTGCCAGCAAGCAAGCAAGCAGGCTGTGGGCCAGTAATAAGACTCGCATCATAACACTGAAAGTTTGCCCGACGATACAGTGCGCGACACAGGCCAAAACGGATACTCCCTAAGATGGTGGAAACACATCCACACCTCCGGGACCAGTCTCCGTCGATTGCCCATGTTTCCGACATCGGACTCTTCTTCTTCACGCGTATTCGTACAATCCGTCAAGCTCCCATGCGGCGTTGCCAGTGGTGGGTCCCTTGGCGAGTACGGTCTCCCCGGCGCGTTTCCTATGATCCCCAATCTCAGACCTTTCAGCAGCTTCCGGCTTTGTATGTATCGGTAAAGCCGACGGCGAACTGTTGCCCAAATTGCTTGCTTTTTTGGCGTATCCGTCAACCCTCTGCTTCTTCGCAATTATGCTTGTCGCTCAAGCTCCTCTTCTCATCATGGACCAGAGCGCGGCGCTCTTCTTCGTCTCTCTCAAGCTTGCTTCTTTATAGGTACGATTTGTTGATGAGAATGCTCAGCTTCTCCATCTCTTTATCGCAACTGTTGTCTCGTTCATCCCGCTTTCTTTCCGTCTATATACCCCGCCACCCACGTTCTTGTCATGTCTTGCTTGCATATTAGTTTTATCCAACTCCCAAGTGTGTTCTTGCAGTTTTCCTGAATCTGTCTCTACTTTCCCTAGTTAATGATCAAATCGTCACGAGTAGTGACCCAGCCAGCCTTGATTTCAAACGCCATGGACGCGCTATGCTCTAGCAAATACTGGAATTGCGTTGGGAGCGAGCTACAGACGGAGGAGGATCCAAATCTAAGAGACCCAAGCCAACAGACGTACTACGGGAGCGCACCCGAGCACCTTTGGACTGAGCTTCGAGAGCCAGAGGATGATCCAATAGGTCGTCGTGAGGAGAAGTCTGGTAATGAGGACCAAAGGTTTGGCAAAGCGGTGCGACAAATACGATCAGTAGATCCATCACAACTTGAAATAGTAGAGTCCATCGCAGAAGGGGGCCAGGCACATGTGTTCTTGGCGAAATACACTGGGCGGCCGGGGGGAATGAAACAAGATGTGGTCGTCAAAAGATACAAAGCCCGTCTCGGAGCTCGTGCAGTTCACGAGTTGCGAAGGCGAATAGAACATGTGGAACCAGGATGGTGCCCCGGTCTTTGCCGCCTGATTGGGCTCTCAGAGGATAATATCACCGGAGAGGTGTCAGTTGTCATGGATGCCTATCGAGGAGATTTGCGAAATCTTATCGACAAGAGAATGGACTATCTCAAGTCTCGGATGCGCAGTAACATGCAGGATGATGATGCTACGCAAATGATGATGATGCCTTTATCTTATAACTCGACATTGCGTATAATGGAGCAGATCGCTCATGCAATGGAAGATCTGTGTTTGATTGGAATCATACACAGAGACCTCAAAGCCTCCAACATCTTTGTGTCGCCAGTTGAATATATCAAGGAGGGTGCAATTAGAATTCATAATTCTAGAAAAGTCGAATTAAAGGAAGATTTGGCCTATGATTGGTTTTTTGTTCATGTTGGGGACTACGAGAGCTCGGATGGCGTTGTGGGCACCGGGTTTTGGAGGCCACCAGAAGTGCTGAAAGCAGTGAAGGAGGATATCAGACCCACATATACACCAGCAGCAGATGTGTATGGTTTTGGCATGGTGTTTTATGAGCTACTCACTGGCCATATTCCTTTTCAATGTGAAGACATCCGCGCAACGGACTACGATGCGGTATTGTCAGGCCAAAGACCAAAGCTGCCTGACTACTTGAGCCCTGGGATGACCCGACTATTGCTCAAGTGTTGGCACCACGATCCTTGCCAACGGCCTAGATGGCACAAGATCAAGGAAACCTTACATACAGAACACATGATTTTATTAGGAGAGGACCTGGATGGAACATTGGTATCATCTTTTTAGACAAGGCTATGTCTGAATTAAGTTGGCTAAACTCCAAGAGATGCAGTTGTTAGATTCTAGCATTGACTCTGAAACTCCTTCCAATCTGCTCGATCTAACAGGCAATCCCCGGATGTCAAATGCAGAAAACTCCCACCAGTTTACAATATTTCATAAGGCCATCCCTGAAGTCTCTTAAAAAAGCCTTGTGTAAGAAAGACCTGGACATTTGCTCCAAATTTGGCTCTCCAAATGAGATATGTGTGAATTTAGCTATGTACATCTTGTGATAGATTCTCTCTAAAAATAGTTCATAAACTCCTCGAATAGAAAGTTGATTCACGGATCTGTACTTGGATACAAAATCCTGATCTACACTTGGTTCTGCCAAATTACCTTTTTGTGTTCACCAATCGGCATTTAAAGCAGATTGAGGTTTTTTTGCTAACTTCGGTCTGCTCATCATAAGCCAACATTCCATGTCTGAAGCAGCTTGAGTTTATCTAAATAGGGTTGTGGTCGTTGTAAAGCTACAGTAGCAAAGCAAATTTTACAGCACTCTGGGGATTCAGGTTGTTCAGTGGAACAAAGCTATGAAACTTCCAGTATTTGATGTATCACACTTGCTCTAGTTTTATCATCCCTGGAAATATTACTGTTAAATACTTGTTACCAATAACAATTTTCAGGCCTTCATAAAAGCCTCTTGCAGAAATTCACAAGTGGAAATGCTCTCTCATCAGTTTTGTGAATGGTACAGTGGCAGCCCACATGTCATACCAACAGGCTTTATTTTGGGTTGGCATTCAATGCCCTGGACCTTCACAACCAAAGCTCTTATCTTTTGCACTATTGTTGGGCAATGGTAAATGTCATTGTCCCCATTGCCTAATAAGAACATCTTATTTTGCATTCTGTTTTTTACAACCCACTTGCTACTATCTATGTCAACAAAAGAATTGCCTCGACACTTGAGCACTTTCTTCAGGCTATAGACCTTCCATGCAAAGCTCAGGCTCTACCCATAGAAAGCTCAATTGAGAGAGTGCAATGCTTGACATGCTCAAAGGCACCTAATCCTCTATAACCTTTTAGTTGCTAACAACAGTTGATCTTTCAAGATATCAACAGAAGTCAGTGGACATGCATCATCCACTAATCTGTAAGTTATGCTTAACCTATAAGTGACTTTTGATGTTGAGCACTCTGGTGAGAAAGAAAACCTAAACCTACGTTTGACTTGGAGATTATTGTTACCTGCAGATCTTGAACCCTGTTTGCTATATCTGTGATTGCTTTCACATCTGTTGCTGTCAGTGATTATTGTCCTTGTTCACTCTCCACTTGACCTTCACATCCTCTCCTTGCCTCTGGACTTGAGCTCCTTCCATTCTCCTCCTCTCTGCTCCATCATCCAGGGTCCAAGAAACATTCAGTCAGAAAAAAAGAGCAGAGGTACACAATCCATTGTTTTCCAGATGAACAACACATTTCAAAACTTTTACTTAGCAGTCATTGTTTCTTAACTGTTGGCATACGCATACATCAGCCTATATTGAAGCCATTCTTCCACTCTATTGTGCAGTTTTCTGATAACATGATCTTCTACTTCTGTTTTTCTCTTTGCAAGATTTCTCTGAAATGAGCAGAAATAATATGACAATTACAAATGTGATGGATGGAATGGTTACAACGTTACCTAGGAAGCAATGAGGACAGAAATGTTGCTTTACTTTCTAGGAATTAACTTCTTCTGCCATCCCATTGACACTGAGATTGAATGCATCTTGTGTGTCGCTCACCTCTCCAGGGCTCGAGACATTCAAGTACACAATGTTTGGAAGGAGAGAGATAACGCTCTCATGTAATGACACGATCTGGTCTTGCGTGAATTTCTTCAGAGTATCTTCTACTTTCATTCCACGTTGTATGTCTCTCTCATCTATAAATACAGAATACAACTCGGAATCCCCAGGCAAATACCACATATACTGTGGATATAGGGTCACGATGGGACATGAGTGGTTAGAAGCAACCTAAAATTTGTGGGGGTTTTTTACCATGTGGGGCAGTTCCTAGGAAAAACGTTTGGTTTGAGGTTTGATTATCCTAAATTTATTTAAGTAATCAACTTTAATTTTATAAATCTTAATTTTTTTCAAAAATCGGGACTGCGTTATGGTTCTTGTTTTTATTTATTTATGAGGTGATTTCAATTCTTGATTTCATATTCATCAATTTTAAGTAACCTCTGTTTTTGGTTCCAAGATCCAAATCACCAAAATTCACTATGCAAAGGAGAAAAATATATTACAAAGGTTGGACAATGTCAAACAAATACAAAGTAGCCATATGATTTCGCTTTTAGGATTTTGTGGGACTGCATCTATCACCTTGAAATATATAGTCTCTTGTCACCTTGAATTTAGCCCTAAAATATCTCAAAATTTATTCTATTATTTCCCCCCAAATAATTTTTTCCATTGCCATGTGATTTCATGTTTAGAGTTTGATGTGATTGTATCTACCCCCTTGGAATATGGCCTCTTATCACCTTGAATCCATCCCTAGGATATCTCTAAATCTGTTCTATTTTCGCAAAAATACAACTCTGAATGCACCCCATATTTATCTCAGACAGCCCCTCAATTTAACCCTATTTCAAACCCCAAAGAAGCTCCCAAACCCTCCTAATTCATCCCCAAATTTTGCAATACTTGTGCCCTCAAATGCCCCCTTAAAACTTCCCAATTCTACAGACTCCCCATCCTAAGGCTTAACCCACTTGGAAGCAGAACCAAGTTTTTTTTCCAAAATTCCGATCCCCCTCTGGTTCTGGCACCACTTAGGAATTTGAGGCCTTTCTTTGTTTCTTTTCTCATCTTTAGATAGGACACCAGTTTCTCAAAACTTGATTTTCTGACCAAGGGAAAGTGTTTGGACTTAGATCCTTTCTTTTTCCTTCGGCTTGTTCCCTTTCTGGGTGGTTTTCCTTTATTTATTCCAGTATAGCTGGTTTGTCTAATGTGGCAGACCCCAAGCAAGGGGACAATGGGAAGTGAGGGGCTACTTTGTTGGACTGCCTATTTGGCACATCTCTCTTCAGATGGATATAAGATCAGCATGCATAAGAAATGAACCCATTTCTACAA
>Ga0116231_10000142_pt1 | contig 93552 bp, 66 predicted proteins | sample S1TSphgellanicum_2_FD_89695 | JGI IMG/M metagenome (GOLD analysis project Ga0116231, IMG submission 89695) | Host-associated microbial communities from peat moss isolated from Minnesota, USA - S1T2_Fd - Sphagnum magellanicum MG | ecosystem: Host-associated > Plants > Peat moss > Unclassified...
CAATACCCCTTCTATTTAGTTTTTTTTTTTTTTTGTAAAGATTAATTTTGAAATCTTTTAGATTTTTTTAAAATACTATATGTTAAGGTTTACATTATAAATTTTACAAAAATAAATAGGTAGGTTTAAAATTTTCCAAAAAATGCTAAGTATGAGTACTTTTACATAGTAAAAATAGTGGTGACAACTACTTTTTAAAATGTTTTTTAGGTTTTTTCTATTCATTAGATTAATTTCAAATTTTCAAGATATCTATATCAATGTATTGAAAATAACATTGGATAAAAAAAATTCCATTTGTAGTTTTCTTTTTTTTTAATGTTAAATGCACACAATTGATTTGGTACATGTTTACAAAATTGCACCCATTATACTTGACATTTTGAAAGGTTTAACTATCTTTCACAAAGGTACTTGATTTAAATCACAAATCATGTGTCATGATAAAATCAAGACCACCAAAAAAAATAGTTTGGATTTGTTTTATGGACCTTAGAACCTATTATCTATAACATTAAGAATCTAGCACCAACAAATGATATTTCATTTATCATAACAAGGTCCAAATACAATAAAATCACCCATGCCCACTTAGTTTGGAGGGTGGTGGGCAAGGACTCAAGGAAATTTTATAATCACATGGCATGTAAGGCTTGGTTGGTCTTCAAAAATGTGGGCATGGCAGGAATTTTGAATTTGTGCAAAATGTCAATCATCATCAATGAAGGTTTATAGATTGTCAATGTGGACTAGCATGAGTTCAACTAGCTTGTAATTGGAACACTCGATTGCACTTGAGCATCATAACTTCCAACAAAGAAAATTTGCAAAGGTTCATTTGAGCATGGTTCTATCTTTCTATTTTTTTCTTTTTAGCATCTATCATTATAGAGCTTTGTTTTCAATTTTTTCCTTTGCAAAAATGGTGAAAGAAGAAAGAAAATTGAGAACCAAACTATATCTTGAATTTCCTCGTAGGAGCATGTAGACTTTAAAGACCAAAGTAAGCATTATTTCAAAACTGTGAAGCAACTCAATGACTCTAAATTGAACCCCAAAACAAATTTTCCTTGCAACATTGTGACTAAGTCTGACATTGAAGAAGTTTTTGGACCTTCTTGTTCAAGCTTAAAAGTCTCATGTCCATGCCTCCACACAAAAACCAAGCAAGAATTGTTGAGGTTGTATTGGCAAGTGTTTGGTACACCACACGTCACTAACAATGAATTTAGTTTGTGGTTTTTGAGGGGTTACATTGCGTAGGAAAAGGGTGAGAATATCAATTGGGCTAAGGCGACTACTTCAACAATAAAAGAGAAAGCTAGAAGAAAAGAAGTATGCATCATAAAGAGTGGTGGATTAGTGGAGCTCTCTACGCTTAGTGGAGCCAGGGAGGTTTCGCGTAAGCTACCTAGTAGTCTACCTACGTTCAAACTTGAAAAACCTAAACCAACAAGCAAATGCCCATATGGTATTTTGCCTATGGAGTTCACGAAGGTTGGCAAAATTCATGTTTTTTTGGTTGATTTACTGAAATAGTCCAATGTAAAGGTTTTGCATATGGAGATAGAAAAAACTAGGCTATCCAAAAAGCTCATAGGGCTTCAATTCAACATGAAGGATTAACATGTTACAACACTGGAAACATAAAATGCCATCACTGCAAGTGAATGTGACTTGCAAAGTTTGGCGCACGACATTTTCTTGCTCAAAAAAAAAGTTATCCATGTATTTTAACATCTTGACTTTGCACAACATTTGTCTTTATTCTTGTTGCTATAAAAAAAAATTCAAGGGTCTATATGTTTCGGGTTTTTTTTTCATTGATGAAGTTACTATTGTTTTTACAAATATGGATCCAAAACCTAGAGCTTGAACTTCAAGCTATGTCGAGTGAAAAGAGTCAACTTCAAGCAAAAGATGCTTTCAAGGAAGAACGATCAAAATTGTAGGCAACCTGTGATCAATGCACCACCTTGCAAAGAACAATGGAATATAATAAATCTGTGACATTAGAAGGTGTGTGAAAATAGGCTTTAATGGGTGGAGCTGCATTTGCAAAAATTGAAATGGAGTGCCTGAAGATTGAGAACCTCATAATTGTAGCCAAGCAAGAAATCCAACTACTGGAGGTTGAAGAAAAAGTTGTTGAAAGACAGCTTGAGGCCATGAAAAAAATGGGGAGTAATTCATTTTGGCCTAAACCCATCCTTCATCCAAGTGTAGAGGAAAATTTTGATAGGCTAATATACATACAGATCAAACCTTGCAAGTTTTGTGCTTAGGGTTTTCATTGCAATGATATAATAGTAACATCTTGTAGACATAGCTTTCACCCTTTTTGTTTATCTAAGATGTTGAGGGACAACAATTCATTCTCTATATGTGGGCAAGTGTTACATCTTTACTGGTGGTGTAATTTTGGATTTTATGATGAAAGCAATGATATGAAAAAACAAGTATATGACATGGGTTTTGAAAATCAATGGGAAGCTATGAGAGCATCCCTTCAAGAAGCAACCTCTTAGTCATTATTACCTTTAGGTACACACATAAGTTTTGTTTTTTGTTTGAATTTTTTCTAAATTGAACATCAAATCCTAGCTGAACTTTGTAGATTTTGATTCCAATCAAGATTGTTTCAATGGTTGTCTCTAGTACACCACTAAGTTTCAAAAAGTTTGGATGCATTAGGAGTAGGCAGCACTTGGTGGATGGGGTGATTAAGGTTGGGCAAGACCACAATTAATTTGATGTGATGGTTTTCAATCCATAAACCCACTTTGCTAATTTGGAATACCTCCACTAATAGTATGTATGGTTGTTGGAGTGGTTTTTTCATTACACCTAGTGGTACACTCATGAGTTTGGTTCTTACATGTTTAGGGTGGTTAGAAAAAGCAGTAAAAAGTGTTTATTACCTTGTTGTAATGCTTCAGTGATTTGTCTCATGACATGGTCATGAATGTAGTTGTCATAGTGGTTGACTTAGGAATCTTGAAATGCTTGTCATTTACTTAGGCATCTTTAGGTGGTTGTGGTTAATGTAGTGCCATGGACATAGAAATAATGCTCAAGTGATTACCAAAAGTACTTGAATCCTAAAGTGATTAATAATGAAAGTAATATGATGGTTTATGGTTTAAGGTGTATTGAAAATAGTTCCAGTAAGCACTAGTTTGGCGGTCTGTGTGGTTTGTGGCTTATAAAAAACAGTGTAATGAAAATAATTTTTGCTTATGGTTTGTTGTCATGCTCATATGCATGGCTTCATACATGATGGCCGGTTACGGGCATGCTAATCATGCTTTTAAAATTAATGTACACTATTAGGGTTAATGTACATTCTTAGGTTATTGTACATTATTAGGTGTTTTAGGGTTATGGCTGTTTAGGGTTTTAGCTTTGTTGATGGTTGTATAAAAGGCCAAGCTCTTCCCTTCTCTTGTTAGTTTTTCAAGAATTCCTTTGTCAGGGAGAGTTTCCTCCATAATCAGATTAGATTCCTAAATGTTCACGGTGGCTATTACATAGCCACCATTTACATACACTATGTTTTCTTACCTTCTTTTCAATTTAATTCTAGAAAAATTGCTCTCTATTACTTAATGTTGAAAACAACAGATTTTTCTTGGCTTTGAGTTTCTTGGGTTTTTTTTGTTTGTTAGTTTCTTATGTTCTTGAGTTGCTACTACTTCTTTTTCTTTTTCTACTCTTATATTGTAGCTACAACAACAACAACAACCATAATTAGTAGCCGTGCAAGCAAGGGAAAAGGGACACCAGAAACAAGCTACAAATTGTGAAGTTCTAAATTTCGGAGCTTTAGAGGGAGGAAGGAGCGAGCAACTCCAAAGTTTGTTTTATTCACAACTTTAGATCTTGGGAGCATGCACACACACACACACAAGGTTTGATTGTAGTACAAGATCTGCACTAGATGATGCAACCCCACATACACTTGCTTTCCTTGTACATGGGTTTAATATGGTATGTAGGAACTACATTTTGTAGGATAAAATGGTCAAGAAACTTCTCAAGGATAGCATGTTGAATGGAAGGTTCAAAATCCTTAATAAATTTTAGATTACTTGTTGCTTTCTAGTAATCTTGGTAGTCACCTCTTGCAACTAACTATCATAACTTTCAAGAGTTCTAGAAGAAGATTTAATAACTTCTAACTAAACAAACTCTTGTGATTTATTTTTGGAAGCTTTATGAACTTGGTACCTCTTAACATGTTCTCGTGTGTTGGTTTTGCGCTTAATTTCAAACCAACTTTGATACGCACTCCTTGAGCAACAATCTCTTTCACCCTGAACATTCACATCTCAAATTTCATTTATGCCTTCCTCGCCCCCTTTTGACAAAGGGTTTTGTTTGCGCTTAGCCATGCTTTTGTTGTCAAGAGCCCTATAATGAAACCCACCCACAAATAAAAAATAATCACATATACCTTGAACCATCAGCTTTTGCTCAAAACTTGAAAACTAACAAAGATAACTTGAGCTAGATTTCATTTTGATGGAAAAAACCCTATGTGAACCTATTTTTTTTGGGGTTTAAATGCACCTTTTTTAGAGATGAAGGGCATTGATCAAGTTTGTGGTGCATGATATAACTATTACAACCGATTCCCCTAGCTTTCAATCCATGCATACATGACTTATGAACCTATAAACTTATCATATGCATATGTTCCTAATAAGGATGTAGAAGTTGGAGCATGCAATTGCATTCCCAGCTAGTTGTTTGTAGAAAGCAGCATCTTTCATTGCCAAACTAGTCTAGATTGGGATCGGATTGAACAACTCATGACAAATTTGCTAATGAAGATTAGCCATCAATTTTGCATGAGGAGCCGTCAAGGATTGTCGACCATACACTCCAAACTCGAAGCTTTTTTTTGTAATCACAATCTAGGAAGGACTTTCTAGAGGCGTGTAGAAAACCTTTTTATCGTAATCTTGTTCTTCATCTTGTTTTTCAAGCTTGCATTGTTCAACAATGCAAGTATGCTTGAATGTCTCCCATACTACCTTGTCCACTTTGTCGATTTCTCTTTGTGTAAACTTTTTCGGGATGCAAAATCTCGACATATCTACAAGTTGCTTGTAGCTTTGTCAAATGTTTCCATTCACAACAACAATTATCGTGTTCAAAATTCAAGTCTAATGCGCCTAGAGAAATTACTCTTAGAGACGGTTTCTTCAATGGTTTATCAACATTTATGTTTCTACTACACTTTTGAACTTAGAAATGAACCCTAATGGAAGTTCAAAACTTATGCACATAGTGCACATTAACAAAGCAAAAGCTCATGTACCATACTAGAATTCAAACTTAAATGAAGTTCTTGTTCATAATGCACACTTGCCACACATACTCTAGACTTAACACTTCACTTGAACCCTATAATGCTAAACCTCTAGCTACAACAATCAATAGAAATTGTTAGACATCAACCAAAACTTTCCACTTAATACATCCATTGAGCCTTTCATCCATTAGAATTGGAAACCTTCATTTATCTAAAGGTCCTTAATGTTCATATAAAACATTAATCATGATCTTTACTTATTTTCAATTTATTTGACATTAAAATATATTAAATGTATTATTATCAATATTCAATTTAATAAATCTATTAAGTGTAAATTTTAATATCAAATAAATTTTAAAAAAGTAAAAATCATGATTAATTTAATTTAATTTCTCCACAACATCATTTTCACATAATTTTTAAAGATTCAAACATTTAATTTATGCTCCATCCGTAATTTTTCAAACACAAAAATTTGTCCAATTAAACACATGTAATGTACAAAAATGAATTATAACTACAATTCATGATTATAAATGAACACATGCAAATATTAAAAATGTGTACTTGAAAAAAATCAAATGTATTGTGTTAATTAGTGTTACAAAAGGATTGTTATGACTAGTTACAACACTAAGAGAGTCCTTAAAGATGTGCAAAACTTGACAAAATCATTTCAAACTTTGGGAGAAGTTCAATAAATACTTACTAAATGTACTCCTTGAAAAGATTTTCATTTGACAATGTTATTCCAAATGAAATGTCTGTTGATTGTGATTCCTTAGGACTGGTTATTCCTAGAGTGGGTCATTTTACTATATTCGCACCCAACAAGTTGCAATTCTTCATATCAACACGTAAGCCTATTTAATGAGTTTGATGGTAAGTTGATAAACTAAATAGTGATTGTTGGACATGTATATTCAACCCCAAATTTATTGTTAGACAATCAATATTCACTACACCAAAAATGTCATTTTATAACTTGTTCTATGCGATTACAAGTGGATAAGCCATTAAAAATGGCATAAATGATAGGTCCAAATCAACTACAAATGGCAAACAACCAATATAGTTGATAAAAACCAATCATAGAATGGCATTTGCGGCATAATGATTGAATGCAACTTAACCTATGGACACCATGAACAAAACCTTGGTTTTTGTTATGTCCAAAGATAAGTCTTTACTATATAGTTATAATAATCCCTAAATTATAAGCTTTAATGTAGAAATTTTACATGTTCCAACACCATTATTAAAAATGAACAAATTGATGAATCAAAATACATTTATAATCTAATTGATACAATATTCATATTATTCTATCATCATGGATTATGATGATTTTGTGAAATTTTCATCTTTTAACAATTGTGATTTTTAGTTTGATCCATTACATGATTGAATCACAAAGTCAAATTATAAATCATCTTTTTCATTACTTCCAATCTGTGGATTTTCTAAGATTGTAAATGGTGAATACAATAGAAGTTGTTATCTTGATCAATTTTCAATATCTTTATATTCATTATAATTTACAAACTTGATAATTTTAGGTTTATGACATTTAAAGATTTTATTATTTTTATGTTATAAAAAAGGGAAACTTTGATAATGACAATTATTCATAATGAATAGGATGATTAATGTATTTGTCTATGATCAATGAACACAATGTTATATCAATCAAATCTAGCTTTAATTGTTTTGTTTAACTTGTGAATTTAACACAAATGCACAATTTTTAGAAGGAAAAATATTGATGAATTGAAATGTTTAAGATGAATGATATAATGGTAAAGAAAGCACAAGGTAAACAACAAAGTTAAGCATTAAGAAAAGTTTTACCCAGTTTTTGAATTTTATTTTATTTTCACTGCATTTTTATATGATAGAATGTATTTTGAATGTTATCAACTTATTTGTTTATTTCAAGTAGTATGTGCAATATGTTGTAACTACATATGGGTTTTAAATAAATTGAATATTTATATTTGTAAACCATAAATGAAAAGCACATATATTAAAAACATTGTTTTTTATGTTAATAAGAGTTTGTTTGAAGAAAATGTTTGGCTTTAATGTTTATTTGCTTTTCAAACTTAATATATATGTATTTTCATTGATGTTTAAAAAATTCAAAAAATTAAATAATCAATATGTTTTCATTTACTTTAAGTCTTTCAAAGATTGAAACATTTCATTTGTTTGTATATGTAGGTATTGTTTTGAAATTGGATAATTCCCATTTATTTCAAAAGTTTCTAAGATTTTTGGTCATGCATGGAAGCAATAACTAACAATCTACAAACAACATGATTATTCATCTTACATGTAATATGTGTGTGTTGATGTTTTTGGGCATTTTGCAATAGATTTGGTAATAATGATACATCATAAGAAATATACATATTTACAAACCATTCAATTTTTTTGTTTGTGTGGACTCTGTTCGTAGGTGCATTTTTAATTTGTAAAACTTCATGGTCATGTTCATTAACATGATTTTGGAATTATGTGATTAAAAAATGCATCTAAAAACATAATCATTCTTCTTCATAAGTTTACAAAATGAAAATGTTTTATGATAATAATATCTTGCACATGTAGTAAGGTCAATTTGTATTGATTTTGTTATGTGAACAGATTGGAGGTCTTTTATTTTATTTGGGAGATTTAGTTTTATAACATATAATGCGTGCTTAAAGCCTTAAATGAGAGGATCACATAATTTTTTAATGAACATAAAAGTTAGAAAGAATGTTGAAGGACCAAGTTGCTAAATAATTGCATTCTTATAAATTTTTAATATTTAATAACTTGGTCCTTCAACATATTTTTATAAATTTTTAGTTTTAAATGAAATATTAAATAATTTATATTTGATTTATAACAAAGTAATTATTTTGAAAGGTTTTAAATCAAGTTTGGTGTAATTCACCTAATTATTTTGAGAGGTTTTGTAAGGTTTACATAATTCATTTCAATGATTTAACAATCATCTAGAATTTTAATAAACTTGAAGCAATTATTAAATCATTGAAATGAAATATGTAAATCTTGCAAAACCTCTCAAAATAATTAGGTGAATTATGCAAGCATTCAAAATCACAATCATTTAAATATAATTTAAATCATTTTATCCAAGTTTGGCTAATCTTGGATTAATTGTAAAACTTTTAAATTTCTGACACATAATTTTCCTTTTCATATTCATACCCAACTAGGCTTTCTAACATTTTGGATGGAGACCAATATTTGTTGAAAAGTCACTAAAATTATGAAACACTTTCCATTGAAATATTTGTTAATATGAAAATTCTTTAGAAAACTATCAAGGTTGGCCACAAAACAATGAAATATTTTGGGTGTTTATATTTAAATAAACTTTGAAGATGAAAGTATTGACTTAAGGCAATAAAATATATAATATTTTCATAATCCATTATTTTGAAGCGTCTAAAAAATGATGTATAATGAAGTTTATTGGTGTTGAATGTATTTTGTTGTCATTAGAATCAAAATTATTCGATGATGAGTTATCACAAATATGGGATTGGGATTTTCAATTTATATGCAAAGTAAGTAAACTTTCCCATTGATGGTGAATACATCCAAATATTTGTATAATGACATTTTGATTAAATATCATAAAGTGAACACCACCATGTTTGAATGAACATTTCTTGATATATAATGAAATGATTTATATTCAAGACAACATTTTTAAAAAATTCCTATGATAAATGTGATAATTTAAATTGAGTTTGATCCAGGTTTGCAAGGACATTAATATTTATAACATTCTCTTACATTTTATACTGTCCATATCCATAGATTTTATAAATTTGAATAAAAGTAAGATGTGGCATAACAAAATGTTCTTATAATTGTGTTTATTTTTAGACTATTGGAATGATTTTTAGAAATTTATTTGGCACTTGGTATAAAGGTGGTTTGTTTCATTGATGTTAAGTAAACAACTTGTATTTATATGTATAGTGTTGAGCTATGTTTTATAATCTATTTGAATTTGAAATATATAGACAATTTATTTGAAATATGTTTAACTCATTTTAAGAAACATAGCCTTTCAAAACAAAAAGTGGAATTATGGGACCATCCTAGATTTGTTTATTGTAAATGTCAATGTACATTGATTTGTATAGATGTTCATTTGTTTTAACATGATGTTGCACCTTATTTGCTTGAATATGATGTTCAAAAGGAAATGGCTATTTATTTCTTTGGAATTGCATCCTATATATGGTGATTGAAATTTGTCATTTGTGAGATGTTCAAGTGGTTTTTTGAAATGCCTATATTTTATATGATTCATAATTTTTGATTTGTTCTTTTAATATTTGTTCTTTTAATATATGTTAAAATTATATGAAGGTTGTATGAATGTAACAAATGTTCAATGATGAATGGATAAGATTTGATATAAATGTTTCATTATCATGAATTTAAACTAAATGGATGTTTATATGTAGAATCACATTTAGTTTCACACACACATGGAAAATACTTTCATTCACACGCACACATTACACGTGTTAAAAAACTACTTATATTCAAGAGTTGCTTGTGTTGAAAATCTATTTATATTTAATAACTATGCATGTTCAAAAACATTCTTTCATTAGAAAACTTCTTGCGTTCAAAAATTGCTTACATTTAAAATTAACTTGACAACTAAAAAAATTTGATTCACATGTAATAATTTTCATTGAATTTTTTTTTTGGCATATAAAACTACCATGGACACAGTGAAAGTTGGCACATAAGAGTTTTTCCTTTATTTTGAAAAGGAAAATGGAATAAAAATTATAATATGGGTTATCCAAACCAAAATTGTGATGGATAAATTTTTTAAACATATGCAAACTATTTATATTGATGACCAAATAAAAGGACATAGTAAACACTATCAACACCAACACCATGTGGTCAAGTGGTTTTATATTTGGAAATTGATTTCAGCTTATCAAAGTCAAGTTTGCATTTCACACTATGGTGCACATCATCATTAGCAAGAACTGCAAAAGGAACCACAACCAAATACTCACCACATAAACTAGATTTTCCTCTTGGGGTGAACTATTGGATGTTTCCCTTAAAGTTGGTAATGGAAGATGTAGGTGACAATTGGAATTTACCACAAATGCAAATTGCAACCAAGAACTCACCTATCTTGAACAAGCCAGATTGAAGAGTGATCTTCTAATATATTCACAATTACTTTTAACCATTTTCCCTCAATGGTTAGCAACACAAATTCATCATTTATTGCAATAGAGGCAAAAAAAGCCTAAATTCTCAACTTTTGAGTTCAAACAATGAACATTACAATGACAATCATTGGTTGGAGAAATGATGATATTTTGCTTCATAACAATTTCCACATACTTTCCAAAATGGAAACACGTTAGAGGTTAATGGTTCGCTATGGACAACACTTCAATTACTTGAAGAAAAATTACATCTTAGAACAAATAACACATCAATTCAGAAAAAAATGAAGGGAAAAGAACACTTGGTTGCCAAGTGTTCCCTTTCTCCCAACATTTGGCCAAAATAGAACTTAGTGAGCATTAACTTTTTTTCCAAAATTTGGATTAAAACTTAAAGGTTGTTTGGTTGTATTAAAACTTAGTAACCACTAGGTTATATTAACTAATTAGTTGTTGGATATATTAAGGTGTAATCACAATAAAAGGAGTTGTGGGCAACACGGTTGGAATCCTTACCAAAAATTTTAGTTCATATGTGGCCTTCATTTATTGGTTAATTAAACCAAAAATACATTTAAAATACAAATGTTGACTTTTAAGTTATTATTTTTGGATTGTATTTTGATATTGAAACCAAATTTGACCCATACTATAAGAAAAATGATTATTTTTGGCATAAAACCCAACATTATAATCAAATGTACAACTTTTCTTTTAACCATGATAATAAATTTTGAACTATTATAGTCATAAAAAAGGTTCAAAATCAGAATCAACAACATCAAATACATGATCCAATAAGGGTGCATATTGAACCAAAGAGATGGAAGTCTTTTCTTATTGAAGTTGTAATAAGAGATTGCAATTTTTTTACACCTTAGTATTTTCAATAGGTACCTAGGCTTTTAGGAAGGGGTATTAAAACAAGTTGAAAATGGTGACAAATTTTTTTTTGAAATAGAAATATTATGTCACCAATAAGAAGGTTCAACATGCATTGAGGGGCTTGGTTTTCTTCTTTTGGGTTTGGGGGGAAGGGGATAAGTTATGGCACAAGTTTGAACAATGCACCTCATGCCTCACACCAAAAATGTTAAATCTAAATCTTCTATTTATGTTCTCATTTATTTTATTACTATATATAACCTTTACAAACCTTTATAAGTTTGTTGCATTAAATTTTCACAACGTAATTAATAATTATTTTTGGCTTCATATAAAACATTTCCCATTTATTTTCATCTTTAATTTCTCACAATTAAAAATTAATTTTTCATTGTTTGATGTTCATATTTGTGTTTGTTTATTTTTTTTCCTTTTTCAATTCATTTTTTAGTATTTATTTCTTTTTCATTAGGTTGTTCTAAACTTGGTAGCCATTGGGTTCTATTAGAACCTAGGGGCCATCAAAATTGCATATGGTCCTTGAAGAAGAAATCAAACAAACAAACACCTTAGAGAACATTGGGTTGTGTTAAAACTTGAGGGCCACTAGGTTGTTCTAAACTTTGTAGCTATCAAGTTGCATATGGTGCTCACAAAAAAATAAATTAAAAAAAAATAAATATATATATATAGAACTTGGGGGTCACTGAGTTCTATTCAGTGTTGTGTGGGATACATTTTACCTAGATATACTTGTTGGTTATGGATAAGCCCTAGGGTATATTACTTACTTTATCCTATTTTTCTCAAATCAATATACCTTAATGAAATGCATACCCAAGGGTATGTAAATTTGAATTCGTTTCTCTTAATTAAGTGAGGTACCTTAATGAAATGAAACTCTTAAGGAGTAAGTGCACTAACCTTCCACCTCGTATGCCTCATGACTTGTGCAATACTTATGTTCATGAGCTAGTTCACTCAGTGCTACTGGACCACCACTGGGCCACCAGGCACAAGAGTGTTTTGCAAAATGCAATGCCTGCCCACAAGTTCCTCATGTTTTATAATGGACTTTGAAACACATCCAACACGCCAATTTCATGCCACATGTATGATGGACAATCAATCATGATTGTAGTACTTTGCAAAAAACTTCTTTTGCAAGATACTTGGGTAAACTTGATCTTTCAAGGTGTAAACTTGATTCTTAGCCTTGTCAAGGATACACCAACTTTCAAGATCAAAAGATTCCAATACACTGACAATACCATAACAAATCAGCCCCCAAAATGAACCCACTTCCACAGTCTGTGAAAATAAGCATTTTATGTAGGAAATAGGGCTGCGTATCACTCCAATTAATGCCCTCTGAAATGGTCAAATAATGAAACCCTTAAAAGAAACAATGTCCAAATAGAGATGCATTGTGTGGAGGCCTGGGGCTCATAAATGAACCTATAACAAGTTGCAACAACAAACTTGACCCTGCATGTGAAAATGAGGAGAAAGGAGACAGTCTAGTTCACCAACACCGGAATGACTTGTTAATGTGGCCAATTACAATGTTAGTACAGATTTTGTCCAAAACACCAAAAAAGCCAAAGTATAAAGCTCACAAGAACATTTGAAAGCCACTTTTCTGAAGCACCAATAACTCTCCCAAGTAGGAATATGGTTACCAGATACAGTTTGAGTTAGGTGCCTAACTCTACATAGACAGATCATCATATACTAGATGGTACTTGGGTTTTTTACAGATCCACAAATTGGATTGCTTCATTCTTTCCAATAACTGAATTCCATGCAGCAAAACTAGTACTAGAAAATTCCATAAGAGAACTTGTGTGAATCCATACATCTTGAAAGTTTTGGGCTGAAATCCAAAACCTTCAGAATCTAAAGACCATATGCTCCAGGCGAGAGTAGACAATCTCTCTGCTATGTTTACATTTATTTTGACTCTGACTTGATCTTAACATGTAACTAATATCTGCTTCTAGGAAATTGCTGCATTTGATACCTGTCTCACCTCACTACATCTCTCTTTGTACATTATTTGAAAGGAAAGGGAATCAGAATGGATGCTCATCAAGCCACTTGCCTCTCATGTTTGTGAAGATGCCTTCCAAGAGGATGTCCTGAAGTTGCTTCATCATATATACTACACTTAATGTATGCCTGCACATATCAGAAAAACTCAAGTCTGTCAAAATTTGCAAAAGTAGAACAAATTTGATCCACAATTTTACCACATCCAAGAAGTAAAGATGGGACAACACTAGCACATGTGCAAAGATAGTCAAAGGAGGTGGACTTCCTAAACATGCTACTTTTATGTACAAAACAAATACATGTCTTCAGAAGTATCCAGAATATCTCCATACATACAAAAGACAAGAAGCACTTGACAGGTTCAATTGAACAGCTGATGTTTGAGACATTACTAGGTGTCTAAGCATAACAGGAATGGCTCCCATAATCATGACTGCAAGAGAGATTTGGTATCAAAATAGGGAAAATTACTTGAAAAACTATTGCCCTATTTTTATGCAGGATCCTTACTAGTTCCAACAGTTCAAAAGCTTCACATTATCAATCAATGCAACAGCCATAAGTTAGGAAAACTTAGGTCCTCATCAACTTGCATAGCTGATGTGATATAAAATGTTAGGTCAATTACTTTGTGCAAGTGTTTCAGCCTTTCCACTCAAGCTTTTCACCAAATCAGTGAAGCTTTTCTTGAACGAAGCAACACCCTCAAGCTCCAGAACAGAGCCCACATCTGACCATAGAATTCCCAGCTCCTCAATCTTATTGTATATGTGCTCTGCCTCTTCCAAGTTGGCATCAATTGTTCTTGCAACCTTGCCATGATCGACAAAGGCATTTAGGGCAGCATCAGGCATGGTGGTCACCTGCACATGATTTGTTCATCCCATACAAAGCTTAACAACCTTGTACTATTACAAATTATCCAGCAGGCACTAAATGTCTTCTAATTCAACCAAATTTCAACCTCCCTAGCAAATTTCTGAACTCCTTGCACCCTAAATAGTCAATCTTTCACAAATGGGTCTCAAATTAAAGACATTTTTGGTTTTGATTGAGCTTACATAGAAACTGCAGCACCTACCATCATGTGTTCTATTTCTGATGCAATTTTCAAAAACTTTTGCATGCAGCCAACTTTCTTTCTATGGATTTCAGGCAGGTTTCCTGAGAAGAATATCAACTTACAGTGTCAGGGCCAATGAGGGGGTTGACATAGAGTGTGTCAGGGTATGCTGGATTCTTCACACTAGTTGAAGCCCAAAGTGCTCGCTGTTTCTTTGCTCCTCGCTTTTCCAGTGCTTCCCACCGAGGACCTGAAAACTTCTCTTGGTACAGCTTGAAGGCAAGAGCTGCCTGTGCATTGGCTGCCTGGCAACCACACACCAAAATGTGGAGAAGTCATGGTACACCAGCCAAATGATCCATCACAAGGTGGAAATAAGTCCATCCTGATGAGCAATAGCTCTGGCAATGAACTCACAAGTACAGGCATTAGGCAATCAAGTGAAAAGAACACACAGTTGCAACAATTACTATGGTCATAGCAGAGTCAAGGTGTGGAAGCACCCAAGGCATATGCAATGCGACTTTCACAACATCTACTCAAATGTAGACACTAAATGAGGGAAGAGCCTCCTCTTGTGACAACTCTAGAAACTCTGTAGAAGGCTCGTACAAGCTCTGCAATACAAACTGGAGAGAAGTTTGGAGGCACAAAAAATAACAACAGCAGTTGTACACTAATAAGAAGACAGTAGCATGCTCAGAGAAACCTGAAACACATGCAGAAATACTTTTCACATTCAGGTAAGAGTTATCTCATACCTAGATTGTACTGATGCAATAGTAGAACTGATTAAAAGTTTCAAAATCTTTCAAGTTGTATAGGCCAAGCTAAAGTACCTTGCCACGAAGCTGTAGTGCCTCCTCAGTGCCAATTGCATCAAGCCTCTTGTCAACATAAGTGTCCACACGACTCACAAAGAAGGATGCAACACTTGAAATTTTGGAGAGATCTCCTTGGACTGCCTCTAGTCCATCCAGGTATGCGTCAATCACAGCCTCATACCTTGCTAGAGAGAAAATAAGCTGCACAATGTAACAACCAGATAATAAATCATATGGAAAACCTTGATCAGGTTCATTAAGAAGCTATTCATTGACCTTCCTTCACAATCCTTTTCCTCTGATTGCATGTGAATGTTTCTAAAAGTCCATGTCCATGTCTGTATACTTTCATTGAAGAAAAAAAGGACAGCAGCAAAGGAGATTCAAATATTACTGAATCATGAAACGTTGTGACAAGTGACAGAGAGATCAGTACTTACAGTGACATTCACACTGATTGATGAGGCAATGACCTGCTTAATCGATTCAATACACTCAAGTGTTGCTGGAATCTTGATAAGCACATTTGGCCGGTTCACAACATTGTGCAGATACTTTGCAGACTCAATTGTCTGTTGAGTTTCATTTGCCAAGAGAGGTGAGACTTCAAGAGAGATATAGCCATCTCCCCCATTGCTTTCATTGTAGAGAGGTTGGAACAAATCACAGGCCTCCTGAATATCTTGCACTACCAAGGCCCAGTAGGCATCTTCAACTGACTTACCCTCCCTGATAAGTTGTCTGCACTCCCAACAGGTGTGAGAAACTGTTCACTTAATACACAAAGCAACTATCCCATGGGGAGAACATATGATCTTTTTCATCTGGTATGATAAAAGTCAAGCGTGATCTCTTCTAGAGTAGGGCCTTCACATGCCTGTTTCTATCCAAGACTTCCTCCTTCACATGAATAGAGGAGGAAGTCTTGGATAGAAACAGGTATGTACAAATTTTACTAGTGCCTTAATGTGTGACCATGGGCTGGCCAGAAATTGAAACCTTAATATCTTCTGGTCTTTAGAAGCCCACAAGAAGAAAAATATCTCTCATATGAATTGAGAAATCTCCATTCTCACAATTAAGAAAAGGCAAAGCAAGGTTAACACTTCTTCAACCACCCACAGAGAATTCCAAAGAAGGAAAGGCAAAACAGAGAACAAAGGACCAAGAAACAAAAACAACAAGAAAAGTACCTGAACTGGTCATCATATGCATTTGACCCTGCTATAGCTTTCTCAAATATCTGCAAGAGAAAGATCCACACTCTGATAAGTTTTTCTGTCAACCTTAAATGTCATAGAATGCTGTTGTGTAGGAAACCAAACAACAGATGGTCATTGAGCAATACAAGGACCCAGAACACACTGGCATTGTGGACACCACAATACTGTATGAAAACAAATTTGTAATGTGATCAGAAAGATTTCCTGACAGGTAGGCTACAAAAGCTCATTAAGACTTAGTTCTGGTTGTAAGCATTACTCAACCACTAATAAACACATTCACCCAGTACCAACCAAAGGAGTCAAGGACATATGTGACACACAACTTTGGGGTGACAAAGTTTCATTCACTCTTGCAAGTATGTAACATCAAAGCAACAGCAGGAAGCCAGGTAAGGAGTTATGCTTGAGACGAAGATTTCTAGTTAACTGTTACATACCGTAGGATTGCTTGTCACACCACGAACACCACTCTTAATCAGGGGTTCCAAAATGGTCACTGGTCTTCGGAGGTTGTCATACCAAGGGCTCTGTTTCTGCTGCTCATAAAGATCATGCAAAAGTGTTCTCTTTTCGGTCTTTGATGGCACAACAGCACATTGCCATCTACACATATCAACAAAGAAACATTGAGGGAGAAAGCTAATTTCAATCATGCATTTTCCTACATGAGCAGGGATTGAGAGCCAGTGTTGAATAGAACAAATGAACTGGACACAGCTCATACATTGAGTACTTTAATTAGAAGGATGTCTTATGTCTGAAGCTGCAGGTGAAACAAATATCCCAGCGTTCCTAGACCTATTGCAGGTTGAGTTTGCTCACCCATGTCTCATATTGAAGTGCAAGCTGCAAGTGCAAGTACTTTTAGATCAAGGACACAGGATGCCAACACAGAAACATTGTACAGGGGTAGTTTTGTTTCCTCTACAACTGCCCAAGTCATGTAAACTCTGCATGATCTCTCTTCTTCTCACATCACACACATCATGTGCTTGATCTTAATCCACATATGATACTTGATAACAACACTAGGGCAACCACTTCAGAACTTACTTCACACTCCTGGATGCAACAGAATTTGAGGGAGGTGCTGACTTGATGGCCATGAAAGACAGTCCCTGTAGTCTTGCAAACTCTCCAGAAGTGAAAGCTGCTCCATTCGAGTGATCATCAACACGGGAGGCAAAGCTCCCTCCAACAATCGGAGACTGCCACAAAGTCTGTAGACTGGTGGCCATGGCTGCCAAAAGAACAAAGGATAACTTGAGAAAGACAGACCTAATATACTTCATGTACTAACTGGAAAATTTCCTACTTCTTCTCAATACTTGAGCTCCCAGCCGATACAGATTTAGCTTCCAGAAGAAGTCCGCCTTGAGCCAGCGGCCACACAGCAGATCTATCTACATTTTCTCAAGGGCTTCTATTGCTCTAGCTACAATACAATGACATAGTAGAAATATTCCAATAGTGATAATGAAGCAAAAAAATTACCTGCAACGAGAGCCGTGATTCCGTGCAAAAAAAGCCGCAAATTTCCTCTAAAAACCTGCGATCAATCGCGTTAGGATCGAAAGACAATATGATTTTGAAGCATTTCTAAGAGGGAAAAACAACTCAGTATGCTACCCGCACTAAGCCTTCATGTGTTCACATAAAATAAATGAAAAGAAAAGAAAAGGAAAAAAAACAACAACAATGATCTATCTAAAGCAGCTGTTAACAAGAAACTGCAAGACGATGCTTCAACCACGTAGATCGAGCGATTCTCCACATCGATGACCACTAGAAACAGCACGAAGACTACCGTTCACTGCGGTTTTCCTTCCTCATCCTCAAATCCAAACCTACAAAAACAACTAATACAACAGAGCGATTCTACGCATCCATCGTCCCTAGTAACAGCACAAAAACTAGTACCGTTCACGACAGTTTTCCTTCCTCATCCTCAAAATCCAAAACAACAAAATAACGAATACTTACCTTGAGATCGGCCGGTGTAGTGAGCCTTCCTTCCAAAGGCGTGTGTCTGTCTTGTCTTGTCTGCCTGTCAGTCAGTCAGTCTGTCTGTCTGTCTGTCTGTCTGTCTGTGCACGATAATTCCTCGCGCTTCTCTGTTTTGCTTCCAAAAAGATTACAAATACAATACAGACAAAGATCTGGACAAGAACTCAAGATTTCTTCGCAGAATCTCGAAGAAGCCGAGTACGAAATAACCGATCACTGAGAGACGAAGAAGACACAACCACAGTGGAAGTAGTAGGAGTAGTACGTCGTGACAACGTTTGATGCGCAACCTGAGCAAAACGGAAGGGAGACGCGCAAGTTCCTGCGCAAACAGTAGGATCGTCTTTTTGTTTTGTTTTTTGTTTTTTTTCCTCCTCCCCCGCCCCGCAGGTTTCTATTTTGATTGTTTTGAGGGTTTGCGACGCGGCGGCACGGCCGGGCGTTGGTGTAACCATCCAAATTTTTTTGACAAAATTAGATCAAATTAGGGTCTAATTTTGCAGATGTTGGGACGGCTTTGTCTCTCCCTAGGATAATAAGAAACTTGACCACATCTAATTTCACCAAAAAAAGTGTGAATAGAAAATTTTCACATTTCTGTTGAATTATTTATTTATTTTGAAATTTTCATTTCAACAATTTGAATTTTGAAGATTCAATTGTTTTCAATTTTTTTTGTTTTTTAAAAACAAATTCAACTTTTTTGAAAATAATATAATTTAGTGTTGTAGCTGCCAAGGTACCTAATATGTAGAGAGTGTTGAATAGGCTTGTGTGTAGGTGTACAAAATAAATGTTATGGCCAATGAAATTGCTGGATTTGGTGGTCTGAATTTATTTATTTATTTAGTTATCTCGAGTTAAATTTAAGCTTGAAGATTTTTCTTTCAGGCCAATGGTATTGCTGGATTTGATGCTTTGAATTCCTTTTCATAGTTATATTGTCAGAATTAACAATTCAATGTGTAATTAGCTGTTTACAGACAGGGTTCTTGCACATTACTTGTGCACTTTGTTAAATAAAAAATTGAGAATTTATCTTAGGAATAATATTTGGTCTATGTTTTGAATTATTTTTGGGAATTTTTCTTAGGGATTTATTTTGGATTAAGTCTCATAGGATATGAAAAAATTCATACTCATTAAACTACCTTACCCTAAGGTCAGTTTCGTCATTAAATAATCCTCAAAATAGTGAAATGAAATTTTGTGAAAATATGAAGTTGACATGTTAAAAATCGTCATAATTACCATAGGCTACACTCTAAATAATTTCCCTACTCATATCACAATATTAGAGTAGATGATGGAAAAACATATAATTTCAAAATTAAAGAACAAATTCAATTTTTAAAAATAAATATTTATTTGTTTTGTCAATGTGGAAACTAACCCTTCTAAAAATTGTTGATTTTTGGAGAAATTTATTGTTTGAAATGTCAAAATTTGGAGCTCCCATCATCACAAGGTGTGAAAATCTAAATTGAAACCATTGCAATGCCTTTTGACATGCCAATTGTAAGCTTTGAACACAAGCAAATGGCATTGGCCATACTCTAGATATAGAGTACAAAGCTCTTTCTCAAGCACTTCAATTTTAAGAAAAATAGTGTGCTTATATAGGGCATGTGTCTAGTGTGTGAGGGGAGGAGGTCATGTGTTGGTTCAAAATGGTGATCAAGGAGCATAACAAAGGATGCAAGCATGTCAAGAATGCTTTTGAGTGGTAGAAGTAGTTTTTCTAAAGAGAATTGCAAGAAAGATAAGATGCCAATCTTTTTGAAAAATAGTATAATATATGCCAAAATGCATTTTGATAAATAAATTAATATTCAACACCTTAGTGCCAAATCCATTCATGTACAACTGTATTAAATTGAGAAATTAATTAATTGAGAATACTATATCTTTCATTCATTATGGATGAGGAACACATTTGTCGCACAAATGAAAGTTAATTTCATATACCACTCTACACCTGTTGGATTTTAGGGTGAAGATGTCAAATATAATTGTTAAGTTTTAAGGTGAAAATGTCAAAATGATTTAATAATTTCAACGACTATATGAATGCACTTTTAGTATATTAATGGAATCGTTGTTAATCTAATAAGCATACAAATCTTATCTTAATGATGGATGTTAGATTAAGCTTAGAAGAAAGGGAGTAAAATGATGATCATCCATCAACTTCATGCATCAATTTCACGCATAAAGAAATATTAAAGAAATATAAATCCTCTGTTTTTTTTTTGGGTTCATTAAGACTTGTGTGATGAATCTTGTAATCCAATAATAATTCATAGAATTAATTAAATAGGTAGTGTTTCCATATGTGGATGTTTTGTAACAGCTTAGATAAAAATTTCTGCCCAATGATATGAGCACCAGCAACCTTCCATATTATTGTCTGATGTTTTGCACAACATGAAATAATTTATTGTCAATTTTTGGCCAATAAATTAACTTATGTGTGCAGAATTGCACATGTCCAATTTGCACTTCATGGGGGAAATAGGGCAAAGTGCAAGGGAGGGGAAAAAAAAAAGAAAAAAAAAAAACTGAAATTATTGGACCTTGGAACTGAAATTGGGTAACTAAATAATTTTGTGAATGCATGCAAAAAGTCGGCCTACAAAAAGTATTATTCCTTGAAAGCCCATCAAACTTGTAAGCCTGATGTCAGTAGGAGATGTGGTTGATGTCATCATGAAACCAAATCAAACGTGGAATACTTTTGGCACACTGCCCCAGTACACTCGCACAATGCGAATCTCAACTGGGAGAAAAACAAGCAACTCCTCCCATACGGTATCATATGGCTTTGCCCTTTAAATGATATCCATGAGGATGATAAATATTCAACAAACTAAATTAGAAACACATGGTTTAGCATGGTGAAGCCGAAGTGAACTCATGCCCAAAATGTTTCCATAATGGACTCCCCATTACCCTAGAACGTACTGATACCAAACTTTGGCCCGTTTCTAAGTGCATCACAATGTGAGAGCCAACAAATGAATCAGGTTGAAGCCAAAATGGATTCAAACTAAGCAAAAAAACTAAACTTAAACTAAGCAATAAAAACTAAACTTGAACTAATCAAATTGCCCGTTCAAAGTCTAATCATTTCTCTCTAGGGTTAAGAAACTCCTCTTCCATGGTGATCCATTTGCACAATTTGCATCCCATGCATGGATCATGGAAAAGTTGCCATTCTTCTCAATTTCCTGTAGGAGCAGTTGACATTAAATAGAGAAAATCACACTTGGATCATTAGCACCCAATGGAAGTGTGGGGAATTGGATGAATTGTTAATCTAATGAAAGGGATTGACACAATATTTTGAAGGAGTTATTACAACGCCAATGGATCCCCAATGTGTAAAAGGACTCTCAGAAATTACCTTAGTAATAATGGATTTGGAGCGGGCCTTACATCTGTGGATATTCCTCCTAGAAAAGAGGGAGGATCTTATGCCTACTCTTTATGCGTGGGAGGGATTAAGTAGGCATAAGATCCCTTAAAACCGTCCCCATGAATGATGAATGGTTATTAAAAAAAGGTAATTAATTTGTTCTTTGCACAAAAGCACTAACAACCTTTGGAAAAATCTCTCAAGGCTATCGGGTGTGACTAAATGTGACACCACCCTTTTATTTTAAAAAAGAACATATAGACACCTATACGTAAGAACTTAAGTACCTAGTAAGATGCTGGATGGCCCTATAAAATAAAGGCCACTTTTGAGGCTTTAAACAACCAATATTGGGGCTCCACAATTGTACTTACCTTCTGGGCTGACCTTATTCCAAATATCTTACCCCTTTTGGAAGCAACTCACAATACTTTTCAAAAGCAGCCCTTGTGAGGCTTGGAGCTAACTTGGACCTAACCCCACTAAAGGAACAAATGGTAAGGGGCCCACACCCAAGGCGGTTCCTCAATGTAATGGAAGCCACAGAGTAGTAGTAGGGCCCTTGCGGATCCTTAACATCAAGAACATGGAAACAATACAAAAGAGTGGTCCCTTACGTTCAAGACCGCAGGACCCATTTCGAGGTCCCCAAATAATATCAGAGATACAGGACCTCGACTTCTCTCATCTCAGTTTCCGGATCACGAGATCTCAAAGACAACTGGGGGAATGCTATAGGAATTTTTGGGATCTGATTTGGGATCTACGTTTGGGACCTGGGAAAAGAAATGGGACCTGGCCCATGGGGGTCCTTATCATCAAGAACATGGGAAAAATGGAAAAGAGTGGTCCCTTGCGTTCAGGACCTCAGGACCCATTTCGAGGTCCTCGAATAAGAATATCACAGATATAGGACCTCAATTTCTCTCATCCAAGTTTCCAGATCTCATTACGAGACCTTGAACACAACTGGAATGTTGCTGCAAATTTTGGGATCTAATTTGGGATCTTCGTTTGGGACGTAATTTGGGACAGCAATACGAAAACGATGCCTAATCAGCCATGGCGGAAGACGCAGTTCCAGGAATGCAATAGGAATTTTTGGGACCTAATTTGGGATCTGAGTTTGGGACCTGGAAAGCGCGAGCCGAAAGAAGATCAGCTAAGACGCAGTTGTAGGAATGCAATCCGAATTTTTTGGACCTATTTTGGGATCTCATTTCGAGACCTGGAAAGCGCGAGCAGAAAGAAGATCAGCTATGGCGGCCATGGCGGAAGATGCACTTGTCGCCGATCGCTGCCGAGAAACAGAAGGGACGGAGACTTCGGGCTCGAGATTTTTTTCTTTCTTCCTGCAAATTTTTTTGTTGCTTGCGCAGAAATCATGTCGCTGTCGCTGGTGTGTACCCATCGGGCATCGTTTTCGTATTGCTGCCCCAGCGATGGATTCAGAATAGACCAGACACAGCGCAGGAGAACTGCCGAAATGTCGCAGGGGCATACCCGGGGAAGAAGAAGGATCGATTCTCCTTGTGGAGGACAGACGAAGAAGGCTTCGGGACGATTAGGGTTTTTGAAGTTCATATCGGGAATTGAGCTTGGGGAGAGCAGCAGCAAGAAGCCACAACAACAACAAAGGTTCGGGAAGAACTTGTTGCAATGCAGGGCGCAGAAGACGTACACTGTGGAGATAGAGCACGAGGGAGAGAACCACAGGTTGGAGGTAGCAGAAGATGAGACCATTCTTTCGGTAGCTCTGGAGGCGGGTTTGGATGTGCCGTATGATTGTCAGCTGGGTGTATGCATGACATGCCCTGCCAAGCTCGAGCAAGGAGAGGTGAACCAGAAGGAAGGAATGCTGAGCGAAGACGTGATTGAGAAAGGGTACGCTCTCATGTGTGTCTCTTACCCTCTCTCAGACTGCAAGATACGCTCAATTCCAGAAGATGAACTCCTCTCCTTACAGCTTGTTACAGCCAATGACTAGATTAGAGCACACCAGTAACGAGAGAAGAGAAGAGAAGAGAGTTTCCTTAGGTTTTCCTGTAACCCTAGTAGGCGTGTTGCCGCGAAACCCTCAAGGGGAGGAACGGACCAGAAGAGAGGAAAAGAGAAAAAAAAGTTGAGTGCCTCTAGGGCAGAAGCTTGACGACGAAGCTCATTTGTTGAGCAGATAGACTTGGATAGAAACGTGCATGGAAGAGAGGAAGGCAAAGTGCATGATAGTAGATACTCAGGAGAAGCGGCTGCTAACGTTAGAAACCTTCACGAGCAGGAACTGTAATTCCAATCCCATCAGAACTCAATTTCAAGCTGCTCTATTTCATCTTCCTGTTTTGCATAGCATATTTGTATGAGGTTGTTTTTTGCAGCTTGGAAACCCCAATGGTGTGGAATGGTTGAATGAACCCTAATCCTTCCAGAAAACAATGTCACATCAGAGAAGGACACAAAGAGAGAGAGAGCCTGTATGTAGCAAGTGCTCTTCTTCTATTAATGGCATACACGCAGACTGCAATGAACTGTCTTGAGTGGTGGTTAAAGAAGTGGGGTTGTTGGATTGCAAAAGAGCAAGAGACAGCAATGGAGATTAGCTGTAGTGCTTGGGTTTTTGGAGATTGATGACAAGAGTTGCAGTCAAGCTGAATGTGTCATTGCCCCCCAAAGACATGATGCGATTTTTGCCAACAGTCACATTGAAGATATGCTTACATGAGTATATGTTGTGTTGTGTACTTTCATGTATGCAGTATAGGCCATGCACATTTCCCTTACTGTCAGCAATGTTTTGTAACATGAGCATTTCCCAGAGTAGGAACTTGCACATGGAAACACAAATTTCATTGCAGAACAGAGAAAGAAAAGAGAAAAAGGATTCATGTAGCCACATTTAGCTTACTGTCAGCGATGTTTTGCAATATGAGCATTTCCAGAGTTGAAGGTTGCACATGAAAACATGAATTTCATTGCAGAAGAGAGGAAGAAGAGAAGAGAAACAACATTTCACAAGCCCAGATCATTCCCATCCTGATATGCCTGGAACAAAAACTGGTCTTTTGTGCTTCTGAGAAAGACTCTAAGCCACTCAGACAGACAGACAGACAGAGACCTGATGAAAGAATTGCAAGTTTTGTCAGTTCATGAAAAGGAGTGAAAACAACATCGGAGGCTACAACATGTTGGTTGGTTTCAACAACCCAAATGTTGGAATGAAATTTTAGACATCAATGCACATTATAGCATGGTTGATGCATTTGAACAAGCATTGCAATGACTTTTTTATAAAAAAATTTGGGTTTTTTTGGGAGGTTTGAAATTGGTGATGTGGGTTATTCCCAATTGCTTGTGGAAGATAACTAGTAATTGCAAATAATGAGTTACTAAAGTCTAATTTGGAACTCTAAACTCCAATAATGAAATGTAACTTTTTGCAACTGAACATCATCCAAAATTAAATAGATGGGTTCAAAACAAGATTACATGCACTCAAACCAATATCAACAACATTCACATTTTGCTCATACCCAGGTTCACAAATCTTAATTTCTTTCCAATGTCATGAGCTCCATGAAAATTGTTGAATCATATCTTCCCATCCAATTCATCTTTCATCAAATTTATAATTTCATGTTGATATACAACACTGAAAGTACTAGAAATGCATAGAACCACAAAATAGTCCTACGAGTCTTACATCGTCAAAAGTTCACACATTTGGTTTCAATGTATCCCATGAACATAAATTATAATTGAATAACTAATTTAATTGATTCCTTTAATACTCATGTACAATCAATCTACAAATGTTGTAATAAATGAACTTAATGAATTAAGTCAAACACTTTGGTTCATTTACAAAATAAAATTTATGATTAATAGTTTTCATCTAGGTGATGAAGACACACTATAGTGTACACAGTTTTAAGCAAAACTAGAATTACATATGATATCAAAAGTAGTAACACATAAGATTTCACTCATTTTGAATATTTCAATAAATCACATATAAATGATCTAAGCTTCAAAAATAAAACAAATTATAAGAACCATGAACATGCAATTGATTCATCGTTGTGCCTTTACATAAGTGTACACTATTAATTTTATAGTTGTTAAAAAACCCTTATTCAAGGCAACAATTTATCATTTTTAATTTATTTAAAAATTCCACTTTATTCTTCTCAAATGATTAAAAATAAACTTAGTCCAAATACATCTTCAATGCAAAACCATTTTACAACTTTAAAAATCATAAAGATCAACATTATCAGAACATAATGTACTAATGAACATTTTAAAACCACTTAATGTAAACTCCATGACTTTAAAAAAAATTGAAAATTTTGATGAAAAAGATTATTTCTTATGGTTATCTTTTGTATGTGTAAATTTTCATGAACAAGTTATCATTAAAACTATATTTTTACTCCTTTTGTTGCAATTATTGTTAGAAAAAAAAATTAGCTAAATGCAATTAATAGGAATACAGAAAACAACTGAACAATAGAATAACTGAAACTAAAATCTAGAAGCTAACCAAGCTTAAACTACCAAATATTGTGAATAGTTGAGATTATGATAATTATAAGCAAAAATCGATAGTTGGAAGTAGTTGCAATTAACCACAAATAGTATATAAAGACAAGATTAAAAGACAAAAGGGCTCTAAATATTTTGCACCTTCCTTACCCTGCTGTGTGATCTTGCAACAAAAAGTCCCATGAAATTAGTATATCGCTAGTTTCAAGATCTGACATGAAAAACCAGAAACCCTTCAAAATCTTCCCTTCTCTTCCCAGGTTGCTTGCAGCTGGCTTCCTCCGACTATCTTTCTCTTCCAGAAAAAAAAGCAAAAGAACCGCCATACTTCTCCTAAACACTCTTGTTTGTATTCTTCTTCTTCGTCTTTCTTCCGTTTCGTTCCAGCGCTTCCGCATGCAGTGACCAACTGGAACTAGCAATTCCAGCACACAGTGGAAGGGCCCCTTCCCTGTTCCATCCTGGAAAAGATCTAATTCGAACGATATTACACGGGTTCAACGCGTAACACCCTGATACCACACGACAACGAGACGATTCCGTAAAGAACGGGGTTGATAGCCAATTGTTCCGGTAGTAATCTGCCGTTCGGTAACGAATTGCGTGGCGTAATCCTCGGCATTGGAGCTCCGTCTGTGCGGTGCTCTTTTCTATCTTCTCTTCCTCGCTTTCTCTGTATCCTGTGATCCTGGTTTCGCGTACATCTTTCTTCTGTGTGCAGGTTTTTGCCGTGTTGAGATTTCCATCGGCACTTTGTTGCCGTCGCTGCAAGCGAGTTTCTGCGTCCAGGTGAGTCCGACACTCTTGTTGTTTTCGTTTTTTTGTTCGTTCCAATTTTCGTCGTCTAATTTTGCTTCTGTCAGGTCAAACTTCCTTCGGCATTTTGGTTGTTTTATTCAGTGATTCGCTTTGCCTTTTCTCTTTCTTGCCGTTCTTGGTTGATGCAGAAAGTTGATATTATAAAGCTTTTGCCGCTGTTTTGTTTTTCATCTCCAGTCTCTGTAGGAGGAGCATAGAAGAAGAGATTGTTGTTAGTATTTTCCCCCTTCCACTTCGTTGGATTTTTCTAGACTCCAACCTTGGTTTTGGCGATTTGTCCAGATGCAGTCGCTTTTCCCTGTTTTTTCGTGTACAGAGCTCTGATCAATGTTGTTCAGCTCTTGTTTTTTTCTAAGAATAGGTGAGCCCTGCTTTCTTCTGGTGTTTGAATGTGCCAGACAAGACTATTTTGCATCTCACAGCAGGGATTTCAGTTCTTGGCAAGGTTAGAGGGCGGGGGACAAGATGCCGGCTCCTATTGTGGACGATGAGTACAAGAAGAGCATAGAGAAGGCACGCCGCAGTCTTCGAGCTTTTATTGCTGAGAAGAATTGTGCTCCAATCATGCTGCGCCTTGCGTAATGCCCTTTTATCATATTCTGAATCACATTTTCCTTGTGTGCTGTCTGTTTCTTGGCCTCTGTTATAGAATTAGTAGCAAGTATCGAAGATGGGAGGACTTATGGAAGGAAGCTGAAGAGAAATAATTCTTATTAGATGTACATTTGGCTGTTTTTTTATCCAAGATTGTGTTTCTTTTGGTGGCTGCAACATTTGTATTGGCAATGAAATGCTGCTACAGTCATCTGTCCACTTCAGATGGATCCAATTGCAAAAAAATCCAATTGTTGAATTCTTGCTTGAGAACCATTTAATTTGGAGGTTATATTTCCACTGGCAGATGGCATGATGCGGGCACTTATGATGTAAATACGAAAACAGGAGGTCCAAATGGCTCAATTCGAGCTGAGCGTGAATACAGCCATGGTGCTAATGCTGGCCTTAAAATTGCTATTGATTTCTGTGGTATGTACCGACTACTACCTTCTTCCCAGTCACAGTGTCTGTTCCTCAAGAAGTTTGGTGACGTGAAAGTAATAATCAACCTCTTAAGGTACTTTGTGTTCCACTCTTTTGTTAGGTCATCATAGACATAGTGAGGCAGAGGAATGCTAGTGAACCATGACTTAGGATAGTCATGGTTAGCAGGTTCCTGGAAAACTCAGTGAGTGACAACTTGGGACTGGGTAGGTTTTCTTGCAATCCCTTTGCCAGCATGTCAGTACGTCTGCAGTTATTTTTAATCCACTTTGGAATCTTGCAAGATGTTTTGTTCAAGTTAAGCTCCTTGATAACTTACTTTCTGGTAGGATTGAAACCTATGACTTGCCTGAGTTCAGATTTCATTTTCTTCATCTGATGCCAGAAGAACTGCACATTCTGTTTGCAGAGGGAATCAAAGCCAAGTACCCAGTCATCACATATGCAGATCTTTACCAGGTAAAATCCATTCTGATACAGATTCCAACTCTTCCAGATGATTTTCCACTTTTAGAGTGAGTACATTCCAGGACTGAGTTGTCATAAAATTCTTGGCATTTCTATCGTGAATGTCACGAAGTTATTGGCTTCCGAGGTAACGTTTTGTAACTGTATAGTGAATTTTTTGAGACCATAGATTCTCAAACCTCACTCTGGTTCAGCACTCTGTCATGCACAGCTAGCAGGTGTGGTGGCTGTTGAGGTGACTGGAGGTCCAAGTATTGAGTTTGTACCAGGCCGCAAGGTTGTGTATCTTGCTTCTCTTCCATTTTATGAGGGTTTCCTCAGTTTGTGATCTAGTATTATGAAGGCTATACGAACACATTCTGGATTTCTTTGGTTTCCTGAAGATGTTGAAAGAGCATCTCTTGGTAGTAACGCATGTTTCTTTTGCTCATGGAGTTCAGGATTCTCTTGCATCACCACCTGAGGGACGATTGCCAGATGCTAAGAAAGGTATGCTGTGATTTACGTCTCCCTTTTGCTAGTTTTAGAGTCATTAGGATTTGATCTCATGTCAATGTGTAGAGGATCTGTTGGTGGCAGTAGGTACTCTGGTTTTTGCTTACAGTTTAGATGTGTGGGGTGTTCTGTGATGTAGGGGCACCACATCTGAAGGATATTTTCTACAGAATGGGCTTGTCTGACAAGGACATTGTTGCACTTTCTGGAGCACATACCTTGGTGAGCATCCCACCCATGCTGTGCAATCTAGTCCATAGAGTCTTATAAGCTTGGTGCTATGCTCCTGTTGCTGGATCAGAATTCAGGGTATCTGAGGTCAAGTTTGGTACTGTTGCTCTCAGGGAAGGGCACATAAGGATCGATCTGGCTTTGAGGGTGCATGGACTGCAAATCCTCTCAAGTTTGACAACTCCTACTTTCAGTAAGTCTTGTCTCTGCTTGGTCTCTGAAGATGCTCTATCCAGACTTGCTGGCAACTTTTTGGCAACCATGCTTTTGAAGAGCCAAGTCATAGGAATATAGTAGTTTGTAGTACTGTACATCTTGATGTTGAAGGTTAACGAACATGCATGAAACTGTTGCTGTTGTTCAAACTGCACAGTGCTTCCTCTTTTTTTGGGGGGGGGGTCCATTTCTTTCTTTGCAATTTTATTTTTCCTGTTTGCTGATATTTTGTCAGATCTGAAATCTCTATACCCTTATTCCCAGGCCATTTCTGAATTCTACTCAGGTTGCCTTAAATCTGAAGTGCAGAAGTTCTCAATTTGTGTTTGTGCACATGTGTATGTATAATGGGCGCTCTAGACAGGTTTGCATAGTGTATGAAGAGTGGAGGAATGAATCGTTGGGATTTGTCCTCAGTGTCTCATATGTTGTTAGAAATGTCCAGTGCGTTACTAGAGGGGTACTAGAGGAGTGCTAATCATTTGTGTGGTCTTTGATCAGAGAGCTGTTGAAAGGTGAGTCAGAGGGGCAACTGCTGTTGCCATCAGACAAGGCACTACTGGAAGACCACTCTTTCCGTCCATTTGTGGAACTCTATGCGAAGGTCCGGTTTCTTCTCTCATACCAACCAACTATTCGCCACATTGAGAAAAAAGAAGAATTGTATTGTCTTTCTTTTTGGCTATATCTCTTAAGTGCTAGCCCAACATTATAACTGAGTGTTCCTGTTGCTTCTGGAAATGTGACAGAAACTCAAAATGCAGATTTGTATTAACAGTTTGCCCAGATTCTGGGTTGATTAGTCTATAATTATTTACACCCACTGTTGGGAGCTCATGAAGTCAGCGGATAGTCATTGCTAATTGTGATGAATGAGATGGTCTGAAACTTTGTGAGTGACTCTCATAAGGTTATGACTGCACTTGTTGGGATATTGCCTTCAAATGGTTGTTGTGGAGATTTCTCTGCAATTTCATAGGTATGTCTCTCTGTTTGGCATATGCAAGGTGGGTCTGAGATATGGATATGAAGGTAGAAATCTATTAAATTACAGGTTCAACAACAGGTAGCCATGTAGGTCCTATGTATGTAAATCATCAGATTTTGTATTCCCCATTCCTTCTCTTGACATTTGACCTTTGAATCCAAACATTTTTCCTGAACCCACAACTTCCTTTTCTCCCTTATGCTTTTAGCCCCACAGTGGCCTCCCTTCTTCTGTCCATTTAATGTGCTGAATTCAAAGAGTCAAAGCCCTGAATTGAATGACAGTGTTTTAAGGTGCTGTTCTTTGCTTTGAGCTGGAATGTTGTTGATTCTCTGTTTTGCCCAACACCCGAAAGAAAGATCAACTTGAATAAGTCAAACTCCAGTTTGTGTTTAGGACTCTCCTGCGTGTCAATGAAGATCCATCTATTGATGTTGGGATTCCAATTCTCTGCAGGATGAAGAGAAATTTTTCTCTGATTATGCTGAGTCCCACAAGAAGCTATCTGAACTTGGCTGCAAGGCAACGTCACCAGCATTTGCAGCTGAGTCTGCAAGTAGCAAGTCAGCTATTGAGGCTTACCAAGGCACATCAGCCCTTCTGGGACAAGCCACAGTGGGAGTGGTTGTTGCAGGTCTAGTAGTAGCACTCAGCTACCTTTATGAGACCAAGCGCAAAATCATCAAGTAGGACAGACAAATCAGCAAAGAAGACAGGAATTTCAAGACTTGCACATAGATGATATGGTATCTGGAAACCCGTATGCAGCAAGAAGAAATCTGAGGCAATCAAATACTGCATATTCATCTGGTGGGGCCAGCTACTGTGTCATGGGGCTTGAAAGTTTCGGTTATTCCCAGTCAACTATGGTTTCTTCCAATTTGTAATCTTTGTTTGCTTTTGGAAAACTGAATGTTTATGCACATGAATACACACCAGTTAGGTGATTGTCCCTTGTACTTGAGAGTATTCTGCCATTGTGCCTATGAAAACATAACTGTAAAGAGGTTCGGGTACTTACAAGCTTCTGGAAAGGTTGGCTGTTTTAGTTCATGGTTACAAACAACACAGCATGGGGTTTAGTTTTACAGATGGTTGCAATGTTGTCAGACTACATGAAAGGGCCTTTCTGTTGATAGCAATCCTGAAAATTCTGAAACTCAAAATGATATTTGGTGCATCTTATTCAGTGTAACACCAAAAGCCCTCACCCTACCGGCTTGACACATTCCTAGGTGCAACAACCTTCCACGCTCATTCCATGGTTTGTAAATGGCATTTTGAAAGTGATTCTCATGTCCAAAAGCCACCATTTGTATTACTACATACCACATAAGCTAATTTTCCTTTGGTATTTGGAGTCTTATCCGTAGTTTCAATCTTGTTGTCAACACCACCACCACCACCACCTCTGTTGTTCCATGTCTTAAAGCAGTTTTACCAGGAGCCACATAATGGGCTATAAATTAGAAATTATGTGAAGTTCAGGCTTTAAATAGTGTGAAATTGAGTTTGGACTTGTAAATATATGATGAGGTATAGTGTTCTCCAAAGAAGGTGTGTCAACAATTATGATTTACTTTGATTGTCTATAAGGTTGTTATAGAGCTCTAGGACGGGGTTAGGGAGTGCACTCAACACTTTCAAGTCTTATGTAACACATTATATTGTAGCGGTTATCTTATACCTTGTGGCAAGTCTTTGAGGACACATCATTTGATATTAATTATAGTTATAACAAGTTGCTGTGCACTACCAGTGATGTTCAACTTTCTTTTTCTTATCATGTTCTTGGTTTTTAATATCTCGTTATTATTTATATCAATTTTAAATTTAATTTAAATTGTGTTAAGCATTATATCCATGGTGGGTAAGGCAAAAGAAGGAGATAGTTATTAACAAAAAGTGAGGTAATTATTAAGAAAAGAATGAGATAGTTAAGTTTGAAAATGAAATAATTTTTTTTTCATATTCTTATTGGTGGGTAGGGGAAAGGAGTAAGATAATTATTAAGAAATGAAGTAGTTAAGTTGAGAAATAATTAAGTAGCTATGAGTTTTCTCTGAAATTGTCCAAGGATGACCATACAATAAATTCTACGAGCCTATGAAAGATTATGCAAAATCACCCATATATTACCTCCTCAAAATTTTGTCACTAGAATTAGTTCATATGGTGGCATTTAAATGATCTTCAATATGCATTCTTTTCAATAGACATTGGTGGAAGCCCACATCCCAACCCTTTTAACTCAATGTTACATAACATAATCTTGAGAACAAGGTCTCAATATTTGTTAAATTTAGTATTAATTATTATAATCTTGATTGCAATAATCAATCTTGATAGTGGCCACTAACATATTACCTTTGATCATGATGATGTGAATTCATCACATTGCAACAAATATAAACTATTTTATAGTGTGATGCCCGAGTTTAGTTTAACACTAACCTAGGTGTGAATGAAAATCAAAAATTCACAACTAACATTTTAGGTTAGTAGTGAGCTAACCTTAACATAGGTAATTATTTACTTTATGATGTTATCTAATTGTCAGGCTGCCTAACACTATAGGGCCTAAGCTCAGGTATGAATGATGCTTTATTTTTACCCCATTGGATGATTTTCATAGGGCTCTCATGCAAGAGACAACATCATGTGGGCAGTCATGCATTTAGTTTTGGAATGTACATTGAAAAAAACTTGCATATGATAAGGCATTGTTGAATTTCCTTCAACCCCAACCCCCTAACAGGTCTCAACATGTTCATAGGTGAAAGAGCTGATGTAAAAAAGAATATTGCCTAGCTTTTTTTTTCTCATTAGTTTCCTTCTACAAAGGTGTAGGGTAAAACCCCAAGATGAGGGCAATCCTGAAATGTGAGAGCCAGGACAAGACAATGGCCAAGCAATTTGGGAACATCTTCACCCATGGGTTTCATCTATTGTATAAAGCCATTGTAGAGGCGACAGATATCATAAACTTAAACATAGATCACAAGGTTTAAGAGAGGAGGGTTCCTATGCTTATTCCTTAAAAGTGGGAAGGATCTTTTACATAGTTATAAGGATTAAGAGCCGATAGCCAAGTCTAGCCCCGTTGTTTGGGAGCATTTTCATTAGCAAGCTTTACCCATTGTAAAGCATGAGGCAAAAGTTATCATGAAACTATACATACATAGGTTACAAGGTGTATGAGGAGAGGATTCTTGTGCTTACTCTTTAAGAGTGAAAGGGATCTTGTGCTTGTAAAGATCAAGATGCAATACAATCAAGTCTAGCCTCACAGAATGACTCTATGAGTGACTTTACCCATCATAAAGAACAAGGCAAAGCTTACCATGAGTAAAGGATAATATCTCTCCTCTTTTTCAAGAAAGGATATTCACAAATACAAGGTGCCATCCAAATACATGTGTGAAATTTCTCCAAGTACTTCACAACATAACAAAAGTGTTACAAATACTCCCATTAGAAAGAGAGAGACACCTAAAAAGTCACATTTAGACATTTAGAGTTGTTGGATTGATGCTTCCACCACCAACATTGTCATGAGATTTTTCACAGATATTATATACTAATATATGTCCATTGTCTACAATCTACAATGTCAATACATAGGAATATATGTAATACACATATGTATATATATTGATGTACATTTAAATACTTTCTTAGTGATCATTGCCCATTTATCTACATAAGAATATAGTATAGATAGGTATATGTGTGTGTAGGTATATTTGTTTATGTATATGTATTCAAATTTGAATACTTTCCTAATTAGGTAGGTACCGACCAATGTTTTGGGCACAAACCAAGTGATAAGAGAGAGAGAGAGAGAGAGAGAGAGAAAGAAGCCCTTGACACTCTCACCAAAGCCAAAGAAAAGAGCGTGAAAACGGCGAAAAAGCAAGTGCAAAAAGTCCAAACCATCCTCAAACAACACAAAGAGAAAACACACACACACACACACACTTTCACTTTCCATAGTACACATGCAAACAAACCATCGAAGGCTTCGTCGTCGTCCATCGTAGGAGTCGTAGTAGTAGTGATCCCATCTCTCTCTCAGCCTCGATCTCTCAAATCTCTCTCCCTCTCATAAATTTATCCAAGTTTGTGATTTGCCCCCTGTTTTTTTGTTTTCCTTCGTCTGTGGAGATTAGAAACAAGTGATTCCTTTCATACCCACCTGCACCCTTTTCTTTCAGACCCGTCGTCCCTGGTAGGTTTGCTTTTCCCTCTCCAGTTCTTTGTGATCGTATGTGTCTTTGTTGTGTCTGGTCTATTTATCTGCAATGGGTGTCGTCCTTCACCATGATTGTGTGTTGTGGGTATATGCTTGAATTGATAAATTTCTTTCTCTTCTTCTTCTTCTTCTTCTTCCTCCTCATGCAAAGAATTTCTTGTCCCCCTTTTTTCCTCTCTCTCTCTCTTTGTCGTTCGGCAGGTGCGAGGATCGAAGCACAGACGGACAAACGGACATTTGGTTCTCATGCTATAACTCGTTTTTTTTTTGTGTGTTCTTGTTGCTTGCTTTCTTTTGGGGGAAAAAGAAAAGAGTTTAGAGGGTTTTTCTCTGAGGAACCTCTTCTCATTGTTAATTTCGCGGACTTTGTTTTGCATGCAATTCTCCTAAATTTCGGCCACCAACTTCATGTCATTTTTATGTTTTGTTTAGTGTTTTTTTCTTTTCCTTCGTTTTTTTGGCTCATGATGCTCTTGTGTAGCTTCTCTCATTCTCAGATTGCTCAGTTTGATGTTGTCAGAGAAGGTAATGTAATTCGGCAGGTATAAGGGAATCATGTCTCCGCAACTAGATGTATGATGGGTGCAGCAGCAGCGTGGGTATGTGAAGGAGTCATAGAATGGATATTGAGTTTTGTACCCACAAATTCCCTTGTGCAGCAGCAGCACTCTTCTTCCCAGCTCTCGCCATTCTTGGGTCCAAGAGTTTGGACAGCTTGTTTTGTGATGAATTACACCTGAATTGAGCAAACTGGTCTGAGAGTTTTTTTTTGTAGGTGATCATAGTAGCAGAAGCTTTCAATGTCTCGTATTTTTCCAATGCTCTGGACAAATTGTGTTTTGTCTGAAGGTTATTAATATGCAATCCAAGGTATTTGGTGCTGTCTGTGAATGAGTCCGGTCATGAGCTTCCATGCATTTTTCATGTAGCTTCCTTCTGGTCTGGATTTTGGCAAGACCCATCACCAGATGGACACATGATCATCACTCTTTCCCAAAACAGAGATGATGACCCAAGGATTTGTCCTGATCACGTTGCATGATGGCAGCATTGTACCATGCTTTGACAGCAAACTGTTAGTCAGCTTCTCTGTGTGAGATTTCCTTTGATGGTTGAAGAGTTTTTTTCCAAGCAGATTTGATGGTAGCTCAGCTTTTCTGATGTGGATGGTTATGCTTGGGATTTCTTTAGATGGGACAGAATAATGTGATATTGAAGGACCTCTTTGTGATGAGTAGATGATCCAGGATCTGATGCATAATTTGTGGAGGGAACAAAAGTGCTTTTTTGTCCAGAGGACAAGACTTGTTAGAGAGCTGTGAGATATGAAGAGTGGAGATTGCAGGCATCTGAAGACTGTGCTGTAATAAGCACGGCATATCAAAGCATGGGCTTCAGATGCCCACATTCTGCTCCCTTGGGATTGCTGTGTAGATAGATGATTGTGTGCTAATATTGGCATTACAAGGAGTAGAAAGAAAAGGTGTCTTTCTTGAAGGATGCAATTTGACATGAGATCCCACATTCAGATCTCATGTCCAAGAGTTGCATTGTGAGCAGTAATAACAATCCCATAGTTTGAAGATAGATTGGAAGAAGAGGTGTTGGTTTTATTGTGTGCACAATACAGTATAATCTGCATGTGATTCCAGTAGGTAGCATTACCTTCTTTTGGATATAAGAGGATGTCAGATAGCAAAGGAGGATGTGGATGTAGAGCAAGAGCTCAGTTCTGGGTGTTTGAGGAAAATCAGCATCTTGTTGAAAGGAGTGAGTGGGTGGGTTATGTTTTGTACATTATGCTTTGAAGACAATTCTGATTGCACTAGAGATTGTGGGCAACAGAGTGTTCCGCGTGAAGAGTCTAAGTGATAGTGTAAAGATGGCATTGCTCAGCCTGGAGTATTTGTCGTGAAGGAAATTGCTTTGTGGTATTCTGGTACAGGGTGAATGTGGGTCAGAAAATTTCCTCTTGAAAAGTCTTAAAATGTTACTGATAAAGGTGCAACTCTCCTTTGCCTTTGTGAAGGGAAGCAGCAGGAGCTTGAAACTGGAGTGAAGGAGGGAGGAATACAAAAATTCTTAAGCATTTTGGTGAGGTTTGCAGCATTTCAAAGCTTGTAAAAAGAGGATGACCTAAATTTGTTAACCTGTGGCAAGTACCTCTTGTCTATCATATTGTGTGGTACTATGTTTTTAGGCATGTGATGAGGGGTTTATGCAGGTGCTTGACAGTTCTGAGTGAGGGTCAATGGCCTGCTGTAATCACCCAATACTTGGATCTTGTTGATTTGACTATTATTGTATGATCAAGAAGCTGTGGTTCCAGCATCTCTATCCTCTTTGCAATATCTGTATTGTGGAACACCTGTTTCAACAGGAAATTTATGGCCTGCTCTTCTTAATAGTGCAGCAGTTCTTCTGCATCCCAAATGGCTTGATCATTGAAGACTCCTTGTGAATCATGGTGAAGACTGTTTTAAAAATCCAATTCTTTTGGGTACTTTCCAGCAGCGTCCTTGAGAATATCTGCATGTGATTCACTGGCCTCTGACAGTGCCAATGAAAAACTCTGATATAGAGTCCTTTGTGTGAAGAGGATTGTGTTAGCTCTCCCATGCTTTCTTGTATTTGAAGAATCTCATTTACATATGTGATGCACACACAGAACATGAAGTGTGTGGTGTCTGTCTTCAGCTTTTTCAGATGATGATGCTTTCTCGTGAGCACCATTTCTCGGAGGCTGATCTCTCAGTTTTCCTGTTTTGGTTGTGTGGAATGTTCCTTTTCCAGCTCTGTTTTCCTTACTGCTGAATTGTCGCTCAGTGCTGTAATGAAACTGATATCACTGAAGAAAAGGGCGACAGTATCAAATCATGATTTGGCTTTCTCCAAAATGCCAATGTGACATATGGTCTTGGGCACCTGGGTGATGACAGACACATCTCTAGAGTAGGTTTTTCTGGATTGATTGTGGAACTTATGTCCAAGAGAACAACAGCTCTATACATATGATGGCACTCAAGCCTGATATTCACAAATTTTTCTATGAATTTCAAGAGCTTCACAAACCCAGATCTTCATTCAGTAGACAATTCAGAGGTTCCAGTATATAAGTTTAATCTGTTGTTGATAACTCAATGCCACTGACTATTCAGTTTCTGTGTTCGCAGGTCAAAACTGTACAGCTTATTTGGAAGTGGAATAGCTGCATATCAAGATGAGCCACTTACCCTATGAAGCAACGGCAAGCCCAAAGACAAGAACCGTCTTTTCACATTATGCCATAGCACTTTGGCGCATTCTCCGACTCACACTGTTTTTCTCATGTTTGCTTTTCTCCATCCTTGTCAGCTTGGGCTATGGCATCAATCAAAATTCAACTGGACCCATTGCAAGCAAAAGTGACAGGAACATTATGAAGCCCTTTTCACCCCTACAAAGTCTTCTCAACAAAGACAGTGATGCTGAAACTCAACTTTCGTATGATTTCTCACTTTCTCAGCATTTCTCTCATCTTTGTGCTGCCTTCTTGCTGTTGCACTTTCTTCCTGCTCTTCTTTCCTTTTCCAAGTCTATTGGCCATGGCAGCATTCAAGTCTCCAAAAGACAGCTTTAAAGATTGGATCTTTAACAGACACCCTTTACTCCCAACTCCCCAACCTGAAATAAATAAGTTATGTCCCACTGATTTGAACTTTTGAGTGTGCAGGGAGGCTGATTGCATCATGATGCAGACAATCACAGAACAGGCAACTCTGGAGCTCAAAACACTGGTGATTGCAGAGACAATTGTTCCCCACACTGACAAAGGACTTCTACTGGACTACGTGAAGCAGCAGCTTGATGCATCCAATGTCCTTACCGATGCCCAGAAGCAAGCAGTTCTCACAATGGTTGAGTTGGCACCAATGGAGGCAAGTATCCACAAGGAAGAAATTGGTGAAAAAGGCACATTGCGAAACTCTGCTGTCCTGGCTTTAATCACACAACATCTCAGCAACATTCACTTCATGTTAATTGGGTAAATTTTTCATTCATTTGCTTCTGGAGTCAGCTTTTTAATTTGGATTGTGGTACTAGTCTAGATAGCATGACTATCAGAATTCTCAAAGCTTGGCCTTGCGAGATTCTTTCTTGATGAGCTCATGTGCTGCCTGTTGCAACAGTAAATCCATTTAACCGTATTTTGCAAAGCAGAGTGTTCTCCCCAAACAGCCTCATTCAATAATATATGACTATGGTTGCTGCTGGAAAATAAATGGCAGGGTGCGCGCAGAGCCACGCTTGGGTTGGAAATGGATTCCTGTATTGGAGCGCAATGCATGGAATGATGTCCTATCTCGAGTGCTCTCTGACAAGGTTCATTTCTTACTTTGATAGGCACTTTTCCCACCTTCTTTCCTCTCCTGCTACTCCCTTGCCACCTTCCATACCTCACTTTTGGGCATGAGATCTGTGGCACCCCCAGGTTCTGTTAAGCCTCCTCCCTCCACAAGGTTTTTCTGAATTACAGACAAAGCATTTGTCTATGCTGATACTTGGCAATTAGATCTGACCATTGTACTGAATCGGATCTTCCACCATCAACTCTATGTGTAATCCAGGTTCGAATTGAAGCCAAGAACTACCTATGGCATCGTGAAGTGTCAATATCTCATGGCCCAAAACCCATTCCAGTTGTTACCATGACTGCAGCACCAAAAACAATATCAGGAGTTTTTCCAACAAGAGAAGAAGCTCAAGATTCCCACACAACTGAAGATTTTTCATGATTGATCACTGCCATACTGCTTTGCACTTAATCCAAGTCTGCAAGATGCGAATTGCATGATATTGGTGAAGAAAGGCTCTGTTCCACATATAGGGAGATCAAAAACTTGTTGGTGAGAGGGCCATGCTTTTTGTCTCTGTATTGAATTTGGACATAGTATTTTTGTCTGAAAGTCATTCTCAATCTCATGGCTCACAAAAGCTCTGGTTGTGTGCCATGGGTGTTGGAAAAAGAATTCAGTTCAAACTTTGGGCATGGTAAGAATCTTGCAACTTGGTCAAGTGATTTGAGGATGTTTGTGATGGTGGATCCCTCTCCTCCACAGTAAATTTCACTCATTTTTTGGCACAACCACAAAGACATCGGTGAGGATGGAGTGGCTAGTAGGATATATAACTTGTGGCAGCCTCTAACTTTGTAAGTAATCTGTAAATATTTGTTGTTTTTTTTTTTCTTTTTTTTGGGTAATTGGGGCATTTTTGCCTTTCAGATTATTCCAACAATATTGAACAGCATTGAAGAGCTCCATGATTTCTGATCAAAACCCAAGTAAATCAGTTTTCTGTTTAAAACATTGGAACCCATAGACGACTGACTATGTTGTCAATTTGTTTTTTTTGGCTCTGAAGATTTGAATTTGAGTCCAAGTGAAAAACTTTCCTTATTGGCTCTCACACACAGATCAAACATCAAATCCTTTTATGAGACATGGCTTCTCCTGGACTTTAACAAAAGTAGAAAATACATCACAAAAAGTAGGGAGATGGAACAACAGGTGAGAATAGTGAATAAAAAACTGGTCACCCAAGTGTGTTGAAGAAAAAAAGGATGAAGAATGGGAAAGGAAATGAGCATGATCAACGAAAGCTCGAAGGTAGGAAAATGAACATTCTGTTACCCAAATTTTTATTCCTAAGGGGAAGTGTTAGCTAAAATGATGACAATTTGTTCCCATCTCTTAGGGATTTGGAATAGAAACTTAAGGCATACATTTTAGAATGATTTTTTGTCCTAAATTGTGAACAGATTTCTTTTCTTTCTTTCTTTCTTTTTTGCCATCTATTCGGAGGCAATTTGAGTTAGTTGGAGATGACTTCCATTCATGATAAAAATTGATGGTTTGATGTTAGTGAGTTGCATTTTAAAGGTTAGGAGTGAAGATCACACTCATGCTTGTCATGATTACTTTGGTTTAACAAAAGCTTACATGAAAGTTATAATCAAATGGCTTTTTATGGAGTTTCTTTCTTCTAATCTTATAAATATTTTTTCCTACTGAAATTCTCATGACAATGTTCTAATTGGTATAAGGTAGACAGGTTTGGGGTTTTACGAATAGTCTCGTCCTACCAAAATAGATTTCATTCTAGAATTTGCTTTGAACAGAATTGAAAGATGTCTTTTCAAGTTTGTGTATTTTCATTTTTTTCAATATTGTAGAGATGAAGTCACAAGCATATTTTCAACCTTTAACTTTTATGCAAAATTCTCTATGCTGTAGACTTAAATGTTCTTTTATAATTGGGTAAGCTAAAATGAAACTTACCTTCACAAGTTCATTGCAAAATGAAGATACTATTGACTTTGATATCTTTGGAACATTGTTGAGAGATTGATGAACTCAAGAAAAGAATTTTGTGAATAAACAAATTTTGACACTTTGAGCAAATTCTTATTTAGTTACCTACTTGCACCATTGGCAACTAGTCACTCACATGCATGATGGAGGTGCCAGTTTCAAATTTTAGATCAATAACATGCATAAGGTTATGAGCACATTCATTCTTGTTGTGTTAATTATTTTTTCATAAAACCCACACAAAAATTGCTTTTAAAGTTTTATTATGGAATTCTAAGTTCTAGTATTTCATTTAATTTTTTTGTGTGATAACAAGGAACATAAACTCTAGTACCTTTTATGTAAGATCAAAAATTGAAATGAATGCTTATAAATTGTTTTGTTTGTGTAAACATTTTTTTGCTATGATTGTAAATGTCTTCTAAAGAAACCCAATGGGAACATAAAATAAAGATTGGAATGGATGCATATTTTTGCAATGATAAATTGCATATGTTTAAATTAAATAAAGCACAGGATAAATTTCTTTGACTATTTCAATTTTAATGATAAGTCACAAGCAAAAGTTCATCCTCTCTTTGACTACTGCTTAAAATGTTAATGTTTTGCATTGTGTAATAGGATTATGAATTCTAGAAGACCTCGAGAAATTTTGACACAAGAATGCCAAGCTTACAGGTTATGGGACACAGAAGAGGGTGAGATACGAGGTTCAGCCAACCAGTGATCAGGAATGTTCAAAAAAATTAGGGAGGTACACAACTGTCAAAAGGCATCAGGATACATGATATAACTAGGGAGCTCTTGTCCAATGCCATGCCGCCACGTTAGCAATAAGCTCCCTACAATCCGTTATGGTTACAAATTCCTTCACCAGCAGGCAGTACAGTTAGTTAACATCTGCTCAGCTACTCTTCCCAAAGGAATTTTTGGAGTGGGTTTAACAGCTCCAAATCGTCATTCATAATTCTGTGCATATATGTTGAAGTTTTCATAAAGGTAGAAATCTGGCACTTCACTCTAACTCCAGAAACAGGCCAGGATGAAGAAGGTAGTGTTCAAGGATGCATGCATGTCTCTGCACAAGAGTTTTGTGGGTCTGAAGTTTCACCTATTGTAGGGCTAAGGAAGCATAAGTTTTCTTCAAATCATCAATTTTTTGTGTGGGAGGTATATACATGGGTAGTTCAGCGCACAGCCTTTTTTGTCTCTGGATCAAAGATCTAGAGAACCCAATGTTCATGTACAAACATATGCATAGCATGGGCAAGACAATATCAGCAGCTTGAGGTGTCATGAAAAATATCGGTTTGTAAATTTTGTCCATTGGAAGTCAGTATTTGGAGGTCAGGCAAGATTTGTGAAAATAGATTTGCTGGAGTGGCCATATGCTTGACAGGCCCTCCTGAATCAATTCTCAAGAACTGACTTGAATAGGATCGGAAAATCTAGATCATGAATTAATTACTGGGGACAAAATACAATTCAATCTTTATGCGATTGAGGCCATGATGTTCATCAACACTTCTGCTTCCATATATTGGAAGTTGTTAAGTAGGCATTGTTTTATATTTTAACTCACATTTGTTCAAAGGTGGTCACAGTTTGGGGGGATCAGGCTTCAGCTGCTATTGAAATACAATTGTGAATGAAGAAGCAGGTACAAAATACAGATGTCTTCTTCACCTACCTTTGTACTCTAACTGCATAGCCTACTAGTCATGTTATCTTTGTGCCTCTGTGCCCTTGTCAATGAGTTTCCATCAGACTAAACTTTTGAGATTAAAGACCCTATGCTGTTTTGTGTCTGAGGCTACCATGTTATAACACACCTGACATCTGTTTATCAAGGATACTTTTTCAATTTTTTCCATATAAGCCTGGTCCTCATATTGGGTCCAAATTCCAATATTGATTTTTGGCTCATATGAAGCAAGTATGTCCATAGGATTAAAATTGGTATATGATTAGTACAAGGTTGGTATTACCTCAAGTCCCTACCAGGCTGGTACTGGTAGAAGGTTGGTATAGGCTTGGGCCATACCCACCTGGTAGGGTCCTTGCTACCAGTGTTGATGTAAGGCACAGGTCTACATACGTACTAGACCAATCTACGTACTAGACCAACCAAGGGTGGTTACAAGTTCAGCATCATAGGGGGGAGCTACATGAGCCATAACATGTATGTCTTGAATTGCTTAGTTTTGGCGTGTTTTCATCTCTCACAAAACTCGCCTTGCAAACAAAAATTGGGGTAAGAAGCTTGCATTTAACTTCTTTGTTCAGCAGAGGTGGTGTTGGTGTGCGAGAAGCATTTGATTTAAGAATGTGAACGAAATCCGAATTTGAACAGAACATTTGAGAAATAGCTTTAGAGTGAACCAACAGCCACCACCAGCACACCATGAGGGATGGATGACAGGTGGACAGAAACACATTTTCCATTAGATTCAAGTTGCCTAGGTAACCACAGTGGTTAGCTCAGTTTTTTTTTTTATTACCTACTTATTACTACCTAATAACCCACCAGCCCTCTATATATTAATCATCTACATGCATCTACTTACCTATTATTCACCTATTATCTTACTTACATACTTACCTAATGACCTTTCTTTTCGCATGAATAGATTACCAAAGTTCAAATTTAATGTCAATACAGTTGGGATTCCTTCACGACTGAGTCATAACCAATGTTGGCCAGTTATTGAGTTTTGGATTGGCTATCGAGTCTATTATTAATAACTTACTAATTGATTATTGATTTTTTTATATAACAGATTAAATTGATAACAGCTTGATATTAAATTTTCAAAAAATCTAATAATCTACTTGGATGACTTGATTAGCATTCAGATAGGTTATTAGTCTTTAAACAACATTCTTTTAAGAGAAAAATAATAATTTTAAATTTTTGAAAGAAAATTATAAACTAATAGTCGACAGGATAACAAATGATTATCAACTGATTATTTGATAACCTACCCTTATGCATAATCAGTGGTTATTAATTAAAATTTTTAATAACCTACTTACAAATCAAAAATATTGATATTGATCACTTGTGTGATTCCAAAAAATAAAAATAAAAAATACCTACATGGTGATTATTACTAGAAATCAATAACTGGGCAACAATGGTCATGACTTATGACAGGCTTCCAATGGACAGTGCCACCATGACTGTTGGTTCACTCTGGCTGTTGGAAAGGATGCATAAATACATGTATCCTACACGAAGCATTATAAACTATGAACCATGTTAAAACAGCAATTAGTGATTAAACTTGCGTTAAGCCTAAACTTGTTGCAAAGACTCAAGACCGAAACGAAAAATTGCACCCAAGCTTGCATGCACCATGGTGGCTGGAACCATAGGCCCATGGAAGAAGCAGCTTCGAGTAGAGGTTAAATGCTTATTATGTACTTTTTTAGCCCAAGTAACTGATCTCAAGTTGCCTTATGGTCAAACTGGGGGTGTTCGCCCCCAGATGGACCGACTTTACTTTACGGATAACTCTATTGTACAAAGGAAGTCTGTGCAATGACAGAAGGCTTATTTGTGTCCTGCTTAAATGAATGGTTTCCCCTGCCCTGGGCCTGTCTGCCAATTCTTTGACAATGGTATTAGGAACAGACACCCATCTGAAGAAATCTGGCATTCTTCAGCCTTTCACCATGTTCGTAGTGGAAAATAAGCTTTCTCTGCCAAAGGTGAAAAATCTTTTTCAAAAGCCCCTATCTGGTGATGACAAGTGCTCTGGATGCATTTGAGGTCATCCAGTTATTTTCTGCTACAGGAACAGACACACAGAGAGAGAGAGAGAACCCTTATGCTCTTGGACTGGAACAAGGACTAGTCAATTTACATCAATTGTAGTCGGTCATATTCATCATATTGCCAGTAGTGATGCATCATAGACTAAGTCAGATTATGAACCAGATATGCGACACCACAACCCCTTGCCTTACCCCATGCCCAGGTGTAGAAGAGAAGCAGCTCAAGAGTGTTGCCAGGGCACACAAAACAGTCATCGGCAAAGGAGAGTAAGTTATGGGGAGCCTGTAACCACACAAATTGAACTTCTCCCATGTGGGTGCGGGGGGTGAAGGTGAGTACGGAATAGGCAAAACGGCTAATACCACTAGCAATTAACCACAGTATGGAATATTCTCAAAGCTTGCCTCATATTGAATATTCTCAAAAACCCTTCGTCTTCTGGACCTTGGTAATGGGAATATTCCATTACCGTAACTGGTTGCGCTGTCCTATTCTGAGACTAGTTCAGGCATTTTCTTAGGTGGGATAAGCAGTTGGGAATTGCTTCCAGTTTTAAGTACAATCAATTGACTTTTAGAAAGCAACAACCACTGAAGGACACGCGCACACATGCTTGGTAATTCCAAGATGGGAACAACCAGTTACACTTTGGAATGGACCCTTGCCGGGCTTACTACATTTCTTGGTGGAACAGGCCCTCCCCCATTCCATAGTACATTTGGTGGATCATGAAACAGACCCATTTGTTGCATAACTGTTGTCAGTCACAGCAGCCCTAAAAGGGAGGCTGTTTTTTGTTCTGCTGATGTTGCTGAAGTGTTTTGAGACTTGTGCAAAAATTGCAGAGATGAGGCAACAAGAGGATGGACAAGACAACTCTTTTGTCCAATTGTTGTGGTCTTTAGACGGTGCTTTTGTTTTGTTGGAATAGGAGCTTTCCCTTGCCTTGCCTTTCCTCTCCTTTCCTTTTTCTTGCTCCTTGAGAGATCTGACTGACTTTTGCACCAGAACCCAAAAAACCTGACTAGCAATGCAGGCCAGACTCTGCTTTGTTCCCCTTAAACAAAACCATGTGCTATGACATTCAGAACATGCCTGGCTAAGTAACATTGTTGGGGGGAGGGGCACACACACACACACACAAGCTTGACCTGGGAGCAACCATGAAGAGAGAGCTCCGTACCCACACACCCTGCAAAGGAAGAGATGAGCAATTCCACCCCTCCTCCTGTCACCTGCCATAGCCAGGCTATTGCAGGTTATGGCCACAATAAGCCCAAAATTTGGGTTCAAATTAGGGCTTTAGGGTTAGGTAGAGAGTTTTGGGCATGAGTTGGGTAGGAGTGGGGATCGCCAAATTCAGAAATTATATCAACATTACACATTTTCCATTAGACCTAAAACTGAATTAGAGCCACAGAAAGAATTTAAGTTTTTAGGAAGACAATATATTTCTTCTCTTTTTTTTCTTGTGCACTTTCAGTATTTTAATCTCCTATTCTTGAACTTGGAATTTGATTAAATCTGTGAACTTTGATGGATTATGTGATGTAACCAGACCTGATGTTCTTGTCTTCTGTAAATTATAATGTTAGCTTCCAGTCTCATGATCCAATGTATTTTTTTGGTCAATTTTTTAATGTAGCCAAAGTGGTGATTGTCCATAGAAGGATTTAGCCAAAATTGGCTACAAGATAAATCTGAAAGTAGAAATTTTTAAACACCGTTCTATATTTGAACCATGTATAGAAATCTGTCAAATCTCCTTAAATCTCAGTCAAATTCTGCCTCTTGAAAATCTCAAAACAAATTTTCATTTTAGCGCTTTTAATTTTTAATTTCTCTTTTTGGCTATTTATAGCCTGTAAAAATAAGGCCAGGACTCCCATCAGAGTCACAAAGGGGCTGGAAGAAAATAAATAAATTGTAAATTGTCTCCTGAAAAATGGTTCCTAGAGAATGGATATATGGGTCAAGGCTAAAGAGCTCATATGTGAAGATGAGGTGGTGTAAAAACCAGCCTTGGTTTACTACACAATGGGCATAGAGAGCATTCCATGGAGAGCTCAGATGTAAGTGAAGCCCTTGATAAACAACCTTGGAAAAATCCTTTTTTGTTTGTACCTATTCCTTCCTGATTCATGGGATGCCTTGAGCAGAGACAGCTTGCCTGAGGCTCCTGAAAAAAGGACTGGAATTTCCATGAGGGTTGATGCTGAGATTATTTGGAGAATAAAAACCCAACACACACCACAAGCAAGCATGGATCTCCTGGAAGGTGTGCAGATCTGTTGCAGGTTTTTTGCAACTGGAAATCTGGGAATTAGGATTTGCCCTCATGTCCATGTCCAGATTCCCATATGGACAATTGATGCCCATGTGGCCTGTGAATGAATGAATGCCCTGTTGATCACCTCAAAGGGCCTTTCTCTCTCCACCCACACTTTCCTGAAAGAAAATCAATCCAGCCTATAAGTAAATAAATACATAAATTTTCAATTATTTTGAGACTGCAAAAAACAGAAATTGGGTTTCAGTGCAAGCTTAACTTTGAAGATGCAAAATTTGAAGAAGACATTAGAGATTGTGTGAATCAGACTAGAACCTTCAAAAGTTCAATATCTATGTACCTATTATGGGAAGGAGACTACCCTTGTACCTAGGCTGGTTAGTCCTTCTTCTTTTTTTTAATCTATTTATTTATTTATTTAGGGAATTTTCCCAAAAAATCTAATTCATGTGCCTGTCATACTAAAAATCTGAATGAAACTCTCAAGCACAATAGCTTCATTATTTAGTATAATGCCGATTTTTTTTTATTGCCAAACAGAACTGACAAAAATTACTAATATTTATTAGCCACCTTGCTGCTGAACCAGCCTAGGTACCAAGGTACTACAAAAATAATTTGTACTAGAGAACAGGCCAGGTTTGGCCGATTCTGGCTGCTAGAGAGCCTGAGATCCAGCTTGTCAAGCCCTGCAGGGCAAGGCCATGGGTGCGTTACGAACCAGAATCGGTCAAACCCTGCCCCCTCCTTGGCATTAACAGCTACAGAAGTGGCGAGGTTTGGCCAATTCTGGCTCATATCGTGCCTGAGGCCAAGCCGGCCAAGTCCTGCAGGCAAGGCCATGGGTGCGTTATGAACTGGAATCAGTCAAAAGCTGGCCACTCCTTGGCATTAAGAGCTACAGATGTGGCCAGGTATGCCTATTAGTTTTGCAAAATCAGCACATGTGCTGAAACCCTGCTAAACTTTATAAAAAAGAAAGCACCCAAGGAAGGAAGAGGAAAAGAAACAAAGGACAAGGACCAAAGTCCAAGCCCGAAAGAGGTGGGCCACCTTGGAGGAAATGAAACCACTGAGAACCAAACCTTCCATCAATCGCACGAAGCATATCAACTAAAGAAAGGGGAAGTAAACCCAATAAAGATCCAGGCCTAGAAAAAACCCTCCCTTGCAATAACAACCCGTCTTGAGATAGAGGCAACATGTGTGCTCTATAATGCCACCAACATTCTTTGTCTATAAAATGAATGTAACACCGATAAAGGAAGGCCTTCGGTGGCCTTTGCTGTCCATAGCATGTTAGCACATCGATGAAAAAAGTTGTCAGCCTACTAATGAAAACACCCAAAAACCTCTATGGCAAGAGGGAAAAACACATCCGTTAGGTAACGGTCACGATGAAATCTTTCCTTCACTTGAGCTACCAACAATGCAACCACCCCACGAGAAAGAACCGCCCATGATACCAAATTTGCTCGAGTGGTGTTGGCAATAACAACATTGACTAATGTGCAAATGATATCAATCAACAAAACAAAAAGCAACAAACATTATTACTTCAAGAGATTGCAACACCCCAACATGAGAATAAGTTGATTAAAAGGAAAAATTAAGACTAACTTGTTACTTATACAAACTGAAACACGCATAAGATGTTCTCTCCCCACTCCCAAATAGAAAACAATCACTTGTAAAAATTTGTGAAACAACCAAACAAGAGCATGGAGAATAATGTGAAGTTGGAAAGAAAGGATTTGTTCCAACTTGGAGTTAACATCTCATAGCTCTACTTTTTGCAAACACTCAATTATTTTTGTCATGGGGAAATGAAATATTGTAAATTAATTATTTCAATGACTTTGCATTGCCAAATTTCTAGGAATAGAGCTCAAGACCTCTTGTAAGTTCTCAAAGTTGTAACCACTAAATTGGATACTCTTATATGTAAAGGTACATGAAATCTTCAAATATCATAATAAAAATCTTTGGAATAACAAAAGTAAAAATTAGGGGGCATTGGACTCTTTTTAAAAGTAATCCAATCATTTTGGCAACCAATGCCAAATATGTGTGGTGAATTCAGTACTAACCCATTACAATAAAAATTAATGACTTGAAATGGAGGGCAATGTGGGAGAAAGAGGTACTAAGAAATGGACCCTGAATGCAAAACTTCAAATCCAATTACATGGTGGTTTTTTTTCCCCATACCCTTCTAATTGTCTTATAACCATTGTTGGCCATTTATGGTATTTTCGATCAATCCAAAGGATATGAATAGGGCATTTTATTTTTTTTAATTATGCATTTGAATATTTCAAAAAGTCCCTTGTAAAGACAATTATGTATCCATTGAAATTTTTCGTTCACTATTGGTTATGCATTTGCTACTTTTTGAATTCAAAATAACATTTAGATATGCATACAAGTTACATATATCAAACTTCACATGTTAATTATGCAAAAACAATGACATTCAAATTTGAAAATCAAGTAGCTTGTGGGGGAGTTGAACGCTAATTCTATAAAGAACTATGCACACTACAACACAAGCTGCTTGCAAAAACATATACCCACAAAAACACCCCAACATTTCAACCCCACCCATTTAGAAACTTGATGGAACTTGATGAACAACAAGAACACAATGCCCAAAAGCCCAATGATATATTAAAAAGTTGTTGCAAGTTGATCAACAATATAAACATAATGCCCAAAAGCCCAATGATATATTAAAAAGTTAATGCAACTTGATCAATAACAAAAACACACCCATAAGCCCAAAAACCTTGCAGCATCAACATGGACATAAAAAATAAAGTTAGAATCACTTCAAAGGAGGTTTAGTTGGAAAAGAAAACAAGAAAAGCTTGGTGAAACTAACTTATCTAATCATTATTAACCTTGAGTTTTTAAAAATATTCAAAACTTTCAATCAACTCATTAATTTTTTCGGCTAAAACAACTTTAACTTTAATATAATCCTTGAAGTTTGCATTTGCCATGCAATTCAAGCATAGATCATTTGGCCAATTTTTACCATGGTGATAAGTTGGTCAAGATTTTCCACTTGTAAACAATAATCTTTCAAAGTTGTTAAAACATCAACAAGGTTAAATATTTTTTTTAGTCTCAATTTGAAACTTTGGAATCCCAAGAATTTGTTTGCTTAGGACACCAACATTCAAGAACTAACCTTCATGGTTCCACCACTAAATAAAAAGATCTACACAAATAGATTATGGGATGTATAAACTCCAAAATAAATAAAGCTTTGTAACAACAAATGCATGCGAAGACTCCTAATTGGAAGCTCCAACACCAAACATGTCATTGTCATTTTTTCAACTTGAATGGTAGGTTCATCACATGGTGTTACAAACACTTCAACAATAGGATTTAGTCAATCAAAAACCATCATAAAAAGGGGAATGATTTCTTTCACGTCATATTCAATAATAAAGTGGATTGCATTTCCACATCCCATATATCTTTCCACAACCTGTAAAGATTTGAAATAAGAATCCACCATCAAGGCCAACATATTGTGAACTTGATGCCAATTAAAGGTCTTAAATTTTTCTAGAAATGATTTAATTACCTTCACAACCCCTTATTGCATGTTTTTGTTCAACAAGTGAAGTTCAACATAAAAAAGGTGAAATGTTTCATTCCCATCAACAAAGGGATTTGCTTTAAATTCTATAATCATAATTAAGTTGATTACAATAGCCAAGGCATCTTTATAATAACCAATGGCCTCCAGTATGGTTCATCACACATGTTGTCATCACAAGATTCAAGCAATGAATGACAACTCCCATAATGGCACCCACTTGGACCTTAATGACTTTTTGCTACAATGTTAATGTCTTCTACCTCCCACAACATAACAATATGGCTTGCCTAAATTCCAAAGTTTCTTCAAGCATTATAACTTTACTTGCAAACATTGTTTTGACTAGAGTTTTTAGCTTTTAATGCCACATCCCATTCTCAATGCATGCATTTTCCACTCTTGCCTCCCTTTCCCTAATTTTTTCACCTAAGTTTTTTTTTTTGCAAACTAATTTGAACATCTTCACATTCACAAAAGTTAAACCCACAAAATTTTTATCATCATCCATTGCATATTGACATGTTTTAAACATCACATGCTTAGACCAAGTACCCTCATAAACCTGCAAAAGCTTGAGCAATTCACAATCAATTATTGGCCATAATGTTGTAACCATGGTTCCCAAGTTGTTGCTCTCATCTTTCACAAAAGCAATTACATGGTGAACTAGTCCATTGTTTTCCAATAAAAATTGGAGCTACAAATCATTACTATGTATTTTGTGCACTTTGAACAACCCAACAATAACATGCCTAATGTCCAAACCTCATCAAAATATTAAATGACCAAAGTAAATGTGTCAATGCCACCTCTAAACATTTAAGATCAAAACTAACATAAATAGTAGTTGTGTCCAAATGTGGTAAAACATGCAATTCCAAATGGTCTTTGTGACCAATGCAAGAAGCACATATTGCACAATAAAAGAACAAGAAGGAAACACAACATGGGGGCATTGGCATAATATTAAACTACATAGCCAAATGTTTTCACATGTTAAAAGAGGTAACTAACATTTGCAAATATAAAACACAAGGTTTTCAATAAATATTTGATGTGATTCATCATTATTTTTGTATGGGTTTGTTGACCCAGAAAAAACAAAGATTATAAAACCAACTGCCCAACCTTTTTTCCTTGTGTTATTGATTATAATTTGGTACAAATTTTCTTTTAACAAATGAACAAGGATGAACATTCTCAACATGTGTTTTCATGAACATGAAAAAAGGTGAATAGATTTCAAGCAAAAGCCTTAAAAAGCTTTAGAATTTCACGCCTAACAAACACACACAACCAAGAAAACAATATTAAAAAAACACATATGGGCATAAGCCTGTTAAAGTAGGCCAATTGGTGGTCCTCACTCAAAAAGTAAAAGTAGGTGAAAAGTAGAGTTCGTATTTTTGAATTTTAAGGCTTTTAGCAATGTTACAATTTTAGAATGTACTTGCTATATTAAATAAACCATATATGGTCATATTTCATGTATACTATTACTTTCATCATTTTATTCATTTATCACAAGTTAATGTTTGATACTTTTTCAAAATCAAACTATTCAAATATTGTGATATTGATGTTTGAGTTATCATGCATATTGATATTTGTTTTTTGAAACTTTCATATTTCAATTATGATAATTTGAAGCCTTTAAAAAGTAGTTTTCCAAATTAACCAAATTATGTGTCTAAAACATGATTTTTTATATGAACCCAAACACTAATATTTACATATAATATGTCAAAACAATCCTCTAACAATCTAAAGTAAGACATATGGATTTTTTGGTCAAATGATCAATAATTAATATATTTTCACTATATTTTGTGCAATATGGGACAACATCGTAAATTTGGAAAATAGAGTGAAAGTAGGTTGACAAAAAAGGAAACACAAAATCTTCAACTTTAAAAAACATATCCATACCATCTTACATACACTCATGTAGTTTTTTGGTATGTTTTTAAAAATTAGGTTCTACTTTCTATGCTTCAAAGTTGACAATTTTGTGTTTTATATTTGTAACGTATAATTTTTTTGGCCTACTTTTGTATGCTTACATCCAGATGTGGCAAAGGAGTCGAAACCTTTCAAACAATAGAGCTAAATACTTTGGAACTTCATGCCTGATGAATACATAAAAAACAATTGATAGATCTTGAGCAAAGTAGCTAGAAACACTCACACATTGGAGTTGAAAACTTTAGAGCTTCACAAATGAACATATACAAGAGGTTGATATTCAATGTAAAAACTTTCAAACAACAACAATGGATCCAAAAGTTGAAAGTTGAAAGCCAAAATCAAATGAACAACACACAAATGCTTTAGAACTTCATGTTTGATGAACACATAAAAAACTTCATAAATTTCAAACAAGGGAATCAAAAACACTCATGCAATGGTGCAAAAAACTTTAGAGCTTCATAAATGATGAACACATGTAGGAAATCAACAATCAATGTACGAATTATCAAGCAATAGCAATGGAACAAAAAGCCAAAAACCAAAAGCAAATGAACGAACAACACATGAAGATCTATCTTGCAAAATGAAAAAAACAAAGAATATGGAATTGCCAAAAATGAAAAGCTTGACAACCACAAATTATGAAATTACAAAACTTATTTCCTAACTCTTCACAATGAGAAGCCATATTCACATCCCCTAAACCCTAATTTTGTAATACAAACAATGATACAACAAAAAATTGCATCTAGAATTACTAAAACCTTTGAGGCCAAATATAGATACAAATATATGCATAATCGTTCAATGCCCTTCCACCAATTATGTATAAAAATAAATATAAAAAACTAAAAAACCTCTCAATATGACTTCATGCACATCAAGTTGTTATGCATGCTCATATTCAAACTTTTTCACATAAACAACCAACATTGGTTATAACCAGTTGTATGCAAATAAAAAACAAGTCATAAATAACCCCTTTTAAAAAAAAGATTTAACAACAAACCAACATTGCTTTTGGTTTAAACCAATGTAGGGTGGTATTCCAAATTAAGGACTGATACATGTCAATTATCAACCCAATTATATACCCACTTACCCATTGGTACTAAAAAATTCAAAAAACTAGTTTTGGTATATAATTGTGGTTCTCAAATATCTATATTTATACATATAAAGTCAAGAAATTGGCATGAAAATTGATGGTTCTTTGTTGTTCATTCATAAGAATTGTTGGTTCCTTAAGGTTTTTTAAATAATTAGGACTAACAATTCTTTGGTGATGAATTTTCTTCAAAGAATTTGACAATTCTTTGAATATTTTGAAAACTAAAAGGTAAATGAATATGTACTTGGGTTAATAACCAATGGGTATCTATCACCCATTCTAAAAATTGCCCAAAATTAGCTTTAATCTACCCCACAATGAGTTGTGTGGGGTAAAGCCCCAAGGTGAGGAATTCCCAATAGAAAGGGCCTAGGATGAGTAAATAGCCAAATTTGGGCTTACATTTTGAAAATGGCCCCCCACCAATGAATGGGCTTCACTTAAATGTGAATACTTCCTCATTTTTTCATAATGTATTTATAGATACTTTTATAAAATGTAAAACAATGAACATTTCATATTTTTGAAATATTCAATGGGTATCAATCAAGAATCAGGCCTTCCAAATATACTAAAAATATTATTTGAATGTTTTATTATGTAGAAGCATCCCATGACACTAGTCATAAATATTTTAAATATTTTATTTTTTTAGGTTTTTTCTTTGAAAAAGCAAAGGCTACATGTTAATTTGGTCCCATAATTTCACCAACATTTAGCCCATTTGATTAAAATGACATACAATTGCACATTTGTTTGTAGAAAAAAAATGCTGAAATACAAATCTAATTATAGATTTACATGTGTCCAAATTTATAATCAAGCATGTCCACATGTTATAAACAATGTATACTTTCACCCTATGTATATATAAAGATAAAAAAAAACTCCCACATGGCCTTAAAAATTTGCACTTAAAAATTTCATCAAGATAAAAAACTAGTTGATGCAAAGGTAGTCATATAATGTCAAATACTTCATTCTAAAGGGAAGGGTATTTTTAATGTTGGGTAGGTGTTTGATTTTGGAATACTAGTTGGGTTTGGGCATTAAAGAAACAATAAATTGAAAGAATTATTTGGGTGTAAGTGTTTGCATTTTAAAGTTTCAAAGAACCACATGGGTGTCATGGATAGTAAATTATAAGGGAAGTTTCTAAAAGTTCCTGAAAAAATGCTTGGAAAAAATTCTTAAATTAAAAAAAAAAATTGGAAATTTCCATGACGCATATGTTTGGCAGTATTTTAATTTAAAAAAAAGATTTGTGAATAATAGACTTGAAAGTTTCTAAAAAGATTCATGAATAATATGCTTAGAATTTTCTAAAGGATGTAGAATTATTTTTAAAGATTAAAAAAATTCTAGAAAAATTATTAATATTTATTATATATATATATATATATATATATATTGACAAAAGCTTCTAGAAGATGTTGTCATATCCTATAGAAGCTGAAAGGACTTCTTCAATGTGAACTAATATGATAAAGCATGAAAAAGCCATCACATATTCATTAAGAAATCAACACAATTAAAAAAAGAAAAAAAATGTGAACTATTCACAAATTTATGTGAACCTTAAACTTGGCAACAACAAAAGTAATGTGAGAGGACTTTAAATGTTTAGGGAATAGAGGTTTGAGGTTTAGATTTTAAAGAATAAAACCCCATGAGAGGAATAAAAGGTTGTTTCTTGAAAATCTTTCCCCACCCATGTAACTTCGTGCACTTGGGATTAAAATCTAAAGGGATGAGATGCAAAAACAAAACAACTTAATTTTGTGGTTCAATGAAAATCAACAAACTAGATGAGTAGACATAAGAATTATCAAAATAAAAAAAGTTAAAAGGATTGTTGCTTCACAAACACACCTTTGAGCAAAACGTGTAGCAAGGTACAAAACAAGTGAAACAATGAAACACAATGAACAACAAAATTCCAAGGTCAAAAACTAAAAACATTGTCACTTATTAAGAGTCACCACAAGTTCCAAAAATTGTTGTCCTCCTCCACCTTTGCAACTTTCATACAATTCCCTCAAAGTAGAGGTGATGGTGCAAAAGGCAAAAACACAAACATAATGATTAATACAAAGGTCTCTTTTTTGTTATTTCACATGTTTTCCCCCAAAATAAACAACCAATGTGCACCCTCACCCAAAATGCAAACAAAAATGAATGTTGAAAGGGAAAGCTCCATAACCACATGTACCTTCTTGTAATACAAGATGCTCTAGATTTGCCATGCTCACTAAAGGAAATTGATTTGTCCTAAAAAGCTTCGATAGCCGGAAGGTCACATTCATAGTTTTGACGACACATTGAAAGAAACTTCAAAATGAATGTTGCAAAGGCAAGAAGTGATTCCAACAAAAGATGATTATGAAAAGTGAAGGAAACACGCAAAATGCAAACTTCAAACACAAACCAAAAATTAAAAATCTCAAAACCTCAACCCTAAATCCTACTACAAGTGTATGGAACCGAATATGTCTGACACTAGTTTTTTTAGGGTTTAGGGGTTAGACTACAAATTTTATACTCCAGCTGAGAAGTGATCTCCTTCTCACCAATTTGTTCTTTAGAGAGCACTTGCTAGGTATTGGCTAGGTGTATTTGGAGGGCACCTTAAACACAGATTAGCCTCTTGGCGCTAGATTCAGCCACCTTGTGGCACATTGTATGCCGTCCATGGGGGTTAAGTACCAATGGTCTAGATCGCAAAAGGAGAGGGCCCAATTTATTTATTTATTTATTTATTTATCTACTCAATTTTTTCATTTTTCTCTAGTGACAATCCTCCATACTTGTGTAGCCAAATTTGGCGATGTTCAAAATATGAAAGTAGAAAATTTTAAGCACCTTTTTTATTTTGTAGGAAATTTTGGCATTTTTGGCGATTTTTTTTAAACAGGGAATTTGTAACGGAATATTGCTTTTCCAAAATATTTTTCACGAAATGGCGAAAATTCGCCCACGGAATAAAATCACTGGGCCCAATTATCCAATCTCTTGTAGGCGCTAGATTCACCCGAACTGGTGGCACAATGTCTGCCGTCCATCGGGTATTCACTACCAACGGTCTAGATGACCAGACGGGGCTCATTATCCTGTTCCTTCTAGGCTCCAGATTCACCCACACTCGTGGCAGATAACATGCCGTCGATTGAAGTTAACTACCAATGGTCTAGATTTCCGGAGAGGACTATCATCCTATCCCGTTCCTTATCCACGGACATAGGTTCCCTAAGTCACACACATGTTTTAGGACGTGATATGGCCCGTCCGATTGAAGACTACTGTTGTGGTTCATCCGATGAAGCCTACTTCTGGGCCCGCGGAAAAAACGCCCCCCTGCATGCCTGCCTGCACAGGTATCCATCCACACGGCAATGCCTTATCTAGATTGGTCGACATCTGAGGGGCCACGTCGGAGAGTTAGGTTCAGTATCTAGTGACCATCTATCCGATTTCACACCATTTGGCCTCTATTCATAGTGACACGTGTCGTGAGCTTTCTGGCCTCATTCAGACGGTTGTCTTGTCGTGTCTGGTATCTAAAGAAGGTTGCCATGTTTGTTGCAATGCACTTTTGTCCCCTAAATTACTAGACACAGGAGGGAGGATGATTCCCCCTAAACTAGGGGGTTGTCTAGGATGAGAACTTCACTGCTTTTGAGGGTGTTTTTGTGTAGGGTAAAGCATTTGGGCACAGGGTTTACCAAAACAAGGTTGGGCCAATGCGGAGGAGCCCGGGCCCTTATTCTGGTAAAGCCCATTTTTTCCCATGACACCTAGTGGGTACCCACCTGGTATCACCCAATAAATAAATCAATCAATAAAATAGAAATGCAAGCAAGCAAGCAAGCAAGCATTCTGGTTTTTTTTTCAAGCTCCAGCGGAGGAAAATAAGACACTTGGTAACATGCCTTCCAATTAAAAATTTGGAGCAGGTCTTTACGTGTGTTTACGGGAAGGGTAGGTCTCAGAATGGGTTATGTAGCCCCAGTTCCCAAGTCCCATAACAATATAACCCTCCATGTGACCTGCCCTTTCTCAACATAAAAACCTCGTATCAAGGTCTGGGGTGAGAGATCATGTCATTTTTTTTAATCACATTATATGACATAATCTTCTGATGTTGATTATATAGTTGGAAAAGTTACTAAAATCGCGGTTGAATATCGTTTTTTTTCTAAAATTGTTGTCTTCTGTCACCCTAGGCCTTCATGTTATGGAAAGACCTCAGATATGCCCAATTGTGTTGGGTGGGCATTGTTGCAAGACACTATACAACCCCATTGAACTTCATGGGGTCAAAGCAAAGCCTTGTTTCGCACCCACATGATTCTGCTATGGCCAAATTTTTTTTGAGGTTTTGTTAATTGATTAAGAAAATTGAAGTGGCTATAGAATGACGCTTTGAAATAGGCTATTGGTAAATAGTTGTTGCTGTAGTAATGTGATGCTAGGTTTGAAATTTGGTCCTAGCACGAGAACATATTTATTGGGTTTTTTATTATATGTCAAAACATGGACATGTGTTCTTTGTAGAATAATTTTGCAACTATGCAAAATCACACACAACATCACATTGACGACACTTGTGAAGTTTGATTGTTGTGCATTGACGCTTGTGAAGCTTGATGGGGAGTATAAAGTCGTGTTGCATTGCTAGCTTGCTTGTAACAAGCTCACTTGACACCTTACCCAACATAATGAGGAGGACCTTGACCATTCCGCTACCACATAGATATTTTGAATCCGCCTACCCTTGTGGCACCTAACATAAATTTGTAAGGTGCCTAATAGGCCAAGTAAGGAAGATTATGCTTTGTAAGGTACTTTATCTATCAAAAGAAAAGAAAAATTATTAGGTCCGTTTTTTTGGTTTGAAAAAAAGAATTGTAATTAAGATTTTTCTTCACACAGATCTAGTGAGCTCTTCTTCTTCATAGGTGCATTAGGATAAGTTAAGAGCTCACCAGAAAAATGCAAAACAAATCACACCAAGACAATGAAGTTATCCATAAAGTGTATGAAACTGGGCCCAATTTGGCCAAATTTGTGGACCAAATCAAAAGTGAGGATGAAAAAAGTACACATAAGAAAAGAAAGAAGAAGAAGAAGGGATGGAACTGCTTTTCTTACCCAAATTAGTCGTTCCTGATTAAAACCTTTTAAATCTTGCTGAATTGATCCGCAACTTCATTGAATGGTACCCAAATTTGGCTCACTTTTCAGGTTTCATTTCAATTGGAGACAAGAGAGGAATTTGAGGGCCTAGAGACAGGGTGACCTTATAAATAAACTTTTAATAATTGCCCAACTTTTGGATAGCAAACAAGGGAGGGATTGGGGTTAATATGTGGTACCCAATGAAAAGGCCTTGAAACTAGGCATGTTCTTCCCCCTCTAGGATGATGACTAGATCACCTTTGTATTGAATACCCAGCTTAAATTTGCATGCAAAAAATGGCAAAAATAACAACTCAAAAAGTGCCAGGAATAATCTTTTTCTGGAAGAGATATTTAATAGCCCCAAACAAAAGAAAGCTAGCTGGTTAGAGAAAGAACAACAATAGCCTAGCAGGAGAGAAGCAGAACCAGATATACAAAACATGTGTGCAGGTGGGGCTACTAGAGAGAAAGGGTACTCACCACTACTCACTCTCCCAAAATAAAATGCAATAGGGAACTAGACTCCAAAAACATGGACAAATTAAGGTGTCCTAGCAAGCAAAGAATGATCACTTTGAAGAAGAAGACGACAGGAAAGGAGATTTTTTCCTGATGAAAGTGGATATTGGATTGGCTGGTACAAACTTAGTAGGTTAGATTGCCCTCTACACTGGAGCAATCAGTTTAGGTCTAGACCAGTGTTGGGTGCATTTCACTTTTCTCATCACACCCTCTTCTCACACTAGCCTACAGTGTTGTAAGTTGTTCTTACACAAAGTGTTTTTTTTAAAAAAAGAAAAAGAGACACACTTGTCTTGCATTAAAGGCCAAAATGAGCAATGCAACAACAGAAAAGGAAAGAAAAAGGAACATTTCCCAAACCAATTGTTTCAAGTTTTGGACATGACTTCCATGGACACAAAAGAAATGTTTATGACAAGTTCAAAATCTCAAATTAATTTTTTATCATCTGTTTATGACAAGAATGTATTTACAGGGTTTGCCAAAATTCCTTATATATTTTTGCATGAACTAAAATCCAGGTTTTTCAAACATGCATGTCCCATGGAATTTGATGTTTTTGGGGCACATGTCCAAAGACCAAAGTAAATGCATGTTAAAAACAACATTGCCCCTCACTAGATATATGGATAGTTCTTTCTTTTACAAGTATCCACCTAGCCCAAAGAAAACAAAAAAAACCACACAAGAATAGAAGAAGGTGCAAGTCGGGAGAGTTAGGAACCTCAAGGTGAATCAAACATGAGTTGAGAAAGTTTAGAGAATTACAACGAATCAAAAGGCCCGGTGTGAGTCGGGGGCTTGTGATGTATACACGATCTTTGTCATCTTTATTTTGAGGTCTAAAGATAAATTTCCAAGCATTGGCATTGTTAAGTATGGTGTCTACACACCCTCTCCTTTATTTTGTTTAGTTTGAAAAGTTGTGTTCACATGATGGCATCATTTCTTGCAAAAATATAATGTTCTAAGATGCATGCTTAAGATGTTAATGTGTAGTGATTTAGGATTGATGTTTAAGGTGCCCAAAGCTTGAAAATTTTGAAAACCTACACAATTTTCAAGCATATCATTTGAGAATTAGGCAATGCAAAACAAAAGTATTAGACATTTTCCCTTGGATCTAATTTTGGTGTAAACTTGGTTAACGGTATGGTATTGTTAAAGCACTTAAAACCCTAATTAACACTCCAAACTTCAAATCACTTTTGAGACACCATAAGGGATATATTAACATTTGCTAGTTAACTTATCAATGTGACAATGGTTTAACCATCTTTGTTTTATGTGAGTTGGTCTAATTTAAAATTTTAAAAAATTATAGTGTACATCATTACCTTTTATCCCAAAAAAGATTTAGCATTAATTGGTCACATGTTTGTAAAACATTGTCACAACTATAATAAACTAATTAAAATCTACACAAAAACCAAAACTTATATAGAATCTTGAATTTTGCAAGAGTCTTTTTTTTTAAATAGGGAATTTGTAACAAAATTTTCTTATTTGAATTGTGAGATCAAAATTTTGAGAAAAATTCCACAAAGGACATAATTGATGCTAGGTGGTGATTTAACATTTTGATTTCATATATCACAAGAACTACTCCATACACAACAACAACAAATTAGCATGCATTTTATATGTGTATGAAATAGAGTCATTTCATGGCAAAGAAGGCCAATACCATTGATAAATGCACCTAATATCTATTGGTTCTAAACACATTAAATTTCAAAATGACCATTCTTGATTAGTCGATGATAGTTATTGGCTTTAGCATTATATTGTCATGATTTTCATGTTAAAGGGTGTAGATTGGGAAACAATTATTAAAATATGTTGGACATGTGATAAATTTTTTTAGCATCCCAAATAGGGGTTATGAGTGAACTTCTTTAGCCTATTGCTATTAACTACCTTTGAATGGTTGAATCAATTAAACAATTTTATTCCCTCTTGGTTGCATTGGTCATCTTTTCCTTTTGAGCACAACTATCCACCATGGTTCACCATTCCATTGTTGAATATTGACATTCCACCAAGATTTGGTTAATCAAATTGGGAGTATCATGAGGTGTAAATACTCATCAAGGTGAGAAGCATTAGGAATACATTTAATTCCAAGTTTGTGAAGTCTTTTGATCAAAGAAAGGTTGAATAGGGGTGAAAGCAATGTATAGTGAATCAAGGACACCAAGGTTGAAGTCCTTTTCCAAGGACTACATTTGACATGTGACGTTCATATGTTAGTCCATAGCCCCAAATTTTGTTTTTTTTATACCCAGTTTATAATTATGCTCTAAAAATAAATATTATTTTGTTAACATTTTGATCTTATATCATATATATGTTGCATCCATGATCTTTATCACCAAAAAATGAATACACATCTTCGAAATTCCTAAATTTTGGGGCCAATTTAAAAACATTTCAACCAAAAGCATGCCAAAATGTGTTGTAACACAAATTTCATTAATTTCAATTTATTCTATTGTTTTAATAATCAATATTGAAATCTTCTCCATTTTTGAGAAGGAATGGTGCACATTTGATATGGAAAAAGATGTTTAAATAAAAATGATTGTCCACAAGAATATTTTCAATGTTTTAAACATGCAAAAAAATTCTTGAAACGTTATTAGTTTCTTTCATATTTTGATTATTGAAACTTTACAATTGAAGAAACCTTCTCCCCAAAGTTTTTTGATAATTCAACTTATTGTGCCCCAATCCAAAATTTTCAAAATTTTATAATCATAGTTTTGAGCATTGTCCACACCCTTTAGTGGTTCCTTTTATCATGTTTGCACCCATAGAAATGGAACAAAATATTGAAAATATTATGTGCTTATATAATTGCAAGTAATATTGTAATTTATTCAACAATGAATTAAAAAAAATTATCAACATATTTCAATGACATAAGGAATAATACATTTTATTAGGTGCATTTTACAATGAGCACATCAAGCTAGATATGTTAAAACAATTTGTTTCATGGGTGATTTCCATAACATGACTTTTGCAACATTTTATATAAGCTTTTAAGTTTAAACCATTTGATAGTTTAGGTAATTCAATTCGTTGTCCATAAATGAAGTTCATCCATGAACAATATTTCACCATAATGCATTGTCATTCATTTTCCATCCATCACCATTTAATTTTTCATTAATACAAAATTTTGACACAATTCACAATGAATATATAGGAAATCATTTTTAAAATAACTTTTTACATACTAGATAGTTTATGATGAAACATCTATGAAAATTTTCAAAACTTAGCTCCCCAAATAAATACAACATATGTAATGCACATCAATTTAACCAAATCAAATGGACATAATACAACACAATATGATTTTTCCTCACTAAAATATATGGAACCACTTAGTTTTACCTCATACGTGCATCACGAGCTATGGCTTATTGTAGGAAAAAATCAAGTATTGTTGGAACAACAACACAACCCTACACTATGATTTTATTCAAATTCATGTCTATGATTCATGTGCACTTGTTTTTCCATGTTGTGATTAATTCTTTGCAAAAATGAATTTGTTATAGGTCATGTTCTTATCCATCATCATTGGGTTTATCTTTCAAGGATGAAATTTCTTTATGAATTTTGACCTCTCATACATATTGGAATGATTGTTCTAAAACCTTATCCCCTAATTTAAAAAATGAAGAAACCATGGACCCCATAACATTCGTTAACCTTACTATAAAATACAAAATTGCATTGTAATTATATCCAACATGATGTCCATGATTAATGTTCATTTTTTTTCCATGTTACAGATAAATTCTTTTGCAATAAATACTAGGCATATATTCTTTTGTTATTCACCTTGACATGTATATGCATGCTTGGAGTTTATAATGTGCAACAAAATCAAAACAAGGTAAAGTTATTGTTTTCAACATTTTGAGTTAGTTTGTTGTTTAAATAGAGCTCACACAAGAATATAAAGAAAAACAATTGGTTGAACTTGAGAATGAGAGAAAACTTTCAAAATTTAGGATGGTATTTTACAAAGCCCTATAAAATTGTCTTTATTGGGACATTTAATAAGGATTTTTTTTTTTGGATGTGAACTTGCAACACTTTATTCACCCAAAAAAAAAAGAAAAAAGAAAAAAAGGAAAGAGATGATTTTTTGAAGGAAGAAAATGTGGATAAGAAAGACATGGTCCAAAGTTAGTTAGGAAGTTCCAATTCTCAATGACCTAAAACTTGGAGTCATCCTTCATAGCACTCCAACCCATCCTTATTTAGACATATGAAATATCTGAACTAATAATGAGCCATACAAAATATCTAAAGTGGTTATGAGTGAGGTCAGTGTATTTTTTTTTTAAAAATTCAATCTTGTGATGTTGCTCAAGTGGCGATCATCCATAAGTATTATGTCTAGCCAAATTTGGCGATATTCAAAATATGAAAGTAGAAACTCTTAAGCAATCTTTCATAATGGAAATTATGGCGAGACTTTTAAGGATTTTTTTTTTTTTTTTTTTTGGTTTTTTTTTGGCGAACTACTCTCCCCAATAGCACTTGAGTAGGTGAGCCAAGAAGGTATGTCAACAAGTCAAAACAAAGGGCTAGGAATGTAATCAAATTCATGATAAACCCTACTATCTATAAACCCTAAAAAATACAAAACTCCAAAACAAAAAACAAAAAAAAGGCAGAGGTGGAGAGCATTAAAATAAGCTTGTGCTATAACCGCTACATCATAAAGAGGCTTCATAAAGAAAAGGGGGGGTGGGGTTGGAAACTTGATTAGTAGTCATTACCTACGTCGTTACCAGAGTTATTTACGGTTGCCAGAGGAGGCCTGTGCATGGGGCCATTTATGACGCCAATTTCGGCTTGTCCTTTTGCCAACTAATAATTACTACTATAAATGCTCCTCTTCAATACTCCTCCGCTACTTTCGCCGGTTTTAGCCAGTCGGGATTTTTGTGGCGTCAGTTGTTCTGTAGTCATCATCTGTACCCGCGTAAATCGCTGCTGCATTCTTCATGAACAAACTAGGTACCTTCCTTTTTCTTTTATTTATTTTTTTATTTTTTTTTGGTTGTTTTTTTTTTTTTTTTTACCATTTTTTTTTTTTTTTTGGGGGTTAAACGAGTGAGATTTTCCCAAAAAGTGAAATTAAAAATTTTAATTCTAGAAAAAGTGATTTTGGAATTTTCAGTCGCCAGAAGATAGGGGAAAAAAGAGATAAAAATTGATTTTTTTTATACTTGGTTTTATTTTGTAGCCAAAACTATAGAAGGATGATTGAAGATTTGTACTTCATTTTTGTTTATGGTCCATACCAATGATCACCACTTTGGCTACAAACAAAAATTCCTAAAAAAACACTCGTTGTAGCCTAGTTTGTTGTCTAACAGATGATGCAAGAAAGCCTGGGAATTAATTTTATGTTAGTCCTCAAACAAACTTGTATTAAGTACCTAAGAGCTGTTGGAACCAGTGGTTTTTTTTTTTTTTTGGGGGGGGCAACTTGGCAATTGTTTTTCAGAAAATGAAAAACGATATGATTTTATTTTTTATGAATTTTCGGCAAAAAGTGTTTTTTTTAAAGGAATATTCTGTCGTAATATAAAACTCCTCAAGTCACAATATTTCTCCCCCAAAAAAAACAAATCAAAACCAAAATTTGAAAGAATTTCCCCACATGTGGAGTCTCATTTTAGTTTGGTAGTATTTTTTTTTTAGCTAGTTCTTTTACTATTTAGATAGGGCCTAAAAACCAGTTGTCATTTAATGCTAAATCTCTCTAGGTATGCTAGTGAATGAGGCAAAATCACAAAATTGAAAAATAAAATAAAATCAATGGTTGGAACTTGAAACTGGTGTTTTTTTTCCCCTAAAAAACTTTGTGATTTTTTCCATAAAACTGTTGGGATCTGTTTTTTTTCTACTGGTGAAGTCATCAAAATTTTCCAATTTTTGGGATAAAATTTGACAACTTTTTGATGTCACAAAATTGAAGAAAAGGAAGAAAAAGGAAAAGAAATCCTGGTTGGAACTTGGCAAGGTTGTAGCAGCTACTAATTATGAATGTGTTGCAAGAAAAAAGAAGGGTTTGAGATTGTCTTTTCAAGCTTTCAAAGGTCACTTTACTATTTGGAAGGTTCAAAACCTGTTGATAGGTAGGTAGGTAGATAAATAGGTAAGTAGGTAGATAGGTAACTGGGTCCCTTCACTTTTGGGAGCTTTTCGGACACTTGAAATCATTTCTTTTCATTTGATGCAAAAGAGGATTGGTTGGTTGGAGGAGGAGGATCAAATTCCAATCAAGGGGAAGGAAGGAAGGAAGGAAGGATTGGGTGTTATTCTTTCTCGCTTGTGATTTTCTTACTTTTTCTCCTGGATTATTTATTGTCTTATTCAGGTACCTTTTTTAGATGTAAAGACATCTATCTCAAAAGGTGGGTGTTGGGTGGGTCTTGATTTTATGAAGAATTTAGGGTTTAGGGTTTACAATCAGAATGGTTTCAGTTCTGGTTCCAGTTTTCATTCCACCAAAAAATGGAACCTGAGGTCTGGTTAAGGTTCAATTCCTTGAAAAAAAACACAACTATGTTTCAGTTTGGGTTTTTGGAATTAGACCCAATTCCAGGTAACCTGGTCTGAAATCAGTGATTAACTTGTGGTTAACCCTTAGTTCTAGACTTATATATTTCCCCAAAAATATATATATTAAAAAAAGTCTGGTTCCAGTTCCAGAACTGGGTCTGGGTTTGGTTCCAGTTCCCAGAAATCAGACCCAGTTCCAATTCTCATTCATCCGAAATGTAACCAACGGTTCGAACTGGCCAAACTGGGGGTAATTGCCCAACATTGGTAAAGACCTGGGCAGCTTTTCCGAATGTTGAAGGGCACGTTGCAGCCCCATAATCTTTTTCCTTTGGGGAGGGCAGGCATTTCAAAAAAATTGTAACCGCCAAATTTGCGGGTGTTTCATTTTTCAAAACACCTGCCCGCCCTTTTTTCCCATGATATCCAAGAGGTATCATGGGCCAAGAAATAAAATAAATAAAAAATCTGACCAGGTCTGATCAAAATAACAAATTGATTATCGGAAGGGTATTACAGAATGTGATCATTCCAATGCCTACACCTGCCTGATTTGTTACATACCCGTTCTCACTAAAATTGGTTTGTGGCAATTAGGGGAAAAGGAGCCCATCATGCCAAGGTTTTGAGTTTTGGCATCAAGAGGAGCGAGTAATTGTTATCTTCTTTAAAATACCTTCTTCTTCTTTTTTTTCCCTTATGCATAAGTGTTTTTTAATAGAAGGTTATGTGCAAACCAAGATTTGGGGCACTCTATTTTCAAATTCCTCAGATTTTAAATATGAAAAATAATAAAGATATAAAATAAGGATTTTACCTTTTCACAAGATGGGTACTTGAATTATCATTTGAAGTGTATGGTAAAACCTGAGGGCTAGGTCATATCGCCTTGTCCTAGGCCCCACATTGGGGAACGTCCCTTACTCATGGGTTCTATCTATCATAAAACCTCCAAGATTTTTCTTCGTGTGTATTTAGAGTTGCATCCCATGGGGCATTTCAGAAAACAAAACGCCCACAAGCACAGGCATTCCATTTTTCCAAAATGTCTCATGTTGTTTTTTCCCCCATTATACCCACCCAATAGGTACCTATCAAAATACCCACTGGGTATCCTGGGATTTTTTTTTCCCAAAAAATCGTCAATTTTTTACACTCAATAATGCTCTCATAGCAACTTAGTTCCAAATACTTGCTAGGTATCACAAGAAACAAAATTAAAAATTTTGCTTCAATTTTAAAATCAATAATGCCTTCAGGGTGGAGAAGTTCTAGAAGTAAGCGCCCCTCAACTCCGCTTTGGGTTGCTTTGAGGGCATTAACCTTCGCATAAAACACAAGACCAAGGTTATCATGAACCTCAACATATTTGAATCATAAGGCAAATGAGGGTGAGGGCTCCTACACCTACCTATTCCTAAAACTAGGAAGAATCTTACACCTATTAGTAGGTAGGCACAAGGAGGTACAAGATCCCTCCCACTTTTAGGAACCGTCCAACATTTAAGGTTTAGGATTCATAGTATGGCTCCTCTTTCCTAGGAGTAGTAGTTGTGAATATAAGGTGCCCTTCAGAAGTACTATGAAATCCCTTAGTGAGATTTTAAATTGTTAAATTCATGAGGCTAAAGAAACTATACATTGTTGAGGTTCACACATTTTGCTCACCAGATTCCAATTACCTTCCAGCTGGTAGCCCCCTTGAAAGCAACACACAAAGCAATAACAAAAATGGACTAACTTGTGCAATCCTTTTGCATGTTGTGGGTGTGTTTAGGGAAGCTGGCAAAGCCTCGACAATTGCATAACTCTCACTGGGGACCACAAAGCTCCAATACAACTACAGCTAGCCTACTTACAAACATGATACCAATCTTCTAAAAACTCAAAAAAAAACCAAAGCAAATGCAAACAAGGGGGTGTGTCACAGTGTGACCTTGCCATTTACATTAAAAGGGATCTTAAGGCAAAAGAAGAATTTTGAAAACTCAAATGTTTCACCATGCAGAAATATAATCCTCAAAAAATCCTCTAAAAGAAACCCAAAATCCTTCAAGATGTTGTAACTCTATGAACTAATCTCAAGTTTCAACACTAACCAAAATATCATCTTTCAAAAATCCTCATATAAAAATAGAGCTATTATTTACTTAGGAGCCAAAATCCCTTAAGCTACTATACTCTATAATGAATCTAAACACAATATCCTAGCCTTGGGTAGGCAAGGCCAACAAAATCTATGTCTAGTACAAAACCCAATCAAACAAAATCTACACAACCTATGAAGAACTAGACAACCCCAGTTCCCAATAGGTAGAAGTAGCACACAAGCAACTATGTAATAATAGCACTCTATGGTACCTAGTAAAGGCAGGTATAGAAAAGCAAGGTTAAGAGTAATTAATTTCTAGGCCTGTAATAAAGTAATAAGGGTACAGAGAAAATCCATTGGAAAAAAAAAAAAAAAAAATCAAAGAAAAGAAGAAAGATAAACAAAAAAAAAAAGAAAAAAAAAAAAAAAAAAAAAAAAATAAAATATAACAAAATTAAAAAAAAACCCATTAAAAAAAAAAAAAAAAAAACTCCAAGAAATGATGAAAGTTGAACAGATAGAAAATGATAAAAATAATCCCACTTGAACTCAAGTGGGCCACAAAATCCTCAGTTGTAATAAGTGCATGATCTTGCCAACAAAAATCATATCATGCTTGTGAAAGGAAAGCTTGGCTTGGTGAGGTGTGAGAAGCAAACCCTATTTAATAGGCTTGTTGGGTTAGTGGGCCATGACTCCCACCAGTGAGTTACCAGAGTTATGTATGTATGACTCAACGAGAAAGTCAAGGTGGGTAATATTAAATGATTTCACATCATTATATTTAATTAAAGCAAAGTCTGACATTTTATTTTTTCCCTTTTGGTTTTTGTTGTGACTTGTGGCAACCCATTGGTCCATAGCCATCGTGGTTTTTTAAAAAAATTTAGCAATTTGTTTATGTAGCCAAAGTGGCATTTCTCAAAAGATGGTTTAGCCAAATTTGGCTATACACTATATATGGATGTGAAAAAAAAAAAAGGTCCTTCTATATTCTTCACTGAACATTTATTATAAAAAATTGGAAAATTTTAATTTTAATTTCAAAATCTGACAAATTTGGGCCCCTGTAGGATCTTTTGTCATCTCTGTGGTAAAGTAGAATGTGAAGATTATGATGAGTCTAAGCATAGGTAGATCACCAGATAATAGGGGCTGGAGGCACCTTAGGCCTACAAGACGACTCTTAAGCCTAGCTAAGGTGCCACCATGGGTCACAGATGTCCGGTACCCTCTAGATATACTAGAAATTTTCTCCAAGTACTTTTTGTAATGCAATGTGGTAGAGAGGTCGAAGGTGGGAGTTATTGGATTTTATTTGGGCAAATTGACAAGTTTAGTGGATTCATTGGATTTTATTCAAGAAAAGAGACAAGTTTAGTTATTGGGTTTTTCTTTCAAAGGAAAAAAGCTTAATACTTGTCCCAAAGTATCATCTAAAAAATGATTTACACATGTTTCTAAAACATGTTTTACATGAACCAAATGTCTAATTTGATTATCAGGTGTTCAACTTCTACATGTCACATGCACTTGACGATTTGCATGTGCAAGCATTTTTTTTCATATGGATATTAATATGTAACCAGCATATGGCAAAATTTCATTGAAAATGATGAGGCTACTTTGGGTGCAAAAACCAAATTTACTTCAAATCATTTCTGTGGGGTGCTTATGTGAAAGCAGCATGTCAAAATTAGGATTTCGTAATGCCAATCAAAATTGTGTAAATATGGCATTTGCTAACAATTTTGTCAAAAGTTTATTTGGGTGAGAGGTTGATTGTTAATTTCCATGGCCTCATTCAAGGGTAGGTGTAGATTAAAACAATGTCTAACTCAAGAAGTGAATGAAATGAACTTTTCAAATATACCATAGGCTTTGTGAAAACATGTAATTTATTAAATGTTTTTATTTTATTTTTGAAATGGAAGCAAGATTTAACATGAATTCAAGAGATGTATTCAAATAACTATGATGCAATTGTTTATCTAGTTTTTAAGTTTACATCCTTGTGGTCAATAAAGGCCTTGGAAGGATTGGTATTATAATAGAAGAGATCAAATACTCACATGCTTACATGAATGTTAGATGATTAATTGCTAAAAACTATTTTTCTTGTTTACTTGACTACGATTTCACTCTTTTTATTACAAAAAGACAATCATGTGTTGCATATGAATGGATGGTTAATCATTTTAAAAAAGGGCCAAAACAAGGAACCCTTCCTTTTGAACTATCCTATGGTGGATCTATTAAACAATGGGGTCATAAGGAGAATGAAACCACTTCCATGTATTGTTTGATTATACACATATAGGGCTAGGAATTAATTGAAATTAAAAACATAATCAAACTTGGATGCTAGTAAGTTGCCATCCTTTTGTGGTAATGGAAAAGGATTGAAGGGGTTTGGTGTTAATTTGACTTTTGATTTATTTTGGCAACGTTGATTAGGCTCATGAACACAACTTAACCGTGGGTGGGTAAACTTATTGTCAAGTGATATACTTGTGGGTATAAAATAGGGTAAATCTATACATTACCCAACTTTTTACTCAAACTAACATTTTATTAGACTAAACTCATGCCCTAAGGTTCTTCAATAAATTTCATGTAATTAATTCAAAGGTTTATCCATTCAACATATTTCAATTCTTCACACCTTATACCCACCAAGGAGTTCCCACAATTTCCCTCTACCAAGTTTGTGACAAAGTTGATAAACAATCCCATGAACAAGTAAGGATGAGATTATACATAATTTTAAGTAAACAATTTCATGAACAAATAGGGATGTGAAGTACAACTTGACACATAGCTTTAGGTTAACATTCACACCTTCAGTTTTAATTGCTTCACATATGAAATTTACCCAAGGTCACCGAAACTCATGGTGTGAAATAATCATCAAGCTTGCATGAAAGAAGGAATCTAATAGAACTTTGCATGGACAAATGTATTCAACTAGTTGAAGATTTTATTTTATTTTTGAGTTATGCAAACAAATGTTATAAAATGGGTGAAAAATGTAAATGCAACCAAGAAAGCGGTCTCAATTCTAAAAAACAAAAAGTCTTCAAATTGATAAATAAAAAAAGTACTTTTTACATAATTGTCATTCAAGAGGGATTCCACATTTCACCTTAAGTTTCTTAAGTTGAACTACTCTTTCAAGTACATGCAATTAACAATGAAACATTGTTAAATCAAGCAAATAATCTACAAAATTCCTAATGACATCCCAAAACCTTTTCATAATGCCAATTACATTGAATAAAGGCCATTGGCTAGACTCAAGGCCTAGCTGCTCACAAAAAAAAAAGGTGTGTGAACCAACACATACCAACACACCATCCATTGGATGCCCATTATGACTAAGTTGTGGATGAACTTCAATTGAGTTAAATTATGATTTCACCTTGGTAACCCATTCAACAAGAAATAGGTCCTCTATACAAGTATAAAGGTAGGAAAATAGGTGCCTAGTATGAAATTAGATGGTTCATATATTTATTATTAGTGTTGACAAGTTCTTCAATCTTTAGTGTGAAACCTAGGGTTTAAACCTAGGGTCTAGACTCAAACAAACATACTTTTGATGAAATTTGCACAAGAATTGGACTATGGAACTAGAACTAAAATGAAAACTACAACTTTGAAAACAAAACTCCTGAACAATAGTCAAGTTCTTTATGTAGGCAAGTGAAACTCTTTTAAATGTTGACCAGTAGGCTGAAGCTTATAGGTAAAGGATCAATTTTAATTAGTTATAGAACTTTGTATGTACCCATATAATCCCTAGTTATAGTGATTTGTAAAACCTTCAGGGTATTAGCAAGTAGGTAGTAAAATAACAACTGAGGTAAGCACCAGGGTTAGCTAGTGAACTTGAAACTCAACAGAAAAAATGTTTCTTGTACCATCCATACATCCTTCATAATGAGCTGGTGGGTGTTGGTTCACTCTGTAGACTGGCCACAAAATCAAATCTGGTGTTAAGTTAGAGATGATCATAGGCAACCATGACCCACATTCCAAAGCAGATGTTGAAGGAAGAAGACCATATGCCTTTCCTCTGTGTCCACTTACAAAGCCCATGTGCTTTTTTATATACCAATGTGCAAGTGCCTTGTTGTTTGTAGCCAACATGAGCTAATTAAGGAAGTTTCACTGTTCTGGCAACAACTAACTTAACTTGTTGGGCTTTTGGGGTGGGCTCCATCTCATGAGTCCCAAGCTTTTGTTTCTTCTTCTTCTTTTGGCCAATTTATGTTTTCCAAAGTTTTGGACCGTTTCGGAGATCTCACCATGACAAACAAACAAATCCTCTAAAAGAAACCAAAATCCTTCAAGATATTATAACTCTATAATAAACCAATCTCAAGTTTCAACACAAGTCAAAATACCATCTTTCAAAAATCCTCATATAAAAATAGATAGACCTATTATTATTATTAATTACCTAGGGGCCAAAATCCCTCAAGCTACTATACTCCGTAATGAATCTAAACACAATAGCCTTGCCTTGGTAGGCAAGGCCAACAAACAAACAAACAATCTTAATAGATGGATGCCATCCTTCGACTTAATGGGGATGACTTAATCAAGGTTTTTTATGTCCAAATTTAACATTTCCTTTGTTTAATTAAATGTTGACGAGCCTCAATCTAGAAGGTGAAGGTATGGCTGTAGGTGGACAAGTGGTCCCGAGCACCTACACTGGTACCCTCACCTTCTTGAGTGATGCCAACTAGAGGTTATACTTAACCATGGAAATGTTAGATTTGGAACCCATGGAGCTTAGTCTACAACAAGGATACTTCCAATATTTAGAAGCAACCCAAAACCAATTGAGTTCTTACCAGTGTTGTGTTGGTATGTGTTTTTCAGACACTACACTAATACTGGTATGTTCAATGCCCCTATTTGGTTAAGTGGGTAGGGTCTTAAGTAGGTGGAATTGTCCCCTTTTTTGCCTAATATGTGTAATTTCATAATAAACATACCCTGATCCTAGGCATGAGTATATTAATATTTAAATTGACAGATTAAGGGAGTATGTATTATGATGTGATATTATGAATATGTATCATTTTGCAATTCTGAAAACATGGATTTAAAACTAGCCTGTGGCAACCTTGGATGAAGCAATTTTGGTGCATACAATCACTTTGAACATTCCCAAATTGTCTCAAGACTTGGAAATATTATCTACAACATATATTTGCATATGGAATAACTTTCAATAATCTTGAATTGTAGTGAGGAAATTCTGCGATACCCATACACATACCCATGATTTACCATATATACCAGTCCTAAGAAAGAAGATTTTTCAAGTGGTGTATATTGTCTATGGGTGTTGTTTGGGACTTTAATTATGCAACCTACCTATGTGATAGTAGGTATTTAATTCAAAAATTAACCCTCATAGGCATGGACCTTTTCTAATGTACAAATGCAACCAATTTGTGTATTTAGGATATGGATATAGAAAATTTATGATGACGAAATGCTTAGTAACTGTTTGGAGAACATGGGCATAAATTCATGGAGGAATCTGAGATGACATCCTCCTGGACCATTTTTTCTGAGCACATGGGCATAAATTCATCACATGGTCATTGTATGATGCTCTCTTTGTAAGCTAAAACCATGATGGATGACATCTAGTTGTAAGGACAATTTAGTCTACTTGGATTGAATTTTTAAACCAACCAATGAAATGTTTGGGATGACCATCTATGCCAGTTAATACTGGTCACTGGAATTGACAACCCATTTGGTATTATGGAACAAACCACAAAGAGCTTGTTCCACCTTGGAACATGTTGACCCTAGTAGGGAAAGACACCATTTCTTCAAATTGAATGGGTTCTATGGGGGCCTATTCTAAAATGTAATCGGTGTTCCCCACTGTTGATTCACATAACTTTAGTGTTCCCCATTGTCAATTCACATCACAATGGGAACTACTGGGAACCAAAGTAGAACCAGCACATGGCCACCTATCCCATCTAGAGTATAACTCTGAATAAAGGTGCATGGTCCTTATGGGCGCAATACTAAAAAACAACAAAATATTATTTATCTAGAACCTATACATAGATGTGAGAATTTTCAATCCCTAAAGGTCATATATTACCTTTTTAAAAATAGGAATAAATAACTATCCTTATTTTTAAAAGGGACCTGGTATAGTCAGATGGCTTTAGGATTTTTTGGTATGTTATTGTAAGGTAACAAACTCATAAACATGATTTTAAATACAATTGTGAATACAACTCAAATAATTCAAATTCTAGAATCCACAAACTAAACTACACCAATCATTGAATCATTGGAAAATCTATTTATTCCTCAACATGTATAGATCCATTATAGTGGTGTTCATTAACACATTTTTATAATATTAGCCAAGTAAATGTGTTAGCAATTGATATGTGCTTTTTTCTTTTGAGTGAATGCTTACTACATGCCTTTTGATTGTGAAAAATGACTTTTGAGATGGCAATTCCATCACACAACAACCATGTGTGTGATGATCCACGTGTGAATCAAACAAATCATTCTAATTGTGTTTGATATAAGATTGGCAACTTGAACCCCAAAAAGTTCAACATAATCACATGGTATTCCAATCATAACACTTATTGAAACTTGAAAAGCACCGTGATTTTTAAGTATTTTAAAAAATGTTCTTACAGGCTAGATGTTTGCAATATTCAGCAAGTTTTATATTTTGAGGGAAACAAGACTATACAAAGTGCTTCTATTGTTGGGTAATATTCACACCTACAAGACAAACATTTAGTAAATCAAACGTCACATTGATGTTTGTTCTAGAAAACATGCACACATTGTCCATCACACAAGTTTGGCACCTCCACACATGGACAGCTGATGCCATTATGCCATGCACCTCGACATGGATCCAGATGGGGGGCAAAGGCAGTTTGCTTGGGAGTATGTTGTCGAGCATAAACCTACATAAGTAAGTGGGTATGTATTTACCTGTGACATACCATAGGTAACGGGTAATTGGGTAGGGAATGTAAATGGTTACCATGTAGGTAGTTAAGTAAAATAGTTGGTGTCTCTCTACTAGTTAGGTACATACTAGTGTGATTTTTGAAAAGAAATTAAAATCAAAGAACCTCCGGTTCTCATTCTTTTCTAATTTTAACATCTGGTTCTAGGTTTTTGAGGATTTTCAATGAGGTTCTTGGACCAGTTCCCCAATTTTTGAGGGATGTGTGGCAAAATGGTCAGAACCCATTCTTTGATTTTTTAAGAACCACGGGTCAAGGATCCATGTATTTGACCCTTACCCTTCGTTTCTTTATTTACAAAAAGAAATACCCACCCATGACCCAACACTGGTAGATACATGTGAAGGGGGTGTACATATAGGATTGTCGGTAGCTAGCTATGGGCAGGAATACAATGAAAAAGTGTTTCCCGTCCACACATCATCCATCCTGCATTTTGCGATGCTGGTTTTGGAGCAAAATTGAGTTTGATGAGGTGATTTTTCAGATTAACTAAATCTTATTGCATGCTTTGCCTAAACTCAGGGTTCAAATCTTGAGTTTGGAGTTCTTTATAGACAACTCTAATATAGGTACTTAATTTTTCAAATCATTTCAACAATAACATGTTGAAAGGTTAGCTCACACCATTTCACCACATGGGTTGAAAACCGAGAACAAGCTAATGCCCAATGTAATGTAGATGGGGATTCGGGGTCCAAATTCCTAGGAACCAATTTGGATTCATTTGAAGCAAATTGAATCCTTACCAATTTGGATTCTTTGAAGCAAATCGAATCCTTGGGTTGGACCCTGTGTCGGACCCTAGCTTGCATCTTGGTTCTCCAAATCATTAGCTCTCCTTTTTTCTTTTTTAAGCTCCATTTTTTGGTTTCAACCAATTGATTTTTCATTCAAAATGATGCCATGTAAGTTTAGCCATGATTTGCCACTTTTCGGTCTTGGGCCCTCGTCAAAAAGGGGCCATAGTTCCGGTTCACCACATGGGTTGAAGAAGGAGAACAAGACATGGAGCTTTTGACAAAATCATTCATATATGTAACCTAGTGTAAGCAACTCTGACATTCTTGTCTGCATCAAAAGACTATAAATGGGAATATGTGGCCCCCGTATATAAGAGTATAGTAAACAAATCTGAAAACCGTTGGGTTGAGGTACATAGGACTAACAACACATAGCCAAAAGAATTGAGGTACTGGAGGATTATGTGACCCAGCATCCCACCAGTGTCCTATCCATTGGAAACCCTTATGCTTAGGGTTATATGCCTTAGGGCTGGGTCATTAACCAGAATAATAAAACTTGACCCACTTTTTTCATATAACAAAAAAATCATGGTTTAAACCCAGATGCATGGGTATCATGGTTTAAATTTTTTTTAATAAAATTAACATGGGCATTTCGAAAAGCAAAACATCGGCCTCTGCAGGCATATTGAATTTTGGCATATAAGGAAGGTGACCTCCATTTACACCACCACAAAGTGTGGAGGGTTTTCCGACTCCACAACTGAGTTACCAGGATTCCACCTTGGTAACATATCATATAAACCCTCCTACTTCCACCTCACACTACCAAGAAAGTGCACCATAGGCAAGTAGGTTGTGAGAGTAAGGCCCTTCCTATTTAAGTAACCTACTAAGGCAATTGGTAGCTATGAGGTTGGTGGATACATGTGGATGGTTGATACATAGCTAACCACTGTAGTTAGTTATGGGACAGTTGTCCATCTTGAATGGTGCACAGAAGGGTACATAAGCAAACATTGAGGTACCCCACTTCGTTCTCTTCCCAGGGAAAAACTTGAACTAACAAGTAAAAAAGCCAGACATATTGGGTTGCCACAAATTGAATTTGGGGTAAGCTTTTTAGCAGTTCCTCTCTGGTTGGTTGAACTTACCTGAAATTAGTTGCTGCATGATGAAGGGATATGCATATATTTCTGCTCATCCAGTGTCCTTTTGGCATCCATCCTTGAGTGTGTGTGTGTGTGTGTGTGTTTTGCTTTCAGAAATAATGTATGTACCTGTGAAGTTTGGTGAGAAACAAAAACATCCAACACTGATATCAACCTGTACTACCAAAAATGTACATATGTCACAATGAATTCTTCTCCAAGTATGCATAAGTGAACTAGAAATGCACATTTATCATGCTTGGAGGAGCAAAGTGGACGCACAAAACTTAAAGGACATTAACTTCCCCTTTACACTGCAGCCTGAAAGGGCTATGACAATTTTTTTTAAAAATTGAGAATCTATGATTGGAGGACAATTCACTTCAAGGTTAAATTTATTTTACACAATATTGAAGGTCCAAGGGACCAAGGAAATGTAAATGAATGGAAAATTTCACCGGATGATGTATAGTGTTTCATCATCTAATAGACTTGTTGCCAAGCCCACCTAAATAGGTGGGCCTAGCAACAAGTGTGAGGTGGGTGTAGTAGCAAGTATATTAGACCATGAGCTCAAAATACCATGATTGATCAAAATTTTGATGATTCAAACTTAGATTTGTTTTGTAACTTATTTTTAAGAGGTGACTTGGACATTTGTTAGACCATGAGCACAAAAAGTCATGATTTGTTTACAAAATTTGTCGTGGTTTTTTCTCAAAAAAATTTAATAATGTTTTCTAGAGGTGGGTGCAAAGTTCATTAGCCCATGGTCCAAAAAAATTGTGATTGGTCTTTTTTTTTTACATGATCTTTTTCTCATTTTTAGAGAATATTTTTAAAATAAAAGGTGGGGTTCAAAGTTTGTCACTACCTCTATTTTCACTTTACATTACACTTGACAACATGAGGCCCCACACATAAATGATATTTGAATTTCCATGGTACAACTCTTGGATTTGTTTTGAAAGCTCTCAACATTTCCATGACACTGTTTCTCACCATAATATAAAGGGGGTCTTAAGAACCAATCTTCCGAACCAGTCTTTCTAGTGTCCTTACAGTCCACTGCTGGAGATGCTCCAACAAGCTCAAACTGATGTATTTTGACAATGTAAATCCCTCGCTTAGCGAGCACCTTGAGCTGGGGCCCTCATTATTCTTGATCCTTACCTTATACTTAACCACCACAACTTTCTAGCTCTGGAATAGTTAGAGCATCTCCACCCATGCTCACTATATGACCTTACAACTGCATTGCTCACATCCAAGAGTAGTTGTTTTTTACTCAACCCCACCCATGAAACTGAAACCTGGACAGCAAAAGGGAGGAGACTACTAACAGCAACCCACCTGAACCAGTCAAACCATGTAACTACTCAACAACAGGCGTTAGGCTTTGCTGTGTCTTTCGCCAGCCTCAGCAGCGTCCTGTGCAAAAATGTTGGGTCAAAACATTTTGCTGAGCCAAACCGGCATGTTTTGACTTTTTGTCATCCAAAACTTACTGTACAGTGCACGGATCGGGTTGCTTTGCTCTTAGGAAATAGCACATCAAGGATCAATTGGAGGGTAGCTTGGGGTCTGCAAACAAGATCTTGTATGTTGGTCGGACTTGGGCTCTATATTTCTGTGACATTTCACTCCTTTCCTTTGGTGGTGGTTGGTACCAGGGTACTTTTATCAGCGTGGCCTGTGATTAGTAGTAATCAATCACCTTGGTTTAGTCTCAGGTGAACCATTACCCACCCCATCCATCCATGAAGGATGATGGTATCTGGACAGGAAACACTTTTTTTCATTGTATTCCTATCCCGTAGCTAACCACAGTAGTTAACTATGTATTAACCATCCACATATATCTATTTAGCTAGGAGCCACCAATTGCTTTACCTGCTTACTCACCTACAATAATAGTAACAATCTACATTCCCTACCTACTTATCTATGGGACTTGCCCACTTACATAGGTAGTTAACTAGGTAGTGTGAGGTGCAAGTAAAAGGGTTTTACAAGATAGTTTACCAAGGTTCCACCTTCATAGCTTAGTTGTGGTTCATCCACAAGTGGGTCATAATGGATCTCCAATGGATGGTGCAATCCTGGGGTGCTTGGTCACATAATCCCCCAATACCTCGCTACGTTCTAACCATCTACATCAGGGTTCTTCTTTTTCTCTTTTTTCCAATTTTGTGACGTATCTGGAGTGGCAATCATCCAGAAGATGATTTAGCCATATTTGATGATTAAAAAAAAATTAACATACAAAAAAAATGTCATTTTATATTTTCAGCTACCTACTGGAGACTAGGATAGAAATTGAAATTTTGCAAGTTTTTTCTTTTAAAAAAATCAAAATTTGATGACTAAAAAAACTCTAAAAAACACTAAACTTTTCGCCATTTTTAAAAGACAATCACTAATCTACATGCAACCTACCAAAATACACAAAAGTACCTCTTACCTAAGTACATAGTAACCACTTACATGCCCTACATACATACCAATGATACTTACCTATTCACAAAGTCAGTTTGGGGTAGGGGGGGGGTATGTCACAAATACCCGGCAAATATATACCTGACACAAGAGAGTACAGAGAGTATGTATGAGGAAGAAAAGTGTTGTTTGCTGCTGCAGCTGCGCTGCAGTCGTCAGTGACTTACTTACATACTTACTTGGTATGGCGTGTATGTGTTCTACTAACGGCACGCCACACCTGGTCCCTCCTCACACAGCACACATCTGTTCCCCTTTTCTGGTCCCTTTTCTGGCATTCTGTGTCTCTCTATTGCCTGCCTGCCTGCCTGCCTGCCTGCCTGGGGAAATAAACCCTTTCTTTTTTTTGTCTTTGCTTCAACACATTGAAGTTATCTGTGAAGTCACCATCTCTCTCTCTCTCTCTCATGGGCTCATATTTGTGCTCAGTGTGCACATACAAATCCAGATGATATTGTGAGTTTTTTTTATTAATTAGTTGTGGGTGCTGCAACCTCAAAGAAAACTTTTTTGGGGTGTGTGATGAAATTGGGTTTTTCTTTTTCAATTTTTTTTTTTGGAGGTTTTTACCTGGTTGGGTTGGTAATCATCATCCATGAGAGGATTTAGCCAAATTTGGCTACAGTTCAGAGAGGACATTAGAACTCTTTTGGATTTCTAGTTTCTTGTGGTGACATGGTGGAACTTGTTGTCTAAATATGGCGATTTCAGTTTCTTTTTCCTCAAAATATGTCAAATTTGGGTCATGTGTTTTTTAATAAAAATACTCTGTAGGACTCACACTGCTTTTTTTTTTTTTAGTTGCCAAGTGACAAAAAAAATTAATTATTTTTAAAAAAACACTATGATGAGTCCAATTCAGAAAGACAACTGTTTCAATACTTTGGTCTATCTATAAATGAATGTTTCCAAACTTTTGAGTGACTCTCCCAAAATGAGATTCACCTAGCTTTTCCATTTGGCCCATGTATGTAGGTTAGAAGAAGAGTAGGACTTTGGCAAGGAATATGGAATGAGAAGATGTGGGGCCATCAAGAACAAGATAGGGATACATGGGAGCGATGGGAATCTTTAGTAAGGAACATGTGGCAAAGCACAAGGGATGACTTGAAGGACCACGCATGGAGAATGTAGAACAAAAGTTCCTTGAGGACAATGTAAGCAAAGAATTGAAAATGTTTCATTTGGAAAAGCACAAGGGATGACTTTAAGGACCACACCTTGAGAACATAGAACAAAATCCCTTGATGATAATGTAAGCAAAGAATTGAAAATGGTTTTTTGTGCATGGTGAAGTAATCTTTTGGCCAAAAATAATGGTGGCCCAAAAGTAGGTTGCGTGCAATGTGGACCAAAATTGCAAGATTGATATGAAATTAGGGTAACAACATCACATTAATTTTTTTAAAGTCACTCATGGAAAACATAATTCATAGTTTCATTGTGAAATTCAAAGATGTTTTTTTGAAAATATGGGTTTCAATAGAAAATAGATAAAAATCAGCAAATGTATAGTGCTTGTTTGTATGCCCACATTTTTTATTAGCAATTAAAATGAAATCAATGGATGATGTATTCCAAGTTTCAATATCAAAATCGGCAGACAAATTGTTCATCAAGATTTTGCTTTACTCTCTTGAAGTACCATAGTACCTTGGTAGCTTCAACACATGTCTATCAAATAATTAATAAATTTTGAAATTTTCATTCCAACAAATTAAGAGAGTATTCTTGAACTACAAGAAGCTTGGAGACTATTACCAAGGTTGTAGGAATCATACTTGTTTCCAAGAGTTTTCTTATGGAGAAAAATAAAGGTTTCATAAATATTTCATCAATACATTCGAAATTGTTACAATTTGATCAAGGCATTTCTTTAAGGGAAGATTGTCAATGTTCCATTACATACCATAGATCTAAAAGTTGAAGAGCACAAAGTTTACAAATCACCTACGTTATGGGCACATGATGACAATGAAGACAATGCAATCGAAAGACAATGGACAAGAAACTCACGTTCAAATTGCAAACATTCAAGGTACAAAAATTGCAAGCTTGGTGAATTTATTTGAAGATTCAATGACTAATGTATTGAAAGATCTCAAACAATGCTCAATTGCATCATGTGATCAATTTTTCCAATTCTCATTCAACAATTGTAGTTGGTAGCATTGGAGTTTAAAAGGAAGCACAATGTAATGTGTTATCTCCAATCATTGATTCTACAAAGAAAAACGATAAAATAATGGTTGATGCCATGGACAAGTTCATTGTTACTCAACTTGACATTGAAGAACATGGCTCCAAACTTCACGACCACACCTTCAAAAAACAAGTACACAACCTTAAAGTCAAGAAATAAAAACTTGCATAATATGGGCAAAGCATGGTCAATGTGTTGTTAAATTTGAACCTGGTTGTGTGTCATGCATTCGTAAAAGATTAAACCCTAGTGCCTATGTCAATTGACTTGTTTCTTAAAAAGGATCACAAAATGATTTGCTAATTTGAATTTGCAGATTCTAAATGAGGATGAAAATGAATTGGGTTTGGTTGTAATGTATCTTTTTGCTCCAAACAAATTTACACATTTTGAACAATTGATGAACAAAAAAATGAATTTACACTTACTATCACAAAATGATCATGAAAAGTTTTGTTATTAGTGACAAAAATCATGAATAGATGTAGGTTGCGCTCAAGAATTTGTAACAACCTAACATGTGAATGGGTGTTTTTATGTTATAACACTCATTGAGTAAGTAATTTGATGATAATGTGAATGTAATTCCACCAATTGTTTAATAACAAGCATATGCATGTTACCCATGATAGCCTATCCCTAGGTGTGCATTTATTTTTAAACAAACTCATTTTCTTCAAACTACAATCCCTCGCAAGCCATGAATCATTCAAAAGCACTTTAGAGTGCAAAACCAAAATTTAAAATATTCATTATCAATTATCTAAATTAGACCCAACTTACTAAATGGGAGAACTATGGGGCCTTGTAATTTTTCAGCCAATTAATAAAAAAAGATTAGTCGGCAAGGTGCAATGTGAGCCACAAGTGGCTTTGATTATCTGCAATTTAATAATAATGCAACTATCTTTGAAGAGAAAAATCTTGATATGTAAAGATAGGAAATTACTTTAAGAAAAGAAAACAAAGATTGATTGATTTCATTCCCAAGTCACCAAAATAGTAACAGTTAACACCTCCTAGGTGTGGGAATTAAATTAGTTAATTTGATTTTTTGTTATTTACATATTGAACAATGTATAACAAGTTCATTCATTGATCGACTTAGTAATTACATTAGAGGAAAGAAACCATTTTTTAATTTTCAACTTATTGATTACATGTTTCAATCATATCTCAATTGTTATTTTTTTATTAACAAATTTCCATGTCAATGATTGTGCTTACCAAAGAAGGCAAATGGCCACCTATTAAGTTGGTAAGTGTACATTGTTGATAGTCAAATGGGGTTGACCTCCAATTTTTTTCCCCAATTTTTTAAAAGTTGAACTATAATTGATATGTTGATTATGTGATGACATCATGCCTCATCATGTCATTGCTAGTGATCCATGTCATGCATATGTGATGACATGGTTAAATCACAAGTTGCATGTTTGATTAATTATTCTAGTGGATGTTTTTTGTAGATGAATGAAAAATTAAAAAACATATGGATGAAATGTTGGGTATGTTTACAAATTTTAATGCAACTCTAAATTGTGACTTTAGATTTTCCAACTTTATGAGAACCTTGTTTCAACTTTATTTTTAAAATTAGGTTCAAGGTTAGTAATAGATAAATAGATAATATGTAGGCAATGCATACGTAGGTAGGTAGGTAGGTAGGAAGTTATGTAATTAAAAAAGTTCATTGGCTAAAATAGGTAGCTAATAATATTTAAATAAGGTGTGGGTAAGAATAGGTAAGGGGTGCAGTCACACAAACATGTACAAAACAATTGTAACCAATTTTTGCTTTTGTGTATCTAACATTTTATGAAAAAATAAAAAATTTCAAATGGAATTGCTTTTACATAATGTTATTTTCAAGATATTGGTATATTTATTTTAAAATTTTGAAATCAATATAATGAATGAAAAATATCCAAAAGGGTAAAAGCACAATAAATAGAGTCATGGTGATCAAGGTTGGAGTCCTTACCAAGGACTGCATTTTACACATGTCCTATGTGTATTCGTCTATTAAATATCAAAATTATATTTTAAATGTAACTTCTACGACTAGATATTAATATGGAGACCAAACTTGACTCATATTATAATAAAGACTTTTTTTTTACATGAAGACCTACATTATAGTCAAATGTATAATTGTTTTTTTAACAATGATGACAAATTATGAACTTTTTTGACCATTAAGGACATTCAAAATCAAAATCAATAACATCCATTTAAATGATTCAATACATGTGCATTTAAAAATATTAACACATGTGGCCCTTCTTATGAAGTATATTAAAGCCCATAATAAATTTGAGAACATTTGATGAAGGTTTGAGTAGCAAAAAACATGTTCAAATATTAAAGTCCTTAAAAAAACCTTGTCAACAAGTGCTTTGTGTATGACAAAGGATTTTAAGAACATAGTGAAATGACTCCAAATTCATAGGAGCCCAATTTCATGAACACCAAAACACAATTACAAATTATAAATAATTCATTAAATGCAATTAATGGTGATTTTCCAAAGTAATGTAGGTGCAATTTTAAGCATCGTCAACAACCTCCTTGGCTCCTTTTACTATGAATGTACCCAAAAGGACTTTGAAAACATTATAACTTATGTTTTTAAGTAGTAAAATGACTTGAAAATGATTTGAAATCTTTTCAAAATGACATTTTTTAGCAATTTTTTTAATGTAAACCATAACATAATAGTGTGATGAAAATTTTCAAGGTTTTTCAAGATTTAAAATAATAATTTGTTCAAAACATTCTAAGTATATTTCAAAATAAACACCTAATAAGCAATCATCCAAAGGGGCGAATGTGGTTCGTGATACCCCATCGGCACCCTAAAAAGGTAAGCAACATGGGTAAGTAAGTTATTGTTACATACACCTTACCTACATATTTCACCTTATTGGCCTAAATGAACATTACATCTAAGCCTACCTACATTCCTATTTAACCTATAACCTATTACCCATCTATTTGGTTCCTACAACCTACCTACCTAGGTTAACTAGGTTGAAGGTAATTTAAATAGTTAGGCTAAATAACTTATGAAACTATCGGTTAGTAATTATATTGTTATTTACACCTTATGTACGTATTATTTGCCTACTACTGACCTATCTACCTTTCTACTTGCCATTGCCTACAACCTACATCATTAATCTGACCTACTACGTATTATTTAACTAGGTAATTACAAAGTACTTTCCTACTTGACCTATATTCTACCTACCTAACCTATAGGCCATCCAGATTGGATGAATGAAATATAGTATTAGTGGCAATATGTTGGTGAAAAATTCAAATTTTGATTTATATTTGTTAAAATTGCACAACAACACATTATTGGTTTTTTGACCGGTCAAAGAATTGACTACTATTCTTTTCAAGCACAATTATAACTACTTAATCACAAAAATCATTATGTACTTGCAAAAGCCATTGAAATGTCATGTGATGTCATGGGTTTGCGACTATAATTAGCATGATGACTAGTGGATTTTTTTGGATAAATATATTATTATTTTTGAAATTTTAATAATATGCTTTAAATAAATTAAAATTAGCTAATTTAAAATACCTTAGTTTTTGCAATTAGAATAATGACTTTTAGTCCCACAACATGATCATGTGGCATTCTGTAATTACAATGTCAAAACATGTTTTTTACAACTTGTCCTATTTGACTATAATGGGAGAAATGATTAAAAAATGGCATAAACAGTTTTCTATTAAAAAATGACTATAATCGAATAGGTATTTTACAATTTGATTTAGTTTTCCATGTGATGATGACATGGCATGCCATTTGGCAACAAGGTGTCACAAATTTTTACGGCAATCCATGATTTTTTGTCACATCTTAAATTTTATGTGTCTTGAATTTATGGCACCAATATTTGTCATGGTGTGCCATAATGTTTTGTGTGCCATGAGTATCATAGATGCCAATGCCATGGGTTTCATTATTTTGAATGTTCATCCATGATTTGTATTGAACTTGTACCTAACTTTTAATTTAATTTTAGTTCATTTTTAATTAACTTACAGTTAAGTCTTAGTTCATTTCTAATTAACTTTTAGTTAATTTTTCATCAAGTTTTAGTTAAGTCTGAATTAATTTTGAATTAAATCCAAATTAAATCCGAATTAACTTTTGGTTAATTTTGAATTAAGTCCTAGCTAAACTCCTAGTTGATTCTTAGTTAAACTTTAGTTAATTCATAGTTGATTCTTAGTTAAGTCTTAGTTAAACTTCAGTTAACTCATGGTTGATTTTTAGTTAGGAAGGTTTTCAAGAAATGTTTTTACTTGATGCACACATAGAAGTCTTTTTGAAATTATGAAGCCCCACATTTAAACAAACAACTTTGGAAATTTTTTAAATTTACTATTTCATTGTAATCCCTCTTGGGATTTACAAAATATACAAGGAGATTTATGCTTTTATTTGGAATCCAGGCCATAGTGAAGTTATGTGATTCATCATGAATTTCAACTAAAATTTGGCTCTATATGCATTAACAACCTTTTCATACATTTTGTGCAACTGAGGTGATAAAGATAGGAAATGCATAATGTTATCATAGTCATTTCAATATTTTTGCTCCCCTTGTCTTAATTAGAAGGAAATAAAAAGTGCATCACAAATTTCTTGAATTTTACTATTGTCAAGTCAAAAAATTACTACCAAGGTCCAATATCATTTATCAAGTGAAATCTATTATGTCGACGCTAATGTTATTCAATTGTTTGAATTTATGAAGAACTATTGATTTCTGTTTTTTGAATATTTCATAATCATAAGTCCATTGGTTGTGGTTTTTTGAAAATAATCAAAATCAAGAATGCCCATTGCATTTATTTCTTAAAAAATAAAATAAAATCAATAGTTCTTATGAAAAGGTAAAAACATGTAGACTTGGTTATGATGGTCATTTTTTGATTTTTCCAAATTATTTTCAATTTATCTCATAACTTAGTGTTTATTTTTGTTAAGGGAAAAACATGGTTATGATGAACACTAAGAATTACCATGATAATTGTTAGGGGTTTATGATTTTCGAAAACCACCCAACACTAGTCAACACTCAACAATTTTTTATAACTTCATAAGAAAATGGCTTACTTTGAAATTTGTATAGAAATTGAACATTTGTTTTTCCTTCTTAAGACATTAAACACCCCCTAACAAATTATGTTTGATGCATTTATCGATTGAAAAAGTTTGCCACAAAGTTTGATTAATTTGACCTTTTATTTATTAAATAAATAAATGAACCATTTTTATTCAAGGCTAAAAACTATGTTGATGGTTGGTATTCATTTCTTCTTGAGAGGTCTTGGGTTCAAAATTAATGTGGGATACTTGAACAAAACATGTAGAACATAAAAGAAAACCATGTTGTGTGATTTTGTATTTTTTGCTTAACCAACACATGAATTGCCCATTACCACACATAGTAATATATTCATTACAAATTTTCTATTCACCATCAAAAAATTTCCAAAACATAAAGAGAGATGAGATGCTAAGCACCCCCCAATAAGCTTTATTTTGTGCATTTATATGCAAAGCTCAACCCAATACAAAGCTATTAGGTTTTGTCACGTAGTTTGACTCTCTTTATAGGTTAAATTAAAAAAAATTACCATTGTTATTGAATGGTAAAAACTATGATAATGGTTGATATTTTCACTTTTATTATAGAGGTGATAGATTCAAAGTTAGCGAAACAACAAAACATGTAAAACAACAAAAATTTAAAATTTTCTTTTGTAAAACATGTAAAAAAAAAGGGACCACATAATGAAGAAACATGTAATTTATTTTTAAAAAATAAAAAAAACCTAAAAATGTGTTGGACAAAGTTTGTTTGGAGATATTTAACATTTCATTGGGAAAAGGCTGTGAATGTTTTACTTTTTTTTAAAAAATTCTCCTTCATATGTCCAAACCAATGTTGTGTGGTTTTATAACACTTAGACAAGTTACTAGGGATAAAAGTTGTAAATAAATAATAATGTTTCTTAGGGTAGAAGGATGGATAAGTATGAAATAAATAATTCAACTTATGAGTTTTATTTTGAAAATCTTTAACCAAGGGCACAAGTTTGAACTCATATGAATAATTGAGTTAATTACATCTAGCTAATAGTTGGAAGTGAATTATGTGAACTTGACTAGATCATAAGGAAGAAGATTTTAAATAATTGAATGATTTGTTCATAGAAAGGATATAGATATAGAAGGATAACATACAGCATAATATTCGTGGGTTGTGATTAATGAATGAGAATGTTTAGTAGCTATAGATGAATAAGGATAATAATCCATCCATTTTTTTTTTCAAGTATATACAATGTTGTAGGTGAAATTTTAAACTTATATTTTTCTTTTCATAATTCATGTTATTACTTGATCTTAAGCCTTGGGATAAGCCTTTTGTGTAACGATTCTATGTTACAATAAACTTGTGTTTTAATTATTATGAAAGTGTTCACAAAAATAAACATATGTGTTTTTGGTGAGTGATTTTCATAAAATAAAGTTCTTTGGCATATGTGATGAGATTCTCAATGAGCCCACATAAGGATTAAGTTTTAAGTGTGTGAGTGAGCCTAGCCCAAAATTATGTAAATTTATCTCTTGTATTCTTAAAGTGTTTTGTATGATATGTAGGTGTTGTGTGGGATTTTAGTTGTGGAACCTACCTATGTGATAGTAAAGAATTAATTCAATATGAACCATCATAAGCCCAAACCCTTTCTAGGCTACATTTAAAGGTTGTAAGCTGATTTTGGATCCCAGGATCATCAATTAAAAATTTTGAGGAAAAAAATCAATTCAAGAACTGAATCTAAATCCATATCTAGACTTATGAATTGGCCTCCGATTAGAATTAGATCCAAACCTAGCCTCCAAACCTATTCTATATAGATTTTGGGGGTTTTTTTGTTATAATGGTTGGGTGGCGGTAAGTGGAATCAAATTAAGATTTTGTTTTTGAAAAACAAGGTTTGAAACCAGACCCAAGGTTCTATCAAATTAAAAATAACTCCTTGAACTAAAACCTGTTATGGTTCTATCAATTTTTTAAAAATGTTATGGTTTTGTCAAATTTTTTGAAAAAGTTTACTTGGGGGATCAAATGTTCTCTTTTAAAGCTAGAACCAGACAACAATGGTCCAAGGAGCTGCATTTTGTGGAACAATGGTGCCTAGTCTTTGGCTTTCTTATGGCATTGCATTTCATCCTAAATTTATAATTATTTATCACATGAAATTTTGCATCCATTAGTGGCCTCAAGTTAGCACAAGGGTTTAACTAACCTTCCAATCTAATCTGTAGGTCGACCTTTCTAGTTCAATTTAGCCACTTTGAAAACCTTCTTATGAAAAATCATTGACCTTCAGTACCCATCACTAACCTAACTTAGAAGAGAACTCCGACTCATCCATCCATAACATCCATCCACCCATCCTTGTCCAAAACTGTCCTCATTGCCCTAAAGGGTCCTGAATACTTGGCAAGCTTATATTGTTTTCAAACATGTTGAAATTCTCAAAAAATAAAAAATTTCAAACAACAAAATTTTGTGAAGGAAAATTAAGAAAATGTTAGAATATTATGAAATATTTGATTTTTTGGATATATAATTTTCAAAATAAAATAATTATTTGACATGGGAATGTTGAACTTGCCATGGTACTATGATAGTAAGTATCCTCCGTCCTACCTAATGGGAACTACACCCTTTCAACTTTCCACAAGCAATGATGAGAGTTTCCATCCCATCCTGGGCAAAGTGTACACTAACTACTTGACAAATCCCAATTAGGACGATAGAACCATTTGGGGTTTGTGTATGTAATTATGTCTAATGAAGCTCACCATGGTACTTGGAGTTATTTGTTTAACTTGCATGCACGCTATATAATGTGAAAGTGTTGTTCCACCCTCTAGCAATTGAACAAAAATGAACAAATTAAAAATCATCCCTTCATGTTGTATTTGTTGAAAGAAGTTCAAAGTTTTCACTTGGGTTGAAATTCAACATTTTTTCAAGCCTTGATTATTTAAAAAAATGTTTTAACTTAAAGACTGTACAACTAGAATTGCAAAACCAAATGTCCAAGTGTGAAACTAGGTCGATAGTGTAATGTATGTGAGCTTTTCACCTTGTAAAACTTAAGAATAAGTAGTTTCAATTTTTGAAGTATTAGTTGTAAATTCATGAGATAATTAAAAAACAATAATATTGTCAAATTGTGGGAGCAAAATATATCACAATATGAGCCTTTCACTTTGTTTTATTACACTTTGTACACTTTTCCTTTTCAAATAGAAATATTGGTTTCTTGTTTTTATTTGATGTTCAAAATCTGCATGTTGGTTAGAAATTGACCATCAAACCTCCTTAAAACCTTCTAATTTTCTAATATGCAAGAATACCATATGAAGCAATTTGGCATGGTCAAGTTAGGAATGAAGATCAATAAGGAGTTATGCAAACTAGTAAATTGGGCTAGAACAGCAAAAAGTACAAAGTAATACATATGTAGAGGGCTTAAAGCTTGTTTGTGTTTTCATGTATACTCTAGTTTGGAGATTGAAGTACCTTGCATGAAAGCTCGGAAAATTAAACTTTTAGGCGCTAGTTTTTTTATTGAACATCAAGATAAGCTTTATCTTGCATAGAGTTTGATTTAAAGCTTTATCTTGATATGTAAGATAAAAGTATCATTATATTTTGTTAAAGTTTTATCTTGCACCATTACTTTTCAGTTGAATCTTGATGCAACACAAGATTTTCTGGGCTCGATTTATTGAGCATCTAGATCACTTTTTTTTTGTATTGGACAAAGGGGCTTTTCATTTAACTTAGGAAATTAGTGCCTTGGGAATTGAGGGTTTTTTTTATAGAAGAATGAGGAGAAATCCCATGCAATCTTGAAGGAAACAAAAAAGAAGCCAAAGAGGTTGATTGAGTGAGTGAATAAAGCCCTAGTTGTCAACTCCACCACCATTCCCCCCTTTCAAAAATACCTACAAAAGAGCTGGTAGGAATATTGGCTAATGGGTTTGAAATTTTGTGAATAGCACATTAGGGACACACCACACCAAAATGGGTGCCCAAAATCCAATAAAAAGCCTTGGAAAACTTTGTGTGTCTAGCTAGCTAGCAAGGTGCCCAAAAACAATAACAAAGCTATGGAAAACTTCATGTGTCAAGTAAGACTTTGGATCTTTGTGTTCCTAATGCGTTCCATATGGTTCCCAACATGTTCCCAATGGCCAGAATCAGTTGGGTGTATTTTGGCAAAAATTATGAGTATTTCTGCCAACCTTAAATGAGCACCTCCAATAAGTTATATCCTGGGCCAAGGTTTTTTTCTCCCCCAAAGGTACCTAACCTTGAGAGGGAGTTTACATACAATTGCATTAAAAAGGTTAATGTATTATTGGATCCCAAATTTAAAGAAATAGGATGGTCAGTTTATGAAGGCAAGGATAAATTAAATGGAACATGCATGAAGATGGATATGTTGTCATAGATGGACTACCTCATTACTCAACCATAATCCAAACCCCTCCTCCCATAAATTGAATCAGCCTTACAAAAAAACCTTACAACATTTAACTACCTACCCAAACACTTTAAGACGCATTTCCATTAAAGACACACAATATATCTCATATAAATGACATATGTAATGAAGTGACAAAATTATTGATATTTACATAGTCAAAGAAAAAGCAAAGATGATAATTGAATCTTTGAATTTCAAAATTATTGCAAATCCAAGTTGTGGTGCAAGAAGCATTATCAAACCACATTCTACAAGTAAGGCAATATTGAGGTATTAGGTGGAATTTATATGCCCAACTTTTCTCTTTGATATGGTTTCAATTAGCCATCAAAGTTAACAACATTCAAGGTGGTAATTATGATTTAAACATGTTTCGTAAGCAAGTTAATATAGTTCAAAGACACTTGAATTTGATCAATTCTTTGTAGGTTCTAGAACAAGTTCAATTTTTTGTACACTATGTTTGTTTGGGAATGGTGATTAAAGTATGAAGCATCTAAATTTCATTTTGCCTTAGAATATCAGCTATATCATTGCTAAAGAAGGCCCCAAAAAATCAAAACAAGAATTGAATCACATGCATTTTCCAAGTGGTTGTAATTGGAGAATTAATTTTGAACTAACCTTGTGACAAATTTAAGCTTGGAATGACATTTAACATATGAAAGCACAAACAAATATTTTTATAAGTTATTCTCAAACATGTTGATATCTTCCATTTTGAAAATTGGAATCAATACTCAATATAGGCAGGCAACTATTTTTGAAACAAAGAACACACTTCTATATTTTTACACATATGGTTAATTTTTCAACATAACCTAACACAACCTTATTAAGTATAGGTGATGAAGGTGTGCTCCCCAAGGCCTCCGAGAATTTGAGGGTTGTAAACCTTGAGGTTGGTAGCCCGAGAACCTAGGCCTAAAAATTAATTAGGGAAGGCCCGTGAGAGCATGCCTTCTCAAACATAAAGTCCAAAAGGTTTGCATGCAAAATGGTGGTGGAACGTGCCTCCAATTGAGAGGGAAGCATCTTTCAAAATACAAAGAAAAAAACCTTGGGAACATTGTTGTTGTTCCACACTCATTAGTTTATATCCTATTCTTTGAGAGTCACAAAAGCCGATATAAACCCTAAACTAGGGTTCAACTTAACCCAAGCAAACAATGACCGCGATGACCTTGATTCTAGTTTGTTCCTTTAGTAGTTGTTGTTGTTGTTACCGATGCTCCAGCTGCCCCCCAATTTCCCTCTCAAAGCCATGTTCTAATGAAAAAGGGGAAGCTCGAGGAAGTTACTTACCGAAGTCTAGTCTATTGCCTCACCTGTTTGGCACTAAAAATCGTGTGTCGAACAAAACAAATTCAGTGGTCGACTCCCCCACCCATGATCTAACTATCCCCCCACATTTGACCTACTTGTAACCATAGGTCATGAGTAATTATGATCCCAATGTGTGCTCTGACTAGATAGCATGGTTTACTATTGAAAACCTTGGCTCCTCTTGCCCTTTCCTTTTCTCCACTCTGCTTTCCTTGTCTTTCTTGTTCTTTTTGGGGAATGAAGTTGGGCAGGTTTACATTAAAAATTGTTGGCACAGTCCAAGTTGAACCAGGGTTTTTGTTTTTGGGCTACTAGGGAAAGACCAAAAAAAAAAGAAAAAA
>Ga0116231_10000143_pt1 | contig 93543 bp, 64 predicted proteins | sample S1TSphgellanicum_2_FD_89695 | JGI IMG/M metagenome (GOLD analysis project Ga0116231, IMG submission 89695) | Host-associated microbial communities from peat moss isolated from Minnesota, USA - S1T2_Fd - Sphagnum magellanicum MG | ecosystem: Host-associated > Plants > Peat moss > Unclassified...
GTGAACAAGATCAAGGCCAGGTTTCAGAATGATGAGCATGTTTACAAGGCCTTCTTGGAGATCCTCAACATGTACAGGAAGGGGAACAAGAGCATCAACGAGGTGTACCACGAGGTGGCTGTTCTGTTCCAGAAGCATCCCGACTTGCTCAAGGAATTCACTTGTTTCCTTCCAGACTCGACGGGCTCTGCTGCGGGGGTGTCCAAGGTGAGCGGACATCAGCATCATGCTCCTCCTCTTGCTAGGTCGTCGCTTCCTGTGAAACCGAAGCAGGAGGACAGACCTGTTGCCTCTGGTGCAGCGAGGAACCCTAATGTGGACAGAGTCGTGGTTCACAAGACAGAGAAGTTTGCCTCCTCAGATCGAGGGTTGGACCGACATGGGACTACTACTGCTCCTGGAATTAGGATTGACAAGGAGCGCAAGAAGGGGGAGAAAGAAAGGGACAAGAAGGAGGAAGTGGAGCGCAGCAGGCCTGTGCGGGTGGAACGGAATGAGGTGAACAGCCATGTGGAGAAGAAGGAGATGGAGCTGGATGCCATGCACAGATTCCCTCAGAAGCGACAGTCTGCTCGGCGGGCAGATGAGCGCATTCGCAGTCAATCAAAGGCAGAGGAAGCAGGGGAAGCAGCAGCAGCTCCTCCTTATGCCAGGCAGCCAGGAGTTGCTTTGGCCTCATTGGATGAGCTTGGGAAGGGTGGCTCCAGCTTGCCTGCTTTTGTTGAAAAGGTGAAGTCAAGGTTGCGCAATCGTGAGACCTACCAAGAGTTCCTCAAGTGTCTCAACATCTTCAACCAGGAAATCATCAGCCGTGCAGAGCTGCAGAGAGTGGTGGGTGATCTTCTGGGGAAACATACAGACCTCATGGAAGGCTTCAATGAATTTCTTATTACTTGTGAAAATCTGGAAGGAGGAGGAGGAGGAGGAGGTGGAAATCTGACAGGTGTGTTCCATAACCGGAATTCGGGAGAGTTTGCAGAAGAACCAGGACTGAAGCCAAAGGTTGAGAAAGACAGAGAACGAGACAGGGAGAAAGACAAGGAATGGGACAAGGAAAAGGAGAGAGAACGAGATGGGGAGCGGCTGCAGCAGCAGCAGCGAGACAAAGACAGGGTCCGACACTTCAACAAACCTAGCAAGGAAGTGCTGCATAAGGTTTCTGCAGTACCAACCAAGGACAAGTACATCAACAAGCCCCTGTCAGAGCTTGATCTGTCAAACTGTGAGCAATGTACTCCCAGCTATCGACTGCTTCCAAAGCATTATCGCAGACCTTTATCCAGCCACCGCAACACTTTGGCTGATTCTGTGCTGAATGACAGCTGGGTGTCTGTTACTTCCGGCAGTGAGGACTACTCCTTCAAGCACATGCGCAAGAATCCGTACGAAGAAAGCTTGTTCCGTTGTGAAGATGATCGCTATGAACTGGATATGCTGTTAGAGACGACCCTGAGCACTGCAAACCTTATTGGTGAATCTATTGAGAAGAAGTCTTCGGATGCAGTGAAGCGAGAGTCTCCTCTTATCGAGGAACTCTCAGCCATCCATTTGAGGAGCATTGAACGCATTTATGGGGATCATGGTGTGGACATGATTGAACTACTACAGAAGAACACAGTTCATGCCATACCTGTCATTTACAGTCGCCTCCGACAGAAGCTGGAAGAGTGGATGAATGGCAAAGTGGAAATGAATAAGGTTTGGGCTGAAGTGTACAGCAAGAATTCGTACAAGGCTCTGGATCACCGCAGTTTCTACTTCCAACAGCAAGACAAACGGAGTCTTAGTAGCAAGGGTTTGGTTGCAGAGATCAAGGAACTGAATGAGAAGAAAAGAAGTGAAGATGATTCATTGCTTGCTTCTGCTGCTGGGAATCGTAGGCCACTGCTTCCAGACTTGCGGTTTGAGTATACAGATCTGACGGTGTATCAGGATTTGTATCAGATTATTGAGTACTTGTGTGAGGAAGCTTGCACAACAAGAGAGCAAGCAGAGAAGATATTGCGGATCTGGACAACATTCCTTGAACCCATGCTAGGTGTACCTCCCCGGCTTCACGGGTGCATGGATGACATTCAGGAGGATTTGAATGTGGGAGCTCTGCAACTGACAGGCAGTGGCTCTAGTTCAATCATTAGCAGTGCTGGTGCTGATGCTGAAGGGTCAGAAACTGATGTTTTGGCTACAAATGCTGGTGTGACGGAAGAAGGTGCTACGGCTACAAGTAATCTAGTGGCAGAGGTTCCTGAGGGGGCAGGAGCAATTGAAGACCCTGCTGCAGCAAACACACAGGTTGTTCACATGGATACTGGTGGAGCACACAAGAATGAGAAACCTGAACCTGCTGCAAGTCTTGAATTTGAGGGCCCTCCAGGATTAGAGAAATTGCAGAACATGAAGCCACCAACAGAAAACACGAGGTACAGCGGCAATGCAACTACAATTTCAAGTGGGGTTGAAGTCAGAGCATCTCTGCAACCAAGAGGTGGAATCCTTGGTGGAGAGCTAGAGCCGCATCAAATCAGTGCAGAAGGTGGTGCAGTTATTACACAAGGTGCTGCAGAAACTGGTGCTCAAGAAGCTGATGCTGGGGAAGAAGAGTTGCAGGCTTCAAGGTTGAAGCTGGAGGTCGGTCCTGCAATGAAAGATGTAGAGATGAGTGAGGGTTTTGAACAGGCAGAGAGGGAAGATGGGGAGCTATCCTCCTTGCCAGAACTGGAGGACAGAAACAAGGCTAGTCTTGCAGGCGGGTCAAGATCTTACCAAGTAGGCCGGGTGGCTTCTGAAGACAATGACATAGAAAATTTTGAGCATGATAATGAAGATGCAGATGCTGCTGGAGGACTCAAACGGCGGCATGATGCAGGGGAGGATGATGAAGGGGAAGAGCATAGCGGTCACAAGTCCAGTGGAAATAGTGACAATTTATCAGAAACTGGGGAAGATGGCTTTGAGAGCGAGTCAGGAGAAGAGCTGTCAGAGCATGAGGAGGAGGAGGATGAGCAGGAGGAGGGCAAAAAAGCAGAAAGTGAGGGCCAAGCAGAAGACGTGGCAGATGCTGATGATGGAGAAGGTGATGGTCAATCATCTCTGGCCTCACCTGACCGCTCATTCTCAAACTGCAGGCCACTTGCTGAATATGTGACATCATCACCGGAAGCATTTTCGAGTGCTTCTTGCAACAGAGCATATGAACAAGTTTTCTATGGCAATGACTTGTTCTATGTGCTCTTTAGGCTCCATCAGACATTATATGAACGGATTTTGTTAGCTAAAACTCATGCAATGGCTTCAGAAGAGAAGTGGAGGTTGACAAAGGATGCACCTCCACCAAGCTCATACTCGAGGTTTATGGCGATTCTCTATAGCCTGCTGGATGGGTCCATAGACAATGCAAAGTTTGAGGATGAATGCCGAGCCCTTGTTGGCACTCAGTCCTATGTCTTGTTCACCCTTGACAAGCTGATCTTCAAGCTTGTGAAACAGCTCCAAGTAGTTGCATCAGATGACATGGCTGCTAAACTTCTGTCTCTTTATGCATATGAGAAGGCAGCAGAGAATTATACTGATGAGGTATACCATGCCAATGTCTCTGTCTTGCTACACGATGAGAGCATATATAGAATTGTTTCCACATCCAAGCCTGCAGAGTTGCTCATTCAGCTCATGGAGAAGTTGGAAGTTCCGGCCAACTCTTTGGAGTGGTCTTTCCAGAACTACTTAGACGATTTCTTACTGTCAGTGCCAACAACAACTGCGAGAGACACCAAGCATCCTGTCTTCCTGATTCGAAACAAGAAGTATGCAGCAGCAGGGAAGAACCACAGTGATGATGCAGACAGGAATGTGATGGAGAATGCCTGTGTTGTGAATGGCTTGGAATACAAAATCTCTTGCAAGACATATAAGGTTTCATATGTGCTGGATACCGAGGATCTCTTTGTTCGCAGGAATAGACGACGACGTTCTGAATCTGACCTTGCTCTGTTTGAGAGAAAGCAGAGTCAACGTCACCGCATCTTTTGTCAATGGGTTGACAAATCAGTTGTTTCTGTTGACGATGACAGGTAATGTCTCTGAGGCTACATAAGTTTCATACTGATGATCTCTCTTCAAAATTCTCTCAGCAGCTATGATCAGTGGTCTTCAAGTGTTGTCTCCTGATGCAATTGTACAATAAATGGCACTCTAGGATATTTGGTTTTAGAGAAACCTTAAGGGAGATCAACATTCAACAGTTGGTTCTTCTGGTTGAATCTTTGGTGGATGATGAAGGTGACCAGCCTCTCCAACTGTCAAAGTCAGCTGGGAAGGTGCAATGTGTTGCAGAATCTCTGTTCAGCTTGACACATTTGACTTGAGATGGAACTGTTTCTTTAGTGCTGAATCAAAATAGTCATGGGTTTCTTTTGCTTGTTCCTCATATCTTCAGATCCAGCATCTAGTCATTCACAGGTGCTGAGGTGATATGTTGTTCTGGCAATTCCAGATGCATCAGTGGTGCTTACCCTTGAATTGGGATGTGTGCCTTTTTTGCAGTGTCCCAATATCAGATACCTCTCATAATGCAATCAATTAGATTGGGATTCTGCGCAGCTCACTCTCTGGTATGGAATTGCCCCCCTTTTCTCCTCCAGGCTCCTGGCATTTGATTCTACAATCTACATGACACATGTGTTGTCAAGAAGGTTATGATTACTTTTTATGTCACCAATTGCAGTTGGCTTATCATTCACAACTGCAGTGTAGATTCCAATTATGCCTGGGCACACGGCAATAGAGAGTGCTTTAGATGAAGTTGCAGAGACTCAAATTGATGGGAGTGCAAGAAAAGGATGACTATCAGTCTCTCTGCCTTTCACGTGCAGCTTAGTGCAGGTCCCTGAGACTGGTGGTGATTTATGAAGTTATTTGAAAGCATTGCTGCAACATGTAGAAAAACTGAGACCTAACTGGGACATGCTGTTTGTGATGTTTTTATGCAGTTGTTGCGAGCTATTGGCACATACCTGAAGCTGAGATTACAAATTGTTGCAAGCTGTTGGCATACACCTGAAGCTGAGATTTTCCATGAAGGTTTTTGGGCAATGTTGCATGCCTGAATGAAGAATTGGCATTGAAGAGAACTTGAAGTCCCCCATATTCTGAGTATGGGTTGCATCACTGCTACTCCCAGATTTTGGCTGTGGTGGAAATAAAAGTTTACCAAAGGGCCCACAGAATGCGGGAATCTGCACCTGTCTACACAATCTTCTTCAGCAAGGGAAGAACGCAGAAGTGTTAAGTGGCTGCCAGCCACACAAAGGATATGCTCTTTGGAAAACTTGGTTCACTCCCCACTCATAGCCAGGAAGAAACACAACTGGATTTAATGTGGGGGAGGATGATGACTGCTTGTTAGTAATGCTCAGCTCAGATCTTTCCTTGTACAGATCTTCCTTGCACATTTCCTGCATGTTCAGTCATTTCTTAGATTCAGCTTTCTGAGCATTGAGAGAAAAACTTCTGGCAGACTTGAGCAACAAATGAAATTATGGGCAGGCGCAGAGGAAGGAAGAACTATCTGTGTTGATGTCTGGAGACTGTCATGATCTCAACCTGCTCGCAATTCATGTTGTGTGTACTACTGACTCGGAGAGATGTCAGCAAACACTGGCTGCTACTACTGTGCATGCACTCTTGACAGTTTTGTCACCATGTTGAATTTCTTTGCTATTGGTCTTTTGCTCTCTCATACTCCCAAAGCCCGTCATTTGCTTGGACAAAAGTCACAGCTCTCTCCTCAGTTTTGAAGCACTCTGCATGCTTGCATCTGCAGGGTAGCCCATGAGGGTCATGTGCCAGCTGAAGTGTGATTGATTTTGGTAGGGATAGGTGTAATTGAGTTTCACAGTGTAAGAGCTGGAAAAATTTAGCCTTCACGATTGCACTCTGTGATCATCAGCTGTGCGTGCCTTGCTCATGTCATTCCTTGTAAGCACGAGAAGAGTTCTTGCAATTTGTTGATAGGAAGAAAAGGTTTACATGTTTACAGCAATGTTGTCAAGTTCTCGATTTCTATAAGGAACTGAAGTTTTTAGTTTTTTAGGGTTTGATAGAACCTCCAGTGTGATTTTGAGAACGATTTGTTGGGATTTATAAAACTTGGTCCAAATTTAAGATCAGGTCTGGTAGTGTTTACAATGCACCCAACTAAAATCACCAAATGACTTGTTTAAATAGTTACTCATGCAATTAAAATTAATGGTTTTGTTTAAATAGTTACTCATGCAACTAAAATTAATAATTTTGTTTAAATAGGTACTCATGCAACTAAAATTAATAATTTTGTTTAGATGGGTACTCATGCAACTAAAATTAATTAGTTTGTTTAAATGGGTACTCATGCAACTAAAATTAATAATTTTGTTTAAATAGGTCTGCATGCTTATGGAGTGGACTATTAGTGGAAGAGAAAATTGGGAAGAAAAACAATCAAATTTTTTTTTTGGATGCCCAATGAAGAGAAATTTTTTTCCCCCCCCTTGTTCCCAATGTCAGGTTCGCAAAAGGCTTCTCAAGTTCCCAAGTTGTTCTCCATAGCACTTCAGATTTATCCCATATGGTTTGCAAAGGGTAGGTCCACAAGGGAGCACATTTGCTTTTATATTGCAATTGAGGGTCCAAAGGGGTGCAGCTATTGGGGAGTGCCCAATGTTCCAAAAACAATTGAAGATGGGCTAAACAATATGACTCCTTACCAAAAGAAAAAAGTTGTGAGTGCACCCATGAATTAATTTAATATGAATCACATTAAACTATAACCCTTGTCACTAATTAAGATTAACACAATTTATCATATTATAAGGTTTGTCTAAAGTTGAATTGTCGTAACCTATAAAAACAAGGGGTGTGTTAGGTTGTGGCCTTGCCATTCACATTAACTAGTTGTGTTTGCCCTGAACATACTTGGTAAAAGTTAAAATCATACATGCATGTCTACTATCCTAGGGCAATAATAAATTTTTATAACATAAAAGGCAACAACAATACAAACAAATTAATCAATTAAAAACTAAAGCCCCGTGATTAGGGAAAAAAACTTTAGATTAATCAAAGGTTATTTGATGTCAATTCAAGAATCTCACAATTAAAAATAATGATTTCATTTGCATTTGATTTTTCTTTGATTATATATATATATGGTGTAATGCATAATGCAAGATGTAAACATGTGTATCAAACAATTTTTTTTTTGCAATTTTTTTAATAATTTTAAAATCCAATTAGTACAATTATGGTGAATAAATTCATAGTCACATAACATTTATTGATGATGATGTAGTGAAGAAGGTTGGTGTTTGTTCTAACTTTAATTCAAAAGCTCAAAATATTCTCTATGTGAAATGCGATGCTAAAAGTTGATTCTTGTAAGATTGCCTTGTTGGTATTGTGGTCCTTTTTTTGTTCAATACATAGATGATCACATAAAAGATCAAGAGCTTAGAGTGCATGTGTTGGAAGATGGTCCTTGAATTCAATAGAACCACTATCACGAGAGACAAATGTTATCAATGTGCATGATGCAATGTGTGTGGAAATTAGGAAAGTTGTAGTAGAAGCATGCAATGAGCTCAAACAGGTCAAGGTTGAATACATTTTTTTCCCCCATTATGAACATCAAATGATTTAAGCTTTCTGACAACATGTTCATTACATGATCATGATGAACTCAACTTCTACAATTAGATTTATCTTGCTAGTTAGTGTCAGGTTGTAGTTTTATCTTCTTTGTCTTGTTTCAAGATCTTATTAAATTATCTTGTGCACAATTGTGTGTAATTGTTTTTTCTTACAAATGTTAGATTTCATATTTGACAATTGTGTGTAATTGTTTTTCCTACAAGTGTTAGATTTCATATTTGACACGGAGTTTTGTTGTCTCAATGAATTACTAGGAGATCCCACAAAGTGCATAGGATTTACAGGATCATTGTACATTTTTCAGGACATAGGAAGTTAGATATAAGCAACGGGATGGGTAGGCTGAAATTTTGGGCATAATATTTTGCACGTTGGGGGCACTCCTCATGTCTATATACAAGGGGCTTGTCATATCAAAAGGTTTGGTATCAAAAGCAACTCCACCAAACTCTATGTTGCCAAGTAAACTTTTTTTGGAAACTTCATTAGGGGCTTGAAGGGTGGGGTATTGATAAATGGACCCTTGGAGGTTTTTGTCTCATCCTTCAATATCTCATTATTGACATCGAGACTAACTTAAAGGTAAATGTTTTTCCTCATTATGAGATGAAAAATTATGTATAATAGGAAGGACACCACTGTTTTACAAGGTTTGAATAAAGAAATTTAATGAATTTGAGCAGAATATTTATGGTTTTAATTCAAATAAACAACAAGACATGTGGTGATTTTCTTCACACTAAAGCGGTCATGTTAAGTCCAAAGTTAGGACGTGAATATTGACAATAAAGTCATACAACTGGTAGTTATTTTTGAGCAAGAAAGTTGAAGTCACATTTTAGGGCCAAATTGCATTAATCCAACCTACATTTGTATATCATGTTTGCATCAAAAGTGGGTGCATGGATACAAAATGAGTAATACATCTACATTCCATGTACCCTAGAAAGTTCACAAAGCCACCCATTGAATCACACTACAATATGTAGAAGGAGTTCAGAAAGGGTAAATGATTTCACATGCCTCTACACATTACTAGGAATGCAATTATTTCCTAAAGCTAAAAGCAAAGTTCAAGAATTATTGACATTTGATCCTACACAAGTGAAATGAATAATTTGAACACAATGCATCCAACAAGAGACCTTTGAAATCATAAAAGACCATAAACACATGAGTATAAATGCACATAGTCCTCTAATGCATCTATTCCACTAATGTTTATTCACTATTGAGAGTGGAAGAAAGGGAGGTCCATGTTTGTAAAACTGAGGATTGTAATCAGTCAATTTGCTACAAATCCATCTATAGCCTTAAAATAGTTAGCACCTGGCCTTCACTTAACTATTAATGAGAAAGTTATATCTTGAAAGTCATAGAAACATCGACCCAAAATCAAACCCAAATTTGACATTGAAAACTATGTATGCATGAAACATGATGTGGAGTTTACAAGCTTTTGTTCTCTCACTTCATATGTTGGATGCAATTGGGATTGAAGAATTGTCAAGGTTGTTTATAACCTCTTCAATTGAACAATTTCATTATACATGTTTAAGTGTTGTAGTAGCCACATAAAAAAATTGAATGAGAATCACCATGGATAATTGGCCATTAGGTTGTAAGCGAAATGCAATTGTTTGATGCACATTACATACTAATCATTTGTCAAACTACTAGCATAATTCACCTGGTCTTGGTCATTAAGAGGATTGTGACTTTAAGTTGCTTGCCAATGATGCACCATATGGACCCCTCATGTGACTCCTTATGTGTGAAATCAAGATACCTTGCACTCATCTATAACACCCAAAAATGCATCCAAACAAAAGTTAATAAACTATGTAGTTATTTTTCACAGCTCAAGCAAGCCCACCACTGTTTCCTTAAAAAAAACTGAAAAAAAACCATGCTAATTCAATCAGGATCTCTTGCACTCATCTATGGCACTAGATATCCATCTAGATCAAGTTGATTAGCTATGTATTCTTTCTTTATAACTCAAGCAAACCCACCATGTTTTCATTACAAAGAAAAAGTGAGAAAGCTTAAGGCTTCAATGTTTGTTCCCACTAGACCTAGAGATTCCACATACAAGAAGAAAATTGTGACAAGAGTTCATTTATTTTCTTTGGCTTGAAATCCCACCACTAGAAAGGATCTAAGAGAAACCCCCTCGAAAACTTTTCTTTGCTTTCTTTGTTGTTGAAAAATTTCTTTTTGACCTTGGGTGGTGGTCCTTTCCTCTCCACAAAAGTTAAAAGAGTACCTCCTCCTATGGAATAACAATAGATAATCACCAAGTCATTGCTCTTTTCGTTCTTCTTTTTCTTCTTGGAGTAATAATATTGTATATTATTGTTGTTAATGTTGGTTTTTGCCTTCTTTCCCTTGTTTTGCAAGCTTTGATGAATTGTTGTTTGCAATAAGCAGTAATAACAAGAGGAAGGTTTCCATGCTAGATCTTGCATCAGTGCCATGGCCATTTGTGCTTGATGATTGGCTTGATGCTATTATTGCCATCATTACTTTGACTTGGCAAACAAGATTAGTGTTTGGGTCTTTCTCATTCTATGTGTGTCTATATGTGGTTTTGCCTTTTTTTCTTTTTAGTACATATCCATCGTAAACACATACATACCCTTGGGGTGGCCCACCACACATTGAGAGTAGGTGGACGAAGTTCATTCTTTGATGATGTTCAAATGAAAAAGTGATAGTTGTCTGTCATCAAATGTTCTAATCAAAGGCTACAGATTCCTAACACATGTTGTTTTAGGTATGAAGAATTAGATCCCAGTATTGATGCCACAAGTTAGAGATTTGGTGGAGAGAGAATTGAGTAACAAAAAGTTGGTAAGATTTTCTCATTAGATCCACATTGGATCAATGGTGGTTTCTTGTTGCAGTGTCTTCTTTTATTGAGGAATATCCATCTTTCTACTTGTTCACCGGCTAGCTACTTCCCTCTTGTTGTTCCTTCTTTTGCTATTGCTATTTTGATCTTTTTACTGTTTGTTTTCTAATTCCATGCACTCATCGGGTAAGATTGAAACTAAGTGGAGATTCATGTTGTTGCATCATGTGCTATTAACTTTTCCATGCCCAGAAGGCCCAATACATTCAACTTTGTGTTCTTCAATTCACATGCCAATATATATGTCTTCAAAATATCATCACATCTAGTAACATCACTCATATTAGTTAACAACCACATCTACAAAAAATTGTTCAATGAAAAAAATCACTTGTACCTAAGTAAATTGAAACAAATGTGGCAACCATAGTGGTTATAGACATTGTGAATGAATTTAGGGTTAAAAAGACTTTAATATGATTACAATGTTTTTCTAGAAACCAAGATCGAGCTCTTAAGTACACATTGGTTTTGCAAACATGGAAGGCAACAATAAATAGATTCAAAGTTTTTGAAGCTCTTAATGGAAATCATTTGTAGATCTTGGAAAAGTGTCTAAGGCCACATCTTTCACAACCTGAAGAATGAACAAAGGCCAATCCAAGGGACATCTCTATGAGATTACAGAGAAATTTCCATAAATAACACTTTGAAACATCATTTATTATGTTTCTTTTAACAAATTAAGAAGCTAAATTTTTCCTCTTGGAAGTAGATATCTTCTAAGAGTTGGAAACAACTTGAATGGCTCAACTATTGTGTCCAGCAAATTGAAGCATCAAAATTCACGGAAACAAACTATGAGAATACATGACTCATGCACAATGGTGTTCAATAGATAAAATGAGACTCATTTTTGCATATGCATATGAGGAGGGGCTTGAACTTTGAACTTACAACAACAAAAATGCAATAATGAGGTTAAAGATGCATATAAACAATAAGTTGTTTTGCAATCAATTCTTCTTGAAGCAACAATTAGAAGGAGACCAGAAAAAAGAAGACAAAGAGAGCAAATTGTGATGTGTTTATTATCTAACCTTGAACATTGCATGTTTTGCAACATCCTTGACAATCAAATACTTGCGCTTGGCTTGATCATTTGTAGATGAGCCTCTAGACTTGCCACAAATGTCATTTCCATCGTCGACTTCTCAAACCTCACTGATCAATACACTTTGTTTTCATTAGATATGAAATTCATCTCTCTATTTCTCTTTCGATTATCATAACATGCAAGATATTAGACTAGATCCATGGGGTTTATTTGATTGCCAAATTCAACACATCATAATTTCACAAATCAAACCTTTGTGAAAATTTCCAATTCAATCCAAGTTTCTAAAAACGACATTTCCACGATCATCATCAAGGAGTGATTGCGAGTGGTAGAAGGCATTTGTTTCACAACACTTGTTGGTCGTGATGTTATTGATGATTGCAATACTGAACTGGTATTCTTGGAACACAAAGTTGCCAAGCTTAATCCACAACAAGAATTGCAACATGAGTATCTAAATTCACATAAGCTTAAGACCTTGGCTCCTATCCTCTTCACCAATGGAAGGAAAATGAACACCAATGCAAGAAAGATGAACACACAACAACCAAAGACGTTTACAAAAATAAATTCAAAAAATTCGTTTTTTCATACATAATAATAAAAGATGTGTCTTTTCATATTAAAAAAATTAAGGCGCACAAATATACATGGGTTGAAGTTATAGACTTTAGATAAATCCAAAGAATTAAATTCATTATGATTTTTGTTGTTAGATCTTCATCAAAGCCTTATTGAAGTTTTAAAAATAACATCAAATTAATTATTAAAAAAATCTAAAAAAACTAAAATGTATTTAAAAATTGATGTGTTTTATTTTAATTGCTTCTTGCATAATCTTTCAAATAATTTTTTTAAGAATCTCATTTTAATAAGATTTAAAGGAATTGAAACTAATTATTTGTATGTTTATCAAACAAATTTCATTTAAAAAATTAGTCATATGAATTTTTTTTTTACATTCATAGTGATATGAAACCTCATGATACATAAAGGCAAGTGACAACCCAAAAAAATAAAATGATATAGAAACATGATTAAATCAGGTACCCAACATTCATATTTTGAGAAGAAACCCAACAAGCAGATGGGTAGACTTCAAAACAACCCATCAAGTGGATGGGTGCACCCAAAATCTACACATGCACATCCATTGGCTTGGGGCAATAGAAACTATCTTAAGGCAAAAGAAGAAATATGAAAATTCAACCATTTCACCATGCAAAAACATAATCTTCAAAAAAATCCTCTAAAAGAAACCAAAATTCTTCAAGATATCATAACTCTATAACTAATCTCAAGTTCAACACAAGCCAAAATGTCATCTTTCAAAAATCTTCATATAAAAATAGACCTACTACCTAGGGGCCAAAATCCCTTAAGCTACTATACTTTATAATGAATCTAAATACAATATCCTTGCCTTCATAGGCAAGGCCAATAAAAATTAAAAAAAAATCCCACCGTTAATATCATATTACCCAAAATTGGAACCATCAATTTTCAAGGTAAGATAGTATCATTTTCGAGGCTAATGGGATTTGAACCCATGATTGGTCTTGAACAAAAGACAATTCTCACAAATATTTAGATTTGAACCCTAGTGATTATTTTGGGGAAGCTTTTCCAAGTGCAAGTTTGAGCCCGAGTTTCTCAATTCCTAAAGCTTTTAATTTTAATTTTGGCTCATTTGATCAAATTCAATAACCTCCAAACTAGATTAAAAAATTAGGTTTAATTTCATGTACATGTTACACATGATTGCTCAATATTAGAGATTTGTATGGGTACAAAATTATACAACAAATTAAATTAATAAATAAATAAATATAGAGTTCAACAACTAATTAAAATGAAAATTTAATTATAAAATTCAATCTACTTGTCAACTTAGAAAAATAAAATAAAATAAAATAAATTTGTCAATCTAAATAATTTGGACAATTTTTTAAAGAATTATTCCTAGGTCTGAGAACAGTACCTGGGGTTCCTTTTTTACCTGGCCCGAGTTGAATTAGGGTTGAATCCGGATGATACCCTGATTGGTTCTCTCCAGGACCAATTCTCATCATGAGAATGCCCATGGGAATTGCCTGAGTATTAAGAGTTGGGGTCCGGATGATACCCTGATTGGTTCTCAGGAGGGCCGATTCTGACGATGAGAACTGGCCTGAACCCGCCTCACTGAACCGGTTCTCACCCTCTTCAAGATACCCGCCCAACGCTGCCCTGAACGTGCCAACGACACTGGTTTATAAATTTACAAAGGCGGGATTGGCCACGCTTCGAGCATTCCTTGGATCTCTTCGTTCGCGAGTACATTGCTCTTTCACTGCAGAGGAGAACAAAAACACTCAAACATGCGGGATCTATTGAAGTCGAGAATCAGAAATCCATGGTCTTCGCATCGATATCCCATCAGCAGAATGAGCATTCCTTTCGCGAGTACATTGCTGCCTTTCATTGATAAGAAAACAAGCAGACATACGGATCTATGGCATCCAAAGAATCCGGTAATGTCCTTCGCATCAAATCCTCTCTGCAGATTGAGCATTCCTTTGATAGACTCTTCTTTCGCGAGAACACATAGCTCTTCACTGCATTATTAAAGAAAACAAGCAGACACACGGATCTATGACATCCAAAGAATCCGGCAATGTCCTTCGCATCAAATCCTCTCTGCATATTCAGCATTCCTTTGATAGACTCTTCTTTCGCGAGAACACATAGCTCTTCACTGCATTAGACAAAGAAAACAAGCAGACACACAGATCTATGGCATCCAAAGAATCCAGTAATGTCCTTCGCATCAAATCCTCTCTGCAAATTGAGCATTCCTTTGATAGACTCTTCTTTCGTGAGAACATATACCTCTTCACTGCATTAGAAAAGAAACCAAGCAGACGTATGGATCTATGGCATCCAAAGCATCCGGTAATGTCTTTCCCATCAAATCCTCTCTGCAGATTGAGCATTCCTTTGATAGACTCTTCTTTCGCGAGAACATATAGCTCTTCACTGCATTAGAAAAGCAAACAAGCTGACATGTGGATCTATGGCATCCAAAGAATCCGGTAATGTCCTTCGCATCAAATCGTATTAGCAGATTGAGCATTCCTTTGATCTCTTCTTCCGCAGGTACCTTGGCATCTCTTCACTGCAGAAGGCAAGAGAACACGCAGGCATACAGTTCTATGGAAGTCAAGAAGCCGGAAATCCAAGGCCTCTACAAGAACGCAAGCGAGGATTTGTAGAAGAATTCAGAGTCAGCTGCTGTGAGGGGCAGCCATGCGGCGCATTCTCAACTCTGTTGTTGCAAGCGCTGCTGTTCTCATCCTGCGCTGCTGCTGCTTTGACTCCATCTGTACTCTGCATTTTTGTGTTTTGTGCAATCTTCATGGGTAACAAACTGTCATGTCAGGTAACAAACTGTTGAAACTTCAAGCTTCATGTTCCTTGGCTGGTTTCGTATCTGTACCGAGCGCGCATGCGTGTGTTTGTTTCCATTTTGTGGTCTTTGGCTTGCAATTTCTTTGGCGAGTTTGTTTCTTATTCTGTTTTCGACAAACAAAACTGTGTCTCCAAAGGATTGTATGAAATGCTTTTGATCTGGGAGGGACAAAGCAAGAAGCGGCTTTCAAGATTGATGTTACACGAATTTCTTCTCCTGTTTCGGTAGCTGCTTTGTGTTCTGTGTTGTTTTGTTTGCAGAAGGAAATGGCGGAAACAACAGATGGAAGAAAATTTGGAGCGGAAGGCGCGAATCTGGACACAATAGGCAAGCGGATCGTCTCCACAAGCACAATGCAAAGACAGGGATGTAGCAATCGGAGCAGCTATTCGCAGTCAGTCAGTCAGTCACACCTGAGGCTTGAAAGAGTCAGGGGATGGCGGGACGTTCACATGGAGAGATTGCAGACAAGAAGACTCCGCGGAGGAAGTACATGCCCTGTCAAACTCGATCAAAACGATCCAAACTACGTGGATCCAGGAGAGGAGGAAGAAGAAGAAGAAGACGAAGGAGTGTTGCTGTCGATCGATCCACACACAACTTCTACCAAGCCTTTTTCTCAGAGATCGTGAATTCTAAAACGAAGTAAGATTTTCTCAATCTCTTGTATCAATCTCTTGCATTGAATTCCTGCTGCTGTTTTTTTTCCAATTCCCGATCTGTGAATTTTTTCCAAACAATTGTAAAGGAGAGTGAGTTCCATATCTGCTCGGTCTGCATCACAATTGCTGCTTCTCCTCCATTCCAATTAGGTATTAGTGATGATTTCTTGCAAAAACAAGAGCCAACAAAAGCCAACAAAAGAATAGTCCAGAAACAATTGCCTTATGCTGTGGGGGGATTTGTTGTATTGTGGCTGTTATGAGGGTTTAGGGTTTGGGGACTTGCTCTATTTTAGTTCATTCATGAGACAAATAAATTCACAGTTTTGACATTTGGTTTTGCTGCAGAGAATGGATTATGAGTTGCTGGGAAGCAGATTTTCTCCTCATAAGTTGTACACCAAAGATTGCTAACCCATCATCATCTCCAGTTTGACTTCTAAACTCCAACATTTGTCCTACAACAGAGACACTGAGTACCCATCATCATCTTTGATGCATAGGTATTACAATCAGAATTTTGCGGTCATTACGCAGCTTTCTTGATTTTTTCTGTTCCCTTGTGACCACTGAGTGAACACATTTTAATTTGCGTGGGCTGTTAGTATGCTGATCTGGATCTGTTTTAAATGCATGGAGATATGAACTTTGATCAGAAGTGATGGTGTACACTAATTCGTGTGCTCAGTTTTCTTACAGATGCTATTGAGGATTCCATGAGGTTTTTCTGGAAGGTTCTGTAGTTTTGGATTTTGGTGGGGGCTTGTGGTTGATGGTCCCTGGCGTGTTGTGTGTGAAAATTTTGTAAGCAAAGAAGGCAGTAAAGAATTTTTTGGGGTGATGACTATGACTCTCTGGCATGTGTGATCAATTCTTGTTCGCATCTTTGGGATGAACTAGATAGCATTAGCTGGCAAAAGAGGAGAGGAAGATCATTGTGTGTAGCAGTAGAGATCTATGTGGTAATATGGAATTATTGTCCAAACAATCCTACTTTTGAAAGCTTCAATGACCTTTAAAGTTTTGAGTATTGTTGGGTAATGCAGGGTTAGGAGTAGGAGGAAATGGGTTTCATATTTCAGAAGGGCACTCAAAGGCCATCATGTGTCTAATCAAAAGCAACTCAAGGTACCTTTTCCTCAATTTTTCCCAAATATGCAGGTAAACCTCCTGCATTTAGCCCTTTCTGCTTGTAGCATTCTTTGTTCCTCATGGGTATCTCAAATCCCCATTGCATATGTCAAAAACTTCATGTGCTTGCATTTCCAAGGTTCTAGGTCTAAGGAATACCTTGCAGCAAGAATGTAGATGGTAAGTCTGCCGGAAGAAAACCCCTGGGCTTACTGTGAGTGGAGAGGAAGTTCTCCTTTAGAGGGATTATTCATAGAAGTATGTAAACTGCTCAGGTCGGGTCATGTGTCCCAAGGATCATAGGATTGTCAAATTCTGCTGTGCCACCTATGAAGAGAACTGATATGCATCGAACATGATCAGATAGTCTTGTAGCCCTGTGTACAGTGAGCATTTGCAAGATCAGTTGTTGGTCTAGCAGAGGTAGCATACAAAGTTTGATACATGGTAGGTGCATAGTGAGCTCCATGGCTCAGTCAACATATGCTAGGGGCAAGGTGTGTAGCAGGAGGTTCTCGTCAATAGACCCAATGGACCCCTGTGTTCAAACTGCCTCCAATTTGGTGTCAGATCCTCGAGTTTCTGTTTGGTTACAAAGATTGAATATACACCATCATCTTCAATTACATACTATGATTAGAATTTCCTTCTATGATCTTTACAACAAAGATTGAAAGTCATATCATCTTCAATTTTTAACTATGAACCAAAATTTTTTAGTTACATTTGGAGATTGATTTCTTTTTTTCTGTGATTTTTGTTTCTGGTTCTCATTTAGGTGAGGGATGATCAAAACTTTGACATTGGGTATTGCTGCAGAGAATGAACTGGAGTTTTTGGGAAGGAGATTTTTCCTCATGAGTTGTAGACCAAAGATTGATCACCCATCATCATCTCCTGTTAACTTTGAGATGCAAAATATCCTTATGTGTTGTACAACAAAGATTGTGAGTACCACCCATCATCATCTTTGAAAAAATTCCAGTGACAAACTTGATTCATTGAAGTTGGCTTGGGTAGGACAACTTTAGGTTTCATTAGTCATCTTTTTTAGAAGTTGTCATTTGTATAGTTCCAAATTGAAATCTGTTCAGATTATTTCCAAGGAAAGAGGCATGGAAAGGTGATTTTTTGGATCTCTGTCTTTTCAAAGTTTTAAAAAATTTGAACAACATTTTCATGAGCAGAGCAGTTTTTCAATACCTTCTCCACCGATTTGCATCCCATATCTCTTCAAATGAACCTTATTCCAATTGTTGAATAGAATTAGAATTGGAATTCGATAGAACTCCAATTTCATTCAATGCATTTGAATTAAATTTATGAATTTGAATTCAATTCAATGCAAGTTGATCATCACTAATAGTGTGCAGCAGCCACAGCCCAAGTAGGTATGGCAATTAGAATTTCTTCTTGTGCTTTTCAACAATAAAGACTGAGTTCAACCCAACTAGTAGTACATGCAATTAACTGAATTCAAGAGAGGTTTTTCTTTGTGATGACTGTTGTGACGACAGGGTACAAAGGAAAGGATGTTTGCTTCTGGAAACAAACTCAGCAATGAACAGGTCTCCCTCTTCTAACTGGGAGCTTGGAGTTCTATATACCCAATTACTTCATCTAGCCAAGTTTTACACATGGATACAGCATGCTCATATGTCCAATAGCGACAATTTTTTTGCAATGGTGACAGGTGTTGTATTTGGAACTCCCATTTTGGCAACCATGAGAAATTTTGTGCCAAGATGTGAGGGTATATAGTTGGAGAGGTTCTGTTCTATTCCAGTGGGTGACTTTGACAAGCTGGTGCACCTACCACCCACAGAGCTCAAGGGAAGGGGAAATGAACTGAAAACCATGTTACCTACTTGAGATCTCCAGTCCTCATTAATTGCTGGGAAATCCTTGAAGATTTAGTTGGGTTGGGTTGAATGTGTTTAGTGAGCCAATTACACAAAGAAGTTCACTTACTTCAGAAACAGCATAATACTTGATAAGAAGAAACAGCAAGTGATCTTTCTCAGCATCTTGGGTGCATTGCCATGGTGCATTCAAGCCACCACTGCAAGCACCAAACAAGTCTACCCGCCTTTCAGGATTCCATAAATCGGATGAACCTGTAAATGAGCTTACAACAATTTTTGTAAATTTTTGCTCTTCCAGTCCTTGATCTGCAAGCCCAGGGAAGCTCAACACTTCCACACACAATGGAAAGAAGCGTCCTGGAGCATGGATGCACAAACTGCAACTTGATTCAAGGCCCAGATTTCAGTTCAAGCTGGGGGCAAGAAAGAAGTTCAAATTTATTGAAATGGACAACTGTAAGCGAATACATGTAATTCTCCAATATTTATGCATCCTATGCTTCGGTTCACAAATGGTGTATGAAAGGTCACAAATGGTGTATGAAAGGTGCCTAAAAGTTCCAGGAGTAAAGAGCCCACGATATGGGCAATTTGTGAGTATTACTACTCCCATCGCAGTCTACATCCTGCCCCTTACTAACTTGAAGAAAAAGCCAGCATGATCTGCCTATGCTCAGTTTAAGTTCAAACTGCAAAATCAACATGTGCAAAATCCCACCTCTCACAGAACTACAAAATTAGGGTGCAATGGTGGTGAAAACAAAATCCAGGAGATCCTCAGCAGAAGGGATACAGTTTTTAACTGCTTGAAACTGAAAACTCTCAAGACTTCAAAAGAAAAAGAGCAGCAGGGATAAATCAGTTTGATGAAGAAGATGAGAGATGCAAACTAAAGCAAAACTAGAACGAGGTCAAGTGGGTCATTTAAGGCCTGCAAACGATTTATGGTAAGGCTCTTCTTATTCACCATGAACACTGTAGAAGAAAGCATGACTAATACCACAAACCTTGTTACAGGCCAGAGGAAAACAAAAACTGAAAAAGGACTCAAAATTACTTGATCTAGCAAATTGGGAGATCTTCAAGTTTTTTGCATCTGAGGAGGACAAAAAGAAGAGGCCATAACCTCTTCCCTTTACATAAAAGTCCTTTGAGTAGGTCAACATGAGATGGACTCAACTAAAACTCATCTGGTAGGTACAATGGCTTATTGACAATCTCCATGATGCCATCAACCCAGTCAATCTAAGAACCTTTGAGGTGTCAATACAAAACTAATACTACCCGACCCTCTGTAGATGCACCAAAAATGAAGTTGTGAGACGATGTTACAGACATTTACTGTTTTAAGACACTGATGTTTTTAGGCAACATTTAATTCAAGTGTGGTGTACACTTGTGTTCCAGGAGATCTTCCAAGTTTGTCATTCTCTCCCTGTCCACATAAGACAATCCTCTCATAAGGAAGCCTTCCCAATGACTCTACCCTGGATATATTGATGAGTTGCAGAGAAAACTCAACAAGAACACTTTGGAGGTAACTGCTGTGTTACATCTAGCAAAACCCAAAACAAAACATGACAAGAAGTGAGTGCGGTCATAGCTTCATGAGTATCACAAAGTATCAGACCAACACCTTCATCATGTGTAGTAGCAGTGACCAGCTGCAATGACTCCCTACTGACTTCATCAGCTCCTGACAGTGGATATTGACAACTATGTAATAAAAATCAGTCCAGAATTTCAGGCAAACAATGAAACAAAATTTTTTTCTCGTGATTTCTCAAGAAGCGATGGGAACTGTTATTCTCACATACCTGACAAGCACGACTAACACCAAAATCACAAATTTTGACACCCCCATCACCACTGATCAGAAGGTTTTCAGGTTTGATGTCCCCATGTACAATGTCCTGAAAAGAGAAAGACTTTGAAATGTTCAAAAGTCAATGGACTATGTCATGCAGAAGCTCTTCATTATCATCTGGCCCATAATACTCAACTCCCTGGCACTCTAAAACCTCAATGCAAATTACAGCCCTTGCAGCTGTGCCACATTTCATTTTAACTATTCCAATATCTACACTACATTTTCCTGTAACTGTAATAACATCTCAGAGGACACCATGTTGCAGGGTTTTCACTATTTCAAGAGAGAAATTTTCATATGAAGCCATGAAGATAGATGAGCCCTGCTAATACATCAGAAAAGTATCTCCTCCCGGTAGATTCTCTTATCCCTCCTGGTGGGCCTGAGCCCTCAAATACCCATCCTCCATCCACTTATTCCAGCACTGCAACACAAGACCAATGTAGAGCCTTCAAATTACAAATGGAAGGCACTCCATGGGAGGAGCATTCCCTCTACGTACTCCGTATCATGTAATCAAGAAAGAAAAGGACCAGAAAACATGTGATGGTGTTATGTGATATCATTTTGGCATGCACCCAAGACTCTGATTGAGCTACTGGAAAACTCTGTCAATTAGAGGATGAGCTTTCTAGCAGTGAATAAAAGGGTAGTCATGAGATCTGTGACCAGCAGAAAAGAGCCATCTTGAATGTTCATACAATTAAGACAGCTTTAGAAAGGAAAAAAACATAAAAGCACAATTTCATACCCATGTGGAAGTGATCACTTTCAGGGTCATCAATAACTTCTACCAACTTCACAATGTTGGGATGATCTAGCTGCTTCATTATTGCCGCCTGTTTTGCACAAACTGAAATGGGTTGCAGGCCCAAATATATGTCTAGTCATTTGTGAAGTATTCCTGTCAAAGCTCTTGACAGGCATGGCGGGTAAACAATTGATTGAACTTGCCTGCTTACCTCTCTTAGCACATCCATCATTGCAGTTTCAGTTGGAGAAACTCAGAGTTAAGTTAGTCGTGACTTGTGAAATATCTGCATCAGAAACATGTCTATGAGATTGCACAGAAAACTCCGCACTAAAACTTTGATGGTTTAACCATTGTGTCAGTTCCAGTAAAACTGAAACTAAAAATGACAAGAATGAGTGCAGTCATAACCTTACTACCAGTGCTAACAAAGTGTCCAACCATCACCTTCATCCTGAATATACTTCGGTTCCCAACATAATAGTAAGCATATACTAATCTGCCCAAAGTCTCAGCCAAACGGTACAAAAATCCATGTCATGAGCTTCTGTTACATTTCTGGCAACAACAGGAAGACTCAATGATGATGTTAGCTAAAACCCATGAGACAACATAGCTAAGTTTCATTTTGATTTTGCTTCTTGCTCCCGTACAAGTAAGTGCCTAAGCCCAAGGCACCTATAGAGACACCTACTGAGAGAGTAGTAGTTGGCATTGGGGGCCTCTTGCACACAAAACATATCCTTCACACAAAACACAAATCAACTACTTGGATGCAGCACATCCACTTTTAGCCACTGGAAAAGACAATCTATGAGAATTGCAGAGGAAAAACAATTCCACAATATCACTTTGAAGCTAAAAACCATTTCTTTCAGTTCCAGCAAAAACCAAGCCTAACAACACAACAAGAATGAGTGTGGTCACGACCTTCTTCAACAACATGTATGATAGTGACCATCTACCATGATGATGACATCCAGGTTCCTGTCGACGGTAACCTTCTCACCAAACATCAATGCAACCCATACAAACTGCCTTCATGCATAACAGAAATCTCTACTAACTGATGGCAGTTGAAGTGATATTATTATATGGGCCCGAGAGTTTGCCTAACCCTTCAAAACCCAGAAACAAGCAAGCACAACAAATGACAAGCTTCAGAAAAGCTTCTTCTTCTTCTTCTTCTTCTTCTTCTCCAATTATGCTAAATGCTTCTCCCCATTCACAGTAGTCATGTCAAAGAACAAAAATAGCACCGAAAAATAACCCAAAAAAAAAAAAAACCATATTCAAGAGATTATTAACAAAATCAAAATACTCACCCAACTAATTTCAGTTTCTGCAATTTAGTTTGCATCTTTAGCTAGTGACAAAGAGTACTCAAAATTCGATATCTTCTGCATCATCATCTTAGGTCTGAAAATTATGAATTCAAATCAAATCCGAATCATTGAGCACCACCCTTCCACCAATACCAAAAAGCTCCCACTAATTTCCCGATTTTTTTAAAAATTTGATTTTATTGAATTTTCATCGACAAAATGGTTCAATATTTCATAACTCTTATGCCTGTTCATCTAAACATTACAAAACCACTTTGGTGCATCCCCTAGTGATTGACGGCTTTCCAACCTTAAGCAAGTGCACGATAAGGTGACATTATGGTTTGAAAGAATGTCAATGTGACAAACAAACAAAATAAATCTAAAGTGACCTTTTGATTGCATGTGATGTACCAAATGTGCAAACCATGGATTTAGGGTTTAGGGGGTTTAGGGTAAACTCTCCATGTCCCATCTCTAGGGTTTTATTTATTTATTTTATTTATTTATTTATTTTTCAGTTTTGTCATGTAAGTGCACTTAGGATTCACAAGAGGAATGAACCACATTTGGCTAGAGGTCAGAAAGTTATGCAATTTTAAAAAAATAATCTTACTTCGTTCTGGTGATGAATAGGAATTCATTGTCTAAATATGGTGACATGTGACTGCTTTTCCTCAAAATGTGAGGGCTTTTCCAAATTTTTTTTTTGTTTTTCTTTTCTTCAAAAGCTTTAATAGAATTGGCATTGAGTTTTCTTTTTGGACCATAGTGCAAAAATTAGTCAAAAAAAAAATCATTGCCCATCTCCCATACAACTTCATTTGAGATGTTTTTTTTGGTTTAGAATTGAAAATTTTTCTTGGCATGTTAAGTGTCCAACTTTAATTCATTGGATTCCATTTCATCTCATTGTTGAGAACAACTATCATAATAAAGCATTTAGAGAAATTTCTTAATGTATTTGAAGGGCATCATATGTACTTTAATATCGTAGTACCTTGGCGGCTTTGGCACAAACTAAATTATTTATAATTTTGTCAAATTGAAAAAAAAGAAAGTTTATAATTATGTCGAATATTAATTCAAAATTTAGGATCAAACTCAAACCCTGGTCCTCTATGATAGGTCAAGTGAGGACATTTCCAAAATGCAAGGATGGACTTGAACACTTAGTGAATTTTCACATGTTATTTGCGAATGGGGCTTGGTGGGTGCGGGTGCAAAAGGGAACACATCTTTACAACAAAATGGGCATTCTTGTTAATGTATCACATGGTGTTATAGAGAAGAGTTAGGAGACTTTGTAGACGTTGATTAGAAGATAAATACAAATCTATTATAAATTATATATATGAACTATATATATATACACCATCCATTTTCAAGCCCTATGGTGCATGTTCATCAACAATTTCAACACTCCAACAAAAACCAAATTCCCCAAAAGTTGCCATCACATGATTTGGTTCATTAGAAAATTACATGAATAAGAAACTCAATGAAATAATTTTGAGCAATGCATGCTTTGGCTCCACTTTCTCTACCTCCTACCATTTGAAACATAATTGTTCATAATACAACAAAACATGTCCAATCCAAGTTTGGAAATGATCCCATATAAAAACCATTTAATAAAAATTTGGTTTAAAAAAAAATCAAATTTACTCTTGAAATAACAAAACAATTGGGATATATATAATTTATGATAGTTCAATATTAAGTGTTCATGCAAACAAATATGACACAAGATTAACAAAATTAAAATGATAGAATTCAATCTGTAAAATGACTATTAGGACAATATATTTCTTCTTAGCATGTGTGGTTATGCATTTATTGGGACATATTTATTTTGAAATTGGATGTAAAGTAATTTATGTTTATGTTTTTTGTATGTTTACTAATTTCAATTGTCTATAAATGGTGGACAATTTTGATCAATATTTTGACTCTCAAGTTTTGGCACTCAAGTGTTTCATGAACATATATAATGCATGCATATATGACTCAAGCCAGTAATGGAATATATATATATATATATATAGATAATATATTAACCAATTTATTGAACAACATTACAAAAGAAACCCCACCATAATTTAATTGAATGGGAAAAATAACAATGTACTATATGAAAGGAGAATTTGGCACCACATTGTGTCCAAATTATAATATCATCATTGTTGGAATTTGAAATTACTTTGGAAAAAAAAATCTCACTTATTTGAATCCCAAACTACCATGTATGAATGAATTCCAAAGTTCATTTTACACACAAAAAAAAATTAAAAAAAATCTAAAAACAAGAAAATCCATGAAACATCAAGAAATTCAAAAAATCTTGCCTTCAATTTGCCAATTCACCAATTCTATAATTCACCAAATTATTACAATAGGTTTCAATCAGTGATTTTTTGGTGACAAATTTTGTCAATTGAAAAAAACCCAAAAATGGGAAATTTTTGCTTTTCTAGTGTAATTTTGACTATTTTTTCTAGTTTTCAGAAACATTCACCAAATTTGAAAGGGAAAAAGAAAAAACCCTGGTCACAACTTCCAACTATTGCCATTAACTTGGAGAAAATACTTTGTTCATGTTTTTACAAGCATATAAAGAAGGCCTGATGTTTTAAGATACATTGCATTAATCTTTAGGGCTGTAATGTGCAACTTAAAGGCTTTTCCCATTTCTATCTAATGAACACAAACTGTGATTGTTTGAATTTTTTTATTAATCAATTTATTTTTGCAATAACCCATCAAATGATATTAAAAGAGTTCAACAAATTTGCAATAATATCACCATTTCACCTTAATCTTTTTGGAAAATGGAGAATGCATTGGCAAATTTATGTGCCAAGAGCTACAAAAACAAAGTGCAAAGGAATCATAACCTAAAATGGGGGAAAGAGCCATAAATCACCAAATCTGATTCCACTTTTTTCTATAGTAATAATGTTTGGTTTCATTATGTAACAATGTGGAACAACATGTTTGCAAAAGTAAAATATTAAATTAAGGAGAGATTAAAAAAAAGAAAGCTTCTTTCATTGTAGCAAGAAAAATCCTCCAAATGATTGAAAATAAAAATAATAGTAGTGTCTCAATAATATGAAATCGTCGGGATGTAATGCACAACATAAAATACTCATGTTGCTTGTGGAGGAATGGATTAGTCCAGAGCTCCAAAGTAATATTCAAAAATGAAAATTATCCATTGCAAGTAGCATTTAAGATCCATTTCAAGACACATTGTGAGGTATTCTTTGCCACCAAGAGAGTCTATCATTACCCTCATGAATTACAAAAGCTTCCTTAAGTGACGAAGAATATCTTACATTGCCCATTGAATTCATTGAAGCAAAGATTGTAAGTAAGGTGTGTTTACAACGCAGAATCAAGGAAAAGAAAAAGCACATGGATTTTTCAAAGCAAGATGTGAGCTAACTCTAAGTTTTTGTAAAAACTTTGAGAGAAGAGGTCTGATCAATGTGGCTTTTTCCATCCCATTTGTTTAAATGTGTGTGAGTACTACAACTCTCTGAATCTCTAGATATGAAAGTCAACATATATATAATGTGATTAGTTCTCGTTTTTAGATATGAAGTTGTGTGTGCCTTTGGAAATCTGTTGAGTTTGTTCTACAATGGGATGTTGTTTTATTTGAATTTTCTTATGATTAGATTCCATTTCAAATTATCTTTACTTACAACTTCATTCATGCATAACTTAAACTCCTTGGGTGCTTGTGATTTGAGAAGTCTCTTAAAAGATGTGGAAGGGTTTTCTACAAGAATTTTGCATTGAAAAAAAAAGGTACCTTTTTCAATCTTCAACTCCCAAATGAGTTTTTGCACTACATCTAAAGACATAATTTATTAAGATCTTTAGATGTTGTGAGATCATGGTATAGTGTTTCAAGGAATTATTGCAAAAATTCTATCACTCGTTTGTCAATGCACGACTTCAAGTACAAGAAGGAAGAATATTACTCATATATATTTTGAATTTTTAGGTGAGTCCAATGAGGATGCACTTGTGAAAATCAGCCATCCACCCATTGTTTGTTGTGTTAGAATTATAGACTTATGAAATGCTGAATTATATTATTAAAAATTTTAAATAAGAGGAGGAAAATATGGACATATATTATGGTTAGTTTTTGTTGTTTTTACAGTCTTATAAATGGGTCACTATGTTTTGTAGACATAGGTAGGCATGATAAATCATGTAAGTTGTCTACTACACTTCAAACTTATGACTTTTTAATATACTATTCCTTGTTTAGTTTTACACTTCAATGTCAAACTTTTACAATAGGACTTTCATTCATAGAAACATTTTTGTAATGTTGCAAATTATTGGAATAATTTTTGTATTGAAATTTTTTATTAGGTTTGCATTGGATTTTATCATCTTCTGATTATATTTCACACAACTTGAGCAAAGTTTAAGGCACATTTCATAATGCACAATTGTGAATCACTTCTTGCATCTCAAAGCTCACCAAGTCCACAATGGGCTTTACCAACTCCAACATTGTGTACTTTGCTCAAGGTGTAGAGTTAATAACATAATTTTTTTATTGCACACTCTCAATTCCTCAATGGACTGGGCACAAGTTGTGCAAAATGTGGAGTTGGTAAGTAAAGTACATGCAATATAATTTTCATGTCAAATTGATCATTGAACCAATTGCATTTTGAACTTTAACATGTTGAATTTCCATTGCCCTTGCTTGAAATCTTTTTCTTTGTTTAAATCCAACTTGAATAGAAAACATTTGAAGTGTGTCAATTCTTTCAAGCTTGATTGGAACCTTTTTATCTTAATCTTTGGAGCATTTTCAATCACAATTTGAGATAAAAACATCAAAATTTACCTCACAAGACTTTCAATTATATAGAACTTGGGAATGATGAAGGTGCAGGTGTGATTGTGGCGCATTACTTAACAAGTTCTTTTCAATGACTTCATTGTGTTTGGCTAAATGACACTGTCAAAATTATATCATAAGATATTTGTAACTAATTTCCATGTTCTATCTCTCTTCATTTTCTCCCGTCAAACATTCGAATGACTTCCAATTGCCAAAAACATTAAGGATTTTGGTTTTAAACAATATTGAATTGAAGAAATTAAATTGAAAATTTTGAAATAATTTTCGAAACTAAAGTTAATTCAAGGCCACTAGTTTAGCAAAAGGGTTTTCTTAAATGCAAACTTATCAAGGAGTTTATGAAGAATGAAAGAAGCAAAATGGGAAATGGAAGAGCAAGAAATAAGGTGTGAGGTTGAAGGAGCTAAGAATGAGATGGCAAAGTTAGTATGATGGGTGTTGGCACATTGATGACTCAAAGGATCCATCTCAATGATTTTCTTGGTGATGAAAATTTGCCATTTTGCTATAAGAAGGGTCCCAAGCAACATGGTGAAGGGAACCTTTTGGAAAATTTCCAAAAAAAATTGCCACTTTTGAAGGACGAAAGTTGTGAAATTGACAAGATTCTTGAAGGATTTGGGCAGATTTCTACCTTTCTTCTTTTGAAATTGTCATATTTAGCTAATTAGTGGTTGTCATATTAGCCTAGAATGTTTTGTTTCTCTATTTTTCTTGTAGCCAGATTTGGCTAAATCCTCTTGTGGCTGATCACCACTTTTGGTGCAACATGAGAAAATTGAAAAAAGAAATGCACATCCATCTTAGGCTAGATTCACTGAAATCATTCTTTCACATGATCCTAAAGAATCCCAATGAGGAAAAAATGTGATGAAAAAGGGAAAACAAATTCACTTGAGTCCCTTGCCAAGCTTGCCTTTCAATTGCTTTCATCTAGGTCGGGGTTGTCATAAAGGCAATTGACACAAAACTAGCATAAGAGTGGTCAATTTGCACTCCAACAATATTATTTGGTTTGGAATTTTGCTAATCCCACTTTTGGTACAAGTGGTGATTTCAAATGAAACTTAATTGCTACAATTAAGGTACAGGTCCAATTTTACAAACCATTCTATCCTTTGGCGTTAATGCTCTTCAAAACATGTGGAAAATAAGTACTTACATATTATTCTTATTCTCCAACAATAAAATATAAATTTATTTCAGAACACACAATTTACACCCTTTCAAAAAAAATGAAAAAAAAAAATCTCCATGCATGATACAACCATTGGAAACAACAAGATACTTAGACTAACATGTTCAATGTCATAGCATATCCCAAATTGAATGACTTTTAAAAAACATTAAACCAAAAACATATCTTGAACAAAGGCCATGTTGTTCATGAAAACCTTCCAATAGTACAACTACATTGAACCATCAAGTGGATATTAAGTTGATAAAAGAACTTGGTTGAACAAATTAACCCACTGAAAATTAACCCATCCTCAAAACATGTGGCACAATATTGTTGGAACAAACCATTGAGTCATATGATCATCTTGCAAATGTTGGCACATCCACTATTTTTGGATGGATGGTGGTGATCCAAACACCCATCACTCCCATCCAGCTTTTTTCATGTGGCAATTTTTTGCCACTTGGCCAAAAAAAAGAGAAAGGGGTTTGTGACACATAAAAAGGATTTTTAAGGGGGAAAAAATGGATCCAAGTTGCCATACTTTTTAGAGGAATTAAAAAAAAAGGAAAAATCACATTTAGACTATCTAGGTTCTAGCATGTCACAAAACTATAGCTGGGTTTCAAAAAAATTCTACTTTCCTTGCTGACCTGTAGCCAAATTTGGCTAAATCCTCTAGTGGATGGCTGCCAGTCCACATATGTAACAGAGGGAAAAAAAAAAGAGGAAAACAAAATGGGAAAAAAACAACCCTACTACCATCATGGGCATAATGTGGTGCCCATAACTATTATACAATTTGTAGGCAAAAAATCTACCCAGCTAGTTTTGCCATAAACCTCACCAGCACCAAAAGCCATTAAAACTTAAAAATTAGAAATTGTTTACTATGTAAACATTATATATAGGAATGAAAGTATAGGGTACTTTACACAAGGATGGGTAGTTTACATAACAAAATGAGCAAAGGGGCAAAAGGCTGAACCGACACTACCTTTTTAACTCCTTGGCTTACTTTTCCCCCAAAGGACTTGCACCCATTCACCTCCCTTGGCTTTTCTCTCTCTCTCTCTCTCTCTCTCTCTCACTCATCTCTCATCTCTTTATCTCTCCTGTTTTCAGTAAATCAACAGCTCTTTTGTCTCAGCCAACACAGATCTCGATCTATTCAAGAATGAACTCAACAATGTTGTGGAGAATTTTAGGGCATGCAAAACCTTCATGGATCCTTCAAAAACAAACTTAAAATTGCACTATGAGTGAGTTCCCAATCTATGCATAGAGTTGTTGGATTATGTACTCTAGCAAATATATATATATATATAATATGGACTCTTTGGGGAAAGACATTATTACAATTTAGCTTCAGTTTTGTGTTTTTTTGGGGGGAGAATTTTCACATCCTGGCAACAACCCAAAAAAAAGAAAGAAAAAAAGGAATGGGGAAATGTGGAGGTGCTAATGATACAAAGGACTTTATTTTGAAAAGAAATGAGACCCAAGTCGCCATATTATGAAGGAAAAAAAGAATTCTGAAGTTGCCATAATTAGACAATAGGTTGGGAACATGTTTCCAAGAGAGATATATAGGAAGAAGAATCCTAAACTTTTTCTACTTTCCTCTCTGAACTGTAACCAAATGTGGCTAAATCTTCTTGTGGATGATCCAAGGCCCATAACCTACCTCAAAGATTTGGAAAGAAAAAAGCAAAAAAAAGCTGTTGAATAAGCTTAATATGTAATTAGCATCTGATTAGCTACATCTTTGTGTTTAATTAGTTAATTATTGTTACAATGCCAAGCTAGGAAACTAGTACTTAGATCAGTAATTAGCATCTGATAATTAGCTAGCATCTGACAATTAATTAGTAGAAGCTTAAATAATTGTGCCCCAATTGTGCCTAATAATTACCCATGATTTCATGTGATCAAGCTAAGAAATTATTAGTATCAGGAAGGAAGCAGCAGATTAGGTCATGAAGCAGCTGAAGGGTTAATTAAGCAAGGATTAGAAATTTGATTAAGCAAGAGAAGGAGCAAGAGGAAGGAGAATAAGAGGAAGAAGAACAAGAGGGAGGAGGAGGAGGAGGAGGAGGAGGAGGAGGAGGAGGAGGAGACAATCATGTCAAGTGATCAGTGGGAAGCTCTAATGGCAGAAGTTGATGTTGATCAGACTGCAGTAGTACAATCCTCATGTAGAGCATTGACAACAAATGAGGATGATGATGAACTGCTGCTGCAGCAAGTGACTGATCAAATTATACTAGTAAGAGATGAAGAGGCTCACAATGTCGCCAATCTTGCTGCAGCTCATGCAGCTGATTTCATGCAGCCGGTGGTGAATCCGCTTGCAGTGATCTGCACAGCTGCAGCAGGAAGATCTGTACTGGATCAGCTCAATAGAAATCATCTGGTGACACCGGGCGCTGCAGCAGCTGCTTATAATATTCATAGCCCTTACATTCAGTTCATGACGCAGATGCATCCTGCTGCAGCAAGCATGATGCAGCAGATGCAGAATCCCATGATGATCAGCTCGGCCGCAACAGTACAATCCTCTGGAGAAGATAGTGTCGAAGATCGTGAATCTGATGAGGAATTGCTTTTAGTCAGACCACAATCTCATCAGGGCCATCAGCAGCAGCAGTTGATGAATTATGTTCCTCAGCAACGTCGTCCTTACGAAGCAGTTCTTCCGGCTACTGATGCAGCAGAAACGACAACAGCAAGTGATCAGCTGCATGAAGAAGAAGAAGATGAACCCAGTGTGCAGCAGCAAAGAAACAATATGCTGCAATCTGGTTCTACGACAAGGACAACAGGTCCTTTCCGTATCCATCAAGCCTTGCAAGATGAGCTCAACCATCAATTCCATCGAGAGCAAGCAGCAGCAGCAGCAGCTGCTGATGATGATCCGGCAGCTGCAGATCCGCAGCTTGAAGCAGCTGCTGGCCGGCAATTGTTGGGAGTGAGGAGTGTGTTTGAAGATGCAGAAGCTAGTGCTGCTACATCAAGTAGAGAATTCAATAGTACTACAATATGGCAGCAAGATGATCAGGCCGGAGTTCATCTGCTTCAAAGGCTGCCTCTTCATGTGACAGCCGCGGGCCCAAGAGTACTGAGACGCAGATCCAGAGCCAACCGAGCTCATCTGTTGCACATCAACTCTGTTGCTGCTGCATCGCCTCTTCTAAGATCCGACCTCAACATGGGTACTGCTGCAAGAACTACTCCCAGCAGCAACAGTACAATTACACTAGGTTTGTTAGCTGCAGGAGCTGCTGCAGCAGATCCATCTCTTCTGGAGATAGAAGCAAGACAGGTACTGCGCGAGCAGCAGCAGCAGCAGCAAGTGGATCAAAAGTCGACTACTGCAGCTGCAGCTGGGTCGACGACGTTCTGCATGTCGTCGATGATCGGATCTGCATGCAGTACTCAAGAGACTAGCAATACATTGACCTCCTGCTGCAACAACAACAACAACAGTATAGGAGAGAATTTTGAGTGCAACATTTGCTTCCAGAAAGCGAATGAAGCCGTGGTGACTTGTTGTGGACATCTCTTCTGTTGGCCGTGTCTCTACAGTTGGCTCCATGTTCACTCTTTCCACAAAGAATGTCCCGTCTGCAAAGGCGTCATAGCCGAGACCGCCATCACACCCATCTATGGCAGGGACCACGGTCACTCCACGACTTCTTCGTCCTGCAATCCTCAGCAACAACAACAGCATCAGCAGCAGCAATCCGCGAACAACTCCGGAGCTGCTGGAGCTGGATCGACTCATGCACAAACCGCCGGTGCTGCCGACACAGTCGACGACGTTGATGCAACAACAACAACAACAACAACAACTAGAGGTAGTCATGAGAGTCCTCGGATTCCTCCTAGACCGCAAGCCAGAAGAGTAGAAAGTGCGAGACAACAAAGAGGAAGGGACGAGAGGGAGAGGGAGAGGGAGAGGGAAAGAGAGAGAGCTGCAGCAACATTGATCCGAGAAACAGAAGCGGCTGCAGCAGCAGCTCGCAGCAGTTTACAAGCACTCTCTCTACAGACTCAACTACCAGCAACAACAGCTGCAGATCATGAAATTGCAGATGAATATGCACTAGCTGCTGCAGATCAATTACTAAACAACTCTTTCACGGATCCTGATGATCAGGAACTGTATAACTCTGTCCTGGATCGTCATCATCATACAGCAGATCGATATGCACCTGTGGATTCTTCATCATCGTCACTGCAAGTGATCAGAGCATGGACTGCATCTAATTCACAAGCAGCTGGAGCTCCTCCTCCTTCTGCTGCTGCTGCTGATCAGATGATCATCACTGCTACTGCAGGAGCTCATGATGAATTGATCATCAACAATAACACAAGATTGATGAGGTTAGATCATGAGAATAGATTGATGACTGCAGTCGCCGAGGACTTAGATCATGATGATGATGTTGATGATTTGCTGCAGCAGCAGCTTCATACTAGATCCATGCTTCAGTTGCTTCCTGGTTACATTGCTGATCATGTGGATGATATGGGTGTTGTTATTGATCACGCACTTCAAGAAGTTTAATTTATTTAATAATTTATTTTGATCTAGAACTAGACTTCATGCATTTAGATTTCATTTAAATTTTATTTAGAATAAGATGAAATTTCATGTACATTGATGTTCAAAAAATATTTTTCTCTTTGCACCATTAAATATGAATTTATAATTTCAATGGAGAATCAAGATTGGAGAGTTTAGAGGCTTTTTTTTTTTCTTTTTTTGGCTTTTGGTTGGCTTGATTACTTGTTGGTGTAAGATTTGTACATAAAATTTTGGCTTCAACTTGACCCAATGTGTGAGTGACTTTTTGAATATTATGTTTGCATATGATAGATGGGCATGTTCCATAAAAGTGCATGCATATGCATCTAGATGATAAATTCTAGATCCAATACTAAGGAAAGTTTTTTGTTTGAATTTTGAACCTCCCATTAAGGCTAATCAAATCTTTAAATGGGATAAGCCACTTATTTATTTTAGTTCAAAATCGAAAGTTGTGCAATGAATTCAATCCTGATTATTCCAAAATTCACTCATTGAATCTTACACATCTCAAATGTGTTGTTCAATGAGGATTTTCAATTTCAAAAAGGAAATTATTGAAATTGCATAATTTTTATTGCAAATATTGATGAATTTTTTTAAAATTAAAATTTGTAAATTACCAAAAAAGAGGTGAGTCAAAGTTCTTGTATTTTGCAAATTATAATAGTCTTACATTGAAGATTGTTAAACTATGATTTTTAATTGCCAAAAAAGAGTTGAATTAGAGTTCTTGTATATGGCAAATTATAATAGTCTTGTTGAAGATTGTCAAACTAAGAAATCTAAATTGTTAGAAAAGAGTTGAATTAGAGTTAGGTTGTATATTGCAAATCATAAAAAAATTGTAGTGTGAAAATTGAACTGAATTTTTTTTAATTTGTGAAAAGGTTTTAAATTAAAGTTTTATGTGTATTGCAAATATTGTTGAAGATTGAAGTAGATTTCTAAATTGCAAAAAATGTTGAAATATATTTCTATTGTGCATTTAATGTGAACTTCAAATTAGATTTCTATGTAGTTTTTGTGCATAATTTTGGATAAACATATATCACTAAACATTATTTGCAATCTTCATTAACCAAGAAACTTGACAAACACATAACTTCCATTTCAAGCTCATTCACCAAAGTTAAAATTTAGATTTGAAGCAAATGATGTTGTCAAGAGAAATAAAAAAAATTAACTCCATTGGTAAATGGATCAATTTTGAAAAGGATCAATCTAGTCAAAGTGTCAAATGACAAATTGAAAAAAAGGTTTTAGCATGCATCAAAATAGGTGGCAAATGGATTCATCCTCACTAACTTGGAACAATGCATCTCTGAAGACATTTGGACCTTATTTGTGAATTATAATTGTAATTAACGTTTAGTTAAGAAAAAAATGGCCAAATGTTATTTGAAGGAATGTATCATCAAACATCCAAGTTTTGACCCACTTTTGAACATTTGATACATGTATCGATTACTTTCCAAAAGACATTAGTGGTTTAGGAAAATGAAAGCTTACAACTATTGAGGTCATCACCACCTTCCAAAGATTGGATGTTACTTGGAATGTGAAACACTGAAAAGAACATCCACCAAGAGAATAATAATGTTTTAAATTTAATGAAAAGAATGAAGGAATGAATGAATGTGTACCCTTGGAAATAATGATTTTTTTATTATGAAATTTCATCAAGTGGCAAGATCTTAGTGGCTTGTGTTCCACCCCTTTGTTAATTGGGATGGGTTTGTAATGAAAAATTCACCATATTCCTAATCATTGGATTGAGGGCTAGCTATGGATTTGGAATTTACTAGGTTTGGAAATCATGGAAGGGTCAATGTTTTCTCATTACAAGTTGCCTCCATTTCTTATCAGTTCTTTGATGTCAACAAGTAGTCACCTTGCATCCACCTCCATTGCCATCCCTTCTCCTTCTTTGCAAGCTTTGTAATTGCCCTACTTTTATTTTTTGTGAAGTGACATCACACTTGAATGCATCTCACATCCTTTTTCATCACCTAATGAACTTTTTGTATTGTTGTTGTGTGTCATTGTTTGCATATTTTTACAAAGAATCCCTACCTCTCTATGAACTTTCCACTTGTCATGAATCGCCTTTACAAAGGATTAACACCTTTGTTAACAACAAGTTGTAACATTGGAACTTGGAGCTATGAACATGATGGATGTTGCGCATATTATTCCTTAGTTTTACAAATCAATGGGAAAAGGTGACATGATGATAACTTTTTCATGCCATTGGACACAAGGCTATTGGAGAATGAAAAAAACATGTAATTGAAGTTTTGACATCTAGTTAAATTTTCTCCTTCCCCTTTTTACTTTGCAAGTTGAATATACTTCAAAATCTTTTTACTATTCGCATTATAGAAATGAACCTTATTTAGTAAATTTCACTTCCCATATTTTCTCTTCATTTTTTGTGAATCATGTTATTGAAGGTGTTTGCTCATTGTCTATTCACCACTTTTGTTCCTAAGGTTTGTGATTTTTTGGAGCATTGAATTTCTTCTCTTCTTATCTATTCATTGTTTGTTCAGGGTTTAAGGTTTATTGGAACAACAAGGTTTTTTTCTTTCAATTTACTCATCTCCTTTTTAAGGTTTAGGGTTTGTAACTTTGTTGGAATGTCAAATTTCTTCTTTTCCTATATGTTCATCGTTTATTCAAGGTTCAAGGTTTGTTGGAATAGTGAGGTTCTTTTCTTCATGTTTGTTCATCATTTGTTCAAGGTTAAGGTTTACAATTTTGTTGGAACATCAAACTTTTTTTCTTCCTGTGAGTTCATCATCATCATCACATTTGCTTAAGGTTTAAAGTTTGCTTAACATGGTTCACTACAAAATTTGTACTGAGCTTGATGGTAAGGAAAAATGATTGGTTCTTAAGTTTGATAGTTTGCAAAAGCATGGTGTAGGCGGAAGTGCAAGATTGCAATCCTTGGACTTACTATGGGCCAATATTTCATGTTTATGAACATTTAGCATGCCAAGAATGAATGGTTGTGGGCTAACAAGGGTCAAAATCCCATTGTTGAAATGGTGATTGTTTTTAATGAAGCTACTGAGAAGAAGTGCAAGTTCATATTCTGGCTCTTGAAACTTGGTAAATTGTTGACAAATTTTGAAAGCCTAAAATAACTCTTTGATATTTTGAAGGTGAAAAACACGCCATGTAAAACATTGGTTTGATTCCAATAATTGGTAGATGGTTGAAATCATGCATCAAATTGTCATTGAATCCACCAAAATTGATGTGTATTAGAAGTTTAAGTACTTTGTTATGAATTGTGATGAGGTTACCACAATTGACAATTAGTTTTAACATATTGTTCACATGTATGTTGTTGGTGACTTTCAAAAGATGTCATTGTTGCTAAATCTAAAGAGGGTGATTGGTGGAAGTAATGTTAACAACTTGACCCAGCTAATTATGTAGTCTTCAATGGATTATGGAGGCTTTATAATTGATCAAATTGGTAGCAAATTGATTTGCTTTGGATCAAATGGAGTTGTAGTGTTTATAGGGCTACAAATTGGTGTTGCTATTCAATCCAAATCTAAGGTTGCACTTTTTGTGACTATATATATGCATTGCATGGCACAACAAACTGACTTAGTAGTGGAAGTTTTTTCTACACAACTCTTGGTTAGTAAGCTTAAGGGATTGCTATAGACTATGTCCACTTATCTTTCATTTTCACTAAAAAGATATTGTGAAAATGGCACTTTTGCCAAGTTGCTTGAAACCAAAGGTTTGAAATTGCTGCATATGTCAAAACTAAGTGGATCTCAATGTTGTCCCTTATTGAACAAGTTCTTATAGAGTACAAAACTCTAGTGGTAAAAATGCATGATGATTTATATACATATATATATATATATATATATATATATATATATATTGTGGCAATAGGAAAGCCCAACCTTGAATATCTTGTGACATTGAAGTGGTGTGAATGGGGTTGGCTTGCATTATGCCTATGTTGGAAACAATCCATGCACTTTTCAAGTTTGCATAGGTGTGTGACACTTTCATATGTGATTTGTGATTGTTGTGAAGATGTGTTATGTTGAATTATACAACATGTATTTAGATTTAAAAAAGTAGTATGGTACAAAATAGTCCAAAACATTTTTTGACTTGCACAAAAACACCAATGACCAATTGTTGACTACTTAGTGGATAGATCTTGCAACAAACATCTTTGAATGGACAAGCAATATCAATTGCATAAAAAATGCCCTCTTACTAAGGTGTTCACCCAAGCTACAAGTGATGATTGGATGATAACTTTTGAGATTGTCAAGATTCAATCTTCACATGATACCATATCTTTGATCTTTGAATTAGAACAATAATTCCCCATCTAGGAATTGATGAATGCAACATGCATCATAATATTGGCTTCACCCTCTTGCTAAGAAACATTCCAAAAATATTTAGCTTTATTGAAGGTTCAATTTTGTTTTGAAAAGTTCATTGGCCTAGCGAATAGTTAGGTGAAGATCCCAACCTTTCTTGATGAAAGCAAACTTGATCTCAAAACTTTTTTAAAAAAAAATCATTATGCAAAACAAGCATGTTGTTTTGTAACCGCCATTGGTCTACACTAGCATCCAACAACATTTTGTAATATCAACTATCAAACTAGTTGGTCCCTTCTGGGACTTGGGGTGGAGGTAGGCCTAACGCCCAATTTTATGAAGGGTATTCATATTTTTCCCCTTTCAATTGTTGGGTCATTTTTTAATTTTTTTTTCTACCAAGTAAATTGGATGTGCAATGTATGGTCATACCCTTTTAAATTGATGTTCAATAAATATAATAAACAATGCAAAGTGGGTGAAGGGCATTTCAATTCATATTTTTATAAAAAAATAATAATTTATAAGGTGTGTAATGATTCTAAAAGTAATGTGTGTTTTAATATTGTGGTTGGTGTTGGAAATTGAAACACCAAAATCCAGTTGACATTCATTAGAATTTAGATTGCTTATCATTGATTTTATTAATTAAATGTGGGTAAATATCATATTAATTCTTAAAAAATCTAAACTTTGAAACAATCATGAGCAAATAAAAGTTCAAATGAATTTTAAAAATATCTATATACATGAAGGAAGGTTGTTTGTTTGTTTTGTTCCAATGGTTCATGAAACATACAAGTCTGGGCTACTTGCAATGTGTTGTTGTACTTCCTTTGCCATTTGTTTTGGCACTTCAATCGAAACTGCTATTGTTACTAATAATGATGACCCACATTGTTCTATCCATCATGTAGTCATGGAATCAAACATCACATAAATCAACTATGAACATTACATTGCAAATGTAACGAATCATGTACAGAATCAAAGGGGTTTTTTTTTTGTGTTACTTTAGCCTAGTTTTTACTTTTGAAAGTTTTTGTCATCTATCTGGTGAGCACAATAGTAGTTGTTTGAATTTGTTGCAATCCTTTTGTAAGCCTTTGGATAGGCTACTTGTACGACAAGCAAGTTCTAGAACGCTAAAATCTCATCCTTTGTCAAATAACTGTTGTTCCTTTTCATTATGCATCGTGAGAAAAAACACAAATAAATCCCACCACCTATTGTACCTATGGTAGCAAGAAAAAACAAACCCAAACCTTCCCTTATTATAATTATGGCAACAAGAAAAAAATGAACCCACCCTGACCACCTACTGTATTTATGACAACACCAAAAAACAAATAGCTATTGAATTCCTTTTATTTTCAATGTAATTAATGATTGTCACAATAATTCAAGGGTTATGAAAGGAAGGTAGCAAGAACAAAAAATAAATTGTGAAGGTGCTTGTGGCCACGTGGCATTCTAAAATTTTAGATTGTGTTTTGAGCCCTCAAGCCTACCTCCACTAAATATTTTGCATTGATAGAGCTATCCATAGCTATGATTTTAGGTAGTGTAAAAGATGAGCATTGTTTCTTCATGTTGTTTTTCTTGAAATCCAATTTGCATAATTGGCTAACCAAACATTTGGATTTGCTTGTCAAGATGTTTGCATAGGATCATTACATTCTAAATAGTTTTCCTTCGGAGATGTTATAAAGGATTGGAGTGATAATAAGGTGAGATATGTAGTGGATTGTTAAATTTTTGTTGTGTTATGCTAGTAGTTTATGGTGCAAATTTTTTATTGCACTTGTTACTTGTATGGTAGCAAAATATTTACTATGGTTGTGTTGTTATTGGCTTGAAGATTATAGTTGTTGATCAACATTTCAACTTGGTACTTGACGTTTGCAGTTCCTAACCATCATATGAATTAGTGGAAGTTCGGATCTCCACCTAGTTCCTTTTCATTGAATTGGATTTTTTTTCTTTCAATCTTTATACATTGCTTGTGTTACTATATGTTATTGTTGCATTGTGGGTGTGTGCTCTACGAGTGATTTTGTTGTGATGTAATATTGACAACAAGTACTAATGTGGGCATGTAGGTATGGTTCTGATGTGTGTGGCTTTTGTAGGTCTAGGTTAGGTTGCAATGGGCAAGATCTTCAAGGATTAGGGTGCAAAACCCCCCCAAATCCATCATAGTATTGTTATTTATTTTTGTAATTTCTTTCATTCTGTTTATTTATATTGATGGAATTGATGGTCTTCGATTTAGTTTGAGCTTTTAGAAACTAATCTCTTAATCCTAAACAATCAAGATTGTCCATTAATCCATTGCAAAATGCATTTCCTTGCTATGTTTTTTACATTTGCATCTACTTGATCGCCATAAAATCTCTCATTAAAAACAATGTTTTGCCAACACACATATCACAACCTAGCTTGGATCACTACCTAATTTCAAATGCTTAAACTCCTAAGCACCTACAATATGCTTAACTAAAAATAAATGTTAGCCATAGTCACTTACCCTTCACATTTTCAATTTTCCATTAGTAATTCCACATGGGTTTATATGTAGCCTACCAAGACACCTTGGCATTTTGAAAAAAACTTGGAAAACATTTAAATCTTGCTACCTACCAAAAATGTGATGAGTTCCATGACTCAACTATTACTTTCAAGTGTAAAATTATTGAGGTCACACTTTGTCTCAATGCTCTAAAGTATTTACCCAAAGAAAAAAGTGTCAACTTGGACTTGGACATTTCATGCATGGGTGTCACAAAATGATCCAATGAAGAAGAAACCCATTCCAAGAGTCTTGAACAATTTTGAGATGGAGAGAGACTTTGAGCTCCTCAAGTCTCAAAAAACCTTGGCTCATAGACATTTTATGGTTCAATTGGTTTATATTCCCATCATTGAATTGCATATCCAAGGATGAGGTAGAAGGGGCGAGACTCAATACCTTTGTGTAGAAGACAAAAATTTGATACACACATTCAAGATTGGATTCCCTTGTTTGTCTTCTTGACACCAAACCATTGAAAATCCTTCTCCTTTGAATCCTCCTTTCAACTTGCGAGTTCGATAGAATTTGGCATCAATAGGCTTCAAGAAGTTGGATATGGAGAATCCCCACAAAGTTCATAGTTGGGAGGTTTGAAGAGGCTTACTTGAAAAAACATGTGTGCCTCGCACCAATCTTCTTCAAACCTCCAAAGATTAGTTGGGGATATAAGAGGATTGACAAGAAAACACATGAGAAGCTTCATTGATGCTTGTTGGGTGAACCATATTTGTGCATATGTGACATGCAACTACACAAGTTTTTCTTATGAGTTTTGCAGGCTCCCACTGAATGACCTTATAACGGGTTCTGTTAAAAGGCAACACAATAAACAGCAACCCTTTCAACTGATGGGTGGTACAAGGAGTAGCACCAGACCAAAGAACCATCCTGAAGCACATCTTTGCCACTTTTAACCTGAGGATTTCCAGATCCTACCTTCAAGAGAAATAACCATAACATATACATCATCATGGTACTTGCGACGATCTCCTTGAGGTATGTCTAACAGTTCATGAAAGTCCATTCCTGTATTCCACACATTAGACATGCACCACTCAGAATATGCAGTCTGGACAGAGGATGTATAGTGCAAGGTGGGGTGTAAACTCACTACAAGCTGAAGCCCAGGACAAGAGTAATAATATCATGCCCAGACTTGTTGGAAAACTGTATACATATATATACACATACTAAGGTTAATATGCTGGTTACTCAGTGCTGTGTATTTCCTGATAGAATCAGTCTCCTTGATATTAGGATAGTTGCTCAAGAAAGGTATCAGGGGCGGGCTGCAGCACTAAACCATCAGATTCCACATTCTCGAGTACTCAATATGGTGAAAAGTGCAGAAGTCCTACCATTTTTCTTGGCAGCACGAAATAAGAGCTCCTCAATTAGGTGCTGAGCAGGGTCTCCATCTGGGAAGTTCTGCATGAACCACTCCACGTGGCACACGACCTCCTCATTGCTCAAGTATTGGTACAACCCATCAGAAGAGAGTACCAAAAACTGGTCTTGTGGACTTAGTCTGTGGTGGTGAAGAAAAGGTATGCAGGTGATGTAGGGATCAGTCCCTTCAAAGTTGCAGCGGAACATTTTGAGCAGTGCATTGTTCCATGCAGGCTGTTGATATAAAATCACAACACACAACTCAGTTAATGGCAGAAAGAAAAGTCTAGAGCAGTAAAACATGCAAGGGTGTGGCTTACTGGACTCAAGCTGGCAAGAAGAGTAACGAGCAAAGGACATTTTCAGAGAAGAATCTCTAAGGCTTGCAGATTGGTTGAATCCATTAAATACAGAAACTCTAAGAATTAATTCCAATTGTAAAACCAATAGCCCCAGACCAAGGTGACCAGTTTTCAAGTTGCATAGCTGCCATACAATCCAAAAAGATCACTAACCAATTTCCTATCTCATGAGAATTTGAGACCACAGTTTTGTAGCATTTTCTTGTGGGCTACAACTTTAGCTTCTGAAACCCAAGTTATGGATGCTCATTTCAAACACATCAAATATTGAGAAATCTGGGGTCTTCCTCCAAAAAAATTACATGGAAGCCTGTTTCAAAAACAAAACTGGTACAAAATGAAGGTACTGAACCATGTTCACCTGTTTTAGAAAGCCAGCACCAAATGCACGTGTCACTTTTAACCTCCCTTTCACCCTGTCATTGAAAATGACATTCTTGTCATTGGGATGCTCAGCCTTTATTCTTAACACTTCCTATGTCCATCCCCACAACAGACATCAGCTCACTTTCATAAAATATTCCATTCACAAGAACTCATTTGACAAAGCTGAAACTTTGCTGGAGAAAAATGGCATCACAGTGGTGCACAATCAGGATAACACCTTCTCGAAAAGACCTGCTTCTTTACAACACAAAGCAGCCAAACAAAAGTGGGTGACATTGTGAACTCAAAATTGGTAGCTGTTGCCTTCAAGACACAAGATCCATGTAGATTGAGACAACCAAAACCCACAAGAGGATGACTCTTAAAACATCTGCTATGATCTTCTATTCTTGCATAATGCTGCAGGCTATTAAATTCTCCCAGATTCTATGGTTCATGGTTTATCATGCAGAATCCCTGGGAGAGGATTGGCTTTTGGACATGGCATGAACTCACTGCAAAGAGTGAGCAAAAAGTAGTCCACAAAGAGAAGCATTTTTCACAGAGTGGCCAACACACTGCAGCAACAAAATGACCCAGTACCCTTGCAGTTCCTCTAGAACAGTACATTTCTTCTAAAGGAAGCCTGTAATGCAGGCAGAATTTAGGAAGAAGGCATCATTATCTACCTCAAGAATACTGGTGCTATGATCTGAAGAAAGCTGCAGGGCATTCAGCAATGATGATGCCGGTGCCAGAGGCGCCAAGCTCCGCACAACATTTTTCACCTGAAGGCATTCCAATTCTCTAGGAGTCTCTTCAATGATTTTGTCCAGATCCAACCGGAACAATGATGTGTCTTGAGTACCAGTCTTTTCAGCTGCCTCTGCTGGAATGCTATTGGGTTGTGTGTGCGCCACAGAGATATTAAGAGAACCCAAGCTGCCTTTCTTTGAAACCTCCTGTGCAACAACTGCTCGACTATCCCCAACATTCATGATATATACATCCTCATCTTTCATGAGCATGACAAGCACACATGATCCCATAACCATGAGTTCTGGATTGTCATATAAAACCCTGCCAATCAAGCCAATCTTGTTACAGACAAAGACATAGGTACAGACAAACCTACCCAAACTTCATGTTCAAGGAAATCCTGAATTTATGGCTAAGACAGGGATCAAATCACCAAAAACCCCAAAAAGCATTAGCACAAACAGAAACAAGTTCCCAGAATTTGAGAAGATCTGTTACTATCCTTGTCTTTCTAAATCAAGAAGACTCTACAATCAATGGTGGACTGAACTACCTGTCAGCCATTTCTAAGTAGGCAGCCTCAGTTGCTTTGAGTGCACGCTCAAGTGCTTCCAACACAGCACCATGATCTACCAAACTTTTCTCATTATTCTGAGCTTCCTGCTCAAGCCAGAGTTTCTCCTGAGTTAGCTGTTCCTCAGCCTCCAGTCTCAGCTGCATGCAAAAGCAGCACACACCACAACCACACCTGCAACCACAACACATTTGCGAGCTCTTGCAAGTCAGGACAGTCAAATCTCAAATGCTTTTCTGCAGAATACAATTATCAACTTAAGATGTGGTGCATTAAGATGTGCAGCAAACAGAAATTTACAAACCATACATATGAAACCAACAACCTTCAGATAATATCAAACTTGAGATCATACTTGCATTCTTGTTGGGAATGGTGATCATGTAAGTCTTGCTGCATTGCCAGCAGATCCTTTGGTCTCACTGATTTCTTCTCTTCAACATCTTGTCTACTGCTCATTTTCATTTGCTGCAGTGGTTCGAGACCTATATCCTCAAGCATAGTAGCTGCTGACTCATTCATGTGCTCATGGTTCACCCTTTGTTCTACAGAATTTCCATCAAACATCTCTATCCTTTCCTGTCCTCTACACCCAATTTCCACTTCTATCTGCAGGCTCTGTTTTGCTTCCCCATTTCCTCCTAGATTTTCTTCATGATGTATTCCTTCATAATCTGGCATCTCATCCACTGTCATCCTACACTGGGTAGGTTTTGTAGAAACATGGCAACTTCCTCCACACACATTGGTATCCTTCCTCAGTAAATCATGTGCAGCTTCATCTAATTTTGATCCGAACCAAGAACATGCTTGACACACCGAGGAATCCTCAGTTTTCTTTGCATATCCAAGGTCAAAAACATCGCCATTTCCCATCACATTGTGATTACTAGATTGGCTATGCACCACCAGATCAGGTGCAGCTTCTTCAGGCACTGTATTTACAGGTTTTACACATGGAGTATACAAAATGTCCATCTTCTTGCATACTGTCATATCGCTGTCACCATCTTGAAGAAGTTGACCTCTGATGGAATCCATGTGATTCATCACACCATTGCCTTCAGAGACCTGACATAATTCTACTTGATGATGATGATCCAAGGATGTTGTGTGTAGGTGAGGAAGAAAATTGTCACCCAATCTCTGGATCCCATCTCCTTCAACATCTGATCCTGCACTGGGAAAGACAGTGCCCTTCTTTTCAGTTGAGATTCCAGGAAAAAAATCAAATTCATCATCATCCTGATCCCAGAGAAGGCCCTTGAGCTCCCTGTAGATTTCTGGGTAAAGATTGTTCATGAGGAAGTCTGGTGCATCGGGACCATTGAAGCCATCATAAATCCCCACAAAAAGCCATCCATGCTCCTCAGACAGCACAACATGAACTCGATCCTCACCGGCTTTGCCCTGTGCCCATTGCAAATTTGCCTGCTCTTTTGTGGTGTTGGAATCTGAGCTCATGTAACCCCCCATATCTGGAGGTGAATCACTTGAAGAATGCTTCACATGTTCAAGATCTTTCTCCAGGCCAGTCTCTTTGCCCTGCCCCATCACAAACAACTTCATGGGCACAAACAGGGAATGATGCGTCTTCTCCAGCATAATTGCCATTGATCTGCTCAGAGCTTTTTGCAACGGCCCACTCAAAGTCTGCACAAATCTTCCCAAGACACCAACTTTGCTTCTTCTCCTCTGTTTGTGCACTGGGTGAAGTTCAACTGGTGCTGCCTCCAGTGGGCCTGAAAGAGCTCCTCTCTCCATTGGTCCTGACATGAATCCTCTCTCCAATGGACCTGAAAGAAAGCCCCTCTCCAGTGATCCAGAGAGAGCACCAAGATTTGTGGGGCCTGAGATTGAAGCTCCTGAGAGAGGAACGGGAGGAGGAGGAAGGGGTCCTGAGAGAGGCCCAGAATTTGGAATCAAGCCACGAGGAACAGGTTGCAGAGGTAGAGCACTGAAGGAAGATGTGCTCTCAAAAGATGAAGCACGATCAAACAGAATGTTGTTGGAGGAGTTGTTGAACTGTTGTTCTTGCAGGGAGGTTGACATGATGGAGCTGGGAGTAGCAGTGTTGGCACTTACAGAGGCTCCTGAGATGGCCTTGAAGGAAGTCTCAGACATGGATCTGGATCTCTCACCTCCCCCTGCTGCTGCACAATGTCTTCTCTCCCATGTCGTTCTTGATCTCTTTTGCTCCAATTCACCAAGTCTCCTGCTGCTGCTGCTGCTGCAGCCACCACCCTCTTCCACAGCTGCTGCTGTTGCCTCTGTTCCACCAATTGCAGCAGCAGAAGCAGCAGCTCCATCTGCCTCCAGCATCCCACTTTCTGACTCAAAGGAAAACTCCCATGAGATACTGTCAGAACTGAAGGTTGTTGGAGGCCGGACATAGCAGAAGGAGTGACCCAGACCTTCATCTGCAGGAGGAGGAGGAGGAGGCTCATAGTTCCCAAGTAGTACAACAGAAGGATTTCCATGCTCTGCTCTACAAGAAGGGATGAGACAGCTGCCCACGGCTCTTGACACCTTGTTTCCCATGATCAGATCCTTTTCTCACCACCACCATCGCCAGCTCTGATGATAAGCAGCTCCTCCTCAGCACAAGTCTGTGTACAGCAGTTGTTCTTTATGATCCTTCCTCAAATTCCTCCATTATTATATCTCCATCTCCAGCAGAAGATCTCTATTAGTAGAGCTGAATCTTTCTTCCTTGCACAATCTTCTTGCCTTTGTTCCTAGTTGTGAAAATCCAAAGGATGACTTACAAATCCAAGTACTCATGAGGTAGCAAGCAAAACTCCTGGGCAGGAGACTTAGAAGAAAGCTTGTGTTATGATCCTTCCTCAAACTCCTTTCATTCTATCGCCATCTCCAGCACATCTCTAGTAGAGCTTCTTCTTCTTCTTCTTCTTCTGCTGTCTTCCACCATCTTCTTGCCTTTGTTCCTTGTCTTGAAAAATCCAAGAATGACTTACAAATCCAAGTACTCACAAGGAGGTAGCAAACCTCCTGGCAGAAGGAGGCTTAGAAGAAGGCATGCCACAATGATTTGCTTCTAATGCTCATTGTGCACCATCACCATCACTGTAAAGCAAAAGCACAGCACAACAGTAAAGCAAGAGTGTGCACAAGTGATTGCAGATCGTCGATAATGTGATTGCCAAAGAAATTGTTGACAATTGGCTTAGAAATGCATGGATATCGCTGTTGCCATCAAACCTCTGTCAAGCTCTCGAATCAAGTCTATTCTCGAAACAAGAACAAGAACAAGAAACAGCAACAAGAACACGAAACGAGAACAAGAACAAGAAACAGCAACAAGAACACGAAACGAGAACAAGCAACAAGAACAAGAACAAGAAACAGCAACAAGAACAAGAAACAAGAACAAGAAACTATCAAGCTATCACATCTCTATCAATCTGTCGATGGATCAAGTCTATTCTCGAAACAAGAACAAGAACAAGAGGGGGAATTGAGTAGCGAGCAGCGAGAGCATGAGAAAAGAAGCATGGAATTGTTGCAGGTCGTCTAAGGGAGAGCTGCAGCAATGGCAAATTTGTCGACGATTCCAGGTATTGCGTGCGTGCACACGCTGCAGCACATGGAATTCTTCTTTCTTTGTGTGCGTGTGTGTGTTTTTTCTTGAGAGATTTTGTCAATGCTCTGTCTCTCTCTCTCGCTCTCTCTCTCTGATCAACAACACACGAGAAAAATTTCCTTCATTGGCTTGTGAACAAAAACTCCGACGGTTGATGCTCGGAAAAGAAAATTGGCCCCTCCTCCTCTTACTATGCTGAGTGCTTTGACTGTTGAGCATCTTCTTCTTGTTCTTCTTGTGCGGTAGAAGAGATCGCCATCATCGCTGTTGCTGCTGCTCTTGTCCTCAACACACTTGCAAGAAATCTTGCAGGTAAGAATGAATTCCTCTCTCTCTCTCTCTCTCTCTCTCTCTCTCTCTTCCAGATCGCTCTTCTCTTTTCTGTTCCTAAACATGATCATCATCATTTTCGGATCTGCTTTTGAGGAAGCTCATCATCATCGTCATCGTCATCCTCGTCATCTTCATTTGTGTTCGGTTTTTGAGGAAGCTCAACATCTTCATCATCTAAATTTCTGTTCTGATCTTTTGAGAAAGCTCAACAGCATCATCATCTTCATTTCTGTTATGCTGTTTTTGAGGAAGCGCGTCATCGTCATCATCATCTTCTTTTCTGTTCTGTTTTGTTCCTTAACACACCATCATAAATCATTTCTCTTCTGTTTTTGTTCCTCGATATCATCATCAAAATCATGTGTTTCTGCTTTTGTTTTGTTCATAATCATCAAGGAATTCTGTTTTGATTTTGTTTCCGTTGTTCATCATCATCATCAACAAGAAGTTCTGTTTTGTTTTTGTTTCTGTTTTTCACCATCAAAATCATGTTTCTGTTGATGTTCCTGTGTCCTTCACCATCATCATCATCATCATCAAGTTCTGTTCTGGTTTCTGTCCTTCCTCATCATCATGTTTCCATTTTACTTTTGTTTCTGTTCTTCAGCATCATCATCATCATGTTTCTGTTTTGTTTTGGTTTGGTTTTTGTTTTTTTGTTGTTTATGTTTCTTTTCTTCACGACCATCATAAAGTTGTTTTTGGGAGAAGGAAAAAGAGGAAAGATTTGCATAAGTACATTTGTTGGGTTCTTTGACTTTGCTTTGTGGCAGATGTGGGGTGTGTGCTCCAAGTTATTGATGGAATAATCTCTCTCACCCAAAACAAATTATCTCTTGTTTTCATCATCATCAAGAATTAGAGAAGGAAAGAGCAAAGTTTTTGCAATGCTTTTTTGCTGGTTTTCAATTGACTTTGATAACAACTGTTTTGCTTTTGATTTTGCACTGCTTTTTTTTGGCCAGTTTTCCATTGACTTTGGGTACAACATTTTTGCTTTGATTTTGCACTGCTCTTTTGCTGGTTTCCCATTGACTTTGGTAACAACATTTTTGCTTTGATTTTGCACTGCTTTTTTTTTTGCTGGTCTTTCTTTGACTAGCTTCACAAAGTTTTGCTTGCTTTCTTCTTTAGTGAAGGTATTGGTGTTGAAGTTTTATTGGATGGAAGATATCTCACCCACTCCACACCAAATACTGGAACAAAAATGAAGGTGATTACTGCTACTGTTCCTGGGTGTTTTCTTTTCCAGTTTCTGCCCCCTGGATGATTCTTCTTGTTATAGAGCTTCTTACGTGCTGATTTGGGCTTTTTTGTGGCATTTTTTTCCCCAAACTATCTTCTTTTGCTTGTTTTCCTAATTGAGACATTCTCAATTGTTATCAATCAAAGAAAAAGAAAAGGAAAAGACAAGTTTAGGATGAATTTTGCCAAAAAAGAAATTAGTTTTGGGGTTATCTCCAAGCTGCAATTGATGATTTGCATCTATTAAGTATTTTATGTTAAGTCAGTTGTCTGTCCAACATTTTTAGTCCAAAGTAGTGCTTAATCAATCAATCTCTTGTTCATGATTCTTGTGGGTAAATTAGCTCATCTGTAAAATGAAGTGTTGATCACTAACCGAGTCCATGCTGCAAATGTCTAATTATCATGGAGGTGGATGCCAGATGTGAGGCTTCTATTTGACCTTGGCATGGAGCATGAGTGACTTTTTCTTTTTCCTTGTTACGTCATCAAGATTCAACAATGCAAAAGAGGTTTGGGTTTTCAATTGAGCGAGAAGGCAGCACATACACAATAGATGACACCCATAGAATCAAAGGTACATCAGCTAAAAACACCAAGAACATGGCAAATTATTTCATAAGTTCAAGAACACAACAAATTGTCATTGACTCATTCAGTATACAATTAGCCCCTAAATGTCTGATAAACCAAAAATGGTTTTGATAAATATTTTAAAATGCTGTGGGCAAGAGAAATTTCAAAATACTTCTTTTCTTTTCTTTCTTGGGTTGAGTGGGGTTTTCTGAAAACTTTCAGATGGTATGCCAACCAAGATGTCCACATGGATTTGAGTGAGGTTTTGATCAAAGTCGTGCATGTGTCGGCCCTACAACTAATGAACGCAATTGCCCACACTCTCAAGTGTGCCCCAATGACGGTGGTGGGGATGGCAAGTTGGTATCAACGGGCTAACTCTCAAAACCCATTTATGAGAGTTTTACTCAAGAGTTCCAACACCATGTTCAACAGGACTTCCCTTCGAAATACTTTCCGTTCAAATTTACATTTCAGAAATTAGAAGGCTTCATTCCTACTTGAAGAATCACATTTTGATCAAGATATTTTTCAATGAATACTTATATTGATCATTGTGAGTGGTATATTAGGATCCAGGCATTGGTCTCGTGTTAAAAATCTTTTTTTGGTCAGGGAAGTCTCTAATCCAACCTTGGCCATCACATGCTAAATCCTTAAAATCTCAATCTTACTTTGTCATCTCATTTGTCATTTTTTATTTTGATTAAAAATTCTACCCAAGACTTTCAAATGTGTAAACTTTGAATCCCATGCTGTAATTTTGTAATCCCCACAAGTGAATAAGTACATTGAACTAGATTTCTAACTAAGGCTTTGAATAGAGGTAAAATGGGTGTAGAAAGGGCTTCAGCTCATAAGGGTTAAGACAACCAGTCCATCAGCCAGGTGGTACATTTGTGTGTTTTCTATTAGATACGGAAAGACTGCCCAGGAGAAATCCCCCTAGTCTCCAGGGGGCTGGAGGTTCAAATTCGCATAACAACAAATATTTGTACTGACTACTGACCTTGTTCTCTGAAGGATCGGATTATTTGCATTCAGGGAAACTGCTTCACATGGCTGCTGCTTGTGAAAATGGAAACAGAACATTGCAGAACAGGAGGGCCGCCAATTCAATGAAAGAGGAGGAGGGTAGGGACAAAGAAGGCTTGCAAGTTCAGCTACAGTTCTCTACTTTGAGGAGGTAGGTAATACAAGCTTCCTTTGAGCAATCTCTTTATTTGCTGTCTTTCTTGGTTAGCATCGAAGATCTTCTTTTCCCTTTTGCATCAGACTTGCAATCTTCATTTTGCTGTTTTTTGTTGACTAGCCTCAAAGAACTTCTTTAGCCTTTTTTCATCAAACTCCTGTAGTTCGGGGCCCAAACAGTGAAATGGGTACAATGCCTCAAGGAATCCTTAGTGCATTGCAGACAACCTTGAGATTGACTATTGGGGTTGTGCTACTATTGGGAAGTGTAGTACATACTTGCACTAGTACTAGTAGTACACGAGAATCTCAAGTTTCAGCAGGCATAGTACTTGGACTTCTATCAACTTGGATGTTCCCCAAAGAAGAATTTTTGTCAATGTGTGGAAATCTTTTGCTTTCCTTTCTTTGAGGTACAAAGTTGACAATGCCCACTTTTATTCCAAAGGGTCCCAGGAGTGTACTACCCAGAGCCCAGAATGAGAAAAACCAACAAGCAGAGTGCCCAGGCCACACAACCCTTAGTCCAAACAATTTGCCACCTAAAAAGTCTCTAGTGCCAAGAGTGTCAAACACTAATTAAACTAGTTTGATTTTTTGTCAATTTGTGGAAACATTCCAGCTTCCCCAAATTGTAGCTCAAGTTCAAGAGTCATGACAAGAAGTTTTAGCATTCCAAGAAATGGAAAAGATCCTGAGAGAAGAAGAAGGAACTTGTTTAAGAAAGCAAACAGACAAACAAACAAAAGCTTGCAGTTGTCAGCTTCAACACACCATCCTGACTCCTACCGTATCTTTTAAGTCAGGCACCCATGCCTTTTTGACTTGACAAATGGCAAGTGATGCCAAATTGCCATGGATGAGACAATTCTCTCCATGTCTTATCTTAAAAGCTAGTAGTGTACTCTATAATGGTTCTCAACACAATTTGCTTGGTAAGCTAATCAGCAGGGCCAACAACCAAAAAAAAAAGGAGGAAAATTTGTGATTCTTCAAGTCAGAATGAAACCTCGCAGCCAAATTAGCTCTCACTTTAGCTCTCCCTTTTTCTTCCCTTATCAAGAAGAGTCATGGAACCAACAACAATACTTTGAGAGTCAACTTTTACTCTTCCAAAGCTTGTCAGCCTTTTTGTGCCTGGCAACTTTGTTTCCGGAAACTATTATTTATTTACCTATCAATATCTTGATGAGTATACTAATGGGAGGTGGGGATTAGGTTTGGTTCAACCTATTCACCACCCGGGATGATTGATGAATTTTTTAAGAGGCATAGAGAAGCGTTAGGTAAGCTTTATTGCAAAAGAAAACTACCCCTGGAGTAATGAAGTCAAGATTCTTGCTTGCTTCAAATTTTGTGCCTTCCATCATGGGCCTAAATCCTTTCCATGCTAGGACAAGGATTTGGCTAAGTAAGGGACTTTCTTTCTTTCTTTAGGGTTTGGGGTTTAAGGTTTAATAATAGAGGAGGGGTTTTTTTCTTTCTTTCTTTGTGGTGGTGAAATGTTACCCAATCCTCTTATGAAATGGGTTTGGCAATCATTTACATACCAATTTGGCGGTTTTTTAGGGTTTAGGGTATCACCAAATGGCAAGAGAGTAGACCCTCCTCTTTTTGCCAAAGCATCGAAATGGGTTTGGCAATCATTTACACACCAATTTTGGGGTTTTTTAGGGTTTAGGGTATCTCCAAATGGCAAGAGAATAGACCCTCCATGTTTTGCCAAACCATCAAATGGGTTTGAGAATGATTTACACACCAATTTTGGAGTTTTTTAGGGTTTAGGGTATCACCAAGTGGCAAGAGGATAGACCCTCCGTGTTTTGCCAAACCATCAAAATGGGTTTGAGAATCATTTACACACCAATTTTGGGGTTTTTTTAGGGTTTAGGGTATCACCGAATGGCAAGAGGATAGACCCTCCATGTTTTGCCAAACCGTCACATTTTGTATGTCTGACTAGAGTGCGTGTAGAGCCACCAGGTTCAGGTGTCTTGGAATGTGTTTTTAGCTGGGAGCTGAGGCACACACAATCACCATCAAGGACTTCAAATTGCCAGAATTCTTAGAAAGAGAACATTGGCCCCCAGGTGAAAGAGAAAGGAAGAAGCTTTTGTGTGTTTGATTTGCTTCAATACACACACTTAAACCCTCTCTCTGTGCCTGATAATAAGCCGAATAGTAGGACTCTTATTCACCTACGATACAAAACTTTTTGAAATTCCTTTTAGGCAGCAATGTGGAGTGTGATCGATGATCATAAGCTCCAAAAAAATGGCATACTGACATCGGAAAGTATGGGTCAATTTAAAGGCTGGGGTTGGATAAAACAAGGCATGCAGCAACCTCTAAAAGAACAACAACAAAACAACAAGACCACCGTGCATTCAATGCATTGTCATTTTGTATGACTAGCTTGCACTAAGCAGATTGAAGAGCCCAATGGATTTCTGGAATGCCAGGTTCAGGTGTTTGACAACAACAAACTACTGCAGACAAAAACACTATGCTTCAAACATTTAAAAGCAGGCTGATGATATCTATTATTATGAAGGGGCTGTTGCCAAAAAAACTCAAGAATAATACATACCTACCTACCTACCTATATACATACCTACCTACTTACCTATTATCAAAGATTGTGAAACCTAAATGTAAAAAAATTAATTGAATTATTTACAACTTTTTTTTACAAATGTTAGAATTTAGAATTTAGAGTTTGCTTTTGTTGTTCAGACTTCAATGTTTTTGATGAAACCCTGCCCACCATATATTGACGAAAGCACCCAGGTTTAGGGTTTGCTTTTGTTGTTCAGACTTCAATGTTTTTGATGAAACCCTGTCCACCATATATTGACAAAAGCACCCAGGTTTAAGGTTTAGGTTTAGGGTTTGCTTTTGTTGTTCAGACTTCAATGTTTGTGATGAAACCTTGCCCACCATATATTGATGAAAGCACCGAGGTTTAGGGTTTGCTTTTGTTGTTCAGACTTCAATGTTTTTGATGAAACATTGCCCACCATATATTGATGAAAGCACCCAGGTTTACGGTTTGCTTTTGTTGTTCAGACTTCAATGTTTTTGATGAAACCCTGCCCACCTTATATTAATCGAAGCACCCAGGTTTAGGGTTTAGGGTTTGCTTTTGTTCTTCAGACTTTGATGTTTTTGATGAAACCCTGCCCACTATATATTAACCAAAGCACCCAGGTTTAGGGTTTAGGGTTTGCTTTTGTTTTTCAGACTTCAATGTTTTTGATGAAACCTTGCTCACCATATGTTAACCAAAGCACCCACGAAAAGGGGAAACAAGGAACAAAATGGAAGGACCCATGTCCAAGAAGACAAATGAACCATATGTTTTTTGGATTCCTATCACAATGACCATATGTTTTAGAAGCGGTGTTTTGTTTTTCTTCGTCCAAATTTTTAATATTTCTGAAAGTTGCAAGTCATTGCTGAAAAATGAAAATAAGCATTTTGACACTAGAAAAAAACCATGTATTTCCAAGTTTTCCTCCAAAGAAATTTGGAAAAATAACAATAAAAATAATTGTTTACAAAAATGGTGATGCAAGTGTTTTCATTTGGTTGACAACACATTTCATTAGCTCGATGTCCACTTTGATAGGTCAACATTGTATTTCATCTAGTTGATATCACATTTCATCTAGTTTACATCCATTTTTGTGAAGTTGGCATAAGGTTCCCTTGGCCAACATGCATTAAGGCAATCTAGGCAAAGAAGGAATTTGAGAAGGAAAAGTTTCATTGAACAAATGCACGCCAATGAACGAACTTTGTGTCACCTTAGAGAAGTGGATGTCAACCTACCAAATTGGTGTCAACTGATTGAAATGCAACAAGAACAACCTAACAAAATGGGTGGGTGTTGGCTTTGCTAAAATGCAATGTTGACTCGACAAAGTGTACATTGGGGAAAGACATGAAGTGAGTTGAGTTTGTTGTGCATTTTACAAGGACCGAATGCTAGTGAAGGCTACTTCTGAACTTTGTAATGAGAGTACTACCTATCATACTAGGCTTCTTTTACTTTTAGAGTATGATTGTGAGTGTAATGAACCCGCCACCATTGACTTGCTTGATATTTGCTAGCAAAGGTTTGTTAGTTCGCTATGATCAAACCCCCTAGAAAGGGTTTTCCTCCCAACTTTCTTCTTTCTTTGAATAAGCAAGAGCACTAGTGACGATCATACCACAAAGGATTTAGCACTGATGGACAGGTTATTGGAAAACTCTCAAAACAAGAGAAAATCTAGCAGAAAAACCTGACTTTAAGATCAGGAATCTGTTTAAATCTGGCAAACTCTTTTGTGTGGGGGTGTGATCAAATTTGGCTAAATTTTTAAGAATCTGTGAAAGAATTTTTTTTTTCCCCCCAACTTTTTTGGGTGCAATTTTACATCAGTTCACCAAAAACTTTCTTGAAAAACACTTAAAAAATTTAGCCCCTTTCTCTTTGGTGAAAGGAAATCATGAGGGAAAAAAAATAAATTTAAAATTGCTCAAGTTTCGCCATATGATTTTATGGGACTAGAAAGTGGCTACATTGTCTCCCTCTAAGTCTGTGCACATGCACACAAGTTCCATGCCCTTGTTCCTTCAGCGCTAGGCAGCTATTTTTGTCCTCCAATGGCTTGTTTATTGCCCCTCCGGGCCAGCAGAAGTGGACTGCATATGCAAGCCAGCCTCCAGTTCATCCTCTAAGAGCATCTCCAGCGGTGCTCAGTATGTGACTTTGCAAAATTATTTTTCAGAACCATATGGACTTTTTTGCAGCCCACCCATAAAACTGAAAGGGGACAGCATATATCTGGGGAATTACTAATAGCAAATCACTTGGACCAATCATTATGATGAGCCAATCAGAAACACTGAGAAGAAGTCAGATCCTATTTAGTACACTCTGTTCTGCAGGTGCACAGCATTGCTGTGCCTGTTACTAGCCAACGCAAACTGCACATTATGCTGTGCCAAAACCAGTTTCCTGAGCCAAACCGGCATGTTTTGACTTTTCTTCATCCAATTATGCTCTGTGGGATCCCATACTGAGCACTGCTGGAGATGCTCTAAGCAGAGCAGAGCAGAAGCCCAGCTGGCGATTAACATTAAGAGAGAACCCTAAATCTCATACCAATTAGGCCATGATAATCAGTGTTTTTTTTTTTTGGCCAAAAATTTGCCAAATTTCGACCTAAAAAATACGATTTCAACATAGATCCATTTCCACCTCTTGAAACAGGTGGTGCCTAATGGTGATGCAATTTGTTTAAGCTACTTTCAGTTGTACTAGCTTCAGATAGCATACTCTTTGTTGATGTTATTGGACAGCATTTCTAAGGAGAACTTTTCCACTTAGAAAAAGCTATAATTTTTTTAATTTTCAATTTTGGATATCAGAAATTTGGGTTTTTTTTTCGGCAATCTGTTGAAAAAAAGAATATACTGTCACAAATTCCATGTTTTTTGGGTGGGGGGAGAAATCACCCAAATATATATATATGTATCACAAAAATCACCACAATTGCTTAAAATATTACTTTGATATTTTTCCTATGCCAAATTTGGCAAAATATAGTTATGGATGATTGCCACTTGAGCAACATAGCAAAATCAGGAAAAAAAAAAACATTGGATTTAAGAGTTTAATTTAACTATATAAGGATGACCCATATTGGCATTTAGTATTTACTCATACAATAGGGTATATGGTGGGATATTTGAATCCAATCCAACCCAACCCCCCACACATTTATTTTTCTTTGTATACCAAGATATGGCCTAGTTGGAAATGTACCCTTTCCTAATGAGCAAAAATCTTGAAAATTGTTAAATACCCAACACCCAAGGAGTATGAGAAAAATCACATATCTGCACAAATGCTTGCACACACCGGGTTTTATGTTTTATCTAGTGTTGGGCAGGTTTGAAAAATGACACCAAACCCACTCCTTTCTCAAGGAAGTTGATTCTCAATACATACTCATGCTTCTCATCAAATAACCTTCTATAGAACCAACCATAGTTCTTTCATTTGAAATGGCAATTGTTTGGGGGGTTTCCAAATAACCAAAACCAAGGATTCTTTGATTCTGAATTTTTTCATAAAACGGTTATTTACAAAATCAAAAGATCTGCCCAACATGTTTTATCATGAGGTGCTTAATCACACAAGTATGTAATAGATTTTTACACAATCAATGAAGCATGTTTTTATAAAAAATTGCTTATAAATCGGTCTTGTTACAAACAATAAATCACTCAAATCATTAAACACTACTATTGCACAACAGCAAAGCTTGTTGTAAGTCACCCATTGCCCAATGGCTTTGCCCCTCATGGCACATTTAAACCAATTTTGGGATTATAAGTGTAAATACATATATACCCATCATGTAGAAGGGGTAAAATGTAAACATTGATTTACATTCACCTTTTCAAATTTTTGGTATTTACACTTTCCCTACTCATTGTGTAATTAAATTTTTACATTTATACTTACACTTGGAAATGTAAAATTGATTTACACACACATGGCCTCGTGTAAATGTATTTGGCAATGTCAATGGATGGTGGGTGGACAAAAAATAATTTTTCATTGGGTTCCAATTCCCTATCTAACCAACTTGAGTAGCTCAATTTTTATATTCACTATCTACCAATATTAATATTCAATAGAATTTTCCTTAAAATCATCCTGTCTTTGGGCATCCTTTCACCTTTTATCCTGCCTTTGAATTAGGTTTGCAAAGTAAGGAAGTTTCATTAAATTTGGGTATGAAATGTTAAAATTCAACATTTAATTCGCAATGTTCGAGATAATTATAGTAGTTGTACAAATAGGAGTGTAACTAAATATAATTAGATTATTATCTATGTAATTATTTAATATTTAAGTTTGGTGATTTATTTGTTAGTAAGATTTCATAATTTAATTATGATTTGGTTGTAGTGTTTGACTTTCACATGAAAATTTATGTGAAAAGTTTTGTGATAAATTTTTGGCCGATTAAGGTGCATTGATTTTCACATAATAATGTGAAAAGTCATGCGAAAAGTTTAGGCATATCAAGATGAATTGATTTTCACATGATAATTTATGTGAAAATTTTTTACCATTTTATTATGGATGTGAAATCACATGAGGAACCATGTAATGTGCAAACTTTAAAAAAATTCTTATTTAATTTTTTTTTAGTTAGTATATAAGAAGGTGTTTGTAACCTTTGGGGACACTTTCATTTGATAGAAATAAATTGTTATATGAATGTAAAGCTTCATAGAATAGAATTGTGAAAGGAATTGAGATTTTAGTTTTTAAAGGTTTTGATATAATTTATGTGAAGTCCATGGTAGGAGAATGCTGTGGCATACTAATTGTACATAAACAATAGAAAGGTGAGAAAATATTTATGCAAGACAAGAACATAAATTTTCATAGCTATGTAATAAACATATATAATTTTGGTCCTAAACCTGCTTACGATTTACAGGAACAATGAAAATATATGTAGTAACAAGAGTGAAAGCGCTCAAAACAAAGGAACGAAGAGGTCAAAATAGGATGAAACTCAGTTTACCACAAAAAATGGCGCATTTTTGAGTTTCACCCCGCCCTTGAAGGCTAATGTACTTTTTGCGGGATTTTTTTATAATCTCACCCAGTTTTGGACCAAACTTAGAGTTCTCGTGTTGTGTTTTCTTAACTTTATAGAAAGCTCTCTTGAATCATCAATTTCCTCCCCCTCTTAAAGCATGTAAAACTAGTGGATGTAAACATAATAGTTACAAAAGGAACATGATTACCATTGATTCTATAAACATGTCGAAATAATGCTTCTAACATGGAAAGAAAGATTATTTCCAAAGCAAGAGTTTTGACAATGGTATTTTAGACTAACAAGCAAGTATAAGATTAAAATTATGTACGTTTATTACATAACTATGAAAATTTATGTTTTTTTTTTACATAAATATTTTTTAATTTTTTAATTTTCTATATGTAATTATTGTGTCATATCATTTTCCTATCATGAATTTCATGTGAAAATCATGCACATTAATTGAAGCTATAACCAAACCATAATGAAACTATGAAATCCAATCACTAAATCAATTACCTAACTTAACCCATTAAAAAATTACATAAATATTAATCTAATTACATCAAATTACAATAACATGAGTACTATTGGACCAAATTGCAAACTAAAAATCCACGGTTTCACCATATTGGTGTAAAGTGGACCACATACCAAGCCCTAGTGAAAATGCTTTTAGTTACTATAAGGTTAGTAAAACATAGGCCAAAGCTCTAACAAAGTCATGGTTGGTGCTAGTTCACTCTGGTCAGTAGATAATGGTCAGGAGATGATATTTTGTTGGGTTCCCTAGCTAACCATGGTGATTAGCTCAGTTACTTTTTTAACTACTTAGGTAAATAGTAAAAAAAAAGCACCTACCTATTATGTATAAACATTTTACTTACCTAGGAGTCACCTATTTTTTTACCTATTTATCAATGGTATATTGGACCTACTCCTTGCAATATGGGTTATGAAAGTGAAACCATAGATTAACTCCATCGAGGTTCATCCAATGGGTAATGTAAGTATTTACACAATGTAGTTTGGTGAGACACATGGTGGCTCTTAAGAAAATAGGTGCATGTGGATGATTAGTACACAGCTAAACACCATGGTTAGCTATGGGACATGAATGCAATGAAAAAGTGTTTTCCGTCCACATACTATTCATCCTCATGGCGCATGTTAGGGGCGTAGCTTCAATCTTGGCTTGGCCCGTTCATTAATTGCTTGCTAAACTTGTGACCCGTGCTCTTAATCTTGACACAAACTCACTTCAACCAGTTAAACCTCCTACTATGAGGGCCTTCCTTTTAAGGTGAACTGAACAAGCCCAAATGGGCTATTACAAATAATGGAGATAACCAAAATAATTTCATATTGCAACTTGCTTTATGATTTATTATCGGAATTTTTCATTAAACAAATTGAATACAGAATAGCATGTGAATTCAAAGTAACTAAGTGGGAAATTCACATACAATTAACATAAATTTTCAAAACCCACATTACACATTTTTTTGGGCTTAATTTGGAAAAATATTAGAGATTTTTTAATGTGGGTTTAATCTGATTGAAAATACATTAAGCATGTGTTTCCAATTAAACCCATATTAAATATTTTCTGGGCTTAATTGGAAACACGTTAGAGTTTTTTCTGGGCTTGATTTCATTAGAAAAAAACTCAGAGAATAAATAGAACCCATTCAGTTAGTTAGTTGGAAGGTTTAAATTGAGCCCATTGACATTAGACACTAGAGCAAGACTAATAGTTTTTTCCAAAAAAGAAAAAAAAGAAAACCCAGAAATGAAATGGCTCTTATTTAGAGCCAGAGTGAACTAGCACCCACCAGCACACCAATGGAGGCCGTGGATGATGTGTGAACAGAATACATCAAATAACCACAGGACCAACCATGGTGGTTAGCTATGTACATGCTAACCTATGGGACCAACCATGGTGGGTTAGCAATGTATTAAAAAGCTGTATTTAATTATATTATGAGTACACAAAATATTAAATTAATGACTATAGGAAATTATGGTCCTACAAATTGTTGAGACCTGTTATGGTGTTAAAAAAGGTCTTGTATGAAATAAAAGGTTTCCTTGAAATACTTACTTATCTGGTTATTAACTTAAAACTATCACATTTTTTGTTGTCTAAAATCAATCATTTATTGGTTTTCAGGTTACCATTAACTATAATTTACTTAGTTTGTTTATCAATTTAATGCTACAAAAAAGAATTGTTGTGTAAAACTGATTGTTTATTGAATTTTGGGATATCTTCATTTATGGTTTCTTTTTTCTTAAAATGGCGAAATATAATGAACAACAATGCAATAATAAAGCTTATATAAGTAAAGCTTGTGCAAGTTATGCTTTCAATAAAGCCCATTGGCTTTTTACACTAGGTGAGGCATGCTCCACGTACAATCGAAAAAACAATGCTAGGCTTTTTACAAGTAACAAGAAAATGGCCCATTTCAAAAAGAATGCTACATCAATGTGTGTGTCCTTGTTCCAATTAAAATTGCAAACATGAGACAAAAGAATTCAAAAACACTAGACTTGAACCTATTCAAACCCTCACATCAATTCATGCAACTTTCATAGCATACAAAAACTGATGTCCAACGTCAAAAAAAACATTATTGCACATCGATGGTCACGCACCTGTCACTTGCCAATTGGCTGGCCATGGTGGTTGTCACACAAAACATGAGAGAGTTTCTATTGGGTACTTATATAGAAACTTGAAATTTGGTTTTGTTCATTACTTTTCTTGTGTGCTTGTTGGAAAGTCAAAGTTTTTTCAACTTATGGATCATCGTACTAGGTGGGCCTGATAGGTAGTAGGTAAGCTATCTAACCCAAATGGGAAGAAGAAAAGACATTTTGTGGTGGAGGGAGGGCTGGGGGGAAGCCCTATCTGTCTATTTGTTTCTAATAAGGTTTTCCAAACCCTAAGCTCTAAGTAGGACAGACAACATTACGTTAATCTGGACCTTTCTTTCTCCCTTCTCATCCATATGAGACTTTGTCAACAGAAATTTTCCAATAACCAAAAGCACAAATCTGGGAGAGGACATGGAAGTACAAAACCAGAGAATCTAAGTCCAAGTTGGAATTGCTACAAGTCAGATGTCAAAGACTTAAGGGAGGGACTGATAATCATGGAGATTCTAACTCAGCTACCAACTGCTTGTAACCAGTCAGCAGTAGGAGGCTTGGATGTTTACCTAGAATTGTTGACCAAGGTAGGATGGATATGAATGCCTCCAGCAACTACTGGGCTCCCCAAAGTGTGAGGACCTGCAACAAACATGTGCACCACCCACCTTGAGTCCTTGACCAAACAACCCTCCTCCCCCTTGAAAGACATACAGATTTCCTAATAACCAAAATGCTTTGAAAATAACAGAGTGCCAACAACAAACACTCTGCTTTTCTAGAGATGCGCTGAATTGCTATCAGTATAAAGCAAAAAAATGAATATCAAATATCTTCATCAATGTAGAGAATTTCTCCACACTCATGCTGTAAGTAAAATCCAGGGAGAGTATTTAGAGATGACCTAATAACAAGGTCAGGGATAAAATTGAGTTCTGACACATAACAACAACAACAAATCAGCAAGCGTGAAAAAAAGGAGGAAAACCCAAACCAAAAGAAAAGAGAAAAGCAAGACTGAAAAACAAAGGGATAATAATCAGCTCAGATAAGAATGCTTACCCTGAGAGAACTGATCATCAAGCCAGGAAAAGGCTTTTAGATACTCAAGGATGCTGCTTCCAGGGAAGGAGAATGCTTAGTATCACGAGCATGGTTATCAATGTTCTTGTTGGGGCAGAGAAACAACCAACCCCATTGTGACTCAAGTCACAAAAATAGACCACAAATCTGATAAACTAGACTTAAAAGAGACCTGCTGCAAAGCCAAGGATTGCTCTAAACATTGCAAAGATCCTTGACTCATGACATTCTCCAAAACTACAAATTGACTTATAAGAGAGTATAACTTTGAGCTTCTGCTAGTCTAGAAGTCAAGTTGCAACAGAAACTTAATCTCAATGGTGCGTCCATAAATACCTCTCCAGCTAGACATATTAACCAGCAATTGTTGCCCACAACCAGAGAAAACAGGGAAGCAATAAAACTGTGGCTCTGCAACAGCTAGGCTCTTGTTGAAAAGATGTGAAAGTTGCAGTTGCATTGTTCCTGGTAACCCTCCAACTTGAATCTAGCATACAAGATCATGCTTTTCCTTCTGTATTTGGTAATATCATGTGAAATGGAAATATACAAAGTGATTGGAAGACAAATTCTGATTTCAACTCTGCCAACACCCAAGTGTAAATTGACAATTTTTGTCAAAGGACATTCCAATAAGTCTTGTAAAGACTCATAATTTGGCAGTTCTTTGAGCTTTAAGTTCCCTGCGCAAGATCTTCCCAGATGCTGATTTGGGAATTGCAGGAATAAATGTAACTTGACGAAGCCTCTTGTAGAACACCACCTAGACAGAAGAACAGAAGACATGCATCATCCATCATCAGCACTGTATTAGATCATGTCTCAGAGATACTATGGCTTGTCCATAAGCATTATTGGCATACTGCCACTAACAGGAAGGTGATATAATCCAGTCTAGTAGTCCTTCCATTAGAAATGCAAACAAGAAAGCTGGGCCTGCACAAATCTTATTCTTCATCTAGAACTCATATTTATAGAAACCAGCACTACAGCACTGCCCATTCTAATGAGAAAGAGAGTAATTTCCTAGCATTTGCAACATCAATAAACAGACCCCACAGAAACCTCACCTGTTTGTGGATGAAGTCTATAACCTCAGATTGGGACAAATTGCTCCCTGCTGCCCGGACTACATATGCTGTTGGAACTTCCCCAGCTTCATCATCAGGGAGGCTGCAATTTTTATCAGCAAAGTCCAAGAGTGATAAAAGGGTGAGTTGCAGCCACTTGTAACATTGGTATCCAGTATCAAGAATGTTGAAAGGGCCATGAATGACCAAATACTGACAACTGGCACTTAACCATCACTTCAATGTGAGAGCATCATGGATACATCTGCAGAATGTAATCAGGGAAAGGAAGAGTGCGCAACATGATCTCCTCTCTTTTAATAAACCCCAGAATGAAATGAATTTTTCTGAGAACAAAGGCTGGCAAGGAACTGGTGACATACGGTACTACTGCAGCATCCATGATCTCAGGATGTGTGAGCAGCAACCCTTCCAATTCTGCTGGTGCAACCTGCCCCATTGCCATCACAAGAATGATTATATTGCTCTGCTTTCATGTGCTCACTGGAACGATAAATTTGGACGTCACTAAATTGGACATTTCTGGCAGTGGCATGTGCGATTTTGAATAGATTTCTTGCATTCTAGTTCAGTTTGATGGTTTCAGGTTTAGGACTCATTACCTAGATTCTGCCTTGCTACAATAGCCACTCTTAGAAACTGTGATGTGAGCAAGATGGAATACCTGAAATCCCTTGCACTTGATTAGCTCCTTGATACGATCAACAATGTATAGAGAGCCTTCATTATCAAAGTAGACAATGTCACCAGTGTGCAGCCATCCCTCCTTGTCTAGTGTTGCAGCTGTCTCCTCGGGTTTCGCCAAGTAGCCTGCAATCACAAGCTTTCTCAGCCTTCTCTGTAAAAGGCTCAGGTAAGCCAAGAGAAATGGAACATAGGAATGGCAGATCCTGAACTTTATAGGCTTGTCCAGTATGTGCTTGTGAGCAACAAAATAGGACAGGAAATTCTAGCTGCTGGAATGTCCGACCACACTCTATCCTTCTCCAATATCTCTGGGCTCCCCTTGTGTTGCTCTTTCTCATCATCTGAATCAACAACCTAAAAAAAGAGCAGACTGCCAGACAGAGAGGAAGAAAAGAGTTGGTGGGTTGGGACAGAAGAAACCTTGCATGATGTTGGGACCACGCACCCAGAGCTCACCAACTTCATTGGGAGGCACAGACTTTCCAGTGGCAACATCCACAACCTTGGCCTCCATGTCAGGTACCAGAGGACCACATGAGCCAAAGTGGGTATTGCCTTCCTTCACCGTGGCAACTGAAACCAGTCCTGAAGTTTCTGTTAAACCATATCCCTGATGATTAACCCCCCCTGTTAATTAGGTGTCACATCAAGCAAAAGAACTTTACAACAGTCTGGAATTTCTTAAAAAGGCACAACAAGGCACAACTTGTGAAAATTACAACATAGTGAATAACCACCAGCTCAAAGCACCTTCAGATACAATCATCACAACTTGTTGTCGATGGTTACAGAGCGTAATGCAAAAGCTTACATTGTATTATCTGGCCAAGGAAAAGTGAAGAATAAGATAGTGGAGTAGTAGCAATGGTGAGTCTACAGTAGGCCACATTTTCTCAGGATTGTGTGAAATTGGACAACTGAACACAAAAGAGAAATTGGATCTGGTGATGGGTTGATCATCAGCTTAGCCCATGCAGCTCACTTTCTTAAGACCTGAAAGCTTACTAAGTCCGAATTCCTTTGGAGCTTCTGAGGATGGATAAGATGAGTAGTGCAGAGTTGAAAATATTCATTCAGATAAACTAAAAGAGCTGTTTTGATTGTGCTGTTGAAAGAAGCAGCAAACTAGTTGGAAGGTCCAAAGAGGTTGCTCCAGCTTTCTTCGGGTTGTGAAACCCTAATGCAATTTTTTTTACTGAAGGAAGGATGCTTGATTCTTCAAACATCGAGACGGCTTGTGGAAGAGATTTTTCAGCTGGAATAAATGAGAGACTGAAACGGTATTGTTTGATCGAGAGAGAGCCCATACCTGCCGAATTCGCAAAGATGGAAAGAGTCGTGCAACTTCCTGCATCAGATCCTTTCCAAGTGGAGCAGCACCGCTGGTGAGCTCCACCAAAGAGCTCAGGTCATAGTTTCCCACTACCTTTTGCTTTGCGAGGGCGAGCACAATGGGAGGCACGGCAGGAAAATCCGTGACGCGGTACTTCTCAATGGTCCTCAGAGCGAGCTCTAATTCGTACTTCGGTAGAGACACGACAGTGGAGCCTCTTTGCAACTGACAAAACGTCACAATGATAAGTCCGTAGACGTGAAACATCGGCAAGAGCATCAGCTTGACGCGCTGCCTCAGTTCGAGATCCGGACCGTACTGGAACTGCATCGCCGTATACATGCAATTCCGATGCGTCAACACCACGCCTTTGCTCAACCCCGTCGTCCCGGAAGAGTACAGGAGTACTGCAGTGCTATCTTGCCGCACAGCAACCCGAGGCGCTTCCGCGGGATCAAACGTCAATAGATCCGAAAACCGCGACACTTGGACCGCTGCCGATTTCTCCTCTTTCGCAACGACTTGCGCGACGGCTTCCGCATCTCCGAAAAAGATCACAGGGAGACCGAAGGCTCTTACCCTGTCAAGAAGCGACGGAATTGTCACGATAAGCCGCGCTTTCGAATCTTGGACCTGCTTCAGGATTTCGCGCTCCGTGTAAGCAGGATTGGCCGTGGTCGTAATGGCGCCGAGAGACGCGACCGCGTAGGCTACGACAGGAAACCAGATCGTGTTTGGACTGAGAATAAGCACTACATCTCCTTGCACGATTCCGAACCGCTTCGTCAGTCCTGCCGCCACGGCTCGTACTTTCTCCTTGAGATCGTGGAAGCTCAATCCCTCCCCGGTTAGACCGTCGATAAGCGCGAGCTTGTTACGATACCGCGGATCCCTCGTGTTCTTACAGAGGAAACTAAAGATATCAACATAAGGATCGGAAATCTCCGGCAACGCCGGCCGCAATGGACCTCGATACACTCCCGCTTCACTATCGTATGTACTGTAACTAGCCATAGCCAAAACACACACACACACACACACACACACACTCTCTCTCTCTCTCTCTCTCTCTCTCTATGTCTCTCTCTCAACCTCACCTCACCTCACTCTCGATCGAGGACGACACGGTTCCGTTCGACGACGTCTAAGAGAACTTGATGCAAAGTTCACCAAACACACCGAATTCTTGGCCAAAAAACTTGGCGAAACTTGCAATCGATTCGCGCTTATTTCTTCAACTGAGAAACGCAAATTCCTCTCTCGTTTCTGTCTGTCTGTGTATCTGTGACTCTGAGTGTGTGTGCGCGCGCCCCTCTGTCTGTCTGTCTGTCCCTCCCTCTTCTCTTTCTCTCTCCGTGTGCTTCCGTGTATCTGCGGCTCTGTGTGTGGAGGAATTGCGGAAACATAGAAATGGGCAACAAAGAACAACAGGGACAATTGGGGGGATTGGAACTGGGGATAAGAATTCCACAAAGTTTTTGTAGTGAAATGTTGTTTTTAGAGAAAATTGGGGACTCTTGTTCAAAAGAAGGAAGAAATTGACCAATTTGAAGCCAAATTTGGACCAGCAATTTTGTTTCTGGGGATGGGAGGGTCCGGGGGGGGGGGTGGAGAAGGGAATTTGAAAGAAATTTTTCTTAGAATTTTGATTTTTAAAACGGTTTTGGGGACTCCTGTTTGGCAGAAGAAGAAGTTGGCCAATTGGGAGCAAACTTTGGACTAGCAATTGGGGGGTTTTTGGTTGTCCTGGGGTTCCGGGGCGGAGGACCCAGGGGTGGTATGTTGGGCCAAAAATTTGGAGCAATTTGGGGGGGGGGCCTTTAAAAACTAGAGAGCCCTTAGAATTTGGACTCATTTTGAGTGGATTTTGTAAGTTTTGGCCATCCCAGATTTTTAGTTGATTTTATTTTTGGAAATTATTTTTTAAAGAAATTTAAATAATTTTATTTTTGGAAATTATTTATAAAAGAAATTTCAATAATTTAATTTCTGGGAAGAATTAGTTTCATGGGACAATTTGAAACTCTTGTCGTTCATAATAAGTTGGTGCATTTAATAAAGTGAAGTTGAACATTCGGACGTTGCGGCAAATTTGACCCAAACAATACAAGTCCTTTTGTTTCAAAGCAAGTTGGTCAATTTGGCAGTCATTTTGGTCATCTCTCTTTTTTGACTTGGGTCATAAAGAAGGTGACCCTCCTCTCGGAAAGGATATTATTGTGCTTAGATTCATTATAGAGTATAGTAGCTTAAGGGATTTTGGCCCCTAGGCAATAATAGGGCTATTTTTATACGAGAAATTTTTGAAAAATGATAGTTTGGCTTGTCTTCAAACTTGAGATTAGTTCTAGAGTTATAATATCTTGAAGGATTTTGGTTTCCTTTAGAGGATTTTTTAAAAGATTATATTTTTGCATGGTGAAATATATTTGAGTTTCCATAATTCTTCTTTTGCCTTAAGATACTTTTTAATGTAAATGGCAAGGCCACTAAAGTGTGACACACCCCTTGTTTGAAAAGGATGAATGTGCCAACCCTAATCACTTAGCGTTTGATTCGGGGTGTTTTAATCTCATTACTTTTGTGCATGCTTTTGAAAAGCATCGAACCATGACTTGTATGACTAAAGTGGAGGAGGAATAATAGTACAATATAAAACTTGATTTTGGCATCAAACTTTTGTTGCTAAAATTCCACAATCTTTCACAAGTGCAACATGAGTAAAGAATTGTATTTTACTTGGTCAATCAAAATTTTTGGCCCAAGTGCCAATATATTAAAATGGTGTCACACTAAAGTGCCATGCAAAATTCATGTTATTTTGACAAGGTGAGGAAGAACAATTAGGGTAGATATGTTGGTGTCAAAACACACTTATGCTCACACAAAGCATAAAATCCTCAAACATAGCCCAATTGTTTTAGGAGTTGAAAGGGATTTGTGAAACTAAACTTGATGCACCCATTGTCATGAAGATTGTTCAAAATGGGCAAAATATGAGGAAAACATGAGACTTAGAAGTAGGGTTTGATTTTGGCACAAAAAATGCTTGGTTTGGTAAGGCAAGTATTTGGAGTTTAAAATCTTTGAATGTAATTTGATTCCCTTTGGAGTTTACAAAAGGGATTGTAAAGCTCATGTTGATATCATTCTCATTTCTTATTTGTTTTGAGCCATACAATATTTTATGGCTCAAAACAAATAAGAAATGAGAATGATATGGGTCTAAAACTACGGAAGGTTTAATGTTTTTTTTTTCAAGCATTTTGCTCACTTAAGCTTATTCTCTTCTTACATCTTTTCTTAAGCTTAGTTGCATGTGGAATTCCCAGAATATTTTAGACCTTCACTTGGTGCACTCCTAATAATGAAGATCCTTAGAACACGACAACAAATGAGAAATGTATGGACAAATGTTTGACTTGTGTTCAACCATGGGTGTGTCTACCAATGTGGGGTATGTATTTGATTTTTGTAATACTCACAAGCTCTTAGGTCTTGGGTCTTCAAAGGTCTTGTTGTAGTGTCAAGTTAGGTCAAAGGTCATGCAAGAGAGCTTGTGGGCTGGGCGGGGAGTAACTTTGGAAGTGGGGAGGGGGATCCATGGTATGGAATAAAATTTTGTGAACTTCCCTCTTTTGCTTTTAAGACTAGGTTGCTTAACAGTGTCTTCAGTTCAAATCCAACTTTACAGAAAAGGGTATAAGTGTTTGAAATGTGAATAAGCTAGGAGGAAATACTTTCATCTGGGATCATAGGTAAAAACCCAATAATTCTCCTTGTACATTCTCTTGCAGACACTCTAAAGTTAGAATTGCAAAGGGTACCTGTACTTCCTTTTTCCTGAGCGCCTGCACTGCTGCTAGAGATATTTTCACTACTCTTACCTGTACAACCACTATAATTACTCTCAAACCTTGTGCATTAAATGCTGAGTTTCAGCATTTCATACTGAGATTTAATAAAATGTCCTTACTTTGCGGATACCACTGAGACCCTCTCTAGGGGTGAAAGGAGCCCCAAAGACAGGGTGAAGACAGGGTTACTTTGCGGATAACTTTATTGGTCTACAAGGGCTTAAGGTGCCTTGCTTTTATTCCTTTTAAGTTAGGGGAGGGGATAAGGAAGAATTTTTTTTCAGTTTTTCTGTTTCGTAATGTGTTCTCACGATGTTCCCTTTAAGTTCCTTATGGGTTCTCACAATGTTCCCCAAGTTCACAATGTACTCCCCAACATGTTCTCCATATAAGCACCTCACTTTTAACCCATATGCTTTGGCACTTTCACCTATATAGGTGGGCCCAAGGGGAGGAACTATATACATCAAACCAAAACCTTTTATTTTGAGCAGCCTCCATAGTTTCATTTTTTTGGGAGCAATGGGCCAATCAAATTGGTTTTGGCCCAGAATTTTGGCACAGTTTGTTGATGAGAGTGAACATTCCCAAGGATTCACCAGTCCCGAATTACCGAATCAAGCACGTGCAGACACCCATTTTTTTATATAAGTAGATGGTGTTTGAGATTTGGCAATTAGCAATTAAAATAAGACTTTGCTTTCTTGAAGCTAACATTCTCCCTTAATTATAAAATAAGGCTTAGGTCCATTCTTTCTCCATTTTTGTGGAGTTGGCTTTCAGAAGATGAAGAGGATTTCCACCCCGAAAAACCTTATTTGAGCATCTACACAAGTTTATCACATCCAATACAGAGTGTTAATTGTTTGGCCCATTCACACCCATGAATGGTAAAAAGTTGGATAGAATAAACAAGAGAAAATATTTAAATGCCACCACTTGAATCAATCATTATGGCCCACCAATCAAAACCAATTATTTTCCTTTATCCGGCCTTTTGCATAACATTGTGTTCTTTGCATATTCAAAAGTTCATATTCAGTTCACATTACTTAAAGGCTATATTCCTCATTTATAGTATAGTGTGCATACCATTTCTTTTATCATGCCTTTGGCAAAACATTATATCGTTTGCATATTTATAAGTTCAAACTCAATTTTACAATCTATAAAATTTGTCTCTCATTCATAATTGGTTGTGATGTCCAATTTCAACATTATTTCCACCATTTTTTAAGGTGGGACAAGCAATTGTGTGTAAAATTTTTACTTTTAGTTCAGCCAATTGATTTTCAATTGAAGGATGCATATATTAAATGAATCTATTTTGAGAACAATTAGTTACACTTTGGAAAAGGCCCTAGTTGAATACCACCACCCAACAAAATGACGATTCATCTTGTTCCCAATTGGAACATGCCCATTCCATAATACATAATATAATCAAATTATCCACAAGAACAATAAAACCTCGGAACAAAACCCAAAGTTTCATTAAATGTGAAAATGATTATCAAAATGTAACGTGGGATTATGCCAAAAGAAAATATCGAAGAAAACTCAAATTTATTCTCAACTCAAGAGGATTTGAATTTCTTCTTGTCTCATGTGTATTATCTATGGCTACATAGTGACTTACTTAGGTTATTCAACATTTTTAATGGATTTAACTCTACCCACACTTTCAATCCCTACATACATACTTACTAGACAACACCAACATCAATCACGATAATCTACACACACATCTAAACTCCTAGTTATCACTTGGCACAATTTTGACACACATAATGGTTTGTAACCTTCATTGCTCATCTTTTGGAATTTCAATATTCCTTGAAAAAAGTACACAATCTTTAAAAACTTCAAGAACTCCGAAAAAAAAAACCCTTAAAAGTTCCACTCTCCCCACTAGGAACCTTAAGTTTTATGGTAAGATAGAAGCTCAAAAACCTCCTTAAAAAAATAAAGAGTAACCACAAAACAAGAAGAGATATATGAGGAAACCTTGATCCACCTTCTCCTTCTAATTTCTGGCTTGTTTTGGGCTTAACTTTACATGGAGGGGCCAAGCAAAAAGAAAAAAGAAAACATGTTATAAAATTGCACCAAACACACCTTGAACATGAATTGCATTCAATTAAAAAAATATATAGAAAAAACTAAAAAAGTAACTAAACCTGGATGTAAGAAATTTTTTGGTATTGTAACATTCTGAGCACCGCTAGAGATGCTCTAATAGGGCCACAGTGAAGCAGCACCCACCAGTGCACCATCAAGGATGGATGATATGTGATCACAAAACAGTTTTCTGTTGGGTTCCAGTTCCCTAGGTAACCATGGTGGTTAGCTCAGTTGGTTTATTTACTATGTACCAACTCAGTAGGTAGTAAAAACAGCCCCTACTTACTATGTATAAACTATCTATGTACCTAGTAGTCCCCTATTTTGTTACCTACCTGTCTATACGTTACACCTACTTCTCGTAGAATAGGTTACCAAGATGAGCCATGGAAGAGCACCTGAAGCAGGAAATGATTGTTTCTGAGCAATAAATGATTGTTTCTCATTGGCCAACTATGATGATTAGCCCAGGTGATGAGAATTAAATAGTTTCAGAGTTTTTTTCTTGTGGAGAATTTTTTTTTCAAATAAATACTCGGTCGAATATTTGGCCTTTTTTATCCCCAAAAATAGCAAAATTCTTAAAGACCGCCATGTTTCTACACATTGTTCAAGCAAGTAACCAGGATATATAAGGATTTTGATAAATCTCTTCTTTCATATAGTTGGTCTATGGCCAAACGTGGCTAAATCTCCTTGTGGTTATCAGGAGTGTGACAACATCAAAAAATTGTGAAAAAAAAAAAGAAAAAGACATAGAATTGCTATTAGAAATCAAAATCCACAAGGTACCCAATAAAACCTAGTTTGGGTTCACTTGAATGCTCATTTCTTCCTTGAAAGTCGAATATACCCAACTAGCACACTTCTTTTGTGATTGTAGACCATGTTTTACATATGTACCAAAACAATACTCATTTTGGCAATGATGTCAAGTTTGAGTGAACATCATATTGTTTTGTACACAAATCTAGACAGAAATTTGTAAATGACAAAATTTGAAGGTTTCAATACTCAAAAGATGATATAACTTTTATGCCTTAGGAGCAAGTCTTCATACAAGTCTTTTTTGGTGGACAACTTGCCCATGCATCGAAAGCCTTTTCTATATGTAAAAGTCCATATGTAGCAATTGGTTTTTGTCCCACCATGTTTCCACATTCCAAAGCTATGAAACTCCACAATTGCTTTGAAAAGTTCATAATGTCTCATGAAGTCCAATAAAATGGTTGAACTGAATTGCTTCAATTTTGCACTCACTTGTAGGCACAAACATGCACATATAAGGTAAAAAAAGGAAAAGGAAATAGGGTCGACCAATTAGGCATTTATGATGAGTCCACAAAGGAGCACATGGATAGGGTGGATAACTGCCGCTGTATTAACAACTCTGGGCATATGTAAATGTTAAGGATTTTCCAGGGAGAATGTTAAATCAGCAATGGGTCCTTATTGGAGATAGTACAAAAGCATTGCTTGCTTCTTTTTATCCTCGACCTCCCAATTTCCCCTATCAAGATATGTGTCTGGTGACGACGACCAGACACATCTTGGAACTGCCCAGACACAAATTTTGGGGTCTTATTATACATGCTTTGGGCATGAATGGACAGCAGCAGGATGCATATTATGTCTCTTTAGCTCACTTTACACTAGAAGTCAAGGCCAATGTTCAACTCAAATCAAGCATTCCTATTGGTGCAAAAGTTGAAATCAGCCACAAGGGCTGCTTTACACTAAAAGTCAAGGCTGAAATTTTGAACATTGGGTGCCACCAGGATGCCACCTAGATTTTAATTTAACACTGACTTAACATCAAGTGTGAATGCACCATTAGATTTTCAAGTCACATATAAATGAAATTAAAAAATTATGACACTACATTCCATTCTTTTGACAAAGAGTCAGTCTGTTTTCTTTTGACAAGTGAAAAGGCCTTATTATGATTGGCAATTATCAAGCTGGTGGGAGGCCCCAAGCCATTTGTAATGGCTTGGGAAGGGTGCAAATGGCAACAATAGGTAGTTGATGACCAAACCCACACTACCTATTTGTATGCAAATCTTAACTAAGGTAGCCACCACTAAGGTGTTGAGTGAGTGGGTGGGTGGGCCATCATGCCAATACACACACCCCCTTACAACATTTATACAAACCTACATTCACATGTTTCATATGTTTTTTTTTTCACTTCACCAACTTCCCCCTTGCATTTCATTTGTATTGGCACTTAACCAAGTCAAGTAAAGAGGGGGAATGAAGTCATATCATCATGACTAACCCAAGGACTTAGTAGTACCCTTTACTAGAACCTAACCCAAAGGCACCAAAAATTATTTGATTGCATTTAGAGTGACAATTTGGGTGGGCACACCCAATTTCCTTTTGGATGACACATGGAAATCGAGCACCTCGAGTGTTTTGTGATGACTTGAAGAATGTCCTACATAAATCCACACACGAGAACTTTTTTAGATGGTGCGAGCACTTTACTCATGTGGACACTTTGGGTTCAATGAAGGCCAACAAATGCCAAAATGCACCCAAGAAAATACCAACCATTGTTGACCGGTAAAGCCTTTATAAGAGAACCTTGAGTCCGAGTTTTGACACTTAAAGCTTCTTTATCTTTTGGACCTTCTTTATGTGCAAGTTTGACCCGATTCTTCAAAATTGTAAACTATGGGGTTGTTGTGGATTTGGCATATTTTTTTCAAATTCAAGAATGTTTGAGCCCAGTTCAAAAATCAGGTCCAATTTCATGTTCACACTACAACAACTCACCAACACTAGGTTGAAGATTGTATATATGTACGGAGTTTTATTACAAACTAGAATTTGGGATTGTCTAGGTATGGAGTTCTACAACTAATCAAAAACTAATTACTTAAATATAAAAATTTAAGTAACTTGTAATATTTTCACCAAAAGTTCAACTTGCCTGCCCAAAGAACTTGAACTTGTGTTGAAGAGGTTTTTTTTTGTTCTTTTTTGGTACTGATTTCAATTCTGGAGCTTGCAAAAGGCAATTCATAGTTGGTTAGTCGTTGAGATTGGAATTAGATGAGCAATTATTGTGTTGGTTTTTGTGTGAGGAAGAGGAAGAATATGGGAAGAGGAAACCCCCAAAAAAACTTGATTAATTTACTTGTTTATCAAATTAGGACAAGCATTAACAACTTCCATGGTTGGTAATATAGAAACTTTCAAATTCTTAAATGTGTTTCACACCTATGGATTAGAGCAAACCTTTTGCACCTTAAGGACAAATATACAATATTATGTAAGAAGACAATAAAAACGTTGCCTATATTTTATGAGATATGAATACAAATGCTATCAAGTAATTAACTAATCGTTGCTAAAAAGCATTGCAATTTGGATTAGTAAAAGGACATCTTGGGTGGAGATTGATGGGCTTCCTTTCATTGGCCTTTCACATAAAAAAATACTCACACTATGCACACTCCTAAAATAAAAGATCTCATGAGCAATCTTCCAATTATACCTCAAGTGGAGAACTCGAGAGAGGAGAAAGTTTGTACATCACCAAAAGAATCATAAATTAGCATTAGATATGACTGCCGATATGTAACAAAAGATAGCTACCATCTAAAAAGCTAAGACCTTGTCATCCAATCCATATCATGTTGTTACAAGCCAAGGACCCTAAAAGAAAGCTTGAGCAGTGTTGGGTAGTAGTGAAACTGGATTTGATATCCCCTTTCGGATTCAGATCTCCTGTTTCACCCTAAAAGAGAGTCTACCCACATCCCCACCTCTACATGTGAAGCTGACCTGAAACTTGAAAACCGCATGCTTCATGACCCCTCAAAAACTCCAGACATAAATTATAATCAACTGGATTGGCTGCAGGGGGTTGTAAGCTGCTGACATTGATTCTAGGTTACCATTTGGAAAAAAAACAGCGGGAAAACAGCAACAACCCGCAACTAGCAGAAACCCAAAGAAGGAATTATAGTCATGGTCCATCATCTTCGGAGCCTTTTAAATATGAGACCTCTGATTCATCTCCACCACCCTGCTGCACAGTTCCTCCATCTCTTCCAGGATGTCCAAGTGGTGATGAGCCTGAAAACCCTCCTCCAATGCCCATTGTCTGATTCCTGTCCATAGATCCAGGTGGTTTTCCATAATCTGATAATCCTCCCATTGACTGAGGGTCATTATCAGTAGACATCAAATGCATTTCTGCATTCTCACTTGACACCATTCCTTGTTGGCTATGATACGAATGTTGCGACAGATGGGGTGAAACCTGTGGGCCTTGTTGCAAATATGGTGGAATTGAAGTCCTTTGGCTCATCATGAGTTGCTGTTGCTGCAGGTATTGCTGTGCTGGTTGCATTGATGGTGCTGGACCAGCCTGCATGCCTCACTTCAGCTGCAGTTAGTCAAGCTTAAAATGAGGAGGCAAAAATTGTATCCACATAATAAGCTTTCTGAAGATTCAACAAGTTAGACACCCAGGTGTCAAACAAACATTCTGCAAGAGTGAATCAATCTCTGAACCATTCTTTCCAACCGTACATGAAGGATTTGAAACTTAGAAGATTTGTCTTGCAATAAGAGAGTTTTGATATACAGGAAAGGTAAGGTACCTGAGATGAATTCTGGACTGATTGTGGCTGTGCATCAGCTATGGCTGCCAAATACATGAGATTCTGCTGCAGCTTTGCTTGGTACCTGCAAGCTCACCCAACCCAAACTGACATAAATAGATGCGTTTCATGAATGTCATTCACTCACATTTCCCATATGAAATCTGAATCCCGAGAATCAGATGAATATACAGATGGTGTATTTACAAAATGAAGCACCATAATTTACTCACGTAGCACATTCGTTGAGCTTTCCAAGGTTTTGATTGTCAAGAATTGCAAGAATGAGCTGCTTGTTTTCATCCAAATACTGCACCCATCCACCTCCCCCCATCTTCCACATCAATCAGAGTGATGATACTTGCAGTGTATATCTTTCTTTCAAACCAGAGCAGATCAAAACCACAAGAAGGTTGCAATAAATTCCTTGCATTACATCCAGGGTTTAGGGTTTTGGTACAAGGGCAGCTCAATCCATGTGCAACAATGGTGGTGATGATGATGATGATGATGCCTCACAATTTCTGCACAAGCATCACAGAGTGGCTTCCCCAGAATCCAGGAAACTTTGACCAGATTTTTGTAAGGCAAAATACAAGCAAAACTCCAGAGCGTCCTCCTCTCAATGGAAAGATTTCAGCAAAAAACCGCTGCAGAGATGGGAGGGTTTGTGGCTGAGCAGAACTGAATTCCGTGCAGCAAGAATTTCTCAGCTACAGCTTGCAATGCACACCCATGTCACAAAATAAACAGACATCCACAGAGAGAAAGAGACACACACATTCTATCAAACCTCTATCAAACTCAAGAGAGAGCCTGCCTGCCTGCAGGGGGAGGAGGAGGAGGAGGAGGAGGAGGAGGAGGAGTCTCTGTTTCATTAGCCTGGGTTCCATCGAACTGCAGAATGTAATGCCAGGACAATCTCCAAGAAAAAATGCCAAAAACAGCTTTGAATCTGCTGCATCAGATGGTGTCTGGACGAACTGGAGAGAGACAGAGAGACTGAGAGTGTATGTGCAGATGGAACTCTACCATCTTCTCCTCTGCTACAGAAAGAGTTGAGAGAGTACCTTCTGTATGAGCTCGGTTGTAATGGTGGTGCTTGCATAAGCTGCCATTTGCTGCTGCATCATCTCTCTCTCTCTCAGAGCATACTCTCTAGGTGGGTCCTTCTCCACAAGCTCTTTTCACAGCTTCCGAGCTCCAGTCAAGGATGAAAGCTAGCGATCAGCAGCTGGAAATGGACGCGTCGAAATGGGGCGCGTGTCGATAGTGTTAGGGTTGTGCTGTGCTCGTCAAAGAGCCAAAAAAAAGTACCGGCGCGCCGCGCGCGAAGAGCCTGACAAAGAAATGAAAAGAACAAACCCTAACAAGTGCGCTCTGCAAGTACCTAGGTACTCGCGGCAGCAGACTTGAAAGAAAGAAAGAAAGAGAAAGCGTTCTTGGAATCTCGTGCACGCAGAGAAGTACACTGTCTGTCTGACTGACCTTCCCATCTCGATTCTCACCAGCGTCCTTGGCATGCTGCAAACCCATCTACCCCTATGGCGACTACCACGTGCAAAGGACGGACTCTCTGGAGTCTCTGCAAGCTAGCTATAGCTTTTCACTGCACCAAGACTTTCTGACAGATTTTGTCTTTGCTTTCTTTGGACATTCGCAGCGAGCATCTGTGTCAAGACAGTTTTGCAATTCCCAAAACTGGTGTGTTTTTTGGTTGCAAGCTACTGCTGCTGCTTCAAGACTTTGAGCAACTTTCTACCTCCTCTATTCTCTGTGATTTCTTCTCCTTCTTCTTTCTCTCCTCCTTCTCCGTCTTCTCCTTCTTGTTTGAACTCCTTTCTACCTCCCCTTTTCTCTGTGATTTCTTCTATTCTTCTTCCTCTTCCTCTTCTCCTTCTTTCTTCTTCTTGCCGGTGCTTTTTGGTTTTTGTTTTTCTCTGTACAGGATGCTTGCTCAAGTGAGATGTCAGAACCATTTTTTTTTTGGGGGGGGGCAGTTGGGGATGTTTTTGTAATTCAATTGCTTGTACTTTCTTCAGTTTGAAGATGCTCACAGCAAGTTTGGTATTGGAATTCGGAAGAGAAATAAGGGATTTTAGGCATGAGATTCACTGAGCTTGAATATATTCTAATCTTTACTGAATGTGCTTCTTCCCTTTTTGTTTTCTACTTTCTGTACAAGGTTTTGCATGTTCACAGTGTGCCTGCATGCATGATGATGCTTGTGGGTGTTGCAGAAGAATCTGCTATGAACAATCCTCAATTTTCAGCTACAGTTCTCTCTCTCTCTCTCTCTCTCTCGGTATTCTTTTTGTGGTGGGTTGTGCACATGGATCTCCATTTTGGTAAATTTCATTTTCTGCTGCACATGGACCACATTGGATCTCCAATTTTTGTGTTCTTTTTCTGGTATACAAATTTGAAAACTGGAGTTTGATTATCAGCAATGGAGCATTTTTAGGCATAATTCTCTCTGGTGGGTAAGCACAATGAAAGTTGCATGATGCAGGCTGATCATCAAATCGCTCCTAACAATAATCACATCCTTCACCTCATAATTCTGGGTGATCATCAAACGCTTGAGCTATAATTCTTTATGATCATCAAATCCTTGAGCTTGTAATTCTCAGTGAAAACTTAAAATCCTTGAGCCCATCATTCTGGGTGACCATCAAATCCTTGCTTGAGGTCATGATTCTGGGTGATCATCAAATCCTTAGTTGAGGTGATGATTGATTCTGGGCGATCATCAAATCCTTGATTAAGATCATGATTTCTGGGTGATGATTGGTTAATTATTTCATGATTGGTTCTGGATGATCATCAAATCCTTGATTAAGATCATGATTTCTTGGTGATGAAATTCTTGAGTTCATGCTGCAGCAGTTTGGTGTCTCTTCAAAAGCTCTCTTGATTGTTGTCTTGGAACTGTTTTTCTCCAACAATTTGGAGTTTACTGCTTTCTTTCCAATAAAGATCTCAAGGGAAAGCAGCTACAGGGTGGATGGACTTGAGCAATTGAGTGTCTTTTTTTTCAGATACAGACTCATCAACACACAGCATTGTCAGATCCAACAACAACTAACATGCACAAAAAATGAATAGATTTTCTATTCAAGTGGAGCTTCAGATTTCTGATCTATAACTACAACCATGAGATGCTAAATTTCTGAACCGACTCCTTGCAATTTTTTATAACTGGGACAAACACACAGCATGTAAGTATCTCTTACTTTTGAGGACACTCCTATTTTCAGATTCATTTCTGGAATCAAAGAAATAGATGCTCTTAATTTAGAGGTTTAGTAAGAGATAACACACAGTCAAGGAGATTTCCTGTTCTACCAAATCTAGCTATAATCAAATCAATTAGTAGTCAACCATAGATTGACATGACCAACTTTCCATAACCATTGCTCATTAACAAGGTGTCTCATTACTCGTATGTATATATTTATATATATTTGAAGTTCAACACATAGATCAAGTCAGGTTGTGGCATAATAAGTAAAAGTACACATTTGAAATTAATACAATACATTACAATTATGCTAATTTTTTGTGAAACAAAAGTACTAAGTCATTTATCTTCATGTATCTATTGCAGTAATTTAACCCACAGGAATGAAAGCATGTTTCAATTGTCTAACTGTCATTTCATTGACTCATGCCAACGAGCCATCCAGACAAACACATCATTCCAATGGGCAATTTGGTGCAGATTTCTGTTACTGAAAGCTTCAACATGCAAAGAAACAAGCCAAACAGAAACAAACTAAAACCACCACTGTCATCAATCCCTGTGATAAATTGCAAAATACTCATCAACTTCCCCCCACCTTGAAGGATGCATGCACAGGTAACTTACCCCTAAGGATTCTGAGCTGAAAACAGGCAATCAATCATCAACTCTTATCAGCGAAAGCTCTGGTGTCCCAAATGTCAAACCCCCACTTTGGTCTGCAACTGTGCATCTGCTCTAATTGCCTGCACAATAAGATCCAAAGTGATAGTCCCAGTCTCTATATACCTGTTTCACTGATGGTTAGTGGAGAATTGCATTTTCGGCAAGCATTCTCAGAAAATGTGAGCTCAATCAAGGAAGAAACTTCCCCTTAAAATCACCTCCAAAAAGCTGTTGAATCATTCTAGTATCATCTGAATGTGCCCATTCAGGCATGGGAATTCAATTGTTCTCAAAACTTGTGTGCAATCTGCACTCTACCAGGTGTCTGTTTGACTCCAGAGTGTACAGCCAAAAAAAATTCATAAAGACGCTTCATTAATTTGAGAGCTGCACCTCCTAGTTGATTAATTCATCTGCAATGTATTTTGACAGTTGGTTTCCAACCTGTTAAGAGATTTGAGCTAGCACACAAAAAGGGCAGAAAAAGCAAGAGCCTCCCACAAATTGCAGATAGCACAAAAGCAACAGGTGCACTCGTACATTAGAAAAAATTGAGACAACATAGCACCAGAATCATCTAAACTAGTACCGTATGTTACACTCACAAACTAATGAATATATCTCTACAACTAAACAATGATAAGCCTCTCTTCAAAATCAACCTGATGGATCTAATCTCTTCAAAGTCTATCTCACTACACCTATAACAAAACTCAACCTAGATACCCAACCGAAAGACCCCTGATGTCACATGTAAGCTCCATACCAGCTGCAATGCAGAGATTGGTGGCACAGAAGGCAATAAACCTGTAAACAAACCAACCACTTAAACTGTTCCCACCACAATTCAGTCACTAACCGTCAGAACTCAGAACCCTGCAATCCTCTGACAGACCCTATTTCCTCCTTTGGATTTTTGGTTTTGTAAATTCTTTTTGTAATTAATACATGCCTACCAACTGGCAGCAACAGACCATGGTTAGGAACTACAAGGATCTTGCAACCCTTTATGAGGTTTGAACAATTTTTACTCCAAGTCCAGAGTTCCCAACACTCCATCATGCACCGATAAACTGAGATTGTTCTAGAGCAAATGCATTCTTGTTCAGACTGTACACAAAAAGGAACATTACCCAAAACCTCAACATCAGCTGTTAGAGCTACTCAATCTTCCAAGATTTCATTCTGTCAGTTTTGGCCCCAAGAAATCAGACTGATGAAGCACAACCAAAACCCTTGAACTAACTTTTTTTGTGCAATTCCTTCTATTTGTCTAATTATTCCAAGGTGAAGGAAAACTGGATTCCAGTCCATGTCAAAGAACAGTACAACATTTACCCATTGACCATGCGAAAACAGTCAGGTGTTACTAAAATTTTCAGTTAGACATGTGTGGTTCACGAGTGTCAGATATTCAACCACAATGGCCCTGCAACCAAAGCTTTCCACCTGCAAGAATGGACTCTCTAACAAATTGTCAGACCAAACCAATATCCTGTTACCAATACCCTTTAGACTGTTTCCCATGCAATCACCTCTCAGATTTCTTCAATGCATTCAGTTTCAGTACAGAGAAACAAATTGACATAATGAAACACTAACAGCTGCAAATATCCTGTATCTCTCATCGCTTCAATTGCTTCAGGTATCTTCATGAATCAAATTCTATTGCTTCAGGTAATTTCATGAATACTTGGTTAATAGCCTTCACAATTTAGTAAGATAGATTTCCCCAGTGTGTTACAGCGAACTGCAAATTGTTGACAGCCTAATGAGATGGAAGAGACCTGACTTCATTAGTGGGTCTTTGTCTTGGATTAACTGATTCTTGAAGTGATGCAACTCATTCTTTTTCTTACTTTTTGAGGGTTTTTCTCCACAATTACAAACTTTATAAGATGACTTCCAGCACGGGTTGCAGAAATTACACAAATTAAACAAAAACTTGCTAAATCACTTTTGCAACACTACTAGTGACCTTGCGTTAATTACACAAAGACCCAATTAACTGGAGAGCATTCAAATTCGGTGGTGTTGACCCCATTTAGACCACATTGACACCACTTGAACAAAAAGAAGACACCTCTAGTTAACCTTAGCTTCGCAAAATTATGTTCACTACCTCTCTGCTTCATACTACTTCACAGCATGCAGAACTTTTTAGGTGTCTCCTCCTAGTGACTTGTGCGAGTGCAGTTTGCTCTTCCTTCTGAGGTTCCTCATTCGTGCATTTGAGATTCCCCCCTCAATTTCATTCTGTTCCTTGCTTCATTTTCCAGCATAGGTTAATGAGACAAGGACAGGACACATCAGCCTGCAAAACAATCCCTTTCACCTGTACCATTACCTGGCTGGCAGGCAAGCCGATGTCCTCTTAAACTCGAAGAGGCTCCCTCAGCTCAGCAGAACCATGTGCAAAATGGCAGCGATCACCAAATGTGCAGGTCCCCTTGGAATAATTTTCACACAGTTTTGTCTTGAAATTGTGGGACCCAAATCCACTAGCAGGTCGAGAAGGTACATTGTCCCGATGCATCAGTACCTCACGAACCATTTGGCTAGCCTGCTTAATCTGCTCAAATGAACCCTCCATCTCCACATTCCTTAGTGTAGGATCTGACTCATGCTCCCTGATAGAGATTTTAGCTCCTGTGAGGCGGCAAATCTGCTTTGCATTGATGCCTCCCTTGCCTATAATCGCACCTGCAAGTGATGCTTCAATACTAATCTTGGCAGTGGAAGAAGCTCCAAAAGAAGCAGCTGCAGCCATGCCTGGGGGTGTAGGCTCACGGTACGAACCCATACCAGCGCCACTGCTAAAGCGGCCTCCACCATCCCTTTCCCGACCAGCTCCAAACCTGCCACCATCTGATCCATACATGCCACCTCTATACCCACCAGATCCTCGGTCTCTGTTGTGGTCAACTGAAGAGTACACATCACGGTCAAGGGGTGGTAAGGTTGAACTGTTTGATTTGCGAAGCTCCATTTCACCATGTGCAAAGTGACACTTCTCTCCAAAACGGCAGCCTTCTGCTGTATCAAAGCGGTTGCAGAGACGTGTCTTAAACCCTCCAAGATTGGCTCCCTGATCATCCGGTCCTAAACCCCCAACAACCTTACGAGTGCCTGTGCTGCCCATGCTGCCAACATTAGACAGTGGTGCCAGGGCCCCCATTCCAATACCTTGGATGCCTCCAGGTACGAAGTGCAAAAAGTGGCAGCCTTCTCCATATGGACACCCTGATGTGCTGCATTTCCACACAACCATATTCTTCCATGTTAGAGACCACACATGCCAAGGCCATGTGAGAAACAGAGACTTGCATATCTCTGCAATCTGCACAATACCTCTTTCGAGGTACACATTGTGCCAAGAATGAGTGCAGCCACAACCTCATAACATGCATGAATGCAGTCATAAATTGACAACATGATTGTGTGTCATTCACAAAGTATCAAATAATCAACTTCAGCATGAATAGCAGCAATTTAGCTGCCATGATTCTCAACTGACTTCACCAGCTCCCAACGTTGGTGAAGATAACTACACAATTATCTGCCCAAAATTCCAGGCAAGCAATTCTTATAACACAATCTGAGTCCTGGGTTTTGGTCACATTAATTAAAGCAACAGGAAGACTCAGTAATGATGCTGGCTAGCACTCATGAGACATAACTAATATTAAAAAATTCACAATTCAAGTTGCAACAATCTTGTGAGGGGTTTGCTTCATTTCAGTTTTCTCTTGCCCCATCTAGAATGCAAGCAAGCATCTAAGCCTAAGGAGACACACAACCATCTATTAAAGTCATTCATCTCTTCAACAACCCCTAGAATGTCCATTTGCTTTCCACCATGTTACAGTTTCCTGGGAGAAAGCTAACACTGCAACCCAGAAGAGCAATGCCAGCAACAATAGGATCATGACAGTCATGCTTAGTTAGCTCAGAATCATAGCTATAACAATACCGATGACCATCACCAAAAACACTTCCCCTTCACAGGAATAATGGAATTTCCAGAGCTTTGTTGGAACAGTGAGCTATACACCTTTTCACTACAGTCCTTTCCAGGAAAAAACCTGAGATGTGAAGACCCATTTGGCCCTCACAATGGACGTTTTCTCCAGCAAACAAACAGTGAGATCCACTATTGGAAGCTTTTCCAAGAGATTGGTAGCTACTCACCTAGTAAAGCAATAATACTCCAGACATCATAGCAACAATCAATAACAACACACCAGCTAGCTACTTCACTTCAAAAATGTGAACAATGACAAGCAATGGAACAAGGGTGGTCAATGTTTATGATACCTGAAAAACTTTGTGCAAGGCTTTGTCCTGTTTCCAGAGCCATCCTGCTTGTCTACACAAAACTCAGAAGCAGAAGCAGCTCATTATGATCAGTAGTGTTCAGGAATCTTACAGCAATGGAGTTGCTGATGTGCAGCATGTGTGCAACTGAACTGATGAGTCTCAACTCTACCCTAGCAGATTATTTCGATCTCCTAGCTAGGAGGAGTATGCTTTCCCAACTCCAATGAAAACAACCCTAGGTCTGGTTGGTGACTTATTCAGTCCTCAATATGCAGACTGCAGTTCTCCACTTTTCAAGAGACTATGAGCAGAGGAAGAATGTGGCAACAGCCACATTATCATGTCCGTCTCTGATATCCAAACTTTGTCTTTCCCATTTGTTTGTCTTTCTCTTCACAATCACAGCAGGACCTAGAACTCTAGAAACATTACCATGTTGTTTTCCACCATTGGAACCAGCTGCATGGAGAAGAAGTTTGCCCAGACTGTAGAGCCAAAATAGTATGCAACGAAAAGACGTAAAGAAGATCACGACCGCGGTGCAATGAGAGGAGGAGCTTACAATCAGGGTCACCTGCTTGGCCTGCTGCTAGTCCATGGCCATTGACGCCATTGTAAGGCACCGTCTCCGGTCTGGGCCTCTTCCGCGGTGGTCCAAACGGATCCATTTCTCCACACTTCAGGAACTACTGACGCTCCTCCTCACACTCCGGGAAACCGCAACGTCGCAGCGCAAAACACCGAAGGAGTGTTCACTGCTGCCGGGTCGTCAACGATGATAGATTCCACAGGCAAGCTCCTTCTTCCGTGCGAGCGATGGCGCAACAACGCAAGCAAGAGACCGAAAGACGAACCCTGAAAGGTTTCAAAACGCGATACACGGCACAAGAAAGAGACGATAGAAACTCCTATTACTGCAAGAGAAAAAAACAGAGCGACCAAGGAGCAGCGCACTAGTCATACAACCTCGACAGAAAGAAAGAAAGAAAGCAGAGACAAAGTCAGAACTATTCTGAAGCCGAAATACGAGACCAGAAAAAACACAAAGCAGGAAACAAAAAACAACTAGTGCTGCAAGGAACGGCGCAAACAAGCGAGAACACAAGCGAGAACGAGAGAGACAAGCCCCGAGAGAGAGCTAGAACAAAACGCAGTAACGCTAGGTCCTCTCGCGTGGCGCGCGCAAGCAGGCAAGGAGAAAACAGAAACAAACCAACGGAAAAAGAAGAAGAAAACTCACACACACACACACACACTCTCTCTCACAGATCCCTTTCTCCTCTCTGCCCCCGTGCCCACACTACTATTGTCGTGAGCGGTCGGTGCTGGTTTTTACCCGCGAGCGTTGTGCGTCGATTGCTTGCTCCCTTTGCTTGCTTGCTTGTGTGGCAAAAGCTTCCCTCTGTCACTGGCACAGCTTTAATGGAAAACGCATAGATGCAAACGAGGATGATGACACGGGACACGAGGTTCGGTGGAGAAACAACAGGCTTGATCGCGATCTTCGCGGGAGAATGATCAGGTCCGAGCGACGTTCGGCGACTAGGGTTGGGAACCGAGGATTCGGGGAGCCACAACAAAGGCGGCGAGAAGGAGTCGATTATGATGATGATCGTCGTCGCCTGCTTCTCGCGGCATCATCATCGTCGCCAGCTGCAGAAGAAGAAGAAGAAGAAGAGGGACAGGCAGCTCGCAAGCAAGCAAGCGCTTGTGACGCGAAGAAATGGTGACGGGATCCGGTCTGTGTGCTAAGGTGGTGGTGGTGGATGCGCGCCATCACATGCTGGGGCGTTTGGCATCGATCGTTGCCAAGGAGCTTCTCAATGGCCAGCGTGTGGTACGTCTTTTGGTTTTATTTTCCATCGCCTTCTTCCTTGTGTGTCTCCTCCTCTTGCTGCTGCTTCTCCTCCTTCCCTTGCGGCAATTCATTCTGAGTTTTCTTCCTTTCACGATGTGTTTGTTGTTTTGTGCACTAGAGAAGGTCTTCGTTCCCCTGTCTGTTTGTGTCTGGAGTTGAGAGAGAGAGAGTTTGGTGTGGGACACAGGTGGTAGTGCGATGCGAGGAGATCTGTTTGTCAGGCGGCCTCGTCAGGCAAAAGATGAAGTACTTGCGGTTCTTGAGGAAGAGGATGAACACCAAGCCCAGCAAGGGTCCTATTCATTTCCGTGCACCAGCACGCATTCTGTGGAGAACCATCAGAGGGTGAGTAGTTTTTCTCAGGATTCCTTTCAGGAAGAGAGAGCTTTTTCCTTTGTAAAAGTTTGCTCCTGGAGTGAGGAGGAGGAGGATATCTACAAACCCTAATTGAAGATTGTATTTCACATCAAGAGTTTTCTGGATTGCCATTATTGGAAGGGAGATTTCCTCGCACAAGGAGCATGGAGATACATGGATTGATGCATGTGTTTTGGTGTTTGTGGACTCTCTGCCAATGCCCTGATGAAGCTGATGGTCTGGCACTATGTATGTGATGCTCTTAAGATCACAATTGCAGTCATTCTCATGTTATCTTCACATTGTTGTTATTGTGGAGATTTCTCTGCAGTTTCATAGATACTTCAAGGACTTGCATCCTGTGTTATTCTGGAGATTTGGAATCTGCACAGCACTTTGTAGATTTTGGTGGACTTGCATCCTGTTTGAAGTTAAGCTTTGTGTGTTGGACTACTCTGCTTTTGATGTGATATTTTTGTGTTGTTGTTGTGTTGCTTGCAGAATGATTCCACACAAGACAAAGCGGGGAGCAGCTGCATTGGAGCGACTGAAGGCTTTTGAGGGTATTCCTGCTCCATATGATAAAATGAAGAGAATGGTGATTCCAGACGCACTGAAGTGAGTTCCTGCTGTTGCTGAGTGCATCACTCTTGAGTGCTGGCCAACATCATGACTGAGCCTTCCCATGTTGCTTCCAGAAATTCATCAGAAACTCAGGATGCTGATTTTGTACAATGGTTTACCTCACATTTTGGGTGGATAAAGGCATACTTATCTACACCCACTGTCAGGGAGCTGATGAAGTCAGTGGGTAGTAGGCATGGTGGCTTGTTGCTGCTCTTATCAGGGATCTGGTGAAGTCAGTAGGTAGGCATGCCAGCTTGTTGCTGCTCTTCAGATGAATGTGATGGTCTGACACTTTGTGAGCAACTGTCATAAGGTTATGACTGCACTCTTAGTCCTATTATCTTCAAAAACATTTTGTGAAGAGTTCTCTATAATTTCATAGATACATAGTTGTAATTACCCTTTTGCTGCAGACATGCCATCACTTCATAATGAATGAGTTGTCCAGGTGTAATTGGGATCCTCAAAGCCTTGCTCGATCTTATTGTTTTCTGTTATGCATTTTGATCTCCATTTCTGATGATGTTGTCAACATTGGGAACCCCTCCTTTTGGTGGGTGTATTATACAGGGTATTGAGGTTGCAGCCAGGGCATAAGTTCTGTTTGTTGGGCCGTTTGTCCACCGAAGTTGGCTGGCATCATTATGACACCATCAAGGTATGTTGATTTGTACCTCTGTTGATCTGTGTGAGGTGAAGAAGATATTTGGTTGTTGGAAGGCCAGGTTGTGCAGTTCAAATTCGATGATGAATCCCTGGTTAGTCAATTGGTCTTGGGGTTGTAGACCTAGTTACAGAGCAATGGTTGGGACTGGATATCACTCAAGACTGGCTGTAAGCAGAGTGCTCAGGATTTTGCTTGAAATTTGTGATAACCTTTTTACATTCATTTGTATGTAGGAATTGGAGGAAAACCGTAAGGCCAAGTCCAAGGTGTTTTATGAGCGCAAGAAGCAGCTCATCCAACTTCGTCTCAAGGCTGCAAAGCGTGTAGAGGAGCAGATCAGCCCTTTGCAAGAAACATTGATACCCATCACCTACAAGGTGTAGGTGTTTTCATATGTCCAATCAGCTGTTTTGTGGGTGTATTTAGATTCAGTCTTCAATTTGGTGACTTGTTTTCTTTCACCCATTCGGACTTTCAACTATGGTGAGCAATTTCTTTTGTGTCTTTTGCAATTTTCATATCTGCACATTCTGAGCATTCTATCTATACCAAATCAATTAAGGCCTGGTCACTAACACTAAACTCTAATCAAACTCAAATCTGTGTGCATAATGACCTGGGGGGTGGGGTTTTTAATTCTGAAATGCTCCTGTGCAGGGTGCAAGGCCCCCGCAGTACAGGCCAAATGCAAAATTCTTTTGGTTAGAAATTATCAAATAGGTACAAACTACAAACTTGTTGCAAATTAGGAACTTCCCATGCTGTCTACAATTTGGACATGATTTTCTTCTTTGAAATCCAAGACGTATTCAAATCTCATTTTCTCTCTCTTGAGTCTTCTTGGAAATCCAAGATAACCAAATTTTGAATCTGAATGAAGGGTGCTAGCCTCTTTTAAAAGGTTCTCTAGGTAGAGAAGTACAACTTTATTCTAGAAAAGTATAAGCCTAACCTTAGATTGTAAGCAAGTTATTGTATTTGATTGGTTTTACATAATTTGCTATGTCTCTATCTTGAACTGTGTACATTAGTTGAATAAATTAACGTTACATCAAATTTTTTTTAAAAATTAGTTGTGTATAATGGAGATGGAATTAGATTTGGTCTTAAATGGACTGATTCTAAATTCATCATGAAAATGGCAAGAACCAAAGGTTTTAGAAATTAAAAAAACTATCCTCAAGATCGGATTGGAGGTTCCATCAAAAGAAAAAAAAATTAGATAAAAGAAGTTTAGAACTAGGACCAAAGGTTTCTTTTGAAATCAAGAACCTGACAAGTTATTAGTTTGAGATAGGCAAAATGTAAATCTAATCTAACATGGTCATAAATGAGAGAAGGTTCAAATTTATGGTTTAGGGTTTAATGTTAAGTCAATAGGTTGACAATCGACCCTTCATCTTCACTTTGTATTTTGAACTATAACAGCATAGCATGTTTGACAATTTAATGTCAAAATTTTAACAAAACTTTTCCTAAGATTTTGACAAAATCATTAAAAATTTAATGAAATGTTCAGCAATTATTTTAATTATTTTAATGTTTATGTCAGTCCTCAATGTGTCCAATCAAAATAAGTGGTTCATTCTTTGTTTACTTGTAGGATAGACCGGCCAATGACCAAACACTTCAGCCCTCATGGCAGGTCAGATCCAAAAGGAGGCCTCTGTTATTTTTGGTGTCGAAACAAAACTTGAATCCCTCCTTTTGAGATGCTAAAAATTGTTGAAAACGAATTAAAAATGAGAAAGTTATGGCCCGCAAATTAAAGTGAGTCAAGAATTCCAAAAAAAAACCACTAAACACTACAAAGGCTGGTCCTTGAACACCGAAAAAATTCCTTGTATGTTGCTTGTTTGCTATTAGATTTCCAAGATGATTTGTAGAACTTCAGGTGGTGTTCTTATAGCACTTTAAATCGTTTAAAATGAATAAGAAATTAAAAAGTTATGAGGTTTGAAAGCAGAGGGGTCCAAAAAGAAGGAAAAAAAAAAAAAAAAACATGTTTAGTGAAGGTAGACTTGAGGGTTCAAAATGCAATCTCCAAGTTCAGAACACCATGTGGCATCATTTCAAGCACCTTTCACAACACTTGAATGATTTTGCCATAATTATATGGACAGTCTTGAATTACATTGATAGGAGAAATAATCCAACAAGTTCAATTACAATTGTCACCATGTTATTGTAACAATGATGGTTTACGTTTAGCATCCAATACCTTTTAGGCCTACCTTTCTTGATATTGGACACTAGCCTACCTCCATTCTAGGTCCCAAAGGGTCCAACTACTTTCTAAGTTGGAAAGCTTTTTTTTTTCCTTGTTATTTTTTCATTATTTCTTGTCTTTTGGACTTCAAAGATGATTTCTAAAGCTTGAAGTAACACTCCCTTCACATTTTAATTCACTCAAAATGAAACACATATGATGAAGATATAAATAAGTGTTCGGTCATAGGCAGGCGATCGATGATGAGTTAGTCTACCCTAGTGGAGGAGCAACATTTACTTCTTTTTTTTCTTAAGCATACCTAGTAACCTTTGCCTCTTATCATCATTCACAATACTTATTCTCTAGGTTATATTCACAAGTAGCAAAAGCATGATAACGCCAAAAGATACTTTGCATTTATGCTTGTTATTACTAGTCGTGGGATGGCAATGTTGAGCAACTTTAAGATTTAAGGGTTTAGGGTTTAAGCCATTGCAAAACTTTGTCACTACTAGTTTGATGATGGTTGGTAGTTTTTGTGCCTTGTTTTAAGGTTGATAATTTAATATTGTCATTAGGGTTTTGAATTTTCATCTTTGAAAGATCTTTGATAAACCTGAAATAAGTTATGACAACCTTATCATTGTCAATAGCAAAATAAATAGAAATGCCACATTGGCATGCCACCAAAACTATCTATAAACTCCATGTGTATAAATTTGAACTGCAACAATTATTGTGGCAATTAGTAATTGCACTATTGGCACGTGTGAATGAGAGATAAATATCATAAGTAAGTATGTAGGTAATGTAAAGATTTATTATGTATATAAGTAGGTGGGGCACTTGGTAGTGAATACATGTGGTTTGGTTAGTACTAATGTTAGGTAGTATTCATTTTCCCATAAGAATTGTTGATTCCAATTATTAACCTAGTTTTAATGAACTATGCAATTTTTTTTTGATTAATTTTTTTTTAAAAAAACCCCTACCCAATTTTTGCATTGTCCAATTTTCACAATTTTGTTAACCAATAGTTCTCAAAGTGGTTCTTAGAACGCAATTATCCAAAAATAAATAAATTGAAATATTTTTCTTGTAATTCACAAAAAAAATCAAAATTATTAACCAAGAAAAGATGGAAAATGGGGAAATCAAGTTTATTCAAACTTTCACATGTCCACAATTCCCTCCTTTTCAAATTCACTCTCAAATTCTTCCAACTCCTTTTTAAAATCTAAATTCGTTTTAATGAACTCTACTAAATTAGAAGATGTTTTGCAACCAATTCTTGGATCATTAAGTCAATTCTTGTTAACAAATATTAAGTTTTTAAAGTTTTCTAATTGTAATTGACATCCTTTAAGATTGGTTAGTATACTAGTTAAAGAAAAGATTCTTTGAGTTTTTATGTGTCACCCCACAACACCTAATATTTAACAAGGAAAAAAACCCACTATAAGGAACATGAATTCATGTTTTTGCCACCATTTCAAAGGACTATCTTTTTCACATTCACAAAACATGTCCCCATTTCAATATGCATTCACCCAACATTGAATGGGACAAGCTTGTATTGTCCTTTTCTTTTGCAAAAGCGCTTCCATTATTTACCAATGGATGCAAGTGATAATAAAATTTCACAAGCATAAGATATAATGATTTTTGGTCATATTCTTCAACAATAAAACAACTTTATTCATGAGCATTGAAGGTAACAAACAAAAAATTTTAAATCTTGGATCTAACATTAAAGAAAACATGTTGTGAACCTTTTTTTCATATTTTTAAAAATTGAAAGGAAATAATGCAATACACAACACAACACTCCCTTTTTGATGTTAGATATTGAAAAAAATAAATTCAAGAGCAACTCTAAAATCATCATCCATAAAATTGTTTAGGCTTGGTGAAATTTCAATTTCTTCCCTCATTTTCAAACTTATTCATACAAAAAAAAATTAAACGTCACTAAGTAAACAATGACCACCAAATTAATTTAAAACACAAGCAATCACAACTACAAACAAACAATCAACAATTTCAAGCAAGAAGAGGTGAAACTTGGTTAGAAACTTGAACTATCAATCTATTTGTAGTAGCAAAGGATAGTTGCTAAAATAATAAGGCATCTTGGAACAAAATAACATTGAAATAAGTTTAAAACTATGAAAAAAACTATAAAAAAAGTTAAAATGAACATTGATAGAAAAATTGGCAAAAAAATAATTTACCTTATATTAATTAGAATGTTCAACATTCTTGGGCAAATTTCAAAATCCATACAAGTTTTGTTCCATTTTTGTCTACCTTTTCTAGATTTTTTGGGCCATGTTATGCATTTTTGCACATTTGGTTAAACAACCTTAATGGACACATAATTCAAGTTTTTATTCCTTTGTTGTCCCATATTGGCATGCTTTGGAAAACACATGCTCAAAGCATGTACCTTAAAAACTTTCATCCAAACCAAAAATTTCACAACTAACAACAAACTTTAGTGCCATTGCCAATACATTAAAGTTTTCCCCTCCATCTTTAACGAAAGCAACAATGTTTTTTTTAAATCCATATTCATCTAACAATGTAATTAAATTTCTTGCCAAAACTTGTCTTGTAGTTTCACTTGTGTGAATCAAACCTATTATGATATGTTTTGGTTGCCAATCAACCCCCAAAATATTTATCACCAAGGCAAAAATGTCATGTGCTTTTTTTGACATCCATAAGTCAAAACTTGTGGTGAAATAACATTTTATAAGTTTTGCCAAAACTTATCCTTATTTCATCATCTCCACCAAATTAGGCAACAATTATTGTGAAAAAACCTTTTTTGAAAGAAACACAACTCCTTAACATAAATGCATTGCAAAGCACTTCAACCATGTATTTTTCACAAATTGAATAGATAGGTATTACTAATAACCAAAAGGTAACACCAAGGTCTTGTAAAAATTATTGTTTTTGCACAAATTCCCTTTTAAAATGATCTTTTACATCAATTTTTTAAAATATTACATTACAAGACACATTAGGTTTTTCTTTGCTAGTTGTTTTTCCTATACCCCCCTCATAGGATTATTTACATCCTTCTTGAAACAAATTGCAATCACAACATGGTTTACATCCACATGTTTTTTCAAGGTTTTTATTTCATTGGTTTATAATTTGATATTATTCCTTTCATTGCTTGAGTTCTTACCAAACTAGATGCATTAATTAGATTATTGTAACAAAACATGCAACAGATAACTTGAAGAACTTTTCCATCCACTTCTTTTTTATCATTTACACAATAAGAAGCCCAACATAATGGAGATCTGTTATGAGGTCTTGAAAAAACTCTTTGAGTATACAATTTTTCAAGATTCACTTGCATCATTTCATGAATAGAATTAGTTTTTATTTGTGAATTAAGTTTTTTTTCTAAAGTCTCTACTAGAGGTTCCTCTTACATGGAAACTTCATTGTGAAATTTTTTACAAAACTCATTTAAAATTCTTGTTACATTTTCAATTTGACTTGATCATTCCATTTCCAAACAAAACAATTTTCCCAAGAGAGTACCAATGGGATGGAGAGGCCAACGCTAAATATGTTTCACAAAAAGGTTTATGTTATAATATTTTAACTTAATGAACTACCTAGAGCAAAACAAATAGAGCTCAAAACATTCACAATCCTTTACAAAATTGTTCATTTTTATGCATCATGGAATAAATGCAAATGCATAATGAATGTAAAACATGCAACTTGTTTTCCAA
>Ga0116231_10000144_pt1 | contig 93259 bp, 61 predicted proteins | sample S1TSphgellanicum_2_FD_89695 | JGI IMG/M metagenome (GOLD analysis project Ga0116231, IMG submission 89695) | Host-associated microbial communities from peat moss isolated from Minnesota, USA - S1T2_Fd - Sphagnum magellanicum MG | ecosystem: Host-associated > Plants > Peat moss > Unclassified...
CAGTGAAAAGGAAATTTTTTTATTTTGTGACAAAAAAAAAAAAAAAAAAAAAGGAGGGGTTTAAAAAAAATAAAAAACAAAACCCCCCCCCCCCCCCCCCCCCCAACCAAAACAAACAGCTCTTGGGTTGAATAGTTTGAGGATTTCTAAGTCTACCCTAGTGGTTTTAAATTGTGGGATAAAGATGGGCAATTGGGTGTGTATTGTCACTATGCAATGTCATTGCTAGTGCTTATATTCCACAACAGAAACCTATCCTTTATTTATTTATTTATCCAAGGTGGAGAGGAGATATACAACATAGTTTTACTTACTTTTAATTTTTTAAAATTTTATTTGCCTAAAAGCAGCTTTGGAGAGAGGAGGGCCTGATTCACTACCTATGCATGTTCTTTGGATACCTTATCTAAAGTCTATCCAGAGAAACAGCCAGCTAGCCTAAGCAGGCATCTTGAGACTAGGGGGGGAAAAAACAAAGGTGGATGTGGGAGGTGGCAGGGGAAGGGGAATTTGGGTACCCATTTGTCTTTCTAATGAGGGTTGTCCCATCTCGAATCCCACTAGGTACATTAACCTCGTTATCACACACGCTAGCTACACTTATGTGAGATTTCTTCTTGTTCTTTGCTTCTTGTTTTGATTCTCAAAGCAATTGTTTGGGGTCGTTGGAAAGCTGGATGTGATGGGCTATAGATGGATGAAAAAGATTAAAGGTTTGACTTACACTCAAAGATGCAAGGGAATGTAACTTAGTATCCAAGTGTAGACAGGATGAAAACATAGATGGATACATATTACACTCTCTACCTCTTCATCCCCAAAGGAGCGAGAGACTACATATTTGAAATTTAAGGGACAAGTGGGTGGCCCACACATCACTCTTTCATCTGTACTAGTTTGTTTGTGAGTGTACAAATTTCTAATTGTTGTGTTTTCTTTCTCTCATGCCTTCATTCCAACATGAACCTCCCCACTTACAAACACCTTCATTGTAGCCTTATCCTTGGGCACATGAGGTGATTAGCATTGTTAGCACATGCTCTCGCCCCTTTATCCCTCACCCCAACCTCATTTGACACCATTTCAACTCTTAGCTTTCATTTGGATTTGGATGATTTCCTTTCTCTTTATGTAAAATTATGAACCAAATTAGGATCTCAAACTTTCTTTTGATTCTTTTTAATTGGCTTTCAATCATATCTCCCATTTGTTTGTCAATGATTTGTAATCATAAAATGGGCTTAACAATATATGTAGATTTCATAATCTCACATTTTCAAACTAACATTTGTTTAGCATCAATCTTTGCTACACAAGTTAGTGGAAAACTCAAGTAACACAACAAATCAACACATAGGTAGAAGACTACATTCATGCTTGGATTATATCACTTTAGATTTATTTTCTCAAACTATTGTGGTTTTTTTCATGGCATCTTCATTCAACATTTTCCAACCCAAACCTTTAGATTACATTTTCCATTCTTGGCACCTAGAAAATATCATGCACCCCACAATGTGTCCTTGTTGGTCCACATATCCCAAAAGTTTTGACAAATGAAAACAATTCCCTTTAATACCCCAATGAGCTAATTCTCCATGGTTTTACAAGATTTGCCCCAACATCCCATCAATAATTTTCACAAGATAATAAATTTTCATTAAAATTGTGTGTACATATAGGTATTCATTTACCAAGTTTAGATGGTAAACATCATTAAGGACAAAAACCCTAACCATAAATTGTCCATTAGTAGGAGGTGTTTTGTGATCACAAGTCCTTTTGGGGTTGTGTTCAAACACCTTTGAAATTGTTTTAGTCTAGAAGATTTTGTGAATTGCTTTTCCCAATTATTTCAACTTTGTTTCACATTTTTCAAGCGAAAATTCATTGTTGCATTATGCATATCCTTGTGCAACCTCTAATTGTGTCTTATGTGAAAAGCTTGATGGTTTAAGGTTCTTGTTACATTGTCTTTATGTTGAAGTAGTTACAATTTAAAAAGAACCTTGGGAGTTGAAAGATCGTGTGGAAGGTAACATGCTTTGGATGCATGTGTTGTCTAATGTGTTTGATGTGGTTTATTGTTTTTGAAGCTTTGAGTTTGGAGATGAAAATGGATTCAATATTTGAAGTGGTGGTGTGTTTTGTTGGGTTGAATGTGTGATGGAATGCTTATGATTTACAAGATTTGTTTGATGGAAATCCTAGTGTGCCATCTAGTGTTTGTTGGTTTTTGGTCTTTGGAATGCATGGGATATTGCACGTGCAAATTGTATTATTGAGTTGTGTCAATGGTGGACATGGAGGTTGAATTGTTACAAGGATAAATTAAGAATATAAGTGAAGGTCTTGTGGACATCTTGGCAAGCTTGATGTTTGAAATCCTATGAGTTTTTTGTGTTATAGGAAGGATGTGCTCTAGAGATTGGTTTTTCTTTCATTGCATTTTTTTTGCAATTGCAGTGTACCTATTTTATATAAGGCATCTTGAAAGAATGTGATGACAATGTAGATATTGTTAAGGTCCAATGAAGAGGGGTGAATAAGTTGTTTGGGAATTATGATGTATGTACAAACAACATTTGGGTCTATACTTGTGTGATTGAAGTTCATAGTATTATGGGGATTTGATCCATACCCAAATATGATGGTGATGATTGCATTGAATGAAACATTTCTTGTTGAAGGATTTTTGTATTAAGTTGACCCTATGAACCTAAGCTTATTGGGAATTGAATTTTTTTTTGTTTTAAGGTTGAAAAAAATTAATGTGATGCATAAGATTTGTTTTAAATCTATAATAGGGCCGGGTGTTAAATTGCAAGAGTGCTCTTATTCAAATGACTTTGAAGATTTGAGTTTATTGGCAACTAAAAAACCATTATTGAGTTTTTTATTTGTTTAATTACATATTCATTGTTTTGAAACAAAAACAAAGGGATTGATTTGGTGGAGAATTAATAATTAGTTCATCCTAGTTGAATCAAGATATACATCTTTTGTGTTTTTTTTTTTGAGATTCATATTTATTGAAAAAATATATAAATTAAACATGTTTGAAGTTGTGTTTCCAAGAAACCATTTCCATGGGTGTGTGTTAATTTGGCATTCCTAGACAAAAAATTCATTGATTTGGAAGTGTTTTGTGTGAAAAGATGTTGCATTCATGGAAGGTGGTGTTGTAAATGTTGGTGTGGAATTTGAATCATATTTCTATGATTGAATTGGTTTTTGTTTGTGTAAAGAGGGATGCTTGATGGAATTGTTTAAGGGTTTTCAAGGTTTAAAAAAAGGACCAAAGCTTGGTGCAAGATAATATCTAATTCCTAAGAGCTTCCTAATAAAACATGGTATATGTAAGTAAAAATATAATGATAATGATGTTTAGTTAAATGAAGATTGATTCAAGTATTTGAATTTAATAAGCAACTATTTATGTAATATTAGGCAGTACGATTTCAACATTGAAGTACATTGTATTCTATAAACACCTTTCAATTATAACTTTTATAATTTAATTGGTGTTTCATTTTTTGGTTATACTTGAGGCAACTTGACATTTAATAATGGAAAAACCTCCCAGTGGGGTATACTCATTTGTTGTAGAGGGAATTTTGTATCAATTCATCAACCATAGCTTGAATTTTATGCTTTCAATGTTATTTCATCAACACATCCCCCCCCTTCCAATTTGGGGTCATCACAAAGGTGGGTGCAAAGTAGTGGTTCATGGCATTCGATGCACCTTATATTTGCACCTTAACTAAATTATCCTCCAAATGGATGTGCCATATATCTTCAATTTAGTGTGAAAGGAAGTTATGTTTCAAAAACTTTGTGTGACTAGAGGTGACATTGTTCAATTTATCCCCCTTTGTTCACACATTTTATGCATTTGAACCATTGTTTTATTATCATCATGATAATTGTGATGGCAATACATTTAGTGTAAGATCCCATTAGTGACCCCCTAGGTGGGCCATTGTTTATTGTAACCCATCTTAAGGTAGTTGATCACCTATGTACATGCATATTCCCAAGTTTTGTTGATAACATTTGCATTAAGGTTTAATCACAATAAAAGGAGAAATGAGTGACGAATATAAAATCCTTTCTAAAGATTACATTGGACATGTGGCCTTTTTGTATTGACTAAATTAATGACAATTTTTTCAAGGTATTTTTAAAAATGGTTTCTCAAGCAAAATTCAAATTTTGATACGAAATACAATCCATAATGCAAATAATAATTAAAATTTTTGCATAAAAAATTACATTATAATCAAATGTAATTTTTTTGAGCCATGATCATAAATTAATGATTAAATATGCTAAAAAATCATTTAAACTAAATGCTTCCAATACAAATGTGTGAAAATTCAAAGAGATTTTTGAATGGTTCAACACATGTGGCATTTTTTATACAATATATTCTAGAACTCACAAAATAATTGAAAAAATTTTGGTGGAGGCTTGAGTGACAAAAAATGCATTCATATTTATACATTGTTTTAAAACATTAATCAACAAGTGTTTTGTGTATGTAAAGGACTTTAACAACACAATGAAATGACTCCAAAGTCATAAGATTACAATTTTCATTAATAATTGAATGCAATTTCACAAATTTTATATTTAATTCATCTAAATTGAAAGTTATATATATGATTAATTTTCAAACTAGATAGGGTACATCAAAACTACACATTCAACATGTTCTTTAGCTCCTTTTGTTGTGAGTACACTCATTTATAGGTCCCCCCTTGGTCATCTCATTTACATTTGAATACTTAAAAACAAAAACTTTATGTGATAAACATCAAGTTATTCAACCTTACAAATGTGTTTCATGGTTCCCATGTAGTATGCATGTAGATTGTCAACCTAACATTATTTAACACCCCTTTCGACAACATTAAAGTATAATGAATTCCAATGGGTTCAAGCCTTTTAATCATATAACATTTTATTGAAAATTTCATGTTAAAAAATGTTTGACATGCAAATGTGCTTCATAGGTTGAGAGATGCCCAACTTCAACCAAGTGGCCATTGCAATCTTAAATCACTATTGCATGCAATGTCTTATCAAAAAAATTTATTAAAAAATACAATTATCTCATTTTCATAACCATATATTTAATATTTTGATAGAAATTATCTTAAAATTTTTCTATAGGTTCCAAATCTAAAGACATTAAAAACAACATATATGACTTCCAATAAAAGTCTAAAGATTGTAGGATGTAAATATGATAACTTAACCCACACCCAACTCCTTTGTCTTAAATTTATAGTTTTGAGTGACTTATAATAAATTGAAGTAATAAACTAGGAAATTGCTTGATTTTTCTTTCTTTTTCCTTCGTTTCATTTTTAAAATTATGTTTTAAAACATTAGTTAGGATCCTTAACAAGTTTTTTAAAATATTATATATTCATCATATTCATTTGAAATTTATCAAATGTTATAATGTTATATTTCAAACATTGTTATAAAAACAAATCACACATTCGTAACATTTACTTAGTTTATCACTTTAAAACATGTAAAAATAAACATTGATTGCATTTGGAGTGGCTTGTGTTGTTGTGACTACACCTCGTAAATGACACCTATGAGATGCTTATGACTTTTTGACATAATTCATGAATTGTATGAAAAACCTAGGCCTCAATGTTGACATTTGCAATGGGTGTCCACCTTTTGTAATGTGTTCATTGCAACGAATAAACACATATGGTGTAGTGCATGACGCATTTTCATCCATCATTTGTGAAGTTGGTTTCCATGTGGGATGAAAATAGTTGCATGCACTTCCTTCACCCAAGATCAATTCCTCTTGTCAACAAGTCAACATTGTCATTTTGATATACAAGGTTTGCATCAAACATATGTTGTCATGGTGATTTAACACACACAACCTACTTCCCCTGAATGGTTTACACAAAAATTCATTGCTTTGGATGCAACACGAGTCAAAGAAAGGAGTTACCCAATGGACCCAACAAACACCTAATGCACCAATTCCTCCATTTAGCAAGTAAGGTCTTTAGATGTTTACATAAACAAACAATGCCTTCTTACATGGTTATGCCAATGTAACTTCAAATATGAAAAGGTTAGAAGGTCTTCCACTTTTCATTTTCATCACTTTCCTTTCTCAATGAATATCCATTACACTTCAAAAGATGGAAGCATCTTCGATATTGAATTGAATAGTAATAGTGAGTTTAATTAGCTTTCAACTTTTCAGCAGTCCAAACCCACCTTCCATTCTCATTTTCAATTTATCATAAACATTGATAATAGTCAAATTAAGATACATCCATTGTCTACTATTAAATTTCCTTAACCTTTGACATTTAATTGGTAGGTATTAAGAATTTTTGAACTTCCAAGACTGGGTCTTTTTGTTTTTTTTTCCATGTCTTTTTTAGATTGTTAATAAATTTTGGTAATGTTAAATCATGTTTAGTGCAACATTGTTAATTCACATGTAGTTGCAAAAGAAGTTAAAGCCCCCCATGTCACCCTCGCCACACCTTTTGTTTATTGGGTTTTTGACAAGCCATAATTCCAATGTTTTGCAGTTTTTCAACCTAAAAAAATGATTTTGACACATGCAAAGGGTTTTTGTGAAAAAATGGTCCTATTTTGCAATTTTGGAGGAAACTTTTAATAAAATCACTAAATTTCTACAACAAGTTTTAGCATTAACCAAAGTGTAAATGGATTAAAAAAAATTCAACCTTCACATCTAGGCTATAACCAAATTTGGTTAAATCTTCTTATGATGATCACTAGTTCCCACTCTTAATGAGTAGATGTAAGAGCCCTCCTCTTCTTTATGCTTCATGATCTATGTATGTTAAGGTTCATGATAACTTTTGTCTCATGTTTAACAATGGGTAAAACCCAAAACTCACGAGAAATGTGTTAAGGTTCATGACAACCTTTGTCTTGTGCTTAATTTTGGGTGAAAATCACCCCAAAATGCAAGGTTGGATTGAGATATCACCTAATCCTAGGCCCTTTATTTTGGGAATGCTTCCACCACAAGGCTTTATCATTTACATCATGCTTGAGGACCTAATGTATATTAAACTTTTCAATAGTTTTTAAAGAAGTGTTGTGTTGACAATGTGGACACATTGGAAAAACATTTCCCAATTGTTTTTGGATTAGTGTATTTTGTACAACAAAATATGCATGACAAATTAAAGTTTCACTCTAATTTATTCCAATTTGTTTGTTTGGTGATTGATTGATTAAAGGATTTTCTTTATGGTAGGCATTGTGGCCTCGTGTGCAAGTGTTTGAAACTTGAATCAACTGGACCATATTGGTATGAGCCAATCCCATACACATTTCAAAATGGAATGTTTGAAACTTGGATGCCCATAGATGGTGAAAGATCCATGAATTCTTTTTCTTTTTCTTTTCAATAACATGACACAAGTTTCTCATCAATGCAATTTCTAGTATAAAGATGGTATTGGATTGTGATAAAATATAGATTGATTTTTACATTACAAGGTGAGTAAATTAGTTTTAACTTTGTATATGATATTAGTTCCAATCATGGACTATAAAATAGTTTTAAGTTTGGGACAAAAAATAGAATAATTTATTGTGAAATATATTAAATGTGAAGTTTATGAAGGATTTAATGATTCTATTTGACCATTTGTTTATGGATGGTGTTACTTCACAATTAATTTGCAGTTACTTTTTTAATAAGCTTACCTAGTTGGTAAATATTTCAAGCTTACCTTGTTTTTATTTTTCTCACTTGGTATAAACTTGAAGTTTACATTCAACTAAGGAAAGGTAATTGTTTTGAGGATGGTAAATAAAAGGTATAGGCCAAAATCATTTATGCAAAGTATATACAATTCCATATTTTGCAATGCATGTGGCTATGATGGATTTGTTTGATTTATGGTGACTAATTATTGATTATATTTATTTTTGGTGTTTTAATGTCAATCATTGCATTAATTACCTCAAACAAAATTCTTACCGTATGCTCAAGTGGAAACCCAAGTTTAGTTTTTACCACCATTTTCCATTATAAAAGTGCTTTGTACATATTTTTAATGTTAATATTGATTGATTTGGTTCTATTTTTGTTAAGTTTTTGAATAGGATGTTTGAAATATCACATGTAATGCCAATTACACAACTAATTGTCTTTCTTCACTTTGAAATGTACCATACAATTTGTGTAAATATGTTTTACCCTATGTTTACCCATGTTTGAAATTTCACATATAGTACCACCTACATATTCAATTGTCTTTCTCCATATTGAAAAGTGCCAGATTCATGTAAATCATTTTTACTCTATGTCTATCCACTTTTTCTTGGATGGTATGTATATGATAAACAAATTAAACATTTACCCCTATCTTTACCTCACAAACAAGGTAAATGTTCATTGTTTACCTTTTTGCATATTGATAATTTTGCAAAGCCTAGATATGCCCCTACCTTTACTTGATTTGAGATTTTTTTTCATGCATATGTAGTTTTACCCAATTGATATGTGATTGAAAATTTGTAAATTTACCCTATCGAGTTGATATATTAAAATTGATATACACCTACCCAACACTTGTCTACATTCCATGAAATCAAAACAACATATCAAATTATCATGTACATTCAACACAACATATGTATATTCATAACAAGATGAGTACATAGCGATGTTATCATGTTGCCATCTTCTATGTTTGAGAGGTCAATCTTTCTAAACTTCAAACCAAAATTTCAAAGTGAAAACTAGATATCTTAAATAAACCCAAACATTCCTTGAATATTAGGTGAATGGGAAGGTTTTTGCTCACTTTCTTAATATTAGGAATTTTCAAGAAGAACATTCTAAGGTAAGTACTCATTCATGAATGATCAATCCAAACACATTAACTATAAAGGTTGCAAATTAACTTAAGTCTAGTTATGTCCATCCAAATTATAGAACATAGTAAAAGTTTTAATGTTACTTGTCTTTCATAAGGCCACTTAATAAAATTAGTTGAGTGATTGCAATCATGTAATACCAAAAAGTTAAAGCTTTAGAAAATGGATTTGAAATTAAAAATTTACTTGAAAATTATGTAAAGAAAGAATGGAGATGAAAGGAATAAATAATTTAATATTTCAAATAAATTTTTTGTAGTTGTTAAAAAAATTTAAAGGTTTTTACTAAATTATGATTTAGTAGCTATGGGAAACACACATAGATCCAACAATTTTGATTATAATAAGTTTTAAACTCACTTTTGTTATAGAAATCTTTAAAGGCAAATATAAAACTAGTAGTTCAAGCTTCAACACAATTCAATATCTCAAATGAATATAATCTTTTGTTGATTTTTTTTCTACATAATGTATGCATTTGTGTCTTAGTTTAAAAAGAATCCAAAGTGTAAAAATAAGTTTTGTATTCTTTATCTAAAAGTTATATTAAAAGTGTCTTAAAAATAACAAAAAAAAGATGGCACCTTCATTCAAAATTGAAAATGTTATTTACCTCATCTAACATTTGTGATGCCTATCTTAAAAGGCTATTAAAGGGTTTCAATAAAAAGAATGACTAGTTATGGGTTGGTTAGTATTCTTGTCAAACCTTTAATAATTCTTCAAAAAGTGACTATCTTAATTTCTAACTAAAAAAATTATTAAAAAGTATTCCAATTCGATAGTCCAATCACTATTGAAGTTGGAAAACTTCAAAAATTATATTTTAAATAATTTTTGACTCAAATTTATTATTTTATTTTCATATCACATCATGTTCAAAATTTTTATAATTTTTTTCATTGGATTCATAAATGCATAAACATTGTTATAGTTTGTCATGGTCCACATAATCTAGATAAAACGAATTGTAGGAAACAAATGGGTAAAGGATCAAAACTATGTATTTTTATTAGATAATTATGAGGATCTATGTTTTTGGTTTCCCAAATATTTATTCACATAATTACATTTGATGCATGTCAATTATGTAATGATCATCCTCCCTATCATGGATTCTACACTTTCACAAATTATACAAAAACCTTTCAACAAATTTTCACTATCTTCTTGTTTGAAAACACAATCTTCCAACTTTCTAATTCTAATTCAAGGATTCAAACCCAAATTTCAAAAGCTGAAACTCAATCATGTCCTAAACAACCTCAAATTACTCCTTACATATTACTGTAATACCTTTACCATTTTGGTAACAAATTGTCAAATATTTAATTAGATTTGAAATCTTAATTTCTACTCTTGATTTTTTATTTTTAAATTTTTGATAGGTAAAGGTTATACAAAATAGTAAATAGGGTCTTGTCAATGTTATGGAAAAACTAGCCTGTCTAGACTACCTTAGTTTAAAGTTGTTGTGAAGGTCTACAATTCAAAACTTGACAATTGAACTTTTGATTTTAATAAAATTTCAGCACAAATAATAAATAAAATTTCAAAAGTTCGACAAAACAAAAAAAATAAAATTTTATGCTGAAATGGTAAAGGTACTACAATATGTGAAAGGGAAGGTGCAACTTCTTAATGCAAGGAAATTACAAGAGGGACATCCTAACTTAAGTAACTACCCCATTCATGAATAATGTAACCCTAACTCGTACGAGTCATAAAATTTGCAAACTAGACTAATATAAGCCTAGTTGGGCTTACGCAACTTGTGAAACATATTGGAAGTTTGGTTTTACCTTGATGCAAGCTTATCTACATTATTTTGCACTTCAATCCCCTTGGGTGCCAAAGGGTCTGAGTGAAATACAATTGGTGTATTACCTCTTGCAAGTCAAAGATGATAATCTCAACCAAAAAAAACTTAAAAGCACTGGCAAAATTTCATTTTAATTTTTTTGTTCCATCCATACCCATTGGGGTATCATGGGAACAAAATGAAAGAAGAGAGCTCCAGATTGCATTCTTTGAAATGCTCTGCCATTTGCGGAGGACAAATTCCCGTTGAAAATTTAAAAATTATGAAGCAGGGTACATGTATACCCAAAATAAGCACCTCTGGATTCTGCCTCTGCCTCGGGCAGGCACTTATTTCAAGAACACCCCACTCCTCGACCAGTACCCTACTGCACCACGGGTTCCACTAAAAACCACCTGACCCTCAAAAGTTCACATCTTGCAGCAGCCTGTGATGTCGTTCACAACCTGACACACACCAAACAAGCACAATATCCCGACATCAATTGTGTCAGCCTAAGCATTGTTGGATACACACACACACACACACTCTCTCTCTCTCACAGGCTTTGATGAAACCCTGCCAAACTTTACAAAAAAGAAAGCACCCAAGAAAGGGAGAGAAAAAGAAACAAGGGGCAAGGACCAAAGTCCAGGCATGCAAACAGCCCAAAAGAGGCGCGCCACCCCCAGGAAATTGAACCACTAGGACCCAAACCCTCCAACAAGTCTTCGTTACTTGGCCTCCAGACACAACCCCAAATTTTTCCTCTTATCAAATACACACATGAGAAGTGTAGGTACTAGTAACTTCAAAACAACTGGCAACTGGCAATTGGGTTTCCGATCTGAAAACAATCCCCTCCCCCTCACTGCTGACACACAAACGGTCCTGCCAAATGTGCTGTCTTCCTCTCCTCGGACATCAGGGTTTTGCTTACCTATACCCACCATCAAAGCAACTGACATTAACACCACACGTACCATCACTTGATGTGTTTTGTTGCTTTGTTTTTGGATTATTCCTCAAATTTTTCCTCCTTTCTCATTTTTGGGCCTTTATTTATCCGCCCACTGAAATTTCATAATTAAAAAAAAGGTTATTTAAAAAAAAGTTAATTTTTTTTTCCCTTCCTGCTGCTACTGCTGCTGCTCCTCCTCCTCCTCCTCTCTTCACAGCAAGATTATTTAGGTAGTAGTAGGTTGTTGTGTCCAGAGTCGACTCATCATGGACAGCCTAGCGCAGCCAAGCTTTTTGTCCAGAAAGGTTCCAACGGCCCATGCATCCATCTTGACCACCACCACCACCACCAATTCGGCCGTCATCTGAAGCAAACTGAGGAGGACCCCACACACAACAAGTAGATGTGAGGTGGAGGAGGGTGGGGCCAAATAGTACAAGTGAACCGGTGCCCACTTTCATTGAAAACTTGCCTTTACAAGTCATGCCAGTTGGGCACTAGCAGTGTTGGTCACTGACACAACCAGGCTCACAAACAGATTGTGCAATGTGGACCCACACAACCCCAGTGCGCCACCCACACTCACGTATTCATTTTGACTTACTGACAACTTATGGTTCCTAACTTATCATTTCCTCATGTCACCCAGGACTTTAATAAAGTTCCCTTTTGTTGGCTCTGCCCAGAGGAAGAAAGAAAGAAGAGACTTCACATCTTTGTAAGATTTTGAGATACAATTGTATTATTTTAAATTTTAAATTAGTTAATTAATTATATTTACTTATATATTTTTGGTTTGAAGGAAGGAAGGAAGGAAGGAAGGAAGTGGCCATTTTGTTGTTGGCCAGAGTGAACCAGCACCCACCCCACCAGCACACCATCCACTAGATGCCCCTTATGACTCAGTTGTGAATGAACCTCACCTGAGTTTTAACATCTGGGTTTCACCTTGGTAACCAATTTGGTAAGAAGTAGGTGCTACCTATACTATGTAGATGGTTTATACATACGCCAAGGCTCTTTTTATTACTACCTGAATTGTTAGTAGGTAGGTAGTATAAACAAGCAACTAGCGAATCACCATGGTTAGTTAGGGAACTGGAACCCGACAGAAAACCCATCCATCCTTATGGGTGCGCTGGTGGGGGTGCTGGTTCACTCTGGTCCCTTTTCCTTTTGTTGGCTCTACCAAGAGGGAAGAGAGACTTCATTCACCCTCATAACATTCTGTGTAGTAGGTCATGGGATTGGGTTTGAATTGGGAATCAACTTGTGAGTGCCAACTGGAGATGTAGCTGTGTTCTCCAAGTTTGTTTTTTTTGAACTAATTCATTTTGCAATCACGGTAGCGTACCTAGCCATGAAGCATGGTTCCACCATCTCTCAATTTTGTATTCCCAATTGGAATATAAACTTTGCACTAGGCATGTACCCATGTGTACCTATTACCAATAGGGTAAATACTAAATACAAGGTAAATGAACCCTAACCCTAACCTAAGTTCATGAACTGGTAAAATGTTGGCTATACCTGTATTGGTTACCTTGCAAAGCCTATATACCCTTTCCTGGATTGGAAATATTATGGAGCTTGGAAACATCAAATATTTATGTGGGTGACAAACGATTTGCCACAGAAAAATGCATATTTTCTCACAAAGCGACTATTGTCCTTGCCATCCATGATTTCCACTAATGTACCCAAGCATTTGCTGCCCTGTTCTGGCTGATGGAGCAAGATATAGTTACAGATCCAGCAACAGGCCAGAGGAACAGAAGAGAGCGGGGAGGGGAGAAAATTGAGGCAATTTCCAATTTTCATTAGTCTGGACGCTGTACACCAAATCCCAACTTTCACAATACCACTTCAGTTTGGTTGGATTTCCTGTTTTGCACATGTTGCTCCTGAGTGAATTGAATGTGTTGGATAGCTGTTGTTCACCAATGCTACAAGCAATTCTAATGGATACTAACATGTCTGCTCTTCTAGCCAAAAGTTTATCTTATCTTACAGAGCTCTAAAATTGCCTTAGCGCTTTATGGTTGCAGTAGACAACACCATCCTTTTTATTATTAAGCCTGTCCATTCAGCAGTTTATGTAAAATCTGATACATCACGCAGAGGATATTTTGGCTCTACCTGTAAGGGAGAGAGTAGAGAACAATGCTGTTTTCATCTGGTCCCACATTTCCAGGAATGTTTGTTTCACCAGGTACTAATTGAGTTCAGTTTTCAAGAACTTCATGGAGCATTATTATTTTAACTGTCGCTGATTTGAAATTGCCGGAAGGGGAGGGAAACAGCCAGTGGGCAAATTTGCCACTTTGACCAAGAGTAGAGAGCCATGTTACTCTAATAAGAAGAGTAATAGCTTTGGTTGGAAGTTGAGAATTGCTGCAGCTCCAGAGTATTGTCCACATGTTGGTTGCTCTTGCCAACTACGATGTTAAAGAAGCTTGTGGGGCTTAAAGAATCTGAGCTCTATTTTGCAATAGCTGTGGGCCTCTACAAGGCGGAGAAATTTCAATGTTCCTTGTATTCATTGGAAGGCCAATGTACGTTTACTGATGATGCCATTACCTGAACAGTAACGACCATACTGTGAAACTAAATGTTGGGTATCTCCTACTAAAGATGGAGTTGCAAAATTAGATTGAGCGTGCATTGGGAAGCATAAGGTTCAAAACAGCTTGATAAACACATTGCACCTAGGTATGGATCTGTCTGCAACAAACTCCGCCTGCATGGTTCAAATGCAAACAAAAGTGCTGCATGAATAACAACAGTTGGGTTACGTAACACAAACTGCTGATGAGTTCTTGGTGTACTAGGCTATTTGTTGGTCTACATCAGGCAGAAACTATGGAACAACGCAGAGTTCATTTGATGCCACACTTTGAGGACCATTCACCAGGGAGCTCATTTGTGGGAATTTCACATGCAACATTTCCCACTTTAAATGTAGCTAATTTGAACTTGCCATAAGAGGCAGAGCCACAGATCCATACCTACGAAATCAGAAGCGAACTCAGATGGAGTTCATCACCAGGGTTGAAGATTAAGAGGAGCTTTACCAGATGCTTAGCCCCCCTGCAGAGAAGCCAAGAAGAAGACCCTTGTTGGAAGCTACAGACAGTGATGAAACTAAACATAAGAACAGTGTACGCTTGAGGTTGTAGCACCATGGATTGAACCTATTGCCATTGGCCATAAACCCGACAACGGCTCACCACCTAAAGTTGATGCATTTTTATCTTCCTGTAACTGACGAGAGATCCAGCTCATCCTGGTTTCATTGGCCTCTGCTTTTAGTTCAGGAGAATCAGACTTCAACGGTTCACTGATGCTTGCCCATAACTCCCATAGAGCAGCTAGAAACTTACCACTACTAGGGAAGCACTGGAAGGGCATCATAATTCGAGAAATCGGCACAACCATCAAAGGTTTCTCCGTCCCGAAAGATGGTAATGTAAATATGGTTATAATCATCGCCCTCATAAGAAACAGGAACAAAACAAAACAAAAACTGCCGAGAAAAGACTAGCAAAGACTACAACATAGCAAGCTTCCCACAAACTAACACCTACAAGTAGGCTCCACAGAAAGCCTTCCGGAAAACTAACGCATACGAGAAACCTCCATATGTAGGAAAGGGCTACAAAGGCTTGTGAAGATGAAACCCTACAGAAGGGTTTCATCTTCACAAGCATCCGAAGAAACTAAGGCCCAAGTCATTCGAAACATTCGAGATAGTACAACTGAAAGACAAATATCGGTAACATATTAGACCCTAAAGAAGATCTCTCAACAAAAACCTCTGGGACTAAGCGCAAGCGCAGAACACAGACCATCGCTGTATTCCTCAACTGACCGACGCGCCATCGACATTGTACTTTGCACGTAGCGGAAGAGAGTTGAGAACTTCCAAGACGAGTTCATTTATACAAGTTTTTAGGGTTTCCGCACCATTGCTGGATCTGGACGGCGCTAGATCTAGACAGTCCAATTTTTAGGCCATTATGTCAAATAACTATTACCCTAATTTTAACAGAATGACAATAAGGATGATCATTATGCTCTGTAATCTTCATTCACGAAGACGTCAAAGAGTGAAACGCATCATTATCGTCTGTAATCTGTCTGTACTCATTGACGGCAGTGGACTGTGGAATGTTACGTGTTGTAGCCTGTGTCCTTGGGACATCTTTTCTTCGTTTTCTGGGTATCGTTCTGTTTTTAGGTTAAGTGTTGGCTTCGACGTCAGCATAGGGAATAAGATCTTTACCTTGGGTGAACCAGCCACCACATGAGTACCATGGTAAAAAGCTTAAAATTCATTTAAATTGCTTTAAGAGCATCTCCACCGGTGCTCAGTATGTGACTCTGGATAATAAAATTAAGTGTCTAAGTTTAGCTGGCTTTTATTTTGGCAACCCCACCAATAAAACTGTAACTGGAACTGCATATACGTGGGAACTACTAATAGCAAACCACCTGGACCAATCATTATGATCGACCAATCAGAAATACTGAGCCGCAGTCAGGTCCACAACTGTGTTGCGCTTTTTACCAGCCACTGCAAGCTTCACGAATTTGGTGCAGAAAAAACCAATTTCCTGAGATAAACCGGCACATTATGACTTTTTCACAATAAATTTTACTGTGTGTAGTCAGATACTGAGCACCGTTGGATATGCTCTAAGTTATATAAATATCCCACTCTTAGAGCAAACATGGTATCTACGTTCACATCTAACATTTCTTGGATTTAATTTGGCCACTTATAGGCCTTACTCAAGAAGATGAATGAGGCTCTCCTGAATGTAACACAAGTAAAGCATAATTGAGACTTTTAAGAAAAGCAACGTAGCCCTAGCATCAACTATGAACCAAGAAGAAGACTTCTTTATAGCTGATTTGGCCAGCATCACTCTCATCAATGGTTTGGTTTAAAAGAACCTTGCAATTTTTATGGCTAATGACTTCCTTTTCCATGCCTTGGCCAAATCAGGATGTTTACAAAAAATGTAGTGGGAAGTCTTGTCACTCTTCCATTTGTAACTTAGTTCTTCAACCTCAACATTTTAAGCATTTCCATGGCATGTTTCAACTTAGCTTAAAGAGGTCTTGTCCCACCCCACATGCACCCTTAAGCCATTGAAACCTTGTTTGTGATGGAGGGTTCTTTGTTGGTGGGGTTTGTGAGCACCAACAACCAACTCTATTTGTTGCACTTGTGAATGGGGGTGATGTGATTGTGTTCCCCAAAGGTTTGTTGCATTTCAAGCTCAATGTGGACAAAAGGCCAAGCCAATGGAGTCTCAAGAGTGTAAGTTAATGGCCAAGCCACAATCGTAGTGGAATTGAACAATCAAAGTCAAGAGTACAAGTCAATGGTCAAGGCTCAACCATAGTGGCGTTGAACAAACAAAACCCAGGAGTGCAAGTCAATGGCCAAGCCACAACCATAGTAGCATTGAACAATCAAAACCTAGGAATGCAAACACAAGTTATAACATTATTTGGGTTATATGTTATTTCCCATCCCACATTTCAAAACTCAATAAAGAGTTTTCACAAGGTAATCCAAGTTGGGATCTTCATCCTTTTTGAATAATCTCAATTGAAATGTACAACCAACCTTAAAAGATACACATTCTTCACTTGACTTGAATAGGATCAATGTTAATTTTTTTTAATAACATGTAGCTTTTCAATTTTGAGCTTAAAGGTCCTTTTTCCAAGTATGCAATCAAACACACCTTACATCTTTCAATCTCATTGGTTGAAGGTTAATGAACCAAACATTGAAAGTTGAGGATGGCTTTGGTTTTACAAAACTAGCAATGACTATGTGATCTTGCAAATATATCATTTCAACAATGATGACATTTAGTTTATCTTGATCATTCATTTCATTTCCTTTAGTAGAAAGCTTGCATAATTTTGACAAATCTTTTAAAGTAACAAATAATAACTCACCTAATTCAACTTTTGTTATGCATTGAGAGCAATCTTTTCACAATGACATGCTATCATTTCTTGCAACCCTTCTATTACTAGTGTCTTTGAAAACATGAGATGGACTTTGGACTTGTTTACTCCTTGTTGCACATAATCAACAAAGGACCTTTACTCCATGAATGTTATTGCTATACAACTTTGCTTTTAGCATCATTGCTCTATTTGATTATTTCAACACAACTTCACCATTTCAACCTTGCTACTAGCTACATGCTCCCAAAGTCGCTAACACAACCCTCACACAATTATCCACCAGAACCATAAGCCTCTTTGAACACAACTTGAACACCCACAACTTAACATAAAGAGAAAAAGACAATTGAACTATGCATACTTAGAAAAATTACAATCAATTAAAACCTATGGGCAACTTTCAACACTAAACTATCATTTTAGAAAAACAAGAACCATGCCATAGCAACTTCATTCACCCTTCTTAAGCTCCATTGCTTTCTCATGCCATATACATTTTGAGGTGTGGTGTAATATTCCCAATGTTTGGGATTTCATTGTTGCATTTGAGTGGATGATATTCGCATCAACATTATAAAATAATTTTTATGTTGTATGTATTTATTTATTTGAATGACACTAGCAAATACAACTTACAAAGTAAATGTAATATTGCAAGTCAGGCCCAATGGCAAATGGCATGATACCATTTTCATGTGTTTATGAACAAGTTTGAACTTGGGACCTTTGCAATGTAAATAAAGGTTGTAAAATTGGATCATCAACCTTGAAGCAACAGTGGATTTTAGTCTTTGGAGTCCACATCCCATGTGGGGTAGCGTGCTTAATTTTTTTGAAGATACAATTTATTATTATTTTAAAAAAATCCACATAAGGACCTCCCTCTCTTGTAAGTTGGAGTCCATCATCTCTTGAATAGGATGTTGAAGTTGTCCCTTTTTAAAGAGGGGGGTGAATTCTTTGAGGTCTTGATAACATATGCTGAGTTCAATTTTGCACTCCACAATACGAAAACTTACCAAACCTACTAGGCACGAGGCCAATTTACTCCAAAATAAAATTTAAAAAATTGAGGATGTTCGTTGTAGCACACAAGATACAAACTAATTCACCACAATATGCTTTGAAAAGAATTTTTTAAAGAAAAATTGATGATGTTGATTGTGATAGGATTTCATTTTGATTCTTTACGCAAAGTCCTTTCTTTGGCCCTTTCTTTTTTTTGGGCGGAGGTGGGGGAAGGTGAAGAAGGAAAACTTCACTCAAAGCAGATGGACTTTTTTTGCATCAACAGTCTTTTTACTTTAAATTATTTTGTTTTAAAAAACATTTTGGTTAGAATGAGAGACAGAGGCAAGAGGATGATTTGACAAATTTATTAAAATAATAATTTTCTCCTAAGAAATTACACGTTAGAATGAGAGAAAAAGGCAAAAAAGATTGGGAAACGTTTTTACTAAGTTTAGTTGTGCACCGTGGTGAGACCTCGAGGAAAGCTCCATGTGGATTTCTTTTAAATTGAGTAAAAGACGAGGAGAGCAGTAGTCGTCTTTCGTCGCAACGCCCGCGCCATCGCTGCGGCGGCACCACACCTGCAGCGACTCCGCCTCGCGGCGCCCTCGCCTCTCTGGTGATGACCGAAGGCTCTGCGCGCGCACGCCCATTTTCTTGCTCGGGTGAACCTCTCGTTTTTCCATGATCTTTGTCCCGATCGCGAAAAAAAATTGGAGCCGCATCTACCGTCGCTTCAAAGCTCCAGCGATAAATTCCATCACGTTCTCTTGGCTTTTGGGGAGGGGGAGGTACGCTTCACTATTTTCTTTGCTTTCATGCATTTGAGATTGAATTTAATTTCGTAAGCGTGATGTCCTACACTCCACTGCTGCTGCAAAAAGATGGAAATCCAAATTTTCCCATGTCCCTTAGTCGCTGACACGAGCTTTATACAAAATTACACAAAAATTCGTCAGGTTTACGGTTTTCGCACAGGTATAGAATGAGTACGTTGACGGCATTCTTGTCCTTTTGGAAGGTTTTGTCGCTGTTTCTGTCGCGATTTGTCGATTTGGAGTCAGTTTTCCTGTCAAAAATCGTTCGGAAAATGACGGAGGAAACAAGTGAGCCGTCGATGTCCTTTGTGGTAGCTTATCAATTGTCGCGAACCTCAATGTATTTAGGGGCAATGACCTGAGGGATAAGCGGCTTCTTGGTTGCGCCACTATTGCCTCTCTTCCTAATGAGCGGGATCTTACCATAGTTTTGCTCCATCTCCTGCAATTTTTGTGCTTGTTGTGAGTAAATGATGTAGATATTGTTTGTCGTTGGATTCTCTGAAAGGACTCTGACTTTGAGGTGGTGTAATAAGGGAGTAGGAAACGGTGATACAAGAATAAAAAATGCACATTCTGTTGAACTGTGACTTTGTGTTCTGTTGTTGTATGCTCAACCCTACCAACAAAGATCCTCCTTTCAAAAGTTGGCTGGGAAAGGACTGAGGAGGACTTAGTTTTTAGTGTCTGAATTTTTTTAGGTATGTATCTTGCAATCGCTGCAAAGAAGTATGTTTGAGATCAGAGGACATCATTAGTTCAGCAAGTGGAAATTCATCAGTCAGCTGAAGTATTGTATATGCAATATGTGTTGCTTTGCAGACATCAAACCCTTTTCTGTCTGCGAATGCTTACAGGATCAGAATGTGAGTTTTGGTGAAATTGAGATTTTTGGATGTGTTTGTATAGGAAATTTTTGAACAGAAATTGAATTCCTTGCTCAATATTTGGTGTATTAGAGCATCCACAAAGAAAATTCTGCATTGAGCTTGTCTTTTGTTGCAAATTTGCAAAATAATACATGACTATATCGATTTTCTCTTGCTTCCCTACACAAATTACATGAAAGCCAGATTGTCAAATTGTATGCACAGTCTATGAACATCAATTACATGGGTTTTGTCTGTGGCAGTCTGCATTTGGAGTGGTCTAAAATGACTTCAGCAGAACCAGCAGTATCTACATATCCAGAAACACTTCATGATGTATCCACTCCTCTTTCACATCACCCTGTTCGTTTCTCTCAATGCCTTTTTAGATGTTGCATTCCAGCTGTTGTCTCTTTTGACCACATCGTGGGGAGTCCATCAAAAGGAATTGCCAGAATTAGGAACACATCTCCCTCCACATCTAAGTGAAGACAGAATATATGACAGTTGCATCATGGAGTATTCTTTGTAGAGAGCAAAATTAAGTGGTCTATTATTGGGGGTTTGGAACAGGATGATGGTACAATACAAGAAAGGCCAAAGCTGCTGGAGCGTGTAGGATTGGGAGTGTTGTCTCTTTCATGTTCTGTCCTTCAAAGTGTGAAGCAGTTACCATTTCCATTTGGATCAACTGTCAGAGTAGTGGAGGACGTCATTGGCCCACCTTTACAACCACTTGTCACCTATGTAAAAAATCGAAGTTTAAACATGCTGTCTTATGTTGATGATCAGGTGTTTTTCTTGCACTCTACTGGTTTGTTCTGTCTTTTCCAAATCTAGGCTTATTTTCTGTGTGGAGAAACAGCAAGTTTTTCAATGACTAATCTGACCTGAATTTGGTTTATGAGGAAATTCCTACAGCTGGGAATTAGATTTTCTCCTGCTCCTTCCTGACAAATTTTGCATGACTGCTAGCCTCTAGCATAGAAAAGGTGTACTGGCTACTTCGCTGTCACTGCTGCTCTTGGCTTTGCACATCTTTGGTTGTTTCCTTGTGATCAGGTGAGGAGCAGGTCCTGTTTTGGACATGTGTACAGAAAGTCCTTTTGTGCAGAGTCAGATATTTGCTGCCATACAAGTCACTTGATACACAAGGAATACGATGCCCATTTTGAGTCCTTTCTGCACACTTCTTGCAGAGTATTGACATTCCATCTGTTGTTGATGTATCCAGTTGTGTTTGATTGGTGGTGAGGTTGAGAAACAAGTACCAGGTGTCTCAGACATTTTGTGTAAAGCCCAAGATCTGCATGTCTTCTCATGGAAGGTTGCAAACAGAGTTTGCAGGCGGGGATTGGTTGGTGCTGCTGCTGATGTTTGGGTTGAGTATGAGGTTGTGGTAAAGAGCAAGTCAGAAGAGGCACTCAATCTGGCCAATAAAGTCACATTGCTGCGGATTTTTGTTCCTGTTGTGCAAACTATTGGTGTCCCTTTGGCACAGGCAGGTTCCAATTGGCTTGTCCGGCACAGTGAGGTTGAAGATAAACATCTTGTGGTTTGTGAAAAGGATGCTTCAGTGTTGCAGATGAACCAGTTGGACACTGATCTGGATGAGAAGAGCATGAATGCTGTTGAGGTGGCAAGCAAGGGAAGCTCTGTGAGGGCACAGCACCAGGAAGGGGCAGCTATTGAGCAGAATTTGGTGGTTGAAACACCTCAATATGAAGATCCCCAAGGTACAGTTCCTGAATATCCCAGAGATGAAAGTCCTGAAGGTGATGTTCAGGAAGTTTACCAAGATGAAATTATGGAAGAAGAAACTCAAGAAAATGAAAGCAGCACAGAAGGTCCTCAGAAGTCTCAGATAAATGATGACTCTGATGAGGCAGACGAGCTCATCAATCTGTTTCAATCCAGTTGGAGCTTCAATCCCGGCACCGGTTTAAAAAAGTGAAGGCCACTTCTCTTTACAGGATCATGAAGAGGTTCCATGAATTGCCAATTAGCTCTTGACAGTACATTTGCTTGAAGTAAGCTAAGGTGCTGTGGTTTGATGAAACCTTCCCATGTTCAATTGGCCATACTGGTCAGGTATTGGTTATTGACAGCTGCATCATTAATGTACATGATCCACAGCAAACTTAACTCCTGTACATTGTTTCCCATGAATTTTGAAACTAGTTTTAAAATTGTGGGTGAAAAGGCCTTTGTTAACAAGCAGTCCATAAGAATATTGGTGAGTAGTCATGTACAGATTTCTACACTAAATTCATGGTGAGTGCAGGGTCCATAGTTTCCATTTTGATCTCCAGGCCATGAATACCATTTGGGGACTGTACCAAAATGTGCTGTTTACAAAGCTGGAATATAAATGCATCAACCATTTTAGTCATGAACTACTTACAGATTATATGTGACAGATATTTCAGATGCATGAAACAATTCTGCAAACAAGATTTGTTCTTTCATGGCTCGATTTCTGTTATGCACAAGTGAAAGATATATGTGAAATATCTGAGATGTCACCTCACCTGTTAGCTTACAAATCAGAAGCTCAAATGAGAGTTTTAAGGCATGAAATCTGACATGGGAGTGAACAGCACCTGACCCTATTAGAAATTGGATATTTCCAGAAAGGATACCCCCAATGGGAAAAGAGGGTGTTGATGTGACTTTACTGCTTGGTGCAGAATGGTTGATCACTCCAGGCAAGGCTTTTGACACCATCAACCAGTACCAAGATATCCTTCACTGGGAGATGAGAAAATGTGTCTTCTCTTCATTAAATAAGAAAGGCTGGTTTGTCCCATCACCCAGACTTCCAGTGGGGGCAGAGATACACACCCCTGACAGTGCCCTGAACCAAAAGTCTTCTCTATACTCGAAACAGCAAATCTGAAATATTGCAGATGCCAACCATTGAAGTGCCAACAAACTTTCTTACAGAATTGAACTGCAATCCATGAATCAAAACATGTAACAGCAACATCATGGCATGGATGGTGAGTTCTAGCACATAAAATTTGGAGCGTGCTTGAGAATGCAATGACGACCCTGTGAGGCTGAGGTTGAAGACCGTTGAAGCCAGTTGATTTCTGGACCTGCAGAAAACTTGCATCTAGATTCACTTCCATAAGCTGCCTTTTTTATGGAAGTCCCAGATTAAAGCCTGCATTTTAGACACTGATATTGCAGAAAAAAATCCACAAGAACACATTTGAGAGTAACCAATGTTTCAATTCCGGCAAAACCAAAAGCAAACAACAAGAATGAGTGCAGTCGTAACCTTGAAAGTCACTCACAAAGTATCGCACCAAGACCTTCACCATAAAACAACAGTGACTAGCTGCAGTAACTACCCACAGACTTCATGGGCTCTGAATGGTGGGTGTAAATAAGTATGTAAACAATCTACCCAACATTTTGGGCAAACCACTTATGCAAAATCTTTGCCCTGGGTTTCTGTCACATTCCCGGCAGCAAGGGTAATATTCCATAATGATGTTGGATAGCACTCAGGAGATGTGGCAAAAAATAAAGTCAATAGTATTTTCATTAAGCTGCAAGATGCTTATGAGAGTAAGCTTCGTTTCATTTAAGCTTTCCACTGCACCTGCAGAAAGGCCTACATAGAGGTATTGATTGGGGCCTTCTGTGGTTTCAATCACCCTTAAACCAAAAATAAGGCCTTGAATCTTAGCATGATGATCATAATAAGCCACAATTCACTAGAACCCTCATCCATTGTGTTCTTTATAGGTGCATCAGATGGTTATTTCAATGCAAGTGAACAAGACGATGTACCTGGGAGTCATGACCATCATCCAAATATGGGCAAGGGCTATGAGGGGCCCAAGCAACAGAATTCACTCAAGCTTGGTGCTGCTGAAGTTCTGCAACTGGAGCTGTTGGAACTCAAATATCCAAAACCACCACTTTGGAACTGTCCATCAAAATTGTGGCCATGTAGCAGGGGACTTGCTTATTCCAACCCAATCACAAGAAAGATATGTCTGGTTTTGTCCTCTCATAAACAATTGTTAAGTGTTCTTCATCCCTCAAATCAAGCACTTGGATAGAACCATCAGCTGAAACAGAAATAAAACCCCATCCTGCCCCCCATGCAATTGCATAAACTTCTTTGTCATGAGCAATGAGTTGGGTGTCTAATATTTCCTTCCAAATGTCCCAAATAGTGCATGTTGTGTCAATTTTGGATGGTCCAAGCCACTTGGCTCAATTTCATTCCAATCAAATCAAGTCATTGGTGCACAAAAATTACTGTGCTTTTTGTTGTTGATTTGGCTTTTGATCATGCACTTGCCCATAACCCATATTGCGAAACTTTAAGAACTTAAGGGCCATGTTTGAGATTGTTTCAGAGAGGTTCTCTGAAACTAAATTTCAGAACACCTTCAATGTTTTTGTAATCCTCATTGATTACTGAGCATACTCAATGAATCTTGACCAAAATAGAATCAATTTGGAGTCTCTTGCCTTCATAACACATTCATCAGAAAGTACAAAATTTTTCAGTAAACTAGCCTGCACTTAATCTTACACTATGCCTCATACCATGCAAAGCAACAATCCTTACATCAGGTGATATTGGCCTATAAGTACTTGATAACTATGCAGGTGAGTACAAGACAATGATTTCGAAGAACTAAGTAGAGCAAATGCTGAAGCTAGACACTCCAAGAAGATCAGAGAGCATGCTGTGTTTATCTTAGTGGAGGTGAGGCAAACGATTTTCATGGCAAGGCTGGAACTTAGCCTGCCATATGTGCCAAAAAACACCAGTTGTTGCTAGCAAATCTGGTTTCTAGCACTCTTTGTCAGGTATGAACATAATCTTTGTGGTGGGGTATGGATGCTCAGAGGAAAGCTTGGGAGATCTGCTTTTAAATTCATAAGTTTCATTGTTGTCAAGTTGCACAACTTCCGCTTCAAAACACTAAATCTTCAATGAAGGAACAATCACAAGGCGCATATTTTTTGTCTTTGTGGACACTCCAATTCGTACCATAGATGAGCCATGGAGCTTCATAAAGTGTATATGTCAGACCTTTGTTGTGGGTCTTGCCCAAATACATCTATGCCTTGATCTTATGCCATCCACCTTGTTCAAAAAACACTTCTTGCTAAACAAGGTATTCAAAACTCTGCAGGTCAGATCTACAGTCCATCCATAACCTGTACACACATGAGGCATGATAACCTGTACACACACGAGAGGCAAATGTATCCGTTCAACATATTTAGCATTGATGCAACTTTGCTTGCAAATCCCAATGTAAGAACTTGGCAATTGCAGAGATATGGGGTAAGTGCATGGAGTTCAGGAGTGTTGCATACCAGTTTCTGGTCAATTTTATGATGTAGCCAAAGTGGCAATCATCCATAGCCTGGAGAATTAGCCAATTTTGGCTATATTTACAAGATCTGAAAGTTTTAAGAAAAAAAGCATCCTTCTATATTTCTGGCTACCTGCTGGAGCCAAATATAAGAATGTAGAGATTTTCATTTTGATTTTTAAAAATTCTGGTTATTGAAAGCCCCAAAAAATCACTTCATTTTCACCTTTGAAATTTGTAATTTCACTTTTTGGTGAAACATTGAGAGTAAAAAACAAGCTGGTCACCTCAACTAACACTGTACTAGAAATCTAGTCTTCAAACCTAGTAACTTGGCAGCTTCCACACTAATTATATTATTTGTAGAAATGTTGAAATTTTCATAAAATACTTATTTGAAAGATGGTTATGTAACATATGTTGGTGTAACTAAGGCAATTTAGTTAGTTGACACATAGCAATGGAGGCAATGGCATGGTCTTCACTGTTAATTGCCAATAATGTGGTAGTGATGTGGTGATAGTCACATGAATAACACATGACCCATTGTATATTGATTGGGAAAGTGGCATATTGGGTGGGCATAATACCCTATTTCTAATGGACTCTATACCCTATTGGGGTGGACACATAACTTATTTTCTTAGATTTTACATTAGGGTGACTATTTGGGCACAAAGTTTGAGTGCAACATGTGGCATGGGTGCAAAGCTCCTACTTGGGTGCTTGGAAAATTCAACTTACAATGGGTAGCTCATTTTGGCATGTTGATTTGCATAATCAAAAATTTAACTCATGTCATTTCATAGTTTTGACTTGTTAGTTGTGGGATGAATAATTGCCATGAATAGTTTATTTAGGTAGCATCCCATCTAATGTCATCAATTTATTTGACAATTTTAATTTAATAACTGAAAGCTTGTCATGGCTAATAGAAGAAATCATATGCAATCATTCTATTTGTAATTACATGTAATTATTAATCATTTGTAACTATTTTTGGTCATTTTTGCAATTATTTGGTAAATTTGGTCATTCTTGCAACTATGTTGCAAGTAGATTGCAATTATTATTCATTCTTTCATATGAATAATTTTTAATATAGTTTTCATTCAAGAAAAAAGTATATGTCCCATCAATTATAATAGTGATCATAATCAAACCATTGTGGGACAACCTTAACCTCAAGGGTGTATTATAGTGTATTATGGATATAATATGAAAATACATTTATAGGTGTATTAAGATTGTATTAAGATTATATTTAACTTGTATTTTAGGGCATATTAAGTGTCTATTATGCATGCGTTAAAAGTATATATGTATAGTCTGTGCATATTAAAGTTATTTATTTATCAAACCTAGATGCCATGTGATGTGGTTTAGGTCTATTCCTAGCATAGGTGCCATATGGATGACATTTGAGCATTACTTTGGTTTAGTTAAAAATTAACCTAAATTTAACCTAAATAAACTTAGGTTTAGTCAACATTTGATCAAGTTTTCAATTTCACTAAAGCTTAACCAAAGTTTGTTCAAGTTATAATTTAATCAAGGTTTAATCATGGTTGAGCCAAGTTTTAATTTAACTAAGTTTTAACCAACATTTGGTCAAGTTTTAGTTTAATCAATGTTTAGGTGTAGTTTAACTAAGTTTTTGTTTAGCCATGACTTAACCAAATTTTGATTTCACCAATGTTTAGCCAAGTTTTAATTCTGCTAATGTTAATCAAATTAATTAAAAATTTCAATTTTTTATATAAATTACTTGCCCCAAATGTCAAAATTTGAAACTTTGAAACTTAAACCTGTTTATTATTGAAACTTTGAGAAACTTAAACCTAATTATAGGACCACTACTGTCTTTTTTCAACATGTAATCATGAGCATTGAATAAATTTATGAGTTTAGTTGAAAGTTTTGTTTTTTGAATGTTTTGTTGTTTTTGTGAACCATATGTTGGTTCACATATGGAATGATGTTGATAGCATGCATTTTTGTGAAGTTGTTGACGTGTAGTTCATGAACTATTGTGGGATGGAATTTGTGAATGGGTAACATTGTGAAGTCATACTTGGATCTTAATAGAAAGTTACAAAAATTAGAATTGGGTGGGACCAATTTCTTTGCTACCATCCCTTATTCCATTTCTAGAACTGCAACAATAAAATATTAATAGTTGGTGATCTTGAAGGTTTGGTCACTTGATATCTTAAGGAAACTTCCCAAATCAAAAAAATTATCTTTGTTATTTTTCATAAGCTGACTAGTTGTGTGTGTTCACATGCATGTTTATATCATTGTTATGTAGATTAAGAACTCGAAGACGATGGAAATGGAAAATGTTATATATAAACTCTTGGTGTTGTAACATAACATGACAATTTACAATTTGCAATTGATGATTTCAAGGTTTTGTCATCCATGATCTCAAGGTAAGTTCTTAATTGGTAGTTACTATTGATCATTTGTTGGTCTAATATCTTGCATCAACATGTTTGTCAAATTTAGCATGTGGAAAAGATTCATAGGAATTGCTTCAACATAAAAAAAAAATCAATAATATAATTAGTTGGCATTGATGCTACAACAAACAATTGAATCGTTATTTGCCAAATTGTACTATCTAGAAGGACATTTGGTTGTCCTTGAGCTTTGTTAAGCTACAACTATTGTCCTTGTCATTAGAATGGAAATTGTTTTCAATAGAGATTCACCATCTTCGTATATGATCTCTTTTAGTTTTTGCATGTTGAACATGGATTTGAACAACATAATTGGAGACCCATTGTTTGTGAATTTCAATGGTTGCCATTCATTATATATTTGTGTCTTGTAGAATGTGAAAGACAACATTTATGGGTCTAAAGTTATGCTAACATTAGAGTTGATGTTGATGGAAAGTCCTTTAAGGACAATTTTACATTGTCAAAATAGTATAGGAACTTGAAAAGAATTGTGTGATTTCAATTGTTGTTTGTGGTTACATCATTGATGATGTGATTTGACTTGATGACTTTATGAAAAGTGTTGATGTTATTCAAGAACATTCACATATTCGTGTTTTGTTTGATCACATCTTAACAACTTGGGATCACTTTGAGTTTATGGATATCAAAGACGCCAACATTAGAAATTTCTTGTTGTTCAAAACTTTTCTTTTTGCTAATGTTCTTTTGAATGCTAAATGTGTGGGTCATCATGTCATTGTTGAAGGTAGATTTTACCAAAATTGAAAATTTACCAAAGTTTTATGGAAACTGAATTTTTCCTTACCAAATTTTTTCTATTGAATTTCCTCTACCAAAACTGATTTTTACTATCAGTTTACATTATGTATATTTAAGATTGATTCTTTTGGGATTAGGCTAACTACATGTTCCACCGATTCTAACTTCTTTCTTGAAGGTATTTAAAGTTCTATCCCTTTGTGGACTATATAAGAGGATTATTTTGGAATAACATTACTTTTCTCTTGCCATACTTTTGTATGTAAAGTTTTATGTGCAGTTTTTTTCCTTTGTATGTTTGGAGTATTTTGACTTTTTGTATGCAAGTATTCTTCCTTGCATGTTTGTTTCAAATTTGTTTCTATAGAAAATTTATGAGGTTGTCCTAGTAAAATTTGACAATCCCTTTTGTGTTGAAGCTTTTTGCTTACCTAAGGAAAGTAATAAGATTTTATCTTTTATTCCCTTATTTTATCTTTTCAAAACTTGATAGTGCACCGAATGGCTTTAATAATCATGTAATTTAGATTTGTGTGATTCATTAGTGCCTTCAACTTGTGATGAAACTCTTGACTAATATGAAGTTTTTTGTGCGAATTTTTGACAACTGAAATGGTAGTACAACTTCAAACACTTTTAATTAAAAAATGTTGATTTTGTGTGGCCAAGATTGGGCAAATGGATGGGGATTATTGACAACCATTTTCAAATTATTTATAAAACCTCTTTTGGTATAGACCAAAGATGCAAATGCATTAGCAAGCAAAAATGGGAGTGTGTAGAAAGAGAGAATCCCACCTTAACGCCTTAAAAATTGTCAAGCTCCAAAGCTTCATTGCTTTCAACCTTTGATCAAACTAATTCTGCAAAGGTGGTTATCATTTCTTATTGAAAACAAATAACATCATAGTTTATCACCATTACATTAAAAAAATACTATCATCACTTTGTCATATTGTTCATATCATGGTAGGTGTTTTGGGAGGCAATGTTTTTGTTTACATCAATGTTATGTGTGTGTTGAATTGGACAACCTCTAATGCCTTTCAAATTTGTTGGAATGGTTAGGATAACAAGAAATACAAATAAAATATAATTAATAAATTAAAATATGCAAACATAACTGAGGAACACAACAATTAATTAACGTAAAAATGGATGAAAAAATGTTCATGTTCATTCATTTGTGCCAAATAATAAATAATATTATAATGCATGTTGAAAATATTGAAAATCAAATTATGATCTGCCAAAATTCATTGTAAAAAAATAAAAATAATTTGGCATTAACATGTTGAATCCTTTTAAGTATTAAGGTAACATGAATGTCCTTTGGATTCTAGCTTGAAGACTCAACAATATGATAGTACCTTTACCATTTTGACCATAATTAAACTAATAATAATGAAATTTCAAATTTCAAAAAAAATAGCCAGCTTGCTGAAAGTTCCAAAAATTTAATTTTTTAAATGCCAAAATTTATGGATCACTTAGATCACCCTGACAATAGTTTTGGTTTAGTCAATTTTGTCTTCAAAATTTGATGAAAATGGCTTATTTTCTCAGCAACAAATTGCCAAATTGAAATAATTTAAAAAAATTTAGGAGAAAATGTTGCCATATATAGGGTTGCCTATGGGAGAATTTTAATGATCAAATCAATAAACTGTCACCATTCATGTCGCATTTGACTTGGGATTCTCACCATACCTATTACATTGCAAATTTGAGAAAAAACCTTGGTCTTGGTGTTTCTCACACACCACGAGGATGAAAACCAATGTGGATATGTACTTATGTAAATTACCTATTAGTACTTATTTAGTTACCATAAGTACCTATTTATAATAATGTGTTGAATTTATTTTTTTGCTTTCACTACATCCAAATTTTTAGGAAATTTGTGATTGTAAGGTACAAGTGAAAAAGTGAAAAACAAATAAATATTCGCTTGAAATATTTTGAAATGGTAAAGGTATTATGATAAGTCTTCAATTCATTTTCCATGATAATTCTTGGTTGGGATCACATGGCCAAGGTGAACTAACACCCATATTGATACTTTCACCTTCTTGAGTGAAACTTCTTAGTGATTAAATTAAATTCCTTTAAAATGTTAAATTTGGAATCATAGCAATGATTTAATCTAAGTGTGGGATATTTATAATATTTTGAAGCAATTTAAATGAAATTTGGAACAAAGGAAAAAGGTGACACTTCATGCACAAATAAGAGGGATTAGGAAAAACAAATTTATGGGAATTAAAAGCATAAACATTTTGGGCACACACCCATGGGCCACATACTCCTACATGTTGGAACAAGGTCCAACCATGCTAATAGGAACCACACTTGTCCATTTAGACTTGTACTTTTCTACCATTTTTTCCAAGAATATTTTTGAAATATATTCTATACATCATTTAGAAAAAAAAATTCAAAATTTTATTAATATTGTTATGTTAAGGTTTACATTAAAAATTTGTTGAACATATGTCATTTTAAAACATTCAAATTGTGTGTTGTGTGTTTTTATGTTTAATTATTGTTTAAAAACACTAATTACATAACATAAAAAAGTAATTGTATATTTTTTGTTCATTAAATTGATTTAATTAAAAAAATATGTGTACAAATATATTGAATATAACATTATATAAAAACAAGTCCTTTTTTTTAATAATTTGAAAAAAAAAAAAAAAAAACAACGGTTATAATTGTTAATGATACATGTTAGTGCGATCAAACCCAACATTTAAATGTATATTTTGTTATTAAAATACACATGCATTGCATTTTTCTTAGTCTTTCTTATTCTACATGGACTTACTTTATGTGCCACAATATAAGTACACATCACTTAATTACTTGATAACCTTCATATATTGGATTGCATGTTTGCAACTCAAAAGATATTCATAGGTACTTGCTTACGATAATTGAAAAGTTATGATATATTTAATGTGTAGTTTATCAATGTATTTTTGGTTGGAAAGGTATTTTTAAAAAAAAGAACTTTTGGAAGGAAGAAAAGTAAAATTGAAGTACGGAGCATATGTACACATATACATATGATGTAACATATAATTATAATTACGTACAAGTAGTGTACTTCATTTATATATAATCCTTTTACAAATTTTGCATATTTTAAATTGTTTTATTTAGTTATATTTATGTTTTCAAGACTTTTCATGGGTCTAATTTATTTTTATGATTTTTATTAAATCAATGTCCAAACTTAACATTGTTCTTAAATAAATGTAAGCAACCTCCCTAAGTTCAAGATTTAAATTGAATGTGTGAATTTAATGTCATGTGGAAAATAAAGATGTTGACCTTTGGTTGGGAACTCACATTAATGTGAGGTCCACCTAAATTGCATTCCAAGATTCCATTCATGCTAAGAATTTGAAACAAAAAAAAACCTTGAGAAAATAAAATTCCACTTCACATGGGTTAAATTTCACTTGGATTCTATCATATTTTTAAGTTTATGTTTTTACAAACATTTTGATTTCATGGTTGCCTTTTAGTTTCAACAAATTTGTAATTTGTTGGGAATATCTAAAAGTTGCCCACATTGCATTTTTCAAATGTTTTGTCTTCATTCATTCCGTTTAGTATTATTTATCCTAATCACATTTGTTATGGACTTCTATTATTTACTTCAATTGTTAATTATGTCATAAGATCATTTTGTTTCCTTTTCAACTTTAGAATTGTTTAAAAAATCTCATGATGTCAATTTTGTGCTTTCTATGCTTGTGATAAAAGGATTTCATTTTTGGTTATTCTTAAATGAGATGGTCATGGAACACTTCATTTTGAATTCACTATGATTAGTATCAATAGAGATTTGGGGAACAATTGGGCAAATATGAATTTAGACTTGAAAAGTTATTTTGTTGAAAAAGTTGAAGAGTTAATTGTTTTGAGGAAGGTGTTCATGGTGAGTAGAAGAACCAACTTCTAGATGACATAATAGAATGGGGTAAAATCACAATCAAAGGAGCCACCCAAGTGAGTGGACGATCTTTAAAATTACATTTTTGTATGTTTGAAAGATCACAAGGGAAACATAATAGTTTGATTTGACATAAAATTTTTGGGAATATATTTTTCATTAATTGAAAAATTTGCATGTTCAAAGCTTGATGCAAATCAAAAATGTTTTTACATGTTTAATGCGCTCAAACCTCAAGAGTGGACAATCTTTATTTTTTTCAAACATCTTTTTTTTCTACCAAATGTGCACCATTACTTTTGAAAATTGGAGAGGATTATAACATTGATGATTAGAAAGGCAAAAGGGCTTGAACTAATGAAAATTATTTTTATAATTCATTTGAACACAAAAGAAAGAGTTACATCTTTTTTCAGATGCAAAAGATGATATAACACTTTATTTACTTGCAAGTGCGATTGTGTGTTTGGTAATTACAGTTATTGTTAAAGTTAAGCAATTATACCTTTTGATTAATCTCAAGGCAAAATTATGAAAAGAAATCTTTTGGACTTTCAAATAATTTCAATTTATTATTTTGACAAGTGTCAATATTGAATTATAGTTAGTCACTATGTTTATTTGTTTAGATTGTTAATAACAAACAAGATCTTGTTCATTTTAGGCTTTAGCCCATATTGTTATGAATTTTGTGAGTATGCATTGGAATAACAAGACCATATCAAGATACAAATGTTCAAGTGTTCAATCCATGCATGACCTCCATAAAAAAGGACCAAGTTTTAGTTACACACATTCTAGTTTTAATAGTGGGAACAATTTCAATATTTTTCTAACCTTGCCTATGATTCACATGTCCAATCAAGAACACATTCAATCAAATCACAATGAAAAACCATGTAATTCAAATTTTCCCAATACATCATAATGGACATTGCCATATACAAAAAATTACACTTGAGAAAATCATTAAAAAAAATTTCAAATAAAAAAAACCTCCTTGGCTTGCAAAAATGTTCCACTGCTAAAAAACGAGTAATCAAACAAATTTGACATTATATTATCAAATTGTAAACATGTTTCTATAGGTTATGCCATGTCTATATTTTCATGGTTTAAGACTTTATATCATGCATGAAGTTCAAGTTTTTCAAAAAATAAAACCTCCAACAAAAGATGGGCTTTTCTTTAATGAAGATTTGGCCCAAATTGTTTGGTAGATTCCTATGTGTTATGCACCCATTCACCACTTTGCATTTATTCTAATTTGAAGACAACGTTCAACCTACATGTGCTCTGTATGGAGTGCCTTGTGGTTTTTGGCACATTGGTTGTTTTTAACCAAGGGAAGTTTCTTCATGACCTAGTAAAACAACCAAGAATGTTTAATAACAAAATGGGACTATTTTCCATTCAAGTCATGAAGACTTCAAGAAAATGAATTTAATTACATTAACTTGGCATATCAAATTGACACCCATCTATCATGATAATGGCTATCATCATTGATAGCACCATGTGCAAAACTAACTTTAGGATATGTATGCTTTATTATTTTAAAATGTGAAAAATGGAGACATGGCAAGAAAATGAGGTGGTGTGGTGGCTACTTGTAAAACTAAAGTCCACTAGCAATTAACAAAAAGAAATATAATAACCCTAACAACTTCTAAAGAAAAGCGTCTTCACAAGAAAAAATCTTGTCTTTTTCCACCCCACACATTGCGACTATTGTCTGATTTGACTACATTTTAATTATATTTGGCCATTTAAAGTTGCAAGTGGTTAGTGTTTCACATTTATATTTAAATGGGTTAATGAATTATTTTCACATCTTTTGAATTATTAACATTTGCATATGAATTGAATCATTCACTTTGAATGTTATCAAATCCATTATTCATGAGTTTGCATTTTTTACTCACAACAATTTTTTAAAATGGATGTATAAAAATTTGGAAAGTCTCACATTTATATTTGAATGAGTTAATGATAATTAGGTCAAAATGTTCATGCATGCAAAATCAAGAATGCATGTAAACCTTTAAATTACATATTTTTTCATATATTGAGTCTTGGACATTTATGTAAATTAAAATGTACATTTTTCCCTTAGTTTGTTTTAAGCATCGTGGACAAGTTTATTATTATGAATGTTCATGATGCCACATTAAGAAAAATCCCAAAAATAATCCTTAATTTCTTCCCCATTTATTTTTGGTGTATGAAAATAAATCCCATGTTAAATCCAATGGATTAAAATTTTAAAGTTTCAAGTATTATTATTATTACAATTATGAAAATTTATAAATATTTAAAAAATTTTATTTTTATTTTGAACATGGTTTATAAAAAGAAAAAACTTGATTTGTAATAGGTTTATGTTTAAATATATAGAGATGACTTTTTAAAAAATATTTAAAAAATAAAATGAATTATAGATGGTGAAAATAATAATGACATCAATGATTGTTTAATCTTTTCATTTTTTCAATTTTGTAATCTTCTTCAAGATATCCAAAAAAAAATTTAACCATGTTTTGGTTACAAGCTATATATAAAATACAAATTTGTTAAAATATTTTTATATTCTAGATACAAGTCCAATCATTTTTAAAAGTATAAAAATGTAGAAAAAATTAAAAATATTTTCTTGATGTTGATGGCTTATATATTCTTACATCATTATATATATATATATATATATATGTGTTATTTTTTAAAATCTAATTATTTAAACCAAAAATTTCACGAAATTAAAAATTTTTCTACTTCTAAAAAAGAAAAAAATCTTTTCTTGATGTTGATGGCTGATATATTCTTATATCATTATATATACTAGTGGGTACCCGTGACCTTTGGACATTGTGAAGTCCCCGGTTTCTTTAAACCAAGAGAGAGACACAGAAAGGTGCAAAGCAGTTTTTTTTTTTTTTTTTAAATTTATTGTTTTTGGAAAGTCCCCCATGAAAACTTCTATAGTACCCAAAATCAGCAACGACCATACCAAAAACTTTCCGAAAAGTGACTGCTGATAATTTCCCTCAGTGGGTGTTCTCTGGAGCAAAAGTTGCCGAGCTCCGTCACACATAGTCCGGACCGGACCCGGCTCGGCACCCCGTTCTTGACGTCGGCTATCCTGGGTCTCTGTTCCACGCTAGAATGTCGTAACCTAATTTCCTCCAATAGCTTTGCCCACAGACTGGAAACAGGAAATTCCGCCCTCCGATTAGTGACGGGCCCGATCGGCCTGAAACCTGAGCTCCGTCAGGGACGTAGTGAATTTATATATAAGATGTTGTGATTTTTTTTTCAAAGTTAGGCAATTAATCATTTGTATTGTTGTATGATTCATCTTGTTAAACAAATATGGTTTTGATAATTAAATGGTTATATTGACTACTTGATTTTATTTTTTTTGGTGGTTAATTTCTGCCAATTTAATGGCACAACAACATTAAGAATTTTTTTTTTTGAAAGAATTTTTTTTTTGAAATTTAAAATACATATTTTCAACATTTTACAATAAAATACAATTAATAACTAGATATTGAAGGATTTAAACAATTTCCAACTACACAACTTGTCTATAACCAAATGTGATAATTTTTTTTATGGATGATTACCATTTTAGTAACATCACAAAAATAGATAAGAAATTGCATTTAATCATATTGGGGAAAATAAAAACTTGCAATTCTAAAAATAAATACATATATTATGTATTGAAAATAAAATTGTAAAAGATTTAATGAATGCTTTTTTGAATTGACATTGAATTTACAAAGATTTGAGGTCAATTTAAACAAAAATAAATTTGTAAATTTTTTGATGGCATGAAATTTCGAATTATTTAAGAAAATTAAAATTTTAATTTTTGTAAATTATATTTGTCTTTGAATACATTATTGATTAAAATATTACAATGCTTAGAACCCAATGTAAAATTATATATTTTTATAAAAAATTTAAAGTGTAATATAATTTTTTTTAGTTGCATCATTAATATTTATTTAAATTTTCAAAAAAATTGATAAGGTTACGATGATATCAAAGATCAAGTTTAAATGTTTTCAAATAAATTTGATGTTGGATGTGTTTACGGTTGAAATTATTAAAATTAATTTTAAGTTTCTATTTATTAGTAGTAACATTTTGCAAGTTTTTTTTTGTTTTTTACATTTTTCCTTGAATTTGCATTACTGTTTTCCATTTTTTTCCCAACAAAAATTGTTAAGTTAAAAAAATTTGAAACTTTAAAAACATGTTGGTTGGGGGGACGAGGGGATTAATTTAACTATTAAAACCCAAAATTTCATCAAATTAAATCTCTTTACCTTTTACAAAGAAAAAAAATGTAATATATATTTTTACATCATTATATTTATATATATGTTGTGATTTTTTTCCAACGTTGTGTCATGAATCATTGATATTAATGTATAATTAATCTTGTTAAACAAATACGATTTTGATAATTAAATGAATTTAAAAAAAATTAATTAATGATTCTTTTTATGACCAACTTACTCTAGTAATTTAAGGGGGCAACAAAATCAAAAAAATATTTATTTGAAAGAAGAGTTTTTTGGGCCAAATTAAAAATATATATTGTTAATTTTTTACAATATTTTATCGTAAATAATCATAATAAATTGAAAGATTTAAACAAGTTTTCAAATGTGGTAATTTTTTAATGGTTGATTACCATTTGAACAACATTGTAAAAGTAAGTAAATAAATTTATACCTGATCATATTGGGGAAAATAAGAACTTGCAATTCTTTGAAAAATGGACATATTTTATGCAATAATTTTCTTAAATAAAAGACTTAATAAATGCACTTTTGAGTTCACATTGAATTACAAAGATGTTTTGTCAAGTTAAACAAATGTTTTTTTGTTGATTTATTCATGAAATGCTATTTTGAGTTCTTTTTTTTAACATTGTAAATTTAATTTTTGTAAATAATAATAATAATTTTTGAATATATTATTGAATAAGCTTTAAAATCATCTTTTCATTTGTAGCATTTGAATAAATTTTGGAAAAAAAAATGTATGTTAAATTTTGAATTTCTTAAACAATTTCATGCCAAACATGATAAAGTTAAACTTTTTTTTATCATTATTAATAAACTTTTGAAGTGTTTTGGTGGTCAAGACTTCAATGTATTTCCATGAGGTCTTGGGTCAATCCTTGATGGATGCATGCCTTAATGTATCTTGTACAAATGCAATTTAGAAACATATACATCATGGTGAATACACAAACATGTACATCATGCTAAAATGGGGTGTCAAAACATTTTTGTCAACAAAAAAAGAATTTTTTTTTTTGAATTTTTTCACGACATGTAAATTTGTCATGCCTTGACAAATTTGTAATCCATGACTCCATGATTTGAGGAAAAACAAAATTGAAGAAATTTTTTAGCACATTATGCCATGTCATATTAACTTGGGACCTCATATATCCATGTCATAATTTTTTAATTAAAAAATATCTAGTGCAGCATGTGACTATCCAAAACGACTAAAAAACATTTCATCAAAAACATCCTAATCAACTAATCCTTTTAAACCAAAATCATACAAGTTGCATATTAGTGAATTTGATTCCTTTTCATTAAAAACCTAGTGAATTTGGATAATGAAAAAAGACAAAATTTCTTCTTGCGCCTTGTGGTGATTCAAGGGTGCTTTTATTTAATGTGCAACTATTTATTTTCACAAAGTATGCACATCCAAGAAAACCAACTTTGGGGAGATTGACCCATGCACCATTAATTACAAAAGATGTATTATCTATGGTATGTGTGATTATTGCTCCAATTAATGAGGAGAGTTGAATGTGATTTTTTTCAAAATTCATGAGTCATGAAAAATGTTGGGAGAAGTTCCAATGTGTGGAGGTGGCAATACTAAAGGAAACTTTCAAAATCTTCAAGAGAAGAATCAAAACTCTTGCAACATTGCATTGGAGTTAATTTGGTGATCGGTGTGGAAGAACCAAGAAACAAAGAAAAAGAAGTTTGTTTTCTTAGCATCACATCAACAACATTTTGAAATTGAGATTTTTCATTTTGGTTTTGATACCAATTTTGTTGATGTGTTTTTTGTTTCATTTTGACCTCCACATCAACATTACATAGTGTTTTTTTAGAACACAAAATTTAACGTGTACAAGAAACAATTGCTTTGTTTTGTAGCTAACATGAACCATAAGAAGGAAGGGTCAAACATCACCTCAACTTGTTTTTAAGCGATTTCAATGCAAAGATTTGTAAAAACCCATCATTCCATCATTATAGTATATCAAGTTTAACATCTACATGTGTGGAATGATGTGGGCTATGGAGAAGAAAGAGGTAGCTTGGTTTGAGAAGCTAGAGTTAAAACATTTTTGAAAATTTGATTGCACAATTGTGGATGTCTACACAAATGTAAAAGAATTGATTTGAACTATTAGTATAAACTTCATTGTGAAAGTAATCCTAGTTAGTGATTTATTTGGTTTTTTTGGGATAATAGTCACATGTTATGCATAAAGGTTGGTTCTTAAATACTTGTTTTGAGAATGGACGATTATACTACATAGGTATGGTAGGTTTTAGAGTTTAGTTTCTATCGTGACTCCAACTATGGGACAAAGAAATGGACAATACTTGGAGAGGTTCAAATTGGAACATTTATCATTAAAGACATTGATTCAAACACAAAGGTGACTTGTGACTGAAAATAGGGCGCCATGTCTTAAGGATTTCATGTCACACTAGCTTCTTTCCCAATTAGTGAAAAATTCTATGAGTACAGGCCCTTCCATGATTTGAGATTTGTGCCCAAGGCCAGTAGGTTGAAGGAACAGGTTGAAAATTGCGAAAGGGCATGTACTTTTCCTACGTAAAGCAGAGCTGGGATTTTAGCACTTTTTTAAAATAGTGACAGCCTAGATGGAACCTTCCGCTGGTCAGAAGATCTCAGTACAGGCTGGCTGTTACCTTCCACGGCAGAAGATCTGATTCGCTGAAAACAGGTTTCTTCAGGAAGGTAAGGGAGCTGAAAACACTAAGGAAAAATCCTTGCAGTGCTTTACGTGTTTATGGTTTCTAGTTTGGTTATTCTAATGGGATTGTGCAAGGATCTCAAATTTCAAATGCCTCCAAATTCTCTCAACAATACCCAATCTTTTTCAATAATGATAAAGTCTATGTGCATGTAATTTCAAAATTAATAACTTATGTGAATGAAAATTCCAAAAATCCAGTTTGGTTACAAATTCATAAGTGTCTTTCTAGAATTTCTCTATGTTTTTCCCGAAGACTTTTTACCCATTAAAACAAAAATCAATAACCACATGGTAGGATATTAATAACCAAGTGTTTTCTCAATAACCCGCCAACACAGGTAATGACGAAGGTAGGTGGGTATGGCGGGAGGCCCCTAAACACTCCATTACTCATCCTGGTAAGGTAAATTAGTTACAAACGTCATGTCATAAAACCACGTCAACATATGTTCCCTGTTCTTTTTCTTTTGGCTAGCCTGGTGGGCCTTCATACAGCTGACCTGTCACTGAAGGAGGATAAGATATTTTCCGCGTTTTCGTGGGAGAAGGGGTTTCAAGTGGATAGGGTTCAATCGCTTTTCCGAGCCTAGCGACATCCGTTTTGCAGGAGCCCTGTAGACAGGCTAGAGAAATTCGTGGCGAGGTTCGAGACAGCTTCGGAGGCTCCGTGGGTGGTTCGTGAACTAGGCTCGGACATCGTCTCTCCCCTATCGTCCTGCGCTCTCAGATAACTTTCCATGTCACGCACGCAAGCTTCTCAACTTTGTGAAGTTGCCGAATCTCTCTCCTTTCTCTTGCTTTTCCGGGGATTGCGAGGATTTTTGCAAGAGTTTTCAAGCGCCTGCGACATCTCCAAATCGTTTCGCGTTGCTAGTCCACTTCTTAGGGGCATAGATCTGAGAGCGACGAATGGTATTTGTCACTGAGAATTTCGGTGGCAAGCAGTAACTCTGCCAGCTTTGGGACGGCTCTTCAACGACGTAGAAAGCTTTTTGTTTTTGGCTCTTTTTATTCTGATGTGAAAACAGAGCCGGATGGCAGCTCCATCGTCAGGGCAACCGCGTCTTGCCATGGTGTCGCCTCTCTCCTCCTTGCCGGCCCCTTTCCAATTCTCATCGTCCTCCTCACCGCACTTCCATACTTGGACACGTCAAGACAACGACGACCTATTGTTCGAAAATTCTCTCGCCGTTCACGAAGAGCATGAGGTTCCAAATCGCTGGGAAACTGATGTTGCAGCGTTGATTCCTGCAGCGAATCCTATTGCAGCCTATGTGAAGCGACATTTCGAGATTCTACAGGAAGATAATGTTTCCAGGGAGGCATCGGGACGAATCCTGATGCCCAGCTACACAGCCGTCGCGTCTCCCTTCACATCTGATGATGTGCCTAGCCTTGGACAATCCGGGTTCCAAGAAGGGAGAGTTTTATCCAGGGAGGCATCGGGTTTGTTAGGAAGCCCTTCACTGGTAAGGCCGGGTGTAACACCAAAATCAGCGGATCAGGAGCGCCGTAAAGGCATTCCTTGGACAGAAGAGGAGCACAGGTTAGTCTCCTTTTCCATTCTCTTTTACACCGTGTGTAGAGCTTGTTATAGAAAGGCTTGAATAGAGTACAGTCTCCGTGTAAGGTTAAAGATTCTGGATGTACAAAGATTAATTAGGAGCATGTTCTTCTTTTGGAGTAGTGCATAACAGAGATCTTCTTGTCTGTAACATGATTTGCTACTTCATGACAGAGATCTTCTTGTCTTTCATAGCAATCATTTTGCAATCTGTAAATTCTCCACTGCAATGGAACATTACGATATTTTCGCGGACACTGAGATGTATACCATGATCAGATCACATCTCTGTTTTGTGAATCGGTGACATGATATCTGAGATCCTGATCTCCTTTAGTTGCTCATAATTTCTCGCAGGCTGTTTTTGCTAGGACTGACGAAGTTCGGTAAAGGTGATTGGCGCAGTATTTCCAGAAACTTCGTCACATCAAGAACCCCTACCCAAGTAGCAAGTCATGCACAGAAGTATTTCATCCGGTTGAATTCAATCAATAAGGACAAGAGGCGCTCCAGCATTCATGACATAACTAATGTAAATAACTATGGGCAGCAGATGCTGCAACCAAGCCATGGCACGATTATTACTGGACGTGGAGGACTGGCTCCTGCCTCAGGCCAACAACCTCTTCCTAATCCTGTTCAGCAGGGTTCAATTCAGCATGGGATGGAGTATGGACGACAAATCGGTCATCAACCAGCTTTAGGAACTGCTGGTATGCTTTCAGCTTTGGATCCTGTCCCTTTTGGACCTAATAAGGGCCATATGCAACAGCCAACAGCCATGCAAGGTACTACTCTTCTATCAATGCAGCAGCACATTGATATGGCTTGTACCATGCAACAGCCAGCCATGCATCACTAATGGAGTCATGTGATGAACATGCTGCTTGACTCTTCTTGCAAAGCTTGGATCCCTTGCACAAAGGATTCCAACTGCTAGCTTTGTAGCTTGATATCATGGCTCTTGTACAACAATGTATTCTTCAAAGTTTGCAATTGCAGTTTGCACTTGGTTGCCTGTACCATAGTTTGTTAATATATAACCTATAGCCCTAGTTTTACAGCACTGTTTCCTCTCACCTTCATTGTGAAATTCCAGGAGATGTGGAACTAAGACTCCCAGGGTGAGGGACTGGAATTCTAGATTCTTTGTTGACATTAATTCTTCTGATTTGGGAGCTCTAATATGTAAATTAGCCATTTCACCAGGAATATTTCAAGTCTGTTTCAGCCTTTCCAACGGCTGATCTATTTGCCTTGCTACTATCCCAGCCTTCAGATTCTACGAACTTGCATTTGCTTCCAGAGGTGTGCACCAGTTTTTGTCATGGTTTTCTGGTCTTCCTGTTAGTCATTTATACAGTCAACATAAGTGAAGAGTTCTTCTCCAGATTCAACAGAGGAGAGGTATGCACTTCTGCACAGTCCTGATATAATTTGCCAAATAGGTTTCTTCCCCATGTAAACTTAATCGAGAGAAGTCCTAGCTGAGCCATGATTTTTCAGTGGCCTCCTCTTCCAATTGGATCTTCCAGAGTCTTGTAGAGGAGAAAGTGTGGTGATGGGTTTACTGTAATAGGGTTATGTGGCATTACCAAATGTCAAATTACCATTTTGATGTAACAAATGTCACAATAAACACCAAAAATTGTACATTGTAATGGATGAAACTGCAAAGTTTACCTCACGCATGTGTCATGAGCTGTGACAATTTGTGTGAGAAAAACCAGAGTCTCTTGTAGTACATGTAGCTGGTTAGATGTAAGTGGGGCCTGGTGGGTTGTTGAAGGTAGGTAGTGAAAACAGATACTGAGCTAACCAGCCTAGTTAGCTACGTAGCTGGAACCAAATAGAAAAGTGTTTCATGTCCACCCACGATCCATATCTCATACTGTGTTGGTGGCTGTGGGTTCAGTCTGGCCACTTCTCTTGTTTGGGGGAGGATCTTGGATTTGTTTTGCTCATGGTTGTGTCTAACCCTTTTTTTGTTCTTGCTATTTTTCATAACCATTGTGTAGGAGGAAAGGAAATCCATGGATTTTTGTTTCATTCATGCATAGGTAATCTTTTTTCCAACTTTTATTGTGTTCAATCTTTTCTTGTGAAGGACTTTTTACATGCATTATTCTCATGACAGTAGTTCTCAAATGTTGATATGGACCATTGGTTGCATGTTAACAAGCAGAAGAATTTCAAATACATTCATGTTTTAAATGGATTTAGAGTTCAGACGTTACATATTATTTCCCAATGAGATCATGCTAACACCATTGTTGGCTGGTTATTGCGCAAATGGCATGTTATCAACAGGGGTTAAAGGGCAGGTTTTTCATAACAGACTAGTTAGGTCTGAAATTGATTGAGCACCAGCCAGAATCCAACCTGTCTAGTTTTTATTGAGACCCCATCTGTCCAGTATTTATTCTGTAGAGACCTCACAAGACCTTTAGGGGTGGGGTATTGCTTTGCTGAAGAGCAATAACCAACTTGTATCCTTCCACGTTTCCTCCCAACAGGTTCTTGAAACCCTATTCCTTAAACCCCTTATCAGTTTTCATTTGGCTGCACTTTCTCAATTTCAGTTCCACTCTGGAGTTAAATTCTACAAGTTGTGAGTTGGCAATTGAAATGATGCAATGAAGTGATCCACTATTGCTGAATGCCAAAAAAATTTCATGAAAGCGCCGAGCATGGATAAAATTGGTATTAAGTATCTTCATGACAACCTCAAACTAATGGCCTATGTGATTGGGAATCAGGGCTGCCTTGCAAGTGATTGTCATTTGATTCAAGTTAAGCCATGCTAGATGTTGGCTATGAATGTGAATCTCACAAGCTAAAGTTTGTCAAGTTAACTGGCCGCATGGGTACATGGGGTCAAACTTTTGGCAAACCACCTTTAAAGACATTACCATGTATGGTCGCAGATTACATCATTTTCTTGATCATATTATATGACATAATCTTCCAATGATGATCACGAAGTCCTAATAGTGACCAAAATGTGTCTGTGGAACATGAGTTTTGTGTTAAATCATTGAATCTGACAGCAAAGACCTTAATCCCATGGATGGGAATCTCCCTTGCCCATAATGGATGCATGGTCTAGCTCACTCTAACAGGCTAGCTAGTGTCTTACCCCACATTGATGGGCATGGGTTTGACAATGCCATAGTAGGTAAAGACCTAGCACAAATCGGGGAGCCCCTTATCTTGGGACTGCCCCCCCATAAGTATTTACCCTACACAAAAGTGTAAATGGTACAATATCATTTTCAACTTCATTTATATTTACACAATTTTACACTACTTAAAATGAATTTATGAATTTACACAAGGTTAGGCATTTACATGGAGGTGCATCAAAAGTTTTATGGTTATGCAAGATTAAAATAAGTTTGCTACTTACACAGAAGATGTGTCTAAATCGAATACACAGACAACACTTTTTTTATACAGATTGTAGAATCAGCCTTTAAAGTTAACTAATTAACAGTGTGCATTTCTTAACCCTATTTCTTAAACCCCTTATCAGTTTTTAACTTGTTTTTACGATTTGTAAGATCAACCTCTAAAGGTGTTAATTAATTTTCTAACTTGTCTTGAAAGTTTGCAGAATCAACCTTTAAAGCTATTAATTAATTAACTAACTTGTTTTTAGAGATCACAGAATCAGTGTCTAAAAGATGTTAACTAATTAACTAACTTGTTTTTACAGATTGCAGAATCGACCTCTAAAGCTGATAACTATTTAACTAACTTGTTTTTACAGATTGCAAAATCTGCCTCTAAAGCTAAAGCTGTTAACTAATTAACTAAATTTCATACTGTTGCAATTGCGCAATAGAACGTTGAGCAGTTGGCTTGCAGAATGTCCTCCCCCTCCATTTCTTCGCAAACACGGGCTTTCATGGAACAGGAGTACTTCGGTTTGTGTTTTTCGTTCTTCGTGCTTTGCTGACGCGTTTTGTGCACGGTGGGGGTGGAGCGGGGCGAGCTTTGTTGGGAGAAAGAGAGAAGAGAGGACGACTGCTGACGCGAGCTTTTGATGTTTTGAGCGTCAGTCGGTTTCCTTCTGTCTCGCGGTACGGTGGGGGCTTGTTTGTGCCAGTGGGCGGTGCCATGAGGATTCCTGAGGAGGATCCCAAGGAGTATGGAGAGGAAGGCGACGTTTTGATCACGGGCTTGCTGAAGTCGGATGTTTACAACATGTTGGATAATAATTCGGTTATTGGGTTGGCGGAGAGCAACCCGCCGCGTAGGAGGTGGCTCAAGCATTGGTAACCTGTTCTCTTTCTTTTTGCCATCTCCTCCTCTTCTTTTCGCGGATGAATCTTTCTTAGGGTTTTCTGAACCTCGCAGCGTTGAGAAGATGTGGGCTAGAGAAGGAAAAAAATCGGCGAAGATAATTGTAGCGGATAAGAAATGCGCATAGTGCAATTGTTCGGACTTTTGCAGGCAATTGTCGTAGAGATGGAAAGATTCTCACTTCCGACAGGTTGAAAGTTAGCTTGAGAGTTCTCAGGGCAACTTGGTTTAGGTCATCTAGAAGTCGGGCTCTGCTGCTTCGATGAGTGGCATATGGTGTCTCAGGCATTGTAGAATTGAACACTTCTCAGGAAGGAACCTTGACTGGATCAGGTTTTCTTCTTTAGGGTATCAGGGTGTCAGTGCTCAGGAACTTGATCTCAGAAAATCTGAACAATCCTGTTGAAAGCAATTTTTTTTGTACTACATACATGAGTCAAAGGCATATGTGTCTCCTCTCAAAAACTAGTAAGGTGTTCAGTTCTCCACTGAATTTTGTCAGTGACAAGTTTGGGGTGTATGACAGGGTGCCCCAAGATACAGTTTTGAATCCAGGAAAGCTGCGGACACTGAAGTGGATACCTGGTTAGCACTCTTCGATCCCACTCAGTCCATTTTATTGTGGAATACCCTATAACCAGTCGGATGGACACTTGCAGTCCAGAAAATGTCTCTTGTTCATTAGCTGATACAGGTGTTCACTATTGTTAGAGCAAATCTTGGTGAACAGTCAGTCTCTGCGCTTTTGGAAATCTGTCTATCTGAGATGTTCTTGTTGGATGATGGCAATTAGGTGATGCAATACCTGAACTAAATGATTTGAAGGTATCTGAGGAGGAGGAACATGAACCTGAAGAAGAATATGAGAGCGTGTATCTGTGCAGCTTCGAGGGCTGTGGGAAAGTGTTCACAGAAATTGCTGCATTACGTAAACACTTGCATGTCCATGGGGAGAAGCAGTTTATGTGTCATCACAAAGGATGTGGCAAGGTATCTATTTTCTTGGTCTGAAATCCCGGTGGGGTCCTTTTCAGAAGATTGGTCAATTTAGTTATTAATGAAGACCCTATGTCTGATCACCTGAAATCCTAAACCTACAAGCAGGCCATCAATCACTTTTGTACATGCATTTCTCTATCCATAACTGATGGGACAATGTGACCAGGCCTTTATGTTATGCAGATATGGTGTCTATGTACATCAGAATTTGAATGAGAACTTGGCCATAGGGTTAAGAGTCCTGTGTGGAAGCCTATCTCAACACTTAACTGCATGCCAGAAAAACTAGCCATAAGCTGGCTGGGCTTGTGAAACAGACAAGTGGATACAGGGTCCTGACACCTAATAGGACAGTGTGCCCTTCCTTCATTTTCCACCTCTGTAAATTTGTGCTTTGGTGAGCCTGGGTCTGGATTTCACAGTCATGACAATGTAAGTTTTTGCTGGAATGTGCAGGGCTTCATGGACAGCTCAAAATTGAAGAGACATTTTTTAAGTCATACTGGGGAGAGACAGTTTGTTTGTCCCTTGGAGGGCTGTGGCAAGGTTATAAGTGCTAAGCCCTATACTCCACTCCTGAAACCTTCTATCACAAGTGCCAACCTCAACTGTAAAATCTGAACCAAATCCTAGATCTTTTGACTTGAAACCAGTCTTGTTGCTCAATCTTGGACACCCATTTGATGGGGGTTTCAACATTTGTGGAGTAGCAGGTGCCTTAATCAATATGAATGGCTCTGTAGGTATGAATTGAGGACATGTCAATGGAGGTATTGTATACTGTCACATGCAGTTGTGTAGGATCCCATATAAACTCCCAGTGCAGTTGAATAACAAGTTTTTGCCTAGGCCTAAACTATTATTATGATGCCTTCTGCCAGGCATTTTCTTTGGACTTCAATTTACGGTCACATATGCGCACTCATACAGGGGAGAAATATCATGCTTGCCCATTTGAAGACTGTGGAAAGCGTTATGCCCATGAATACAAGTTGCGAGCACACATAAGAAGCTATCATGACAAGGTTTGTTACTGTGTGCCATTGCTTTTGTATGTTGGCTCAGTGCACATATATTACATCTGCTTTTGAGTCTTAGTAGACAGGCTGAGTATAGAGAGATTGGTTCATACTAAGTTTCTATCAGTTTTTTTCATAGGTCTTCACACATTCACATGTCATAATATGTTGTTTTTAAAGCCAGGAGAGTTGCCATAACATATTTTGCTTATGGTGCAGAACCGACCAGAGACAACTCCGCCACTTCAAGTTGAGAGAGAAAGGGAGGTTGTAATACCAAAGCCAGTTGCACCATCACGTCCTGATATGAGTGTATCCGAGCGCCCATTTGCATGCCCTCATGCAGGCTGTACAAAACGTTACATTCATGAATACAAACTGAACCTGCACCTTAGAAATGCACATCTTGATGAAGAGCTTGAGACTGAACAGCTGCAACATGAGAAACAAGGAAGTGATGACAATGAAGAGGAGGTTGCTGGAGGCAGTGATGAAGAACCACCTCCAGTGAGACCAACTGCTAGGAGCTCAGGAAAAGGCAAGCTTTCTGTGAGTTCAAAGAGTTCAGCATCGAAAGTGAAACGGAAACGCCCAACAGGGTCTGCACAAACAGTTCCTTCAACCATCAAGGTCCCCATAGGTACAAAACCTTTAAAGCGACAGTATCAAGATGATAGTGAGGAAACAGAAGATGAAGATGGGGAAGACAATGACAATGATCATTGGCAAGGGATGCAGAGGCCAATAGCAGTCCAGGATGATGAAGAAACAGAAGATGATGTGGACTAGGTGTCCTTGGGATTCTATTTATTTCCACAGGCTGCTAAATATGTGAAGGAATGGAAGTGAAAGATATGTTTGACTCAGGATGATCATTGGCAATTCAAGGGGGGCAGAATAGCAATTGAGTATATTGAAGAAACAGAAGATGAAACTGACTAGATTTGGCAAATTGTACTTTATTTTCAGAGGATCCTGAATATATGAGTGTAGACTGCATGCTAGATAGCTTCAGCACTGTCCATCTGGTTTACATGCATGGTTGAATTATTCTAATGGAGATAGGTTTTTTGTTTCTGGATCAGTGCAAAATATTGTAGTCTTGAACTTGATCCAATTTGAAACATACAAGGGATCCCAATTCAAGACTGTGAAACCAATGATTCTCAGATCTAGTCACCTTCTGTCTACTGGTGTCCAGTAGGCTCCTGGTAAACCAAAGGCCAGTTCAACTTTCAGTAGACCATGCAGGATAAAAAACTAGTTTCTTAATTCATTCCATACAGGCCAGTCACTGGATTGCTTAAATGTTTTGATTTTTCCATTTGAGACCATTTCCCAAACACAAGCATCCAAGGGTTAGGGGTAGGGAGAGCTTGCTCACCTGTTCTGAAAACACATGCTGAAAACACAGATGGAAACCAGGTACAATGGTCTATAGTCCTTACCCCAAGTACCTTGGCCCTGAATTCCAGGAATGCGTATTCCAGTCAATGAAACATGGACTTCTGATTTCCCACTCCTTCATTACTCCTTGCAATGTGGCTCCAGAGTCCACACTGGAAATGATGTGTAGTTTGGCAATTTTCATTATGTGTCCAATGAAGATTATCTAATATGACTTTATTCACCTTTTTTTTCCTTGAATATTCACCTGTATTTTTTATTCTTTTTTTCAAATTTCCAAAGTTGCATCAAGAAGGATTTAGCTTAAATGGGGACAGGTTGCTACAACCTGTTCAAATAGTTTAAAAAGCTAGCACAAAAAATGCTCCCCCTCTAAAATCCAAGTAGAAATGTGGCAAAAGAATGTCAAAAACTTTCTCTTTTTTTTTTTCAAAACTTTTCCTCAAAAAAACAGGGAATATGTGACAGAATTTTCCTATTTTATTTTGATTTTTCACATTTGTGCAAAATTTCGAACAAAAAAAAGAGACTGATGTTCATAGTGTCGTAAATGTTAACAATTATTGGAACATGTAATTAAATTAAAGTCAATTCTAGATGTTACTCTATATTGACTTTTCATTGAAGGATAACAAATTTGTAAAGCTTTCCTTAGAAGTCAATGTAAGGTGCTTGCACTTTTTGTGGGGTGTAATGGTGGGAAAATGCATCCGAGTAGATGGGTTTGAAACAGCATGGTTGCAATGAAGCACGGATATCATATCCTGTAAAATGCTTCTAAACAATTGAGAGTTTTTGCGGCAACAGAATATAATTGATAGTGTTATTGAAGATTTCATCTTATGATATTGTCTTAAATTCTACACGGTAGTTGTATTCAACCTGGACTAACACACCCATTATAACGTATAACTGGGGGTACATGTTGTAATTGAATCACAACATCAATACAGACTTCCACAAAATCAGTGTTTGCATAGTTTATCTCACTGAAAAATCATTCAGTTTTGATGGGTGAAAATTTATTACTTTAGTCACTACATCATGCCATGGTTGTACAGTCATATCCAAAATTGATTTTAAACCATTTGCAAATATGGTGTAACATAAGTATGTATTTAATTTATTTTCAAATTGAAACACTTGTTAAATTAACAAATTCACATATATTAGGAATCTAGGATTAGTTTTTTAGATTTAGAAAACGTCTTTGCATCTCAAATATCAAATAAATAATGGAAAACCTTAATTGGATGATGTGTTATTTTGCCACACCTTCTCCAATTGGGCAGGTGTTGTCCCTTGGTGCAGCAACTTGGCCATACTGCCCTGGGCAAGTGCAGAGATTTGCTTACATTGTTTGAGGTTTGTTGCTGGAAGGCCCCCAAAACTGAAGACCTTGTCTAGTAGACATGGATTGAGAATGGTAAACATTAATCAGTAGCAATGAGTTAAATGTAGCACTAGACTGGATATAATTGTAGTATAATATAGTAAAATGTCTAATAGAGGAAAAAAAATAAGATTTTTTTTTATTGTCCTCACACAATGATTAATGCTTCAAATTTATTTTTTCTTATATTATTTTGAAAGGAAAAAGGTAATGCAATGGTTAAAGACCTCATTTGCAATCAAAATATGCAGGGTTCAAACCTTTTCTTGAATTCTCTTTTTCAGCCACGAATAAAATGGCTGAATTTTTTTAATCCTTGGGCAATTTTTAAAGTTAGTTGCCCAAGAACAACTTCCTTGAAGAGAACCATGGGGAGCAAGGGGCATAAGTTGCCTCAAGGAAAAGGGTATTAAGTTACCCAAAAGGACAACCATGTTTCCTTGGGGCATAAGAGGCTTAAGTTGCCCTTGGGAACAATTATATTCTTAATGGAACAAGGGGCTTAAGTTGCCTTGGGGAGCACCCATGTTGCCTTAAAGAGTAACGGGCCTAAGTTGCCCCAAGGAATAAAAGGCTTAAGTTGCTTCAAGGAGCAACCATGTTCTTGGGGGAGAAAGGGCTCAGGTTGCTCGTAGGAGCACCCATGTTGCTTTGAAGAATAAAAGGTTTAAGTTGCCTCAAGGAGTAAGAAGCTTAAGTTGTTTTAGGGAGCAACCATGTTCCCAAGGGAGAAAGGTTTAAGTTGCTCCTTGGGGCAACTTAAGCCCCTTACTCCCCAAGGGTAACCATGTGCCTAGGGAAATAAGAGATTATCTTTCCCAAGAAACAAGATAAGTTCCTAGGAAGCGAATGAAATTCCTTAAAAAACAACTTTCATGAGGAGTTGGAGAAGTTTTCTAAGAAAAAAAAAAAGCAACTTCCCAGAGGAGCAATAAACTTTCCCCAAGGAAGGGCTCAAATTCCCTAGGGAAAAATATGTTTCGAATCATTTTGCAACCATAATCACCTCATTTTTATTTTTTAATATATGCTTGTGACTTATCATTAAAAAAAATTTGAGGAAAATTGTAACTTTGTAATTGAAACACTTCAATCAGAATTGATATGAAAAAATTATAATCACACAAAGTTTTTGACACATTTGTTCCTAATGAACATGGTTGCTCTCTCAAACAACTTAAGCCTTTGCTCTCATGGGCACATGGTTGGTCCCAAAAAGTTTTTCATGTCCTCTAAAGAGAAAGGACCTAAGTCAATTCAAGGAGCAACCATGTCCCCCATGGAAAAAGGCTCTAAGTTCCCATAGGGAACAACCATATCCCCTAGGGAGAAAGGGGCCTAAGTTGCCCCAAGGAGCAACCATGTTTCTCAAAGAGAAAATGTGTTAGAATCTTTGTGTGATTGTAACCTTTTCAAATGAATTTTGATTGAAGTGATTTCAACTACAAAATCATAGCTCTCCTCAAGACCTTTCTAATGATATATTGCAAGCCTATATAAAAATGAGCATGAGATGGTTGTGGTTACAAAAAGGCTCGAAACATATATTTCCCCAACAAACTCGGGCCCTTCCCTGAAAAAAGTTCATTGCTTCCTAGGGAAGTTGCCTTTTTCCTTGGGGAAAATTCAATGCTCTTTGGGGAAGTTGCCTTTTTCCTTGAGGAAAATTCAATGCTCCTTGGGGAAGTTGCCTTTTTCCTTGAGGAAAATTCAATGCTCCTTGGGGAAGTTGCCTTTTTCCTTGAGGAAAATTCAATGCTCCCTTGGGAAATTGCCCTTTTCTTTGGGGAATGATTCTTATTATTTATGAAAGTTGGTTTTCAAAGAACTTCTTTAGTTCCTTGGGAACTTAATTTTGTTCTATAGAAAACTTATATTGTTCCTTTGAACAACTTGTTTGGAACTAGCACTTAATCTTCTTTTCATCGAAGAAATTGCTTCTTAAAGGCAATTAAATTTTAAAATTGTTTATTTTTTAATATTCTTTAATCCATTTTGTTTGTTGACAAAAAAATTTGCAAAAAGGATTGAAAATTGAAGCTTTGGGCTGAAAGCAGGATTCTAATCATTGCATCACATTGTGTTAAAAAAAAAAAAACTATTGTGTAAAAAAGATACTTATAGCATTAATCATTGTGTGAATATAATAAAAAAATCTTTTTTTTTTTTCAAGTTGGGCATTATATTGCAAGTGGGTTGAACCTATTGTCATATTTAACTTGTTGATATTGTTTAGTGTTTGCCATTGAAAATGTTATGCATACATTAATACCTTTTCAGGTTAGGTGGTAATTATATTATTTTTTAAAATGTCATTTTTCTAAAAACTTATCTATTCAATATGTCAAAAATCAAAAAAATCACTTATCTATTGATTTGGAACTTGGGATGATTGTGTACATTATATTTAAGGTTGATCATTTTCTTTGTTTTTGCTATAACTCAATATTTTCTAAGTAGATGATTCACCAATCACTTACCTGCTTATGTTTTAAAACATCTTCCATTGTAAATTACGATTCACTTAAGTTGCTAAATAAAGTGCAATCCTTGTTGCTTACATCAAGAAATGTGATGACAAAAAAAAATCATGCAATAATTTTCTTTTAATGATATCTTTTCATGAACATTAACACAATGATCGATCTCCATCATTAAATATTTTTATTTCAACATAATATCAGGCTGAAATTTTCATAAATGATTATTTTATTGCCAATATTGATTTTGAAAAATGAAGTAATTATTTGACAAGGTAGTACAAAACCAGATAAGGTACTATGGTAATCATATTTTGTTTCTTGGGAGATTGAAGTTAGCATGATAAAGTGACTTGCACTCTATTAGTGTAGGGTAAAGCTTGAGGTGATGGGCTTTACCAGAATAAGGGCATGCATGAGGTGGAGAGTCGATGGTAGGCCTGAATCCAGTAAAGCCTCCTGCCAAGGGCGTTATTGAGCATAAAGACCTCCTCCAAGTTTTTACTTTTATAAAAAAAATTCCTGGGGGTATCATGGGGAAAAAAACGAAAATGAAGGCAGGGTGCTGAAAAATTATGTTAAATATGGTGTCCTACAACTACATTAAAAAATGTGGAGCAGGTCTTTAGGAATTTGTACTTACTTATTTCAGAAGGAGACAATCCACATTATCAATCATTTTTTTTGAAGGTCAAGAAAGAAACTAACCGTTCTCTCTTAACCTGCCCCTTTGGCTCAACATCCAGCAAATTTTTTCTTCTGTTCAGTGAACATAGCCTCTAGTTCATCCTTGATGGGCCTTGGGATTCTGTAGTAATTCACATTTCAAACTCTCCTCTGGAGTCCCCTTACCAATCAACATTCTCATTAACACTATGCATACTAATACCGACAGAGTATTCCAGATAGTAAGCTTAATTTAATGAACTTCCTCCTTAGACAATGGAGACTCCAGAGTCCACAGTGCACAATACACACCCAACACGCTTAGACCACCGACCTCAGCCAGCTGACTTTACAACCTCATTTGTCATATTGTCTACTCCGGTTATGTATTTGGCATGGGTCCATTCCACCACCAGTTGTCACTTGCCACTTAGGAACACGTGAAGTGGGCAAGACGAGTCACAGCTTTCCGAAGGTGGTGCTGTGGTCTACCAGAGTTCATTCTATGGTTTTGAATTATGAATTTCGATGTACAAGGAATTCTCCATTTTCAGCTTTTTTTTTAATGTGCATGAAGGGAAGGTTTCTGAAGAGTGGAGCTGGCAGATCACTGCGAGGAGCCCACCTAGAAACAAACTTCGAAAAGAATAAGGTATTGCCCTCAGAGTGGGGCAGTCCCAAAATACGTGCCTGCCACAGGCAGAGCCAAGGGGTGCTTATTTCAGGAACACCTCACTTCAAGGGCATTAACTGATGTAAAGCGCTGGCACAAAATAAATTTTATTCATTTATTTTGCATGATACCTGGCAGGTATATTCATTTTTTGCTTGTAAGACTTGACCGGTATCATGGGACAAAGAAAGAAAAAATGGCATGCTTTTCAAAACTCCCCACCTTGTTTGGAGGAAATTTTTTGCTTCGTAAACAATATTCTATAATTTTTTTTGTCACTGCTTTATGTGTAGAGGAACACCTGAGGAGTGGGGCATTCCCCAAAATAAATGGGTGCTGCCCAACATCATGACCTGCCAGAAATTTTGCAATGTATCTGGAGGTAACCTTATAACGCATGTTTTTTCATCAAGGAGCAGGGAGGGCATTTCGTCAGGTAAAGCCCTCAGTCCAGGGCAGGGCATTACCAAAATGGGGCCTGCACTCTGCTATCACCTCATGTGCCCCTATTATGGTAGTGCCCTCGACTTAGGGCTTTACCCTACACGGAAAGCACATGACAGAATTTTATTTTTTTTCATTATTTCCTTTTGATACCTGATACATACTCCTTGGGTATCACCAGAAAAGTGAAAAAAAGAGGTGAGATATTTTGAAAACAGGAACACCCGCACAGGAATGAGCATTTCTCTTTTTGAAATGCCTGACCTTCTGTGGAGGAAATATTTCATTCAAGAAGGCCTGCCGGTGGTTTTCGTGTCTATTACTGAAGAGACTGGAATTCAGTTACTTACACTAGGTGACTCTTATGGGAGGGTTCCATCCTGACCAACAAATGAAACACTAGCACAATGAAGTCAACTCTGGAGAAACAGAAGTGCTTGGAAGGAAAATCATTTTGTGACCAGCTGAAATTTCAGTAGGGCCAGGTGAGTTTTGGCTGCTGCTGTGCGTGTATCTTGCGTCCGAAAATGCCTCCACGCCAAACAAATAGTCAAAGAAACTATTCTGACAAACGTCACTCTAACGGCGAAATTGGTGGTCACGAAGTAGATGGTCTCGATTGAAGAATATTTGTTGTCAACTCTGAATGTAGAAGTTTGAAGCTATTCTGGTACCAGAGTTCTGATTGTCCTCCACAATGGGGAAAGATCCCTGGTCTTTATTGGCCTTGCCTACCAAGGCAAGGATATTGTGTTTAGATTCAATATAGAGTATAGTGGCTTAAGGGATTTTGGCCCCTAGGTAGTAGGTCTATTTTAATACTAGGATTTTTGAAAGATGATATTTTGGCTTGTGTTGAAACTTGAGAGATAGTTATAGAGTTATGGTATCTTGAAGGATTTCGAGAGGAAACTTTTGAAGATTATATTTTTGCATGGTGAAATATTTGAATTTCCATAAATCTTATTTAGCCTTAAGATACTTTTTAATGTAAATGGCAAGGCCACAGTGTGATATGCCCCTTGTTTAATTAAAGAGGAGAGGATAAACAAGGACTTTAAATGGGCCACAGTGAACCAGCACCCACCAGTGCACCATCCACTGGATGCCCGTTATTACTCAGTTGCGGATGAAACTCAACTGAGTTAATATTTGGTTTCACCTTGGTAACCAATTTTGTAGGAAATAGGTCTCATATATAGGTATATAGGTTGGAAAATAGGTAACTACTAAGTAACTAGATGGTTTATACAGGTAAGGGCTGTTTTTATTACCTACCTACTAACAACCTGCTTGTGGGCCGTTAGTAAATGGGCAGTGTAAAAAAGCAACTGAGCTAACTACCATGGTTAACTAGGGAACTGAAACTCAACAGAAAATTGTTTCCTGACCACTTATCATCCATCCTTCACGGTTCCCTGGTGGGCTGGTTCACTGTGGCCCTTTAAATGGAGTTTTCTCCCATCAACAACCAGTCTTTAGCTCTTGCCAGTCCTCAATATTCTCGAGACCATTTTCAAATTTTTTGGAATGTTTCTTTCATGCCTTGTTCAGTTGGCTAACTTGCTATGATTTATTTTTTTGGTGGTGAATATTCCAGTGTTGGGGAGGTCTCAGAAAAGAGGTGAGAACTGGCCAGGGTTTCAAGCTGGTTCTCACCTTGAATATCTCAGGGTCTGATAAAGGGTGATACCCTCTTTGAAACCCTTTCAGAGGGTCTCACTGGGCTGAGAACCACCCATTTGAAACCCTTGCTCTTTAAAAAAAAATTGATACCCTGTCATAGTCAAGGTGTCAAGTGTTTGTAGTTAGTAAATTAGTGGTAGGTAGTAGGTAGGGTTAGAATCTCTTTTTTAAAATTAGGGTTCTAGGTTGCAGGTGTTGCAAAGGTAGAGACACCCTTAACCCCTAATTTTTTTCTCTTTTCACTCTCCTTATAAATAAGGAGAACGTTTGGTGTGCTTTAAACTTAGAATTTTATTTTTTTTTCATTTGCTTGATTATTGCTCATTGTTTTGATTTTAGTTGCATTCCTTGTTGCATTCTTACATTGTTCCATGTTGTGTTCTATTGGTGCTCATTAGTGCTATGTTTTATTGCTCTTCATCAATGCTCCCTATTTGTGTTTTATTGGTGTTCCTATTGTTTTGTTGTTTTTTTGCCAACGTTCCATTTCTATGCCTTGTTGGTGCTTGTTGGCATTCCTTTGTTGATGCTTGTCGTATTATGTTAGTGTTCGTTGGCACCCCCTTGCCACACTCTATTGGTGTTTGTCATTGTCCCCTTATTGTGTTTTGTTGGCGTTCGTCTACACCTTTTTGCTTTATTTTATTGGTGTTCATCATCACCTTTTTGTTATGTTTTCTTGATGCTTGTGAATCATACCAACACAGCCATGTGCGGTAGTTTCAATTTTTTAAAATTGCATCAAGGATATTGGGGTGTGGTAAGGCTATTAAAGGTTTTTAGCAATTTCATGTTAAAATAAAGAATGATGAATGCGCATGGTTGCATGAGGGTTTTTTTCTTAAAATTCGATATTGGATGAGTGAAGTGTAGGGTTAATTTTTTTCTTCAATAAAAGTTAATAATCATAGTTTTAGAACTTCAATTGCATGATTAAGGGTGAGAAATCTCTAGAATGTTGGGGTTAGAAGCAAACACCAAAATTGATAATGTTTGGCAAAACATTGGTCTTGTTTTGGTATTTAATGGGTAATCATGTAAGTGAAGATGATTGAAATTTGTGAAACAGTTAAGGGGGTGTCCATGAAGGGTTTAGTGGAGATAGAATAATCTTTAAACATTATAAACATAAAATTAATTCGAAACAACATAACGATTTCAATAAATAATTTGATAGGGTGGCAATGGCAACATGGATTTCATGATGAATGAAATTTTTATTCAGGTGATGGATAAATTCAACAAAAAACTACAATTGCAAATTGAATCTTGGGCTATGCCACATGATAATTCATAATTACATAAAATGTAGGATGCGTCGAATGGTGCAAACTAAATAATCTGCTTTGCTATAAGGAAGTAGTTAACGAATCGGATCGCACAATCAATGATAATGTTCAACATTGGGAATTTAAAAACATGCAAAGATGGAAATGGCTTCAATTTTGTAAAAACCTTCGCAAATTGTTTGAAGTTCATCACCAAAAGCGAAGTCAACCTGTAACAATCACCGAAGTACGAAAGTTCAAAGAAATGCGATGATACCAAACTTGTGGGGGTTCAATTTCAAAACGAGGGCACACCTCTTGCAATTCGGGATCTTCATTATGAGGGTGCTGGGTTAATGTTAAATTTAAAGATGACTCCTGGGGTGGTTATTCATTCATTTATGCGGCTTGAGGCACTTAAAACGTGGTCATGTGCAACGCCATGAATTCAAAAAAAAGAAAAAATCTTCGATCAAATCAACTTGACAATGAATGTGTGGAAGACTTAGTACATTGAGATGCGTAGTTGCAATTTAAAGGTTAAGGAAAATGAAGGAAAGGCATAAAGAAACAGTTTAGAACCATGGTAAAGTAAAACTTTAAAATCAATGAAAAAAATTTTAACTAAAATTTGTTGGGGGGGGGGGAGTGAAAAAAAATGAAAAGAATGTTTCTCTTTCCCCTTTCAAAGGTCACCAAGCTTGGAACCTTCCAAAGGCCACCAAACATTGGAACCTTCCATTGGCCACCAAGCTTAAAACCTTCCAAAGGCCATCAAACTTAGAACCTTCCATTGGCCACCAAGCTTAAAACCTTCCAAAGGCCATCAAACTTAGAGCCTTCCATTGGCCACCAAGTTGCGATCTTCCCTCACCTTCTTCCTTTTCCTTCTCTTTAAAAACACAAATTTGGATCATTTAATGTTTTCTTTTTGGACATAATTTTTGATTTGTTCTTACATCTTTTCTTGGGAGGAGAAAAATCATTTGTCTTAACATATGGTGGAAAGAGGGAGAATAGATTGGATGATAGTAGTACCTTTGAAAGAATGGAAGTGAATAAAGGTAGTTTTGGGAACTTGAAATCTTAAAGAAATTTCACAAGATCTCTTGGGTTTTGTAGCACAATTTTTTCTTGACTTAGGTGTAAAGCTTGATATTTGATAGGTAAGTGCGCCCTATAGGTAGTTTTCCAATGAACTAATGCAAACTAAATTTGAATAGAATATGTGATGGCAACAATGTTTTAAATGATTTGAGGTTTGTTGTCAAATTGAGTTTTTTGCTTTCATGAAACCTTTTTGTGTTCTATGGCACAACTTTTTACTGATTTAGGTGCAGAGTTTGAGATTTTGTAAGCGGATGTGCTTTGTAGCTAACTTTCCAATAAACTAATGTAAATTAGATTTAGATAATATATGTGATGAAAACAATGTTTTGAATGATTAGAGGTCTACTATCAAATTGAGGACGTTGTCAAATCCTTAGAAGTTGGTTTAGGTGAGTGATAGTTTAACATAAAATTTTATGATTTGAAAATTTTGAACTTAAAAAATATATCTATCAATTCCAAATCATAAATGATGCATAGGAGGCGAATTATTTATTTTCAACTACAAACATAATTTAATATCTAGATATACACTTTGCATTTTTCCTTCACTAATAGCATATGTACCTCCGAGTATAATTATTTCATAGAATTAAAAGTAAAAGGACAAAAAGTCACCTCACATTGCTTATTGGCCCATTTTTGTTGTGTTTTATTACTGCTTGTCAACGCTTGTTTGTTATGTTCTATTAATGATTTTCGACACCCTTTTATTGTTGTTGGTGTTCAAATACCTCTTTAACCCTTATTATTTGTCAACATTTTTTTGTTGTGCTCTATTATTATTCATTGGTCCTTATTTATTATGTTCTGTTGATGTTCTTTGGGATTCCAAATTGTGTTTCTCCCCTGCATTTTCTTTGCAAGTGTGTAGGTTTGGAAATTCCAACTTTTTCCCATAGCACACATCTTCTAACATTCTTCAACAAGGTTTTTTTTTTCTTCAGAGCTTTTTTTTTAAACTATTTTTTCCCTTTTTTTCATTTTGTTGGTACATTCTTCAATTTTTATTGTTGTAATTTTATTTCAAATTTTTTTTTTTGTTTCCATTTTAATTTTAATTAGACATATTTTAGAATAAAATCATAAGTATTTGATATAGTGAGTATTTTTTTCATGTGTAAGACCATAAACATGTTTGTACAAAATTTTCACATTAAACATCTTTTTTCACATCTTTTGACTTTTACCCCAATAATCTTGTAAATGTCTATAGTTGTTTAACCTTGTAAAATGTTTTTGTAATTACTGTATTTTTTGTTTGATTATTTTTTGGATAGATTATATATTAAAACTAAAACCCTTAATTTGGTAAATTTTATATTTACTTCTAATTTCTCCTCCAACCTATTTAATATCTTGTAAGAAATGGAATTAAGTTAGAATGATAATTGATGGTGAAATAACAAACCCTAATGAAAACAATGAAATGGAAAGAACATAACGTGAATGTAATTTGTTGGGCTTCTTATTGTGTAAATGATGATAAATAAGTTGATCTTGCAAATACACAAGTCATGAGATGTTACAACAATCTTGTGTATGCATTTAATCAAAATAATAAAAAAGAAAAGTACTTATAACATATTTTTATACATATGGTATAACAACTTTGAAAAAACATGTGGATTATGATCATGCAATAATTGTCAAATTTTTTTTGAAGAAGTAGATGCTCTAGTAAGAGTTCCATTTGAAAAACAACCAATTAAAAAAAAATGAATGTTTCAAGAAGTGGAATATCTAAGTTTTTTTTTCTGTAAAAAACTCTTTTAAAAAGGATGATGAGTAGCAAAAGACTTTTTGTAGGACCTTGGACTTCTAATTATGAAAAATCAATTGCCATTATAGTTTATGGAAAGTGTTTGGTTCAAGCATCTAAATTGTCCACGAGTTGCCTTTCCTTTTAAAAAATCATCATAAGATATTACTTAAATTGGAAAAAAGAAAACAAATATATGTTTTATAAAATTGGGGGATTGTATATTTGCAACAACAAGTTTTGACTTATGAATGTCCAAGGGGCACATGATATTTTTGTTATTATGATTAACTTCTTGGGATCTAATTGGTAGCCTAAACAAGTGACTATTGGGATGTTTGAAATGATAAAAACTACTAATCAAGCCTTGGCCACCAATCTAACAAAATTACTTAATCAATATGGATTAAGAAAAAAAAATATTACATATGTGAAAGATGAAGGGTCAAATTTAACTATAATGACAAATGCCTTGAAATTAATTGTTAAATGTGAAGTTTTAGGTTTAGATGAAAGTTTTCAAACCACTTGTTTTGGCCATAATTTTCTAAGGCATGTCAGTATGCTATAATTGATGAAAAGATTTGCAAAAACCTTCAATTTATTTTTATCAAATTTGTGATGTTAGATTTGCATAAATGTATCATTTGGCTTAAAAAGTCAGGGTAGGCAAGCATGAATGGAACAAGGCATGTTTATATTTGAACATTTGCTTTCAAAAATTGAATATTCTATTGGAAGTAAGGTAAAATTTTGATCTTTTACAAAAAAAATTTCTTCTTTTTTCTTTTTTGATTTAAGTTTTTTGATTTTATTCATTGTTCAATTATGCTTGTTTAATACATAACATTTATTTAATTTTGGTTTAGGTTTTCCAATAAAATCATTATGTTCCAAGAGGCCTTGTAGTTCAAGGATGTTATTATCCTTTGCTAGAGTAAGCAAAATATTGTCATAATTAATGGTAGGGTGTCTCCTTTTCTTACTTGGCACATATTTCAAATAATTGTGAATTGTCTTTGTCCTATTGTGAATGCATGTGTTTTGAACCAATCTAATAACCATTGGTTATTGTTTGATGCATTGTAATATGCCATTACCATGTGTTTGAAATGTACCAAAAAAGTTACAAACCCACTTGCTTTAGTTAATTTGATTGATGATGATTTTAAAATTACTTTTAAATTTTGTTTCTTTGCTATCAATATTATGAAGGAAGTTTGTGGTGTTTTAGAATTGTTCCTTTCTTTTTTAAAAGGATATGAAAAGAAAAAAATCCCACAAGATGTTATGATTAATGTCAAAACCCAAATTTCAGTACACCAAAACATAGCATCCATGATTAAAACATATTGTGATTAATGTCCAAACCAAGTCATGGAATGATATGACCTAGTCATGTGTGACTTTAGTCATGATTATAAGACTTTTAATCTCATATGACTATGATATTACAGCTACATGATTAGTAATCATGAAAGGTAGTTAGGTTAAGTAGGTACATGGGTGGGTTAAACAAGATAGGCTAAGAAAATGGCTAAATAAAGAAGTTAAAAAATCTAGGTAAACCTTAAGTAGGCCTAGATAGACATTATATGGAAGTCCCAACTAACCCCTAAATATAGGCTTAGGTGGATCTAAATTCTTCCTAAGTAGCCTTTAAATAGGCCTAGGTAAATGAAGGTGAGACTATATAACCCTAGATACATCCTATGTAGCTAGGTAGGTAGAACATACATAGCTTGGTAAACTTTACATATATATAACCCCTAGATAGTGTTTACATAAACCATGTAGTCCCTATACCCATATGTAGCATGTACATAGCTTTTACATAACCCTTATATGTAATTCTTACGTAATCGTTACATAGCCTAGGTAACATTTAAATAACATCTACATAACCTCTATTTAGTTTACATAAACTTAGGTAACCCCCACTTAGCCCTTATGTAGCCTATGTTGCATTCAATAGCCCCTACATGTAACCTTACTACCAACAAATAACAAAGCTTCTAAATAGGTGGAACTTGAACAACCCAACTAAAGAAACATTGAATTGACCCAAGGTCCCAATGAAACCCACTTTAGGGTTTGTGATTGCAAACCAATGGCAAACAAACATTTTACTAAATTTCGAAAAACAACAATGGAAATACACACAAATTTTTTAATGTTGAAATGGCTTACAATCCTATTCACATGTTAATTACTTACAAATAAATCCATCATAACTTGGCCTGAATGTACACAAGGAAAATGTGTTCAATGTTTCATAACAATTTCATTACCCAAAGGTTTGCAAGAAATCCATTTAGTTATGAAAGTGAACATTATCATTTTCTTTTAATCCTCTTTAGGTGCTTTAAATCATCTTTCAAATTCAGGTTTAAGGCATCAAGGAAATAACCTCTGAATATTATCCAAAGTTGGTGATCCTTCTTGATGTAAACTACTAGGTGGACAATAAAAAAGATATCCTTTGACCCCATGGAACTAATGTTTCCTTGGATTTTGAATAATATCCATGGCCTTTTATTGCAATTTCTAAGTTATGAAATTTTCTATAGTACATGGCAAGCCATTAAAACTTCTAAGTTCGTCATGTGTTCAATAGCAAATGACCTTACTAGGGCACAATCTTTCAATACTTCCATTCTCCCGTAAACAAAAAAACCCAAAATTATAAAAAAAAAATTAGCAAAATAAAACACATACCTTATAATTCAATTCATTTGTTTACTTCCCCACCAAAATGAACTCCTTCTGCACTAATGGAACATGAACATCAAAAGGTGGACTTCATTTGCAAAGCTTTTGCAATACATGAGATTTCCCTATCTTTCTTCTGGTCCACAAAAATAGAACACCTACCTAATTGATTTCTTGGTTTGAAAGTTTTTTTTAAAACATTTCTTGCATTTATAAGGAGAATGAAAGGGAGAAAATATATATTTTTAAAAAATTGAAAAAAATGAAGGAGAGGAAGAAAAAAAAACTTGCTTGTCTTTTGCACTCAACTTGATTAAGGTTTCTAATGCGCTTTTGCTAAATTAAGTATTGTGAAAAAATATTTTTGAAAACAAGGTAAGGATATATGTGTAAAAATTTTTTTTTTTCCAAAAGTTAATAAGTAGACTCAACTTTGTAATGAATTATTAATTTTAATTAGTTACCCGGACCTAAGTTGACATCAACTTGTTCGAATTGGCACAAGAATTGGACCATGGAAAAAATGTTTTGTTGAATACAAAACCAAAACCAAAATTGAAATTGTGATAAAATATTTTTGAAAATAATGTAAGGATATATATATGTAAAGAAGTTGATCTTTTCCAAAAGTCATTAAATAGATTAAACTTTATAATTAGTTATTAATTTTAATTAGTTACCTAAACTTGAGTTGACATCAACTTGTTGGAACCAGCACAAGAACCAGACCATGGAAAAAATGTTAAATAAGATTTAGAATTGGAACAATGAAAAAATATTTTTGAAAACATGTAAAGGATATATATGTTAAAAAATCAATTGTTTACAAAAGTTAATAAGTAAATTAAACTTAATAATTAATAATCAATTTTAATTATTTTTTCAACTTTATATTTACGTAGACCCCTATTTTAATTTGTTTAAAACTTTGTACTCACATAATTTTTAGCATTAGGGAATGTGTAACGTGTAAATGGAATTGGATTTGGTTCAAAAATTGGGTCTGAAGATTTTTGAATTTGAAAAATTGTGATAAAATCGAAACTAAAAGGTTCAAATTTTGGAAGAACTTGGTTCAATTTCGTACTCAAAGAACCATCACATAAATTTTAAACTATTAGAATTGGACGTGAGGTTTTCTCAAAAAGGAAGAACTAAACAACACCGAAATATGCCCTTATAATTTGATAGGTATACCCAACACCACCAATGAGTACATGTAAATTTCATGAGGATGAGTGCACATGGAAACTTTAACTTATGTATCAAGTAATCAACTTAATTTGGCATTTAATCTTTTTTAAGTAGAAGATTTTTCGTCTAGCACAATGTTTTCCAATTTTAGGTAGGGGCAAAAAATAATATTCTATAAACCCAAAGTTAGGTTTTTTTATTAGTTTCTTGGACTCGACAGCTTGAACTTCTTTTCAAACCATAGTGTGTTTTCTCATGCTCCTTACACTACAACAAAAGGTGTCCCTATATGCTAAGTGATTTCACTGGATTTTGAGTGAATTCATTGCTTCTTCACTGGTCTAGTGAATGGGGACTAATGAACTACACCCACATTTTGTAGTAGTGTTAGGTTAGGATTTGAACTTTGTGTGCATTGTTGAGAGAAATGTGTCAGGCCAACTTGGAAGCAAAGAAGCAAAATTCATCAACTCTTGAAGGTGCCATGTATGGTATGAGCCATCAAGTCAAAAGTTTAAACATGTGATATGTTATGACATCTTCTATTGAGACACAACAATAAACCCAACTTGACAAGTTATTTTCTATTGGTATGTCACTTCTGGATTCAAAGGTTTAAAATACATCATTTTTCTTTTGTGAGAAATTTCACATTGTTGCCAAATCTAAAAATCAATGACAACCAAGTTTCAAAAGGTTTTTGGTTGGAATAATAGGAAAAAAAAACTATAGTGGTTGTTATTTCTTATATGAACTACCTTTAAGACCATGCCCAAGGATTTTACGGGTGTTATGATCTTTATAAGTGGGTATTTCCATGTTCTAGAGCTTCTTATGTTACCAAAAAATTCCTTGTGGGATGGTTTTGTCTTTAGTCCTTAGGTTTACATCAACAATACATAATGTTTAAGCATCACTTGACATCTTCACATTGGTTTAGAAGCAAGATGAAATTTTATCCCAAAACCCTACATAGATTCATGGTTTCTTTTGTATGGGTAGAGCGAATAAAGTTGAGTATTTCGTATTTGGACATTCTAGTCCTACTACAAGTAGTTAAAAAGTTGCAAGCTTCTACCATATACTTGGTGTTTTAACATATTTCTTTTGGGAAATATTTCACACTATTGTAAAATTTGAAAATGAATTGCAGCCTTTTCCAAAGGTTTTCACTTGGAGAAGTGGGAAAAAACAATTGCTAGTACTTCTTGTAAGTAAGCCGCATTTGAAACCATGCCTAAAGATTTAATGGGTCCATGACACACCGTTCTTTCAAGGTTAGTGAATGTGACTCCTTTTTGAAGGTTTCAATTAGATGTTAATTAATAAATATATATGATATTGGACTTTGATGTCAAGATTTTAATTCACATAATTTAGAATTCAAATATTAGTTTTTATTTCCATAATAATCTAATGATGTAAAAGGCCTTGGTCCATAATTGAAAAGCCCATAAAAAACACATATAGGAATTTAAACTTATTGAGTTTGAACTTTAGAAGCTTAAATTTGGTTTTCTTTTGTCTCGTGTGTGTTGTTTTTGCATGATATTTTCCAAATAAAATGACATCAAGTGTTGAATATTTTTGTAAATTGTGTGAAATATCACTTCAACCAAAGAGGTCTATCCAGAAGCATGACGTGTGAAAAATTCATCAACAATTATTATATGCATTATCAAATGGCCTAGAGAAGGATGAATTTTTTGCCCTTTGGCAATGCCTTGAGAATAAGACATAATGGAGAAAAAAATAATTAAAAAAAGTAGCACAACTTATAAATAATACCATTGCAGCCTTCTAGTGATTTGAATGATCCTCCATTGGTCCAAGTATTATTAATTTACAACTGTAATGGAAAGCTTTTGTATTTTTCAATAAAATATATGATGAATGCTTTGATATGGAATTAGAAAAAAAATCTTTTTCAAGTTTGAATTTAATTTTTTTGTGCTACTTTAGGAGGAAAAAACACTTTCATTGGGGATTGGGATGTTGAATGCTAATGAATCCAAGCACATTCGAGAGTTGTCACATGCAAAGTTGTCAAAAACAACTTTTTGGGATGAAACACAAAGTGTAAGCATTATCAGCATGATTCAAGATTCAGGTCATTTTATCCTTGAAGGTGTGAAGAATGTTGTAGGGCTTCAACATACAAGTAAAAAAGTTCTATCACTTCAAAATACCTATCAAAACATTGAAGGATTTGATGAACTTTTCAACAACACTCTCATAATTCGCCAACCTTGGGGCAACCAATTATAATGGGGTGGACCAACTGGTGGGATCCATATGCTTCAACAACAAAACTCGGGTGCAAATCCCAATTATAGCCTATGGAGTGGACCATTTGGAGGTTATAACATGCCTCCACAACCAAACTGGCAATGGGGTGGGGCGCAATTTCAATGGCATGTTGGTGTGCCATAGAACATGGCTACATTTCCAATTCTTGGATCAAATTGTGGTCACAATCCTGTAAGGCCATTTCCACCTACTTTACTTGTGCCTCCCCATTTGTAGTGTCTAAAACAATTGTCAAACCATTAGTGTTGCCTCCATCCATACTAGCAACTATAATTGGTCAGTAGCCTTAACCTCCATCTACTATTATCATTCCTACATCTACAACAGTCCTTCCTGTAATAGCCAGTAATGGAGTTAAGGTTTTTTTAAGACTTCCAAAATTAGAAAATCAGGTTGTGAAATGAGCATAAAAAATAAATATGAAGAGGAGGTGGTGGAACGATTGTGTCGAGGATTAAAGCCCCATGCAATGGAAGTCACACCTTGAGGGAAGATAGATGGTGCATGCAAAAGAAAGAATGTTTGGGATGACTAGTTTAGGGCCTTAGCCATTTGACATGTTGATGTTTTTATTGTATATGTCAAGGACCAAAACCCTATAGATATGGCACAATGTAGAATTCGAATGGACGAACTTTGAGTACAAGAATCATGAATTATGTTAGAAGGGGTTTGAGGATGTTGTCTGATGGTTTTTGAAGGGAGAAAGGTCTTGCTTTAAACATCTTTTCACACATAAAACCCAAAGAACTTGCCCATTAGGCATAGAGCCAACTCAATGGGAATGACCTATGAAATACTAGACAGATGAAAAGATGATTATCAAGGCCTTTCATATGTCTAATGCTCAAGGCAACCAAAAAAAACCATCAAAGTATGGATGAGGTGGCAAAGCTGGTGCTGAGGTTGCCATTGTAAAATACATCATATTTTTTCCATTTATTGAATATGTAATTTTCATGGAGTGTGCATCAAAAATATTGATTGGTGGGTGGTATTTGCAAAAAAAAAAGGAAGGCTAGGAATCCTTCACCCATTGAAATTGCAGCTGTAGCAATGGAATTTGAGTAGACACATGCAAAGATAGTTAACATTTGAACACCTACACTTTTTTTCACAAGATGATCACACTTGTTGATGTCAATATAAATATAGATTGGTATTTTGCATTGTAGGAGCATAATTACAAGTGTGTACAATACATCTTTAAGCTAATTTCTTTTTAAAACCCTAAACCATATGTTTATTTGCAAGGTTGTAACACAACATTGTCTTCATGAATCACCATGATTGAATCAAAGCTACCTAAAATCACTAGCATGGTTTCACAAGTGTTGGAGGCATGTAATGAAAATGCTAGGTCAATCTAGTCCTTCAATTCCACCATTTTTGAATTATGAAACAAATGTAAACAATCAGTATAGTGGCAAGAAGCCTAGAGGTGAGAGGATGACATGCTTTAGAAGATGGCAGAAATCCCTTTGAAATGCATGACAAATTACATGCCTGAAAAGGTAAAAGTTTGGCTATAGACTTTGAAACTAGTGTTGCAGTAGGAGCTATTTTAGCCCTAAGTTGTGGTTGAGCGCTTCAAGATGGTAACATTTATGGAGTATGTAATGGTCTTGTATGTACACTTCTTGACTTTAAATCCTAGTGCATGTTTTTTCACCCCTAGTTAAATGAAACATAGGTTGAAAAATATAATTTATTTCATGGTCAAAGACCATTGTAAGTCCATGCCCTATTAATTCTGACACAATTCATGCAATTGTATAAGTCCAAAACTGTGAGTTGAATTGTTGACTTTGGTTGTGTAAGTATTTGGGAGTGATGTGGCTCCTACATTGCCCATTCAGGTTGGATGTGATATCACATTTGAACTACACTTTCATTTGATTACGATGGGCCAACTTTAACTACCTATGAAATATTAAATCCATGGGTAACAAAATGTGTTTAGTAAATACTTTATATATAAATTGTAGAAGTTATTGTCTTAATGATCAAATTTTAATCTAGTTATTGTTACATAACAGAGAGTTATAAGTTAATACAATTTTAATTTGAGCTTCATGTGTGCAAAACTAAGTATGTGCATGTAATTAACTTGTATATGTTTTGTATTCGTGGTTTCTCATTGTCATTATCTAATATTTAAATGGAGATATTAATTTCTTAGTTATTATTGGATGCATGCAGATGTAGGTAAATGTGCTAAACACATTACAACATTTAGGTATGTATGTATATAGCATATTGGCAATTGATCCCATTCATTGAAGTTTCAATTCTGCTTAAATTTTGTATGTTTCGTTAAAGAATGATGCCATAAATTTGAATGACATATTATGTGTACTTTGATTGTAGGTATAACACATTGACCTTGTGTTATTAACTAGGTTCATCTTGAAGTGGTGACTAGCCATACAGATGAATTCCATGTAATTTTTCAAGGAAATCAAAGCCCACCCAATAAGATGGGCATTAATGTACTAACTTAGGTGCTTGTAGAATATCATTTTAGAAGCACATTGAAGTGCACGTTGTAGTAATTGTTGATGTTATTTTGAAATTGTTCAAGTTGCAAAGTACACACCTTTTGTCTTTAATCGGTTAGCAACGACAAGAGATACTATGCTATGCACCATCATGTGCTTGCCATGATCTGAAATGTACCATATGTGTATTGGTTTGGAGCCCAACTCTGCATAGAAGTTTTTGTTTCATAATAAAAGTTTGCAAAATGGATTTTTTGCCTTGATCCATTTAGGAAAATGAAATTGAACTCCAAGGCAAAAATGTTCACATAGAACGAACTCTAGGGTGAAAGTTAGCCACTAATGCCATAAATCAATTGGTATGCATGGCCAATTTGAGGATCCTGATGTTAGTAAATTGGAGCCAATATATAATGGCTTTGCCATAGTCCAATTGTGTGAAATTGATGTAACATGGTCATTAGAAAATTTGTTCTAAATTGTTTTTGATACATATGCAAAAACAAATTTGTCCTTTAAGCAACTACATTGTTTAAAGTTGTGTGTGTTGGGTCTATGGGGGTGGCATAATAAAAGGCCTAAAAAACCTATGATGACAGAGCCTCCGAAGCTTAGATCTTGAGTAGGACCAACTATAACATTGCTGGGGACTAATGTTGAAACTCTAGCCCCATCACACAATGAGTTTAAAACACAAACCATAGTTTGTTGTATTAAATTATGTTCAATAAAAAAAATGTAGTTTGTTACGCATATTGAACAACCTACTTCCAACTGATTTTTAATATTTTGTTTGCCATTTGTTCCTATAGTTTGTTGTAGGTGATCAAGTGTTCTTGTTATACAAGCATATACTTGTAGCAAATGAAATAGTTCGTGGAGTTCCAAGGGATACGTTTCATGGGTTCAAAATTGGAGATGGTGTTTACAAGGTGGAAGTGCAAGGAGTGATACTTGTAGATGCACCTTTGCCTTTCCTAAATAACAAAGATGAACCTCCACAATTATTTGTAAAGTAAGCGCAAGGTCAATTTGCATTGTGGGAAAGTGCACAAATGCAAAAGGCTAGCTAATTAAATACAAGAACATGACATTTAATTGATTAGTAGTTATTTCCTAGCTATTGGTGTCATGATTAAGCAATTTTCCTTGTATAAAATGCTTGATAATGAGAAACTCATTCCAATGTTCTGTTTCATTTCCTAGCTGTTCACTATATTTCATCATTACTTTGTTGAATCAATGACAATTGTAACTGCCTTACAATTGTCATAGTCACACTTTTTGTGGCATTAAAAATTTCATATAGAACTTTTATATAGTTGTATGTGCAGTTGCAACACATGTGACTAGACTGTTTAATGCATACTGGAAATTCCATGGGGTAATAAACTATTTGTAGATTAGTTGAAATGTTCAAATTTACTTGAACGTGTGGTAAACCCTACTGGAAAATGAACATATCCCAAACTTGCGCCAAACCTAAGCGAAGCTTAAACCAAGCCTTTCCTTAACCTAAAACGAACTTAAATCCTAACCTAAAATGAACCTACCCTTAACCTAAATCGAACCTACCCCTAACCTAAACTAAACCTACCCATAACTTAAACCGAACCTTTATCAAGCCTCTACTAATCCTAAACCAAACCCCTACCTATCCTAAGCCAGCCATACCCCTAACCTAAACACAACCCTATTTATCAATGATCATTTACAAATACTAGCCAAGTGTCGATTGACCATTCATGGTTGTGAATGTTATGTGGCACAATCCTTACGACCTATTGATGCACCAACCATGATAACATGCAACTACTTTTGTATAGTAGCAATTGCAGTTGTAACTTGATGTCCACGTCAAACATATGATCATGCATTTACATGGATGAGAAAAACATTTGTAGTTGTAAGAGCTTCAACTGTATTTTCAACTTCTAGCCATGTAAGGTCTTTTGCGACTATGTGTTTTCTGGCACTTGTCTTGGGCAACTATGGAATTTTTAGTTGTAGGTGTCCATTATGACTACAATGTAGTCACAAATCTAGCGGTTTTTTTGCCAAATTTCTTCTAGTGGAAACCTTGGAACACTTTTTTTTCCAATTTTTCGAAACTTTTTTCAGGTCTTTTTTTTTTAATATTAAAAAAAGAACCAGGTCAAGTATCAGAAAAGCTTTTGAAACCCGGACCCAGCAGGTCTCTAAAAAAACTCCGACCCAGCAAACATTGGAATATTCGATCTCAAAAATCAGAAATGGATATTATTTTGAAATTCACTATTTAGAAAGCAAATTTCAGCTTCTTTTACAAAATATTTGGGGAAAAGTTTGGTCACATTTGGGCATAGTTTTCTTTGTTTCGGGGGCAGTTTTTCATAGTTTTCTCTTCAATTTTGACCATTTCCTACAAATCTGTTGCCAATTAATACTAAATCTTTTTTTGAGATGCTCATTAATGATTCTAGACTTTGGCTCTCTCAATTGATCTCCCACTCTCAATTTTGGCCAGATGATTTTTCCATGGAATGCTTTTGCCATTTTGCAAGAAATATTTAAAAAGAAATCACCAAAAATATAAATTTTTATTGAAAAGCCAAAAATTGCAACAATTGCCTACAATATGAAAGGTTGCTTAAGATTTTCTACTTTCACATTTTGAATGTCTCCAAATTTTGCTAAATATACCTAGGGATGATCCCTGCTTGAGCAACCTCACAAAATTGAAAAAAAAAAAACATTGTATTCACTATGCATCTCAACATTCTGGATCTTTACATTTTGACACATTTCATTTTATTTGTGAGATGCTTAATACCCCCTCTCCCCTCAGAAGTGCTAAACACCCCCTAAAGAGCTCTGTCCCGGACATATTTGGCTTGTCTTCTTGCACATGGTTTTTGCCTTGCATGGTTTAACATGAAACCATGCAACAGGGTTTTCAATGTTCTGCAAAAAGAACATGAAAATTCATGTGTTCTTCAGCTATCTCAGATGTTCTGAGGCAGGGCAATCAGGACCAACCACTGGCATATCTTTCCGCAATGAGCAAAAAACCACATTTTTTTGGGCAAGAGTGAACCAGCACCCTCCAGTGCACCATCCATTGGATGTCTGTTATGACTCAATTGTGGATGAACATAAACTGAGCAATAGTAGGTTTCACCTTGGTAACTCATTTTGTAAGAAGTAGGTTCAATATATAGGTTGATAGGTAAGAAAATAGGTCACTAATGTGTAAGAAGATAGTTTATACCTAATAGGCAAAGGGCTGTTATTAATACCTAACTAGTTGATAGGTAGTAAAAATAGCAACTAAGCCAACCACCATGGTTAGCAAGGGAACTAGAACCCAACAGAAAGTGTAATCTTTATCATTTACCATTATCCTTCATGGTGCATCGGTAGGTGCTGATTCAGTCTGGCCTTCTTTATTACACTTGTATAACAGCAAAAGACAAAAAATGAAAGCCTTGCAGCAGAACAGCGCAATTCTCAGCACTCCTGCACTGTCAGGCTTCGGACAGAGCTCGACGTGTGGGTGTATTTAGCGTCTCGCGTTTTATTTAAGTGCTGTCAAGTGGTCAGCCCACCAACGGAATCTGTTTGCTGGTGCTTCACGACTTTCAAGGTTGTCAGAACTGCAAACCAACCATATTTGTAGTAATGGTGGAAAATTCAAATGCTACTCTTATCTAATGGCCAAAGGAGTTGCACAAGCGTGCTCACAAAATGGTTTACCGAAAGTCTTCATCTCATCTGATACTGCTGTTTCTGCGCCACAGTGAACCAGCATCCACCAGTGCACCATCAAGGATGGATGATATGTGATCAGGAAACAGTTTTCTGTTGAGTTCCAGTTCCCTAGCTAACCATGGTGGTTAGCTCAGTTACTTTATTTTCTACCTACCAACTAGGTAGGTAGTTAAAACAGCGCCTACCGACTATGTATAAACTATCTACTTACCTAGTAGTCCCCTATTTTGTTACTTACCTGTCTATATGTTAGAGTTACTTCTTATAGAATGGGTTACCAAGACAAAATCGGGTAGTAACTCAGTTGAGGATCATCCACAACTGAGTCATAACAGGCATCCAGTGGATGGTGCACTGGTGAGGGCTGGTTGACTGTGGCCTTGTTTATGTTGTTTGCAAGTTTCACCAAAAGTTGGCTCAAATTTCTCACTAAGGTTCCCAGAAAAAGTTGGATGTGTGATAATGACTAGTTCTCATCATCAAGAGAAAAGTATAAGATTCATCGATGATTTAGAATCTTCTATATTTTTGAGTTTCACTATTGTTGTTCCTGAATTCACATTATGACCCCCAAAAAAATCCAAAGTTTATGTTCCCACTATTGTTCCTAAATACCCACTTAGGTTCACAAAAAAGCTATCATGTTGTTTGGAAATTGTTCCTGAAGATCTTTCGATATGCGACATATTCTCAAATGACCTTCCTTCAATAAGGGAAAGAAATCAGGACATTTAGTGGAGGGGGGCAAGATTAGGAATAAAAAAGAGGACATCCAAATATGGATGAAATCGAATCCAGCAAGTTTGAAAATAGGAGGCTTGACCAACTTGGTTCTAAATGGACTATTGTGTTGCTTTAAAATGTCAAATCATGGCAAAACATGTTCACTACTTCATGGTTTATTGTTTCAACTATACTGGTAGTGTGGCATGTGCTGTTGGCTCAAGTGAAAACATTACAAAATAGGGAAACTCAACATGTGAACATTGTTTTGCAATGTATGTATCAATATTTGAACAGTCAAATATGAAAGGAAATCATGCTTGAATTGAATGATAAGCCTTCAAGTGTTACCACGTTCTCAACTGACTTTTCCTTCCAAAACCTTGTTTTTGGGAATTTATTTGAATTTTCAGCAGCAGAAATCACTTCAAAATCCATATCTCCCACAATCTGAATCCAAATCTTACCAAATAAATTCCATTAAATCCTGCTCATTATGATCTTTCCAACAACACCAACGACACATTCCAATTCCTCCAAAATTCTCAGCTACGATTTAATTTAATTTTTAGTGAAAAAAACGTTCAATATTCAAGAACTTTTGCACTGCAAGTCAAAATGCTTTTGCACTGCAAGTCCAAATGTAATGGAACTAAGCCCATGCACGCCTCCTCATCAAGACCTTTCCAAAGACATGATCTGAAGCATCCTGATTCAGAGGATCTCATAACTACAAAACAAAACAAATTACCTTCCTTGATAGATAGATTGCACTAAGTCATGACTTTGCTTTGTACATCATTTACATTGCAGCACATATTTTTTAAATTCATAAGTATTGAAAATTCAAAGTGACTTTTGAAATTTTGAAATTATACATTTAAAATTAAGGATTTTTTTTGAATATGACACATAATTTCCTATCCACCTTGATTTTTTCTTACCATCAACAAGTTTATATTAAGGAAATAAAAGGGATTTTAACAAAATGGAATATTACACATGATAGAATATTAATTGGTCAATTTCAAAAGTCCTAAACTAAACCAAAAATTAAAATCGAGATAAATGAATTTTGAACTTAAATTTCCTAACAATCATATTAGTCATCTAGCACAAATTGCTATGGTTATCATCATTTTTGAATGGTGATACATCTCCATGTAACTGTTTGCAATTTGACACTGTTCTTGCCTGGTTTGACATGCCCTTCTCTTCTTGAAAGTTAGGCAGGGTGAAATTTGACAATGAAACGAATTTCAAACCAAATTAACCCTTTCCACAAACCTACAGATGGAAGGATGTGGACTATTAGATTCTAATATAGCTATATGTGCAAGACATTCAACACAAAGGAGACCAGCTTTTTTCTTCTGAGGTCTGCTTTGCATACAACTGTTCAATCTCTAGCTGTACACATGCCTTTTGTGTGGGATGAACCACAAAATGGTAGATTAGCCATGTTAGGGTTTAGAAGTAAGTAGAAGCTTCCAACATGGGAATTGTCCATTTTGTCCCATGTGTGTGTCATCTGGAACCTTGAAGTTTGTACTTGTACTTTGGAATTCTTTTTCAGTTGCAATATCTATATGTAATAAAAAAATTCATGGTGCATTCTAGATACCCAAAGGTGTTTTTTGTCATCAAAGTTTTAGTAATATATATATTAGTCGTTTTTCATCCCATGAACTGAGCCAACATTTAGACTCCAATTTATTCACTTCAAGGGTGGATTTAGACTGGATGAGGACCCATTGCAACTAACTAGGGTCTCATGGAGCTTGATGTCTGCAGTTTTGCTTTGCTCAACTCGTTGAGTTCTCTAGTGGAAGAGTGAGAGACTTATTACACTGAGTTGCATTTCTTCACAGAAATTAGTGAGTCTGATCATGTTCACTGGATGGAAATCAACTAAGGACAACTCCACCGGTGCTCAGTGTGTGACCTTGCAAATTAAAATTGGATAGAGAAAAGTCAAAAGATGCCAGTTTGGCGCCGCAAAACGGTTCAATGCCGAGCAGTTTCGCACAGTTTGCTGAGACTGGTAAAATGCACAGCAAAGCTAACACCTGATGCTGAGCAGTTAGATAGTTTGATCGGTCCAGGTGGGTTAGTATTAGTAATCTCCAACCAATTTGCAGTCCCAGTTTTAGTTTTATGGGTGAGGTTGGAAAAAAGTAAATAGCTAAACTCGGATGTGAGAAATACTTTTTGCAGGGTCACGTACTGAGCATCGTTAGCTGGAGACGCTCCGCGAGACGTAAATCCCTAGCAAGTGGCCCGGCAACGGTAATGGATGATTGTACTACATATCAGAACCAAATAATTTGTATTAGGTGTGTGTGCTACATAACATTTAAGCCTGGCTGCACATTTAACATAGTACAGGAGTCCAGGAGCGTGATTAATTGTCCTCATGTAATTCTACTCAGAATTGTGATACAACCGGACTGCAGATCGCATATACAGCTCGGCCGGATTAGTTGCTTACTGTCTCGGTAACAAATAGGCCTGATGATCGGCTCATATGGGACCTTAAAATTTTAGTAGTTTAATTTATAGAGTAGCAGCACTAAAGTGATAAGTCGAACTGCAACTCTGCATTCGCAATATCATGTATGGTTATTGCTGATATCAATATGATCAGAGAGGAGGAATTCTCATGAGGGACAGGTACTAAGACTGCATGCAGTGGAAACAGCAGCCAAAATCTGGTGGCCGAAAGACTTCAGCTCGAATTAAGTTCCGGTGATCACGACTCATCGTCTGTAGCTCCACAAGGAAGGCTCAACGAAGGAGTCATTGTCATCATCAGAGTCGTCTTTTGGACGCGGTGGATAAATCATGTTGTTCACCCATTCGCGCTCGTAAGGGTCGTCAAATTGGCTTGCATTGCTCCAGCTGTTGTAGGATTGGGTACTGTTCGAAGGGGCCGGCTGGGCGGCTTGCGCCGGTTCCGTGTATGTAATGTCTTCCAGGTCTTGGCCGTCGTCACTGTCCGATGCCTCCGGGGACATGAAATCGCTGTAGCTGAAGGGACGCCCCACTGACGCAGCAGCCGACGCTGCTGCGGCCGCCTGGATCTCGCGGGTCGTGTAGCGTCCTGGGGTTCCCCTCGGAATGGTGGGGGGGTCGTTAGGGAAATTGAGCTGTGCGTTTGGGCCTCTTATGCACACCAGAGCTGCGTCATAAGCGTGCGCAGCTTCTTCAGCAGTCCGGAATGAGCCGAGCCAAATCCGAGTTCGCGTCGAGGGCTCTCTGATCTCCGAGACCCATTTCCCCCATCGCCGCATACGTATCCCTCGGTACTGGCGTTGTGAGCTCCCGCCTCTCTGGTTCCTGCCGGACATGATGTCGAATGTTGTAGCAGATCGAATCCGAATCTCGGAGCTGAGATGAATTACCGGCTGGTGACGACCTCTAGCTACCTGCAAGAGAATACGCGTTTCTGTATGTGAGTTTCACGTTTAATATGATACATGTGCTGAGGCAATATGTTGAAGTTCGATTCAGATCTTCGGAGCTCGCCAAATTACGCTTAAGTGAGATTGCGATTCAACTCTTCCAGTCGAGTTATTGAGCTACGCTTGTACAAACGCGACCTCCTAATTCAGTGCGATGATACAGTACCTAACTCAGCAACTCCTTATACAGCACAAAAAACGGGCTACAAACAATTGGTCAACATGCAGTATAAGCGAAGCTTCAACTGATCAGTTAATTGTGCTCTATAAGAACCCCATGCGAAAACCAGCTTCTCCGCATATGATGTAAACTTTTGCAAATTCATGAGATATGGCAGGTCACAAGAGCACATCTGCAAAGCATCAGTCCTTAGTATACAGACAATCCCAGTCCACCAAAAACTCTCCAAAGTCGATCATGAACCTAGTAAGTCCACTCCTAATTAATAGTACTCATGTGACGGCCGGTGAGACTGCTTAAACCTTATACGATTGTTCCAAATCAAGAGACCTTGAACTAGATCAGCTAGTAGCAAATGATTAAAACAGAGTGCAGCAAGATGAGATCACCTGCTCACACCAGGAATGTATGAAAGACACAACCGCTTTGTCTGGAGTGATCAATAGCTGATCTTGACTCACTTCATGCAGCTAGCAGCTGGCTTACAGGTGTACAACAGAAACCTCTGAGTATTTTGATGCAGGCGACTGGGTAATATATGTATGATGCAGGCGGCCGGGGACTTCATCAAAGTCCATTCTTTTTGTTTTACTACTTCCTTGGGTTTCATGCGGCACAACACACAGTCAGCCGCTGTTTCGGGAGTAGCTACAAATCTCTAGCCTCACCCCCCCTATCGCATATGCTGGGCACGGCCATACCTTTTCTGCCCAATGGCTGCTGCTCGCTTTGCACGTTGCATATTTTATTTAACTTAGTTAACTGACGCTCATGAGATTTTACGCTCCTCGCTTCAGCGTTAAGCTCCTCTCCTATCACTTTTTCAACTGCGGTTTGCGGTTTTTGCTACTAAGGGTACGCGTTAGACTTCCCTCTCATACAGTCTTCAAAGTAGATCTGGGAAATTTGGTGTCTTAACCGCACCCCAAAAAAGGCAACACACAAACAACCATGTCCCTACAACACGAAAGAATTACCTGTTTCTGGGCCCACATGTCTATATGTAGCATATATAACCCTCTTTTCCCAGCAACTTCTCTCCAAAAGTAAAAAGACCTGCTCCTATTTTTGTAATGTAATTGGAGGGCATATTACCCAGTGTATTTGTTTTTCCTCCGCTGTTTGGACCTTGGGTGAACTGGCGCCCCCTGACTCATACCATGGTAAAATCACCAAAATTGAAAAAATCTGCTTCTAAATATTATAAATATTCCATGCTTAGACTAAATCAGGATATCAGCGTCCAACTCTAACATTTCCTGGGCTTAATATGATCATTATAAGTCTCACTCAAAATGGTGAAGGTACCGCATTGGGTGCTGCTTCACCCTTGCCCACTGTTTGGGGGTGTTCCAACAATGTTTTACAATCCATTTTTTCATACACCCATCTGCGCACCCCAAAACCCCTTTTTTGGGGGTTTTCCTCATCATACTCCCCAAATATATCACAGGGGGAAAAATCGGAACAGGTCATCTTTACACTGAGTAGAGCCCTCATCTGCATATGGGCTATACCGTAATAATAAGGGTCCACCTTCCACCCCAAGCGAGGCTGAGAGGACTTGAAAATTTTCCAACAAATAGCAATATAAACAAACAAACATAACATAGTCTTTGTGGGTAGACTTTCCAGTGTGTTATCTTTAAAATCACTTTTGTTTTGGAACAAGGTTAACCATTAAGAGCCTAAGTCTTTTTTAAACGTGTTACCTGCACTTGAACCCTTAGTTATATGAATGTGATCCAATCTATCCATCCATAACAGGATTTCAATCAGTGGTACATTTTGATGGGTTTACCCTTTTTGTTTTCCCGACAATTTGATTTTCGTTTTTCATTTCAATGTAATTGGCAGTTTTAACAAATGCATTTCACACAATGAGTTCACAAAATTTTACCTTTCGCACAAAATTGTGAATATCAAAGCATATGAAACTAACAAAACAAGGAAAAGTTTGAAAAGTTTACAATTAACTCAAATTAATTTCCAAAAACTGTCTTTATGCTCATCAATATTTTATCGATTCTCTCATGAAAGTTGTTGATTCTTTGATGTATTTGAAATAACCAGAACTTAAGATTCTTTGATTCTGAAATAAACATTGCATTCTAGTGTTGGAAGTGCATTTAATATCACTAAGTAGTCTGCAATCAAAAAGGACATTAATAAAAATAATAATCAATGTTGGGCAGGTACTTGCTTTGGTGGGTAAGAATTGCCAATTCCAATTCATAAAAATTGAACCGAAATCAGATCTGATTTTTGCAACTGGAATCTTGAAGATTTGGACCCTAAACCTAATTCCTAGGTCTATTTAAATGTGGAACTGTTATCAAAATTTTAGAAAAAATATGTTTTTGAAAAAAGAAAAGGAGTCGAAACTATTAAAGGTGTAAATTTTGTTACATTTTTTGGTACAAGAATTGTTAGTCTAACAATTTTGATTATTGAAAATAGATTACCAATTTTAACTATCAAAATTAGTCTACTAAAAAAAATTAGTGAAATTAGTCTATTGAAAGTGATTACAAAAATTTTACCTACTCAAAATCTATTATCTAAAATTTTATCTTATTTTTAAAATTAAAATTTTAGTGATAAATTGATGATTATCAATTAGGATTTTCTAGCTATAGATCAAATTAGGTTTAATTGGTTTTGGAATAAAGTTAGGAAATCAACTATTTTTAGAGCAATCATCATTTCGAGGATTAGATTTCCATTGTTGTCTTAAGGTGCTTAGATGTGGAGCTTTTCAATGTGTGAAAGAGGCAAATTTGAACATTGTACTTTGATATGAAAAAATTGAATTGTTTGTATTCTTGAAATTGTCTTTTCCATTTAGAGGTTTTGCTTTTGGTTTTGATATAATACTTGTTCACAAGTTTGAACATTCAAAGTCTGTAATTTGTTATAAGTTTGTTAAAAACTTTGTCATTTTGAAAAATTGATAGTTTATTTGTATTATAATAAGCAAAAAAAAATTGTCATTGATAATACAAATAAACTTACTGTAAAATTTGTCATTTCAACGTTGTAAAAAATAAATTTTGCTCTTTATTTTTAATTTTAAAAAACATTAACCCGAGATATATAGAATAACCTTAACACAATTGAAAGTTAATTAACATTCAATTATTGGTTTAGTAAGAATTGGAGAAGAACCAGGTTTGATTTTGAGAATTGGATTGGAACCAATTTTCTTTGTTTTGAATAATTGGCTAAAAACAAGTTTCGATTTTATTTATGTGTTATTGGAACTAGAACCAAAATGGAAGAATGGGAATCAAAGATAAAATAAAAATCAAAGATGGGAACCCATCCATCAAAAGTACAAGGCAAATGAGAACACAAGTAGACACAACCCAAAGAAAAACCAAAAGCAAACAATAAAAAAAATAATCAAGTCAAGACATTATGCAAAGAGGACTCATAGCTACGAAATGACAATCAACAATAATAAAGAAGACATAAGACAAAAGAATTGTCATTTGCCACAAATCTACTAGAAACGGAAATGCACTAACTATGATGTGTGGAAGAGATGAGGAACCTTCACCAAATGCAACAATTCGCTAAAGAATCACTATGGCTTGCACATGTTGCAAGGTTATGGAGATGCATTATCAATAGTAAAAAAAAACCATCAAAGGGACTAAATAAAACCATTGATGACACACAATAGTGGTATGTGCACAAGTAGTACAAAATGAATCAAAACAAGAATGAAGACACCCATACATCTCAATAGCAAGGGGAATGAAATCATCGCCTAATGTATGATTATATTTTCTCCTAAATAGCCATCATTGTTAAATGTGTTGTTGTCATCAATGCTCACTGTACCATATCTATGTGAGTCGAGTCAATAATGACAATGGGTGCAAGTAAGGTAAAGTAAATGGTTCACTACTCCTTGTCAAAAAAAATTATATTTAACCATGAAAAAAATTTAATATATTGAAAGTAAAAAAAAAAATGTACAATAATTAACATGATGATAATCTTTCATTTTATATTTTAAATGTTTAAAAAATCAATCTTGAAAGTAGAATTAAGTAGAATTTTTTAAAATATTTCTACTTGCACAAAATGTCTAATCTTACAAAATGGGTTACATGTAGATGAAATATTGATTTTTAAAAAAAATCAACTTAGTGAAACCCTAAAAAATACTTATGTATTATCAAATTATGAATGTTATAATCATAATATATCAAATTTTTAATATGAAATAGATTTGAACACCATTTTGACCTAGTTAGTTTCAAACCTATTTTCAACCTACTTTTATGACACCATAGTTGTTCAAACTTTGTACCCAACTTCCCATAAACTAAATGTAATGCCCTATGGTTTTACATTTTGATTTCAAAATATTTTGGATCTATTTTCTTATGTCCATATCAAAAGTTGTTTCATTTTTTAATTAAACTTCAGGCAGACTACTTTTTTTGTCTACTTTATTTTGCTGACACATCAATGTCCATCAAGGTCTAAAGTTGTCTCTAGTGATAAGGATATCCACTCGTCATTGGGTGTGGCGAGGGGAAAGGTGGGAGACCTTCCTTTGAACATGTGCTTCACTTTCTAAAACAAGAGTTGCGATCGCATCCCGAAGTGTATCGTGAGCCATTGTACATTCACTCTCACATGGGCATCAAAGTAAATGGGTACCTATATCATTGTTGGTATGACCACACTATCACTGTGGAATTTTGGTAACTTTAGGATGTGGCAAGCCAAGATGAGTACATAGTGCTAAAAAAAAGTGGATTGACAATAAACGAAATGTAGATGTGGTAGGACAAAGCACATACCCTTAAACCTGCACATGAGCAGAGACATGTTTGCATGGCATTTGAAGGAACATGTACTAGAAGTGAAGCGACTCATGTACATGATCCGCCAAATAAGCCTTCAACTAGAGGTAAAACAGAACCACTAGGCTCTCAAAAGGTGGGACTTGAAAGTGACAACCTAGGGTAATAGGGCTCGAATATCTTGTAGTGCCATTTGGAACAACGAAGTGTAAATCTCAACATGTGTTATTGCATCCAAAAGAATATGATGATCATCTTGTTGGAAACGAATGCCAAGTGTAGTACCGATTAATACCCAACATCCTTGGAATGTGGGGGGAGCAATCTAAATTATAAAAAAGAAGCTAAACCTATTCGAAGAAGCAAGAAAAGTGGCCTAACAACGAACTAAATGACCGATAGAACTACCAAAAGATGTTGCATCAAATAACTTTTCCAACGTAATTATGGTACGAATATCAAACTTAACGTAATGCTGCAAAATACTTAAAGATGAAAACATTGTACAAAACGAGTAACCAATGTGCTAAGCATAGCACAACAAAAGCATCATAAAAGTTGTTTGAAGATCTACATGTAAACATAGAGGACTAAATATCATCATAAGGTCTTCATGCAAAACCGTGACCATAAACGATTCAACAAATGATCTAGATCCCACCAATGCACCCAAAATACAAAAGCCCACGTCAGGAATAAAAAAAGCCAGGAAGAAGTGATATAGAATGGTCCAACCCCTATGGAGACCATGCTACACATTTCATTCACTACATTGAAATCCCTAATGCTGAAAACTCCTATTGCAATCATTAAAAAATAAAAAATTACATTTGATGTAAGACCTATTATATGTGTCTCATCCACCAACAAGGGAAACATAAATAGGGTGGGTTGTTGCTATAGAACAAAAAACACAAAGGCGAACTAAAGTAAACAACCTTCCTCCCAATGGGTCCCCATGTTGTGTACCTAACTCTGATGAAATGACTATGAAATTCCCATGTTAGGAAGCTTGAGAAAAATACAATGGGTACGGGCGTGCATAGATTCATTGAATAAATGGGAAATTTTGATATAAAAAATTGAAAAAAATTTGTAATTTTTAAAAAATGGCTAACCATGACACCAAATTGAAGGTGTTATGGACATCCACCTATAACACCACCCTATTTGGGTGCAAATCTAACATTGTTTGAATGCCATGAACCATTGGTTCACACCCGCCATGAATCACTACACCAAACTAATGAAGATTAAAATTTTCCATGAAAGTACCCTTAAACTAAAGAACTAATGTGTGAACAACTAAGTGATAGGTCCCCTCACCAATCTTGATGGGATGTATGCTTTCAAACTGTTTTTCCAAGGTTAAGAATTGAAATGTAGAAAGCAAATGTGATACTGAAGGTGGAACATGATTTCGAACAATGTGCTCACATACCTTGAAAAAGAGGTTGAAGCCACTCATAAAATCATCTAAAATAAAATAGTTTCATAAAAGCTTATACACCATATATGAAAGGCCACTAAAAAAAGATGTGAATAAACTGAAGCAAAAATAAATGCCTTTCAATTTAAAGTAACCTATGTTTTGAAATGGAAATCATTGACGAAAGGAAGGAAATCAACCTCAATAAGTGGATGGAAAAAACAAAGGACTCTCATGGCTTTATCAAATGGGGCTACATGTGTGTTTGGAGCTAATGCACATACTGTTTGAACATACTCCCTTACATGAACAAAGGCCTATGCACGACATAAACATGTTGATGGAAGTGGGGTAGGATCTAGAATCACTTCCAAACATTTATGAGAAATTAAAATTAATGTTTTGAGCATGTGTTCTTTTTGTAATCTCTCCTAGTTGCCACCCATGTATTGACGCAAACAAACGCAAGTCTTTTGGTGGCCTTTCTCGCCACCCATGGAAGAAAGAACAAACATCAAAAAGGGAATAACAAAAGAACATGCCAAGCTACAATATTTGCAAGATCAAATGTTAATTAAAATAAAGGAATATGCAAAGTCCGTTAAACATCAACTCGAAGAACATATGGAATATGATGGTATGAACAAAGAAAAAATAAATTCAAATGGAAAGCATCAATGATGTCTATGGATGCAATCCATGTCCATGTTAATGAAGGAAGACAACATGGTAAAGTCAAGGGCAACACTACCCCTAAAACAAATGACTGCCTATAAGTGGTGCATGAAAGTTGGTGTTGTGTTAAATTCACCTTTGCATTGAGTAAATGACCGCAAAAAGGATAAGGAATGTGGGGTTGTGGAAAAAAGGGCCATATGATGGATATTGTGACGCTCCTAATGGGGGTGACAAGTGAAGCAACAAAAGGCTAAAAAACCAAAAGAGGATGAAAGGATTGGCCGAAGTAAATTAGGAAGGATAATAATGATAGGCAAGTTGATGGAAACTATAGCATAGTTAGGCATAAGGGTAAAGTTGATTACTCACTTTCCATTCGGTGCATGCTGGGAAGGTTGGAATGGCTGGCAACACTTTGAAGATAAAAAACCCACATGCTTTGCCATGCCTATCCACGACCTAGCATATTTGGTTTAAAACTAAAAACCCTAAACCCCAATTTTGAAAATCCCAACTCACAAAACCCTTTATTCCCACTCAAACCCTAAAACTATTGCCTTAAAAGAACCAAAATAATTATAATTTAAGTTTTAAAAACTGAACCAAATGTTATTCACAAAATAAGAACCACCCAACATTGGTTTTTACCTTTGTTCTTGTGTAAGTGTTGATCCACTCAATCATGAGGCAACCAAGATTTGAGAACCGGCATATCCATAGTTGTTATCCATGTCTAGAATTTGTTTGTTGTCTAAAATGTCATAAGTTATAACTAGACAACATTGGTGGAAACTTTTTCCAAATCTCATTGCTAAACCATTAAGCCTTCCATTGAATTTATAATAAATTGAATACAAAGTTTGAGAAATATTTATAATTGACTTCAAATACTTCTGAAAGTGACCATACATTCAAACCATCTTCCACATTGGAACTTTGAAATTTACTATAATTACAACATGACTTTTTGTAAGTTCATAATGTATTACAGTGAACCATCAACATGAAATTTATGCCAGAGCTTTATAAGTTGGAAGAAATTTTCAAATCTTTGTGATGATTAGAACCTCCTAAAATCTAACTTGGTTTACTTTGCCTTGGGTTCCTCATGCAAAAATCATTGTATTTGAAGCTTCTTGGGATAATAGGTGGTACACATTCATGTGTTTTTACAAGGATATGAAAACCTGTTGTTTTGTTGTGAATGACAAAGAAATCAAAACTTCTCACTGAAAAATGTTTCACATCCCTTCACTCTTATACCTTAATTTAACCTTGGGGGATTGTTTTCGAGCCACTTTTGTCAGGTTTCCTACATCTTCAAGGCAACCACCATTTACTATTATTGACATACAAATGTTCTGCCCAGCCTTGGGAAGTTGTGACTTGTGACCGAGAAAAAGTTAGGGGAGGGGGAGGGCTTTGTAAGAGATAGTTCTATTGTGAAAAAAACTATTTTAAATTTTAAATGAATTTTTAATGAAAAAAAAGTTCAATATCCAATAATTTCACCATATGTTGAAACATTATGAAACCATCTCAATGCACCCCCTACTCATCAAGGGCTTTCCAGCAATACAAGAGTAGAGCAAGGAGGGCTATGATTTGGGAGATCTCAACATGAGAAACAAAACAAACCAACTACCTTCCTTCATAGATAGATTTGAGGGAGTACTCAATTCAGCTTAATAGGTAGACTTGTAGTTGCGTTTTTGGAATCAGATCCAATGGATGAAAGTGTAGGGTAACACTCGAGGAGCAAAGCATTCCCCAAATAAGCACTTGCCAAGGGTGAGTCAAGGGGTGCTCATTTCAAGAATGCCCTACTCTGAAGGCATTTCCTGATGTAAAGCACCAACACAAAAATTGTTTTTAAATTGTTTTCCCATGGCACCTATAGCATGTCTGACGTGCCCTTTCAAGTAAGGCCGCAACTTGGGCTCGCCTAATTGAGGCCCATGACAAGACCACTAAGGGATGGCCCCCTTAGCAACATGGGTGGTGCAACATAATGTTGAGTTGGGTTTGACTCCTGGCTTGGCAAGCTGAGCCAAACACAAGAAGTGTGCTTTGCAAGGACCAAAATGATTCCAGGCCTACTAAGTGTTGAAAGGGGACTTACATAAGTGCAAGTCTTTCCCTTTTGAGGCTCAAACGTGAGTCCTAGACTGGAGTCTAACTCTGAAAAGGGGTCACCATAGGGTGAGTCCTAAAGTGGAGTCGAGATTTGAAGTGGCCTCACCATAGGGTGAATCCACTATAAGTCCTTTAAGGGGCAAATTGCGCTAAGGCATTAGTGTTTTGTTTGGAACATTTTATGTTTGTGATTGGGCTACCAAATGAGATTTGGGGGTCTCAAGCGAGAAAAGGCCTGGACTAAATGGGAAGTCCACAATGGTCTAAGAGTTGGGATAAGTCCTAGAGTATTGAGTCAGTGCAAGATCACTCAAAAGCGAAGACTAACCTGTATCTGGTTTGGCCATGTGCAGGTTGAATCTAAGTGCATGATGGGAGTTCACAAGTGCAAGAGTGCCAAGGCGAACCAAGTGTGATGGTATCCACTAGTGTTGGGTGGTTCTCAGATTGTTTAAAGACCCGTCAGGTCCAGGTTGTAGAACAGTTTATAAGACCTCTCCTGCTTCTTTAATTTATTTTTTAATTATTTTACAAGAGACCTGAGCAGGGTGTCAGCATTTTAAGAAAAAAATTTCACCAGGTTTCAAAATGCCGAGTCTCACACACTTAAAACCCATTGATATTCAAAGGTGATTTTCACAACTGAACATTAAGGGAGCGAAACTCAGAAAACCAAAATTTTTGTGGTACATTTGAGTTTCATCTGGTTTTTATTTTTTGAGTGCCTCCACTGTTACTACATATATTTTCACTACTCCTACTTGTACAACTACAATAATTATTCTTGAATCTTGTGCATTAAATGCTGAGTTTCAGCATTTTATATTGAGATTTAATATTAAAAAATTTAAAGTGACAATTGAATATAATTGAATGTAATAAGTAAAATAATGATAAAATTTAGAATCTTGAGCTTGCTACTTTTTAATACCGTGATAAGGTATCAATTTTTTAAAATAAAAAATAAAAACAAGGATTCAAGTGACTGGTTCCCCCCTCCAGAAAGAACTGGTGAATGAGATTCAAGCAGGGTATGATCTTATGTAAAGATATGGTATTCAACTTGAAACCCAACTCGAACCTTGCCTGATTTTTAATCATTTTCTCATATCTGTTCATGAAAAGAAAAATTAATGGACAAATGCCCACCTGAGAGGGCATTTCATTTTTCAAAATGCCCCAGCCTTTACAAAGGAGAAATTCTGCTGGAAATGGTGCCCTCCAGGTAAACTAGAAATTTTTTGCAAGTGCTTTATGGCTAAGTAATTTGCAAAAGGCCAGGCCACAGTGCGACTTGCTTCTAGTTTGGTTGCTGTAAAGTGTTTATTAGAAATAAACATTGAAATTTTGACTTCAATCTGTAATCTTGTTCACGTTTGCTGCAGGTTGTCAAATTCCAAGGAGAGCCACGTTCTTCACCTTCTTTTTCTTTTCCAGAGAACGCCAAAGGAAAGGGGTCTGTGTACTTGTAAAGCGGTAACAAGACAAAGATAGGGACCCTAAGTTGATGAAGATTGGGACCCTGAGTTGATGAAGTCTCCAAAAAATGTCCACATAAGGTGGTCAGTGATCGAAGGGACCTGGAGACTTGAAAAAAAAAAAAAAAAAAATTCTACCCAAAAGCATGAGAATCTCACCCTTTCCAAATTCCAACTCATTACATGCTATCACTTGACTTAAGTACCGGCACCGGCATCGCAATTGAGCCTAGGACATTTGCATGGTGCAGGGACAAGACCTAAAACTCTCTAGTTTCCCAAAGTCAAACTACAAAGAGCTTTCACCGACATATGCGTTCACAGATGGAATGAAGTTGAGGTCTGTGTGAGTTCCCAAAGTTAACTATTCACACTGAGGTCTGAGTTCTTTTGTGCGAAAGTGCTTGCCATGCTTCCTCCTACTTTTTCATCTTCTTGACTTTTGGTTTTGGTTGCAATTAGGAGCTAGCTAGTCCCTTACCTAGCCTACCCCAAGAAGGTTGGATAACAGATTTTGTGGTTGTCGTTAATAGTAAAAGCAAGTGGAGGCTTACATATTGTTTCATTTACAAGTCCTTGCAGGGTTTCTTTTTCCAATTTTGTGATGTAGCCCAGGTGGCTATCATCTTGAAAGTGATTTAGCCAAATCTGGCCACATGTACTATTATGGAAGTAGGAAAAAATCAAAATATTTCTATATTTTTGGCTACCCACTGGAACTAATAATAAAAATCTGGCGATTGGTAGAGTTATTTTTTCGAAGTCTGGCGAATTTGGGGACATTTTTTTCATGGAAAATCCTTCCTATAGATCGAAATCATATTTTTCAGGTAGGGACTTGGCAAAAATTCGCCTGTAAATGAAATGCTGAGTCCATGCAACCCTGCACTGAGTGCACAAACTATAAAAGTTCATATGAATTTGAGCATCCTGTAGGCTACACTAAGGAAGAAGCTGCGTTTCTTTTTCTCCTGGCAAATTTTTACCAAAAGGCTAATTTTAATGAAAATTACTGTAGCCTGGGCCATTGACCCAAGTGTGAACTGTTTACCCCACTAATTTTTCATTCCAAAACCAATTTTTGTAATTTAATTGGATTTCCATCCCAATGACAAGCAATTCAAAATTCAATTTTTCTCACACCTTTGGTCTAAAAAATTTCAAATCACTTTCATTATATCCTACTCAGGGAGGGCTTTCCAACAATACCAAGAGCATGCCCAAAATTCCTCTATAATTTTTAGTTTTGATTTAAATGATTTTTCAATGAAAAAATTGGTCAATATTCAATATCTTCTTGGTCAAAACATTATGAAAGCAAATTAGTGCAACCCTACTCATCAATGGTTTGGGAGAATTTAACACGACAAACAAACAAGCAAATCAAAACACCTTTCTTCATAAATGGATGGCAAGAAAATAAGTTAACACCTTAATTTTTTACTTTCATACTTTACATAGCCAAATCAATGAAGATTTTGTACGAGGCAACTTGTCATGTGTTATAGCATGAGGGTTTCATATTGGCATCTATCAAATAAAATGATTACACAGTATCATATTGAAAAAGAAAGGCAATACCTCAATAAGGTGTTACACTTAATAGCTAGCCCAAACTTTGAAAAGATTTTGATAACAACATTAGAAATTCCATTTAAGTTTTTACTTTGTTATGATTCACATTTGGTTTGTAAATGTGGGTACATCTAGATATATCGGTTCTCATTTGCAATTTGTTAGCATCTTGATGTTGCAAGGAAATTTGACTTTGACTTTATGGTTTGGAGTAAATTGGTTCAACAAACAAATGTGCAACATTTGAATTTGTTTGAAATGAAAATAATGTTGGGATCAATGTTGACAAGATCAAGGTATCAAGCAAGTTGAAGTCCAAGGTCATGTTTGGTGTGTGGAATATCCAAATTAGTGGTTAAAATTTTTTTTGAAATTGAATTCAGATCCAAATCTTGAAATCACTTCTTGCTAAATCTGAACTTGGATCGGGCTACTATCCCTTTTAAGAAAGGTTCAAGTTCTCTAGCAATACATAAGTACAAGAGCTTTTTTAAATGCAACAACCAAGCCATGGTTTTTTTTAATTCTAACAATTCAACTTTGGCCAAACCTTATGGGATGTATGTTACATCACCAAACAAAAAGATGAAAAAAGTGGTGTCATCACCTTTTGGTTTAGTTTGAAAATAAAATTGGATTTGTGTAGTTTTAACTCAATGAACTACCATTCGTTTAATGCATTAGCATTTAAGTGATTGCCAAATCATAATTCCACCCTCAATGAACTCCAAATTTTGCTAATTCATCAATTCCCCTTCTCCCAAAAAACCAAACCAAAAAAATCCATCCCCCAAATGGAAAAAAAAGGGTATTGTCACTACCTACTATTGTGTTTCATTGGTTGTTAAGATTTTTTTCTATTGTGATCATCCCCAATTTCCTTCTAAACTAATACCCATTCCATGATTGTGGGGATTTATTTAAACAAGTTATTAGTTTTAATTGGGTGCAAGGGTTTAAGCACATTGAAGTGGAACAAAAATGGCACTTGAAGAGTTCATTCTTAAGCTAAAAATTGAAACCAAAAACACAAAACCATTGAATTACCTTTCTTTTAAAAAAAAATTCTAAGAACTATGTTTTCCCACCATTTCTAACACCTTACACAACACTTTTAATAAAAGTACTTCAATTAAATTTGACTTTTTGACATTGAATAACACTTAATAAAATCTTAACAATTATGACTGCCAAAAAATATATGAATGGAGATTCACACTTGTAATGACATTTTCAATACAAATTATGGTAAAATATGAGTTCTTTAAATAATATGAGTTCTTCAAATAATAAAATTTGACATATTTAGTCACTCCAAATCATTTGGATTGGAATTCTATGTCAACATCATAATTTTATAAACCTCCAGTCAACATACCGGTCCTTGTTCTTTAATTTCAAAAGTTCATAGGTAAAAGTGAGTGAATTTTTTTCAAGAAATGATTGTACATATGTTTTCACAATCAAGTTGATAATATAAAACAAAGTCCCAATTGGAAAATTGGACACAATATGTTTTGCTTAGAGACAATAAAACAAGATGGATACTACAAAAAAATTTAAAATGTCAAAAAAATGAGCCACCCATTTGTTCATCTACCCTTTGATTCCCAACTAGCCAAAGTTTATATGGACTCACAAAACTTACCATGGCCTAAACTTCAAGAAAAGGTACTACCATCTTTATAATATACTTTGAAACTTGTCATCACACTTACATTGAAAAAGAATTTCCCCCAAATACTCTTGAAATCACCTCCAAAGATCATGACTTTTCTATTACCTCACAATTCTAGAGGCCCATAACTTCCACAAACTAAAACTAAATCAAGCATAATGATGGGACCTAAGAAAGCCAAAATTGTTTTGGTTAGTTTTGTCCCAACCTTTTAAATGACCATAACTCACACCAAATAAACATGTTTATTTTCAAAATGCAAGTCCACTAACTTATAATGTTCAACAAATTAAAAATCATTTGATTTTATCACTAACCTTGTCATAAACATCTTAAGGGTGAAAGCACATTAAGGTGGAGCCTAAGTGGCAAAACTTGAAAATTCATTTGAAGGATACAATACCTTGTGTAAATAAGATACCTTGAATCACATGGGTTGTGTGACAAGGTGCCATTAAATATTTGTCACAAGGACTTGAATAGCCCTATCTTAGCTTATGATAATTTTATATTTCAAATGAAGGTTCATCAAAACTAATCATTTCAATGAATAAAGGAGTTTTGTAAAAAAAACTCATAATTCAACATACATTTCAATATTTTTGTCATTAACATCCTTCCAAATTGTATTTTTTAGTATCGATATCATTACATCATATTATCATTGATTCCTTTATTGATTATAGGGCATTCTATAAAGGTGTATTGAATCCATACTCATGTAATCTAGACTCATTATGGATTATGATAGGGTTTATGTACAACTTAAAAGTCCATAACAAATTGAATACTAAAGATTTTTCTACAAACATTTTACAAATTTATGTTTTGATGTATGAAATCATTATAGACATGAGTCCCTTTTTGTCATTAACAAAATATAAATTGGAATTTACCTCATTGACAATTTGAAAATTACTAAATTATCCTTTATCATTTATGATACATTCCAAAATGTTCCACCTAGTGTGCTTTCATCCCTAAAATTCCTTGGAAGTTCCAATTCCCAAAGTGGAAATTGATTTCAAAGGCGTGATAGTTCTTTTGTTTCATTCCCATGTTTTTCACTTGTTAAGAATGTGTCTAAGCTTTGCCATTCCTCAACCCAAGATAAGTAATGTCAAATCACTACTACAAAATGTGAGTGTAGTTCACTAATCCTTGTTCACTAGACCAATGAATTCATTACATCCCCAATTGGTGATTGAAATTTAATCATCACAAAAAATTCCAAAAGATTAGATGGATTGGGTGGACTTGGGTTTCAATCCATATATGAATTAGAGTTCAATCCTAATACATAAATAAATAAATAATTTGTAAAAAAAATTCAGGCCAATTAAATATTTTAATGATAGTTGAAACTCAACCACCACTTTGAATTGTTGAAATTTTTTTAATTATTTTCTTTCATTTTTCCAAACAAGTTGGATTAGGACTTGGTTTCTATTGTGACAAAATGGACCTAGGTCCTAATGTTCATGGTCATTAAAATATGTTCTAGAGAAAAAAAAGAAACTTTAATCATCCAAATGTGGTGACTAAACTTTAATCATCATTTTGATGATAAATTCAAGAAGTGTTTTTTTGGGAATAAGGTGGACTAAATCCTAGTTGCATATGGCAACTAAAATTTAATCCCATGAATAAATAATAACCTATTTGCAAAATGAAAATATTTTTACTATGGGAGTGACAAAATAACGCATTAGATGAAAAATTGACATGACAACTAATCAATGTAAATTTGTGTGTCATGTCAATTTTGAAAACCTTATTTCAACCTCATTGTTTGTTTGTTTGTTTGTTTTTTTTTTTTTTTTCCCCCTTTTGC